>Ga0302281_10000953_pt1 | contig 21251 bp, 11 predicted proteins | sample III_Fen_E1_2_FD_198762 | JGI IMG/M metagenome (GOLD analysis project Ga0302281, IMG submission 198762) | Peat permafrost microbial communities from Stordalen Mire near Abisko, Sweden - III_Fen_E1_2 | ecosystem: Environmental > Terrestrial > Soil > Wetlands > Permafrost | place: Sweden: Abisko...
CTTGGCGAGCGCAATAACAGCTTCAGTGTCGAGGGGCTTAATAGTGGCAAGATTGAGAACCGTCACTCCAATACCTCCTTCTTCAAGAGTCTTTGCTACGCGGAGAGCTTTGTATACGAGTGCACCTGTTGCCACAATGCCGACATCCGTCTTTGCCATTTTTGATTTGAAAAATATTCGAGCCTTCCCTATTTCAAAAGGTGTTTCTTCAGTAGTGATGATTGGAGTTTTTTCACGAGCTAGCCTAATGTATGTTGGGTCAGTTGTTTTTGCCGCAGCAAGTGTGGCCTTCCTTGCTTCAATAGCGTCACACGGAGATATGACAACCATACGAGGAATGACACGAGTGAGAGCAATATCTTCAATGGCCTGATGGGTACCACCGTCTGGACCGACAGAGACTCCTGCATGTGAGCCAGCAATTTTTACGGGAACATTATTGTATGCAATGGTGGTGCGAATTTGCTCCCAATTTCTTCCAGGAGAGAACATTGCATATGAGCTTATGAAAGGAATCTTACCCATGGCAGCCATGCCTGAGGCAACGCCGGCAAGATTTTGCTCGGCCACGCCCATTTCAATAAAACGATGTGGAAACTTATTTCGGAAAAGATGCATCTGAGTGGATTCCGTAAGGTCAGCACAAAGACCCACTACTCTCTCATCTGCAGTGCCCGCAGCCAAAAGACCTTCACCAAAACCTTTGCGGATGGGCACTTGCTCGACATCATTGTCGAATATTTTTGGATTTAATTTTGCGTTTGGGTCTACCATAAATTATTGATGTTCACTTTGAATACGTCCACGCAAGGTGCGAAGCTCATCGAGGGCAATCTTTCCCTGCTCCGCCTTCGGCGGAGCACCGGCAATATCGCTTACCCCCGGCGGCGTACCGTGCCATTCAAAATGTCGCTCCATAAAATCGACACCCTTCCCTGCAATAGTATGGGCAATGATGACAGATGGCTTATCAAAAATAGCCTTGGCCTGATCCACTGCTCCGATAATAGCCTCAAAATTGTGTCCATCTATTTCCTGCACATGCCAACCAAAAGACTTCCACTTTTCATAGAGTGGTGAGAGTGGCATAATGTCTTCAGTATAGCCATCAATTTGAATGTTATTGCGATCGACGATGGCAATCAGATTGCTGATTTTTTCCTTTCCAGCAAGCATCATGGCCTCCCAATTTGCTCCCTCATCAAGCTCACCGTCACCAAGAAGACAAAAGAAAAATTTCTTCCATGAGCGGCCATTGTCGATACGGTCAGCGAGAGCCATACCGAGTGCTTGTGCAAGACCGGCACCAAGTGGCCCTGAGCTTGTCTCAAGCATTGGCAGCCAGTCGCGATGAGGGTGACCCTGCAGTCGACTACCAAATTTACGAAGTGTATTTAATTCATCGAGCGGAAAATACCCGGCGTGAGCCATGGTGGCATAGAGCACCGGACAGATGTGCCCGTTTGAAAGTATTAAGCGATCGCGTTCCGGCCATGCAGGATTTTTTGGATCGTGATTGAGAATATGAAAATAAAGTGCCGTAAAAACATCGGCCATATCGAGCGGTCCAGCCGTATGGCCAGATCCAGCTTCAAGAAGCATTTCAATAATTGACTGACGAATATCATTCGCCTTCAATTCAAGCGCTTCGAGTTGTGTATCAGTGAGGGACATTTGCTACTAATTGTAGCACAGTCAAAAATGAAAAGTATATTAAAATTACAGCGACTGAAACGTATCCAAGGTATCAGCAATATTCACACTATCAAAAAGAGCCGAGCCAACGATGAGACGGTCGGCGCCAGCGTCGAGAATATCGGAAGCATTTTCAAGATTGATACCACCGTCAACAGAAATCTGCATTTCTGGATAGAGCTCTCGAGCTTCGCGTACACGCTCAATCACTCGATCATCAAAAGGCTGACCTTGAAAGCCGTCGCGGTCGATAGCCATGAGCTGAAGATTGCTTATGTATTCACGAAAAGGTTCGACGACTTCAAGTGGAGTTTCAATATCAAGGACGAGGCCGGCCTCCACTCCCCTTTCATTTAAAAGATTAATGACCTCCACCAAGCCTTCCTCAGAGACAGCTTCGTAGTGCACCATGATGCGCATAGCTCCTGCTGTGATCCAGTGCTCTACCTCAATAATGGGATTGGCTACCATTAAATGAAACTCAAAATTGAGACTGTCCCAAAATGGCAGACCATCTTCCTGCGTCAGCAAATTAACAAAGTCTTTTTGAAGATTGCTTTCCGCTCGCTCAAGTTTACTCAAGCCTGAATAGGGCCAGCTTGGCTTATCAGTAAAATCACCATCGAGAATATCGATATGAACGGTGGGCACGAGACGAGCCACTCGAGAGAGTTTCTCCCGCAGGTCGTCCAGTGATTCCGGAATTATCGCCGGAACAATCTCAATTTCAGAAGTTTCTTGTACCATTTTTCTGTCATTATCTGATCAATTTCTTCAATGCGTCTCATGTGACGTTTCTCGCCAGAGAAACTCATTGAAAGCCAGAGCTCGACCATTTCCTTTGCCTCCTTATCACTCAGGAAACGTGCTCCAAGAGAAAGGATGTTGGCGTCATTGTGCTGACGTGAAAGCTTAATGATCTCACGATTGCCACCATAATAGGCAGTAGCGCGCACTCGAGGAAAACGATTAGCAACGATTGCCTCACCCTCACCTGAAGCACCGAGAACAATTCCCTTTGCCTCGGGATCGGCGGCCACTTCCTTGGCTGTGAGCTTAATATAGTCGGGATAATCGTCGTTTGGATCGTACTTAAATGGCCCAAGGTCAATGGCCTCATGTCCCACAGCCTTAACCCAAGAGATCACTTCTCCTTTTAATTTAAACCCTGCATGATCTGATGAGACGAAGACTTTCATTGGACTATAGTATATCAATTTAAGACTTGTTTACAAAACATATTACACGTGCTAATAATGGGGTGAAATCTTTAACAAAAGAGAGGTATCTAATGAAAAACATAAGAACTGTTATTGCTGGTGTTTTAGGTGTCCCAACGTGGATCTGCATGGTTCTGGGAGAATGGTTCAAAGGAATTCGAGAGGTCTACATCGAAGACAGTCTGGTTCCGTGGAGCGTCGAATTCTTCTACGACACCGTAACTATCCATGTCAGCGAGGATGATGACTTTGAAGAGACAACTGCTTTTTGGGTAGAGGAAATTGTGCAGTTCCTTCCACGCACAATCCTCATCATTTTGCAGATCTTCTTCGAATTTTGCTTCCTGGTGTTTTGTGGATTAATCAATCTAATTAATCCCGATTCATAAAAAGCATCCCGTAAAAACTCACGCTCCTTCACTGGCCCGTGAGTTTTTCTATTCTAGAGATTCTTTCCTGCTTCGAGAACATGTTCTACCAAGGCATGGGTATACCCCATTTCGTTATCATACCAAGCCATCACTTTGACCAAATTGCCATCAATGACACGAGTAAGATTGAGATCGGCGATCGAAGCAAAATCTGAACCTACAATATCAGACGACACAAGAGGCTCATCTGTTACAGAAAAAACCTTCTTCCAATTCTCATTTTGAGCGGCAACCTTCAAGGCATTATTTACTTCTTCAACAGTGGTGTTTTTCTTAGAGATAAAAGTAACATCAACAATAGATCCGGCAATCACTGGAACACGAAGAGAGATGCCATCGAACTTTCCGACAAGCTGTGGAAGTGCGAGGGTGACAGCAATAGCGGCACCAGTAGATGTTGGCACAATATTGTGAGCGGCAGCGCGACCTTCCTTCCAGTCTTTCTTGGCTGGGCCGTCGACAATACTCTGACTTGCCGTGTATCCGTGCGTGGTGTTGAGCACCGCTTTTTCAATTCCAACCGCCGCATCGAGAATGGCCATGAGAGGACTTGCTGCATTTGTGGTACACGAAGCATTTGAAGTGACAACAGAATCTTTAAAGCGATCGTTATTAATACCCATGAGAATAGTGGCAGTCTGTGGAGCACCTGCCTCGTCTTTTGCTGGAGCTGTGATCACAACTCGCTTTGCGCCAGCTGCAATGTGAGCTTGTGCCTTTATTCGGCTAGTAAAAAGTCCGGTTGATTCGACAACGACATCAATACCAAGATCTTTCCAAGGCAATGCGGCCGGATCTTTTTCGCTCACATATTTTGTTTCCTTTCCATTTATAAAAAGGGTTTTCTTATCATCTGAGACCTTCACGTCGAGACCGCTTCGGCCATAGGCACTGTCGTATTTTAAAAGATAGGCAATGTTTCCAATATCTCCAAGATCATTGATGGCCACAATATCGATATCATCGCGCTTCGAGGCTAGCTTATAAAATGCTCGACCGATACGGCCGGCTCCGTTAATGGCTACTTTAATTTTTGTCATATACCACTATATTATCACACCTATACAAGATTTCTAAAAACCTCTCCGAGCTTCGCAGCGGCGACTGTCCAATTGTATTTCTTCACTATCTCCGTGCCCTTTTCGAGTTTTTCCATTCGTTCTACCTCACCTCTCGGCTCAAAAAGACTGACAAACTTTCTGATGGCCTCGCTAATTGATGCCGATGAAAGATCAAATCGAATGGCCACTTCAGGCAGATAATCGCCAAGACCATCAACACATGAAGATAAAATAATGTTGTTTGAGGCAAGGGCTTCGAGGCCGACAGTGCCGAACGGCTCATGTCGCGACGGCATTATTACACCATCGGCAGCAAAAAGTGCATCAATCTTATCTTGTCCATAGAGCGCTCCAATATAATGCACGTTTTCTCTCTCACTGACAGCCTTCTTCACCATCTCCGAAAAAATATTCTCTTCCATAGCACCAATAAAAATAAGGTCAACACTTTCTGGCAGACTGGCATTACAAAGAAGCCCTATTCCCTTCATCTCAGCAAAACGCCCAATGTAGACGAGCTTGAGCTTGCGAGTACCAGGCAATGTTACCTCTTTTTCTTTTTTCCAAATCTCAGCATTGATGCCGTTTGGAATGATCACTGTCTTGTCCTTTAAATATTCTTGCTTTTCAAAACGCTTGGCGTATCCATTTGAAACCTGAATGACTCTGTCAGCCCTCTTCAATCCAAGGATTTCCATATTACGAAGACCTCGAAGAATTGCCATCTCCCCTGCTACTTTTGGATTAAGACCTAAAAATAATCCGTCGTCGACCATCTTATCGAAGGAAAGACTAACACGAAAAACAAGTGGTATCTTAAAATAATCTGCCGCACGTAGAGCGGCAAGCCCAACCGACCAATCATAAGCATAAATAAGATCTGGCTTCTCACACTGCGTGGCTTGGTAAAAATATTCTATCTGACCTTCGAGGGTAAGAAGCGGCCCAAAATGTACGTCGAGAAGTGGGTTCACCGCATCTCTATATTCTTTAATATAGGCTGGTTTCGGAAGCGCGTCTGGATAGCCGACCACTGAAAAAGAAAATTCTTTTTGCAACTTCTCGAAGACGTAAACTGAATTAGCTCCCATGCCTCCCATGGCATTATTGAATCGGTCAGGCATGAGGACAAGAATATGTTTTTTTCGCTTCCACATATACCTTAGTTTCCACTAGGCGCACTTGGTGCACTAGGTGTGCTAGGAGCCGGACTCGCCGATGCATCTGTAGTGTCTGTGGTGTCAGTGTTTGCTGAAGATGAATCACTAGAAGGATCAGGTGTCACGGTTGTGTCTGGTGTTACAGAAGTAGTATCGGCAGAGGTATCAACAGAAACAGGTGCTGATGAAGTTGCATCTGCATCTGTTGAAAGATCTGGTGTTGATGTTGAAGAGCTTGATGCTGATGGAGTTGGAGTAGGTTGAGCTGGTGTAGATGGAGCTGAAGGGGTGCTTGGTGAATCATCATCACAATCACCTGGCTCTGTTTCCTGAATACCATTTTCGAAGTAGACACAGATAGGCTGGCCTGTTGCTCGGTCATAGATAACATATCCTGTCTTGCTTACATCAGTCTGATTTTTAATAATGAGATTACTTACAGTGATCTTTTGAATAATAACTTCGCCGAAATTGACGATACCGTTGATAATACTTGCTCCATACGACTGCAAAGATGACAAAAGTGATGGCGTCGATGATGCATCTGTTGAAGTAGCAACACCGATCATTTGATTGAGTTCTAACTGAAGACCTTGTATTGCCACTGTGGTAGATGCTTGTTGTGCGGACAAAGCCTGCACACCTATAAGAGCGATGGCTCCCTGTTCAAATTCAGGAATGGTCGTCGACGACCCTCCGAGACCTCCAAATGCAGAATAGAAATCTTGGGCCACCGGACCAATGTATGGAACATTTGGATCGGCAATGTAATTCCACTGAGTAATCGGCAAGCTATTAATTGCGGCCAAGATTGACTGACCATTTACTGGCGTGAAGTTTTCCTTAACAGCGCGGTTTGATACTAGATTTGCGACACCAGTATTTGAGATACTGCCTCCGTTTGAGAAGTCGATTGAACCATCTGGATTGACCCTCATCCACGCCGTATTGTAGCCAATCATCGCTGAGCAAGCCGTATTATTTGTGAGGAAGGAACCAAAGGCAGAGGCATAGGTACTTGATGCACTGTTGCTATAACCAAAGGCCGTACTTCCAGCACCGCAGGTAACGTTATATTGTCCGGCCGCTGAAGAGCGACATCCATACGTGCAGTTATTATTACCGATTGAAAGAGCTGATGTTGCACCAAGAGCTGAAAAGTTTCCTATACCAATGACACTTGAGTCATCTGCAAATGCGCAATTGTGGAAACCAATCGACTGACTAGCTACAGCAAGAGCACAACTACATTCACCAAGTGCTGTAGCACCGTAGCCTGAAGCCGTATTGAAATATCCAATAGCAGAAGCTCCGTTACCACAACTTATATTGCACTCTCCAAAAGCTGCGGCACAATTTCCATTTCCAATGTTCTTACTACCAAAGACAGAGCTATTGTTGCCACAGGCCGTGTCGTAGTATCCAGAAGCTGAAGTAGATTGACCCAAAGCAAGAGAACAAAAACCAGAAGCAGAAGCAGAATTTCCAAGGGCCCAACTTCTAAATCCAAAAGAAGATGCATAATCACATGCTTGAGTTTCGTATCCAAAGGCTGAAGCTGAGAAGCCGCAAGCGCAGTTGTCAGTTCCAATAGCTGCTGCATACTCTCCCGAAGCAGTATTATCCAGACCCATTGCTGATGCATAATCAGCACCGGCTGTATTGTAGTTACCAACGGCATTAGCACACCCTCCGCAAGAAAGGTTTCCAAAACCTACTGCACTGGATTTTCCATACATAGCAGTATTCGAAATTCCCAATGCTGTGGTGCAATCATTACATGCCTGGTTTTCAGTACCGATTGCAATTGAACAAAGGCCCCATGCTCCGTCTCCATATCCAGAAACGGTAGAAGCGTTTGCGCACGCACAGCTGTAGTACCCAGATGCGGTAGTGGCCCATCCACAAGCTACATCTTCATATCCGAGTGCGAGAGCGTAGTTTCCAGCAGCCGTACTCAGACTACCGAAGGCAAACGAATACGGACAGCATGCTAGAGACTTAAATCCAAGACCAATAGAACGAAAACCATCTGCTTCAGAATCAAATCCAAGTGTATATGAACTACTTGCCGTGCCGCTTGTGACATAACCCGTATTTAAAGGAACGCCATTCACACAGAATCCTGTTGTTGTCGACGCAGTGACGAAGTTAACACCATTATCAGAAATCTGTAGCTTATTTAAATTGTCCGCGCCAATTTCTGCTGAGTTGCTGGTTGAGTTAGTAATCCTACTGCCAAAAGCTGAAGAGTAACACTGGACGGCGGCATTACAAACCCCAAAGGCAGAGGAATAGTACGCTGACGCAGTATTACTAGCACCAAAAGCTGAAGAATAATAAGATGACGCAGTATTACAATAACCAAAAGCAGAAGTGTATCCTGAGCAGGTCGTATTTCCAAATCCAAAAGCTGATGCAAGACAACCAGAAGTGTTACTATTTCTCACACCAAAAGCTGAGTTGCAATGCCCTGTCGAACCATTACATGATCCGAATGAATTGTTGGCACATCCACAAGCACAATTGAACGATCCAACTGAATTGTCTACATATCCTGCCGCTGCGTTGAGAAGACCAACGGTGTTTGATCCAAGACCTGCTCCACAATTGCAAGTACCGACAGCAAGAACGTTCTCTCCACAGGCTAGATTGCAAAGACCATAGGCATAGGATCCAGGAAGAAATGGCCCACAATATCCACCGTATGTTGAAACTGTGTTGGCAAATCCGTCTGCTCCTGAGAAAGCCCCACAGACGCAGTTGTACATGCCAGATGCCGAAGAAAGAAAACTACAACAATCATTATTACAGAATCCAAAAGCAATATCTGGGCCTCCAGAACAGTTACACCATCCCACCACAGTGTTTGGAAGACAATTCAAATTATTGTCTATCACGCACATATAATCGCAACCGTTCTGGTAGAGATTACCTGTGAAGCCGATATCGCCGGCTACATCTAAAGCATCACCTGGATTGCTGACGCCGATACCGATGTTGCCATTGTTCTTTATCATCAGTCTCTCCTGACCGCATGTTGCAAAGGTTATCTGCCCTGTTCCTGCCACTCCACAATCTGCGGCAAAGGAAAGATCTCCAGGTGTGACAAGTCCTGTCATCGTTCCTGTCGATGAAGCTGAGCTTCCCAAGAAGGTTCCATCTGCAAAGTAGAGACCGTTTCCACAACCATTTATCTTTATACTTCCTTGAACTGTTAGTTTCTCAACTTCAGATTGTGTACCAATTCCAACAGCACCATCAGAAAAGATGGTGACCTTAGCAGAGTCACTTGGACCGATCTGAGTTGACCCATCAATACTATTACAAATACCTGATCCAAAGGCCGATGCAGCACATCCAGAAACATAGTTATCGGAACCAAAAGCGCTAGAGAAATTTCCTGTAACGCTGTTATTGTATCCAGAAGCCGATGTTCTGCAATCGCAGGCAAAGTTATTATTTCCAAAAGCACTGGAATTGTATCCCGATGCAGTGTTGCCATATCCATATGCTGTAGTGCGTGAGCCAAGCGACTTGTTGTAATATCCAGAAGCGCTTGAGTAGCTATTTGTGGCGCAATTTGCTCCTCCAAAAGCACTTGATCCGTATCCATTGGCTTGGTTTGCAAAACCGATTGCCACTGAATTCAAAGCACATGCCAAATCACCAAGTCCAAATGCTGCTGACGAATCCCCACAAGCAGCACTGCCTGAACCAACAACGAGTGAGTTTGTTCCATAGGCTGCAGTACCAGAGCCAATAGCCACACTCGCATGTCCCAAAGCACAGTTGTGATATCCTGATGCTGTAGCTCCAAAATCTCCAGCAATATTGGCATAACCTACAGCTGATGAACCGTAGCAACAGGCACAGTTTCGTGATCCAATTGCTGTACTATTCGTATCTAAAGCAAAGTTTTCATATCCTGAAGCTGTACTCTGATCTCCGCAGACAGTATTTTGATGACCAATAGCTGTTGAAGCATACCCTCCAAGCACTAAGTTGCAGTATCCAGAAGCAGTGCCTCCCTCACCACAAACATAGTTACAATCACCGAAGGCAGAGTTGCATGTTCCATACACACAGTTTCGAGCTCCCACTGCAGTAGAGAAGTAACATCCACAGGCAATGTTTTGATATCCAGAAGCAGTTTCACCAGTACCACAAGCAGTGTTTTCATATCCTGATGCTGTGTTGCCTCCGTATCCAGATGTAGTATTTTGAAAACCAAGTGCCGAAGAATTATATCCTCCAATAGCGCAATTGTTTGTACCAACAAGAATTGTGCTCAAACTATTGAGACAGCACGAATTAAATGTATTCACTGGCGTGCCGTTGACGCAGAATCCCCCACTACCGTTCGTCACATAATTTATTCCTGCACAACTAATCTGAAGTTTATTATTATTATCTGCGCCAACTTCAACAGAATTGTCCGTTGTATTGCAAAGATCAGAGCCAAGAGCACTTGAGTTAAATCCGCAGGTAAAGTTGCTATTACCAAAAGCGGAAGAATATTCTCCGCAGGCGCAGTTGTGATATCCGTTAGCAGTAGAGTAATTTGCTGAGGCAGTATTCTCTGCTCCAAAGCTTTGAGAAAGATTTCCACACGAACAGTTAGCATACCCAACAGCAGTGCCAAAAACACCACATGTGCGATTGTACGTTCCAAAAGCTTGGCTGTAATAACAGGCAACTACGTTGCCATATCCGGAAGCAGTGCTTGCCTCATCACAAACACTGTTTTGATATCCAATCGCTGTCGTAGCATATCCACCTAAAGCCAGGTTGCACTGACCAATGGCAGTAGCTCCCCATCCACAAGATGTGTTATCTCCTCCTATTGTAAGTGTCCATGGAGCATACGAACAATTTCCATTTCCGAGAGAGGTGGCTCCAAACCCACACACAGAATTGCACGCTCCAATTGACACTGCGCATGCCCCACTAACACCATTGTTCATACCTAAAGCTGTGGCAAATCCACCATAGACATCATTTCCTAGTCCGATTGCCTGAGAACATCCACTGCAACCAATGACATTGTATTGACCGGAAGCAGTAGAGAAACATCCACTTACACTGTTAGCAAATCCATTAATAGCATCTCCATAATCTGCCGCATTATTATAGTTACCAGACACTGTCGAATAACATCCAAGAGCATAGTTATCAATACCAAAGGCAGATGAATCATAACCGCTTGTAGTATTTATATACCCGACTGCAATACTGGTAGTACTTAGGTCATTAAGCTGGCATGCATTGAGACTTCCTCCAATTGCGAGACCGTTTACACAAAAACCTCCTCCATTATTTGTGACAAAATTCACTCCCGCACAGGAGATCTGCAATTTATCACCATTATCAGGCCCAATTTCAGTAGAATATGCAGTGGTGTTGCAAATATTTGAACCGAAAGCAGTTGAGAGTGTGCCTGTTGCAGTATTGTATTCTCCAACAGCGGCACTTAGATAGCCTGAAGCGGTGTTGTTGCTACCAAAGGCTGAGCTCCAACATCCACAAGCCTTATTCTGATATCCTGACGCCGTAGAAAGACCTCCCACCGACTGATTACCATAGCCGAAAGCTGAATCAGTTCCATCGGTGACGTAGTTTGAATTACCAACTTCTATTGAACAAAGTGAATTAAGTTGGCTAACTATTTCCGATGGATCAACCGTTGCAGTAACACCTGTAAGATGCGATCCATCTCCATAATATGTTTCAGCGGAAATAGAACTACTTGCCACAAGTGTGTCTGTCGTAGGAGCGATGAGCTGAGGCTGTCTGAAAATACCACAACTCGAAGCTGTCTGAAAACCATAAAAATTTTGCTGAGCTGGCATGTATGGAGCAGGTGCTGAATAACCTCCCCCACCTCCTTGAACAATCGTTGTCGGATGAATGCCAGCAATTTCTGCTTGAAGAACAGCAATCTTCTGATCAAGCTCAGCTTCGGTAACACCGGATGATGTTTGTACAAAGACTGGCGACGCACTTACTGGAGTGGTTACGACTGCGTCGGAAACATGTGAAGTGTAAAGTGTCGTCGTCTTAGAATCTACAGGGATTGTGGTGGAAGTAGAGGTCGTTGCACCAGTCGGAGGCGGTGCATTAAAAAGAGAATTGAAAAAACCCGACACTGCATTAAAGACTCCTGCCGTGACACTTAGCGTTTCACTTGGCAAGGAGCTCGTCAGAATAGAATTAAAAGTGCTGGTCTGAAGATATGAAAGAAGGCCGGCCTGACGATTGTTTGGCCCAACAGCATTATTCGTATTTTGTATTGGAGAAGTATCGGCCTGAGCATCTTCCGTCTTAAGTAGAGGAATGAAGGTCACACTTCGAATGAGAAGCGCTAAGGAAAGTGCAGACAGTGTACACCGTGTCAGAAAAGAAAGTCGTTTCATGTAAATACTTCTAGTATTGACTAAATTGTATCATCATTGGAATGCAAAAGGAGCCTAGTAATCCCCACTTTTGTCATATGTTATAATCTTCCCCATGTCAGCCTATACTGTTTTCGAATCAGTTGGTGATGCGGCTAAGGACCTCATGGGAACGGCTGTTGTTTCTGCCCTCAAAAAGGCACAGCCCGAGCGAGAGATCGTCGTCGTCACTCTTCACCCAGAAGTTTGGCTTCACAATCCTGCCGTACATCGTGTCTATCGCCTCGGATCGATGGCTTATTTTTATGATGACTTCGTCAAAGACAAGGATGTATTGATCTTGCGTCACGATCCATACACTACGACCGACTATTTATACAGTCGTAAGCACCTCATCGAGATCTGGTGTGATCTTTGTAAGGTGCCTTACAACGGCGAGCTTCCCAACCTTCACTTCACATGGCGAGAACGCGAAGCAGCACAAAAATTAACCACCTCTAACAAACCACTCTTCTTTATTCATGCCACTACAAGCGCTGATCAAAAACTGCCAACCTTCTGGGCCAAGGATATTCCGATTGCCCTTGCTCAGGCTGTTGTGAATGAGATGAATAAGCGAGGCTACCAAACTGTGCAACTGCGTGACCCACACCATCCCATGCTCGGCGGAGCCAGCACTCTTGATTTTAATTTACGTCAGACATTGTGCGCTATTCAGTTTGCAAAAAAGCGTCTGTTCGTCGATTCATTCGCCTCACAAACAGCGGCGGCCTTTGGCCTTCCAGCCGTCATCGCCTATGTTACAGGTGATCCTAAGCTCACAGGATATAAAACAGAAAAATCTTTGAAAGCCCTTGAACATCTCAACAAAGAAGGCATGAAGAGTGTAGAAAAATTAGCTGAGTATATTGATTCATACAAGGAAGGTTATGACATTGCCGGTGCCATGCGCATGTCACCCTTCCCTCTTGAATCTCTTTTCTCACTTGAGCGCATTATCACTGCTCTCGAGTCAGATCAGGGAGATCAAATTGAAATAAACTAACATGGAACGAATTATTTTCAACATTTCAGGTGGAGCAGGAAAAAATATCATGGCCACAGCCGTGATAGAGGCTATTAAGAAGGCCTATCCAAAATCAAAGATTATTATTTCTTCTCCTTGGGGATTTGTCTGGGAAAATAATCCGAACGTCGACGAAATCATCAGCCTCGAGGCCAAACCTTTTTTCTATAAAGAATACTTAAAGGATAAAAATGTAAAACTATTCCGTCTCGACCCCTACAACGCTGACGACTTCTTCCATCGACGAAAAAGCCTCATCGAGATCTGGTGCGACCTCTGCGGCGTGCCCTATAATGGCGAGCTTCCAGCCCTTTATTACACTGAAGCCGAAAATCGCACCATTAAAGAGAAGCTTTTTCCTGTTGCACTTAGCCTTCAAACATCATCAAGCCGAAGTGAAGACCTCAACAAGCCCCTCTTCTTCATTCAGCCGTCTGGCGGTGCTCCCAATCAGCCCTACCCTATTTCCTGGGCCCGAGATCTTCCTATGTCTACCGCTCAAGAAATTGTAAAAGCGATGAACGAAAAGGGTTATCGCACTATTCACCTACGCCGTGAAAATCAGCTTCCTATCGAAGGTGCTGAGTGGGTGCCATTTACGTTGCGCGAAGCACTTGGAGCCATTCAGCATTCTCAAAAGAGATTGTTCGTCGACTCTGTAGGAGCACACGCCGCCGCTGCCTGGAAGCTCCCTTCTGTCGTGCCTTGGGTCATCAATAGTCCGAAAGTGTTCGGCTATGAAATGCACACCAATCTCCTTCCCGAATCAAAAGAGGTCTTCCGCCATCGCGCCGAAGCCTATCTCGAACCATACAATATTATGGGTATCTGGAGCGAACATCCTTACGCCGACGACAAAATTTTCTCCGCGGAAAAAATTATTGAAGCCTTACTGAAAGATTAAATCGATCTTTTCAAATTTCTTTAAGACTTCCAGAAATTTAATTTACCGTATTTCTCCGCAAATGTTCCGAGAACCTTCGGCCACTGTGGCTCCATTGGCTCTACCTTATGTCGAATAGTGTGCAAGCCTTTCAAGCCGTGCACATCGTCATCTTCCCAAGTTACTTGATCAACATGATTAAAATTATGTTTAAAATATGGCTCACCTAAAAATTCATAGACCTTTTTCATCGTCTCTTCTGGGTGGCGAGTAAGATCATCGAAATCAATTAAAAACATTCTGTCAGTGAAGCCGCGACGAATAGCATCCTGTACTCGGTTGTATGCAAGGCCGACGGGCTGATCAGCAGAAAGCCATGTTTCAGTGCGGCCTTCAACTGTCTGAAATTTAAAATAGTTGGCCGCTTCCTGCCCTATCTGTTTTGTCTTAGAGGTTTCTCGCCACAACTTCTCAAACGAGGCGAGAACATCTCGCATGTCGCGCACAGGCACGAGCACCTTGGCCTTGTGCCCAAGCACGGCCTCAGACATTTCAAGAAGCGAAAGCCATCCGCGGCACTTATCAAAGACAACAGGCTTTTCTACGTCAGCATAATAACTATCGAGAATGCCGCGCAGCACTCGAAGCTTTGCTGGCTCATTTGGAGCTGCTTTGAATTCGACAAGATTGTCCCAGCTATTTCGCACACCAAACATTATATCCATGATGCCCGACGTGCCCGTCGTATGAAAACGAGGATTTTGAGCCAAGATATTACAAAGGAGCGTAGAGCCCGAACGAGGTAGCCCTGCTACGAAGTAGTAGGTGTGGGCTTTTTTGAGATCACTTTTAGCATCAGTCATAACGGAAAGTATAGCAATATTAATTATCTAATGCGAGATTTCCAAATGAAGCGAAAATAGAGTCTCATCAAGATAAAAAGGGCTACCAAGACCAGCAATGTAATGCCGATACCGACCACAATACCTGAATCATACCAAGGCGAAGGGTTAAGCTGCTGCTCTATCTTTTCTACGTACACAGGATTGACGACCAGGCGAGTAGCTCCATTCGCGGTGACATAATATGGAACAGTCACAGTCTTTCCGTCCGCGCTAGCTGTTACATTATATTTAGTGGCAGTTCCAAGAGTGAACTGGACTTCACCAGAGCTGTTGGTAGTGGCTGACTGATTTGACGGAGTAATGGAAACATTGGCACCACTGACAGGTTGACTTTTCGAGTCAACTACAACGACAGTAAGGACAGTTGGAGCATTTGCAGGTAAATTGGCCATATATTTTATTTTACTAGTATAACATTACTCCTCGTCATTTTTATAACGGCGACGGAAGATATAGAAGACACCTCCGCCAACAATGACGAAGCCTGCGAGGGTGGTAAGAATGCCCCATGGAATAGTTGATCCTTTTGTTGTGCTGGTAGCAGGATTACTTTCCTGTTCTACAGGCTGAGGAATATTTTTGATCGGCACAGGAATAAAGTTTGATGTCTTTGTTGGAGTGGCGCTCACTACACTTCCACCACTTCCATTGTTGGCGGTCTGTCCCGAATTTGAAACAGTATTCGCTGGAGATGTTTGACCTGGTGACGTATTCTGATTTGCTGGTGGAGTTACTGGAATACTTGGTGTAGTAGTCGTACTTGAAGGCTCCGTTGTCGGCGGATAATTATAGACATAGCCACCTCCCCCACTACCACTAGAAATTGGAGGGGATGTTGGCGGACTGCTTGGGGAAGTTCCAGAGACAACATTGACCGGACCTTGGCCGAGAGCGTTGACGGCACTTACTCTGAAATCATAGCTGACATCATTAGTCAGACCTGTAACAGTAGCGGTAGTAGCATTATCAACACCATCAGAAAAGACAAGCCAGTCGGGATCAGAGCTCTGCTTGTATTCAACTACATAATCAGTGATCGGCGAGCCTCCATCTGAAAGAGGTGATGTCCATGACAAGCCTACCTCTTCATCTCCTGACGAAGCTGAAAGTCCGGTCGGGGCGCCTGGAAGAGTGGCTGGCGTTACAGCATTTGAAGAGGTTGAAGTGAGACTTGTTCCCACTGCATTAGTAGCAGTGACAGTGAAGGTGTAGGCAGTGCCGTTGGTCAATCCACTCACAATGATAGGCGACGTACTGCCTGTCGCGCTTAAGCCACCAGGAGCAGAGCTCACCGTGTAACCTGTAATAGCTGATCCGCCGTCAGTATCAGGGGCAGAGAATAAAATTGTTGCCTGCGCATTGCCACCGGTCGCCGAGACAGCAGTTGGAGGATCAGGAAAAGTAGCGACAGCAGTGAAAGACTGATCGGCTTGTGAGGTCTGCGAGCCGAACGTCACTGCAATATGGAACCAATAATTTCCCGGAGTAGGTACTGTTGAAGTGAGCGTTGTATCAAAATTTGTCCCCGGCTGAACAAGCTTGGCAGCAGTTGAGGCAAAGACATTACCGCTTCCTCCACAGAGATCAGTGACTGAATCCGTGATACACCAGGTGTACTGATATTCATAGGCAACCGAACCTTCATTAGTAATGCGCACCGCTGTTCCAATATTCGGAGTAGTGAGATCAGGAAAACTTTGGATCAAAACCTGTGCCGGCTCACCAGGGATAGCTGTCACCGTACCACTTGGAATACTTTGTCCGACACTATTCACTGCACTGACTCTGAAGTCATAGGAGGTGTTGTCAGAGAGGCCTGTCACGGTCGCCGTAGTATTAATGCTTGTACCATCAGCGAAGACAGACCAGCTTCCGCCTGTCGTTAATTGATACTCAATAATGTAATCGGTGATCGGCGATCCGCCGTCAGAAGCAGGAGCGGACCACGACAAGCCTACGCTGCTGCTCTCAACTGTAGCGGCAAGATTGACCGGAGCGTTTGGCGGAGTAGATAAGGTCACTGAATTTGAAGCGGATGAACTAGCGCTTGTTCCCGCTCCATTAACAGCAACAACACTGAAAGAATAGGTGGTGCCATTTGTCAGCCCGTTAACAATAATAGGAGAACTTGTTCCTATTCCGGTAAATCCTCCTGGACTTGAAGTGACGATATAATTTGTAATAGACGACCCACCGTCTGAAGCAGGAGCAATGAAAGACACCGTGGCTTGTGTATTTCCTCCGACGGCCGAGACCGCCGTCGGAACATCTGCAGTAGTAATAGGTGTGACAGTGTTTGAAGCAGTTGAAGTTGCACTAATACCGATACTGTTAGTTGCAGTGACTGTGAACGTGTAGGCAGTGCCATTGGAAAGGCCTGTAATGGTGCCTGCAGTTGTGTTTGTGGTAGTAGAAATTGCTCCTGGACTTGAAGTAATGGTGTAAGCAGTAATAGGTGACCCTCCGTTAGTGTCCGGAGCAGTGAATGAAATTGTGGCCTCTGCATTTCCTGCAGTCGCAGAAACAGAGGTCGGAGCATCAGGCACAGTCACCGGCACAGCAGTGGCAGTAGCACTTGGATTTCCTTGTCCTGCTAAGTTGACCGCTGACACTCTGAAATCATATGATGATCCATTTGCGAGCCCCGTCACTGTACCTGTCGTATTTGCAGAAACTCCATCGGCAAAAGTGGCCCAGGTCGAACTTGCTGTGAGCTTATATTCTATGACATAGTCGCTGACCGTTGCTCCACCATTATTGACAGGAACTGTCCAAGACAGACTAACCTGCGCGTTGCCGACTGTCGGTGTCAGAGCTGTCGGAGCGTCAGGAACCGTCATCGGAGTGACACTGACAGATGGTGATGAGCTTGCCCCTGTACCGACTACGTTAATGGCATTAACTAAAAATGTGTACGCAGTGCCGTTAGTCAATCCACTTACTGTAATCGGCGAAGCGCTTCCCGTACCTGTAAGTCCTCCCGGATTTGAGGTGACAATATAACTTGTGATCGGTGAGCCCCCATTAGTATCCGGAACAGTAAATGAGACAGATGCTTGAGCATTGCCAGCCGTAGTGGTGCCGACAACTGGAGCATCCGGCACCGTCACGGGAGTTATTGAATTTGATGGAACGGAGCTCGCACCCAGACCGACGCCGTTTGTCGCCGCCACTGAAAATGTATATGCTGTGCCATTGCTAAGCCCAGATACAATGATCGGTGAAGTACTTCCTGTGTTAGTGAAACTACCAGGACTTGAAGTGACGGTGTAACTTATAATCGACGACCCTCCATTGTTGAGCGGCGCAGTGAAAGCCACAGAAGCCTGTGCGTTTCCTGCCGTGGCAGATGGCGAGGTCGGAGCATCAGGAGTGGTTGCAGGCGTTACTGAATTTGAAGGACTTGAAGCGCTACCAACTCCAGCAGCATTAGTAGCAGTAACAGTGAAGGTGTAGGCTGTGCCGTTTGCTAGTCCTGTGACAGTGATCGGTGACGTACTGCCCGTGCTTACCTGACTACCCGGACTGCTCGTCACCGTATAGCTTAAAATAGTGCTGCCGCCATTTGAAACAGGAGCGGTGAAAGAAACTGTTGCCTGCGTATTGCCACGCACGGCAGTGACAGATGTCGGGGCATTAGGAGTAGTAAGTGGTGTACTCGTCACTACACTGCTTGGACTTCCCTGCCCAGTTCCATTTACAGCTGATACTCTAAAATCATACAGCGATCCGTTAGTCAGTCCTGTCACTGTAGTAGAAGCGACGGACGAAACACCGTCAGAGAAAACCGTCCAACTGACATCAGAATCCAATTTATATTCGATGACATAATCAGTAATGGCAAGGCCTCCATTGAAAGCCGGCGCGCTCCACGTCAGAGAAACTTGTGTATTGCCAGGTGTGGCAGTAACAGCTGTCGGAGGGTTTGGGACGGTGGATGGTATGACACTATTTGAAGAAGAAGAGGCTGGGCCTGTGCCCACAAGATTGGTAGCAGTGATCGAAAATGTGTAAGACGTTCCATCTGTGAGTCCCGATATAATGATGGGCGAAGTACTGCCAGTGTTAGTAAAATTCCCCGGACTTGAAGTGACGGTGTAACTTAAGATAGACTGTCCGCCGTTATTTGTTAAGGCCGAATAATTTTCTTCTCCATAGACAGAATAAAAAGTGGAGGGTGAGCTTTGATTGTTGTACGAGGTCTTGACCCAATCGGCAGAACGAACAGTACTTGAGATCTGAACATCATCTATCACTCCATCAGCTGCCCATCGGTACGTACTAGCCCCGATATCAGCAATACCAATTTTCCAGGTATTAGTTCCAAATGAACGAGATACTGTATTTGGTGTCCACGATGTTGTTCCTTCGAGAACTCCGTTGACATATATTTGTGTTGTACCAGCAGTCCTGTTCACCACACCGACAACATGATACCAGTGATCAATTGGGTAAGTACCCGTAGCCGAAACGCCTACATCAGTGTTTGTGCTCGTCCAATGATCAATAGAAAATTGATTCAACGCACCATAGTTCAACCCCTCATGATATCCATTCTTTTCGATAATTCCATACGCTCCATTATTGGCGCTTCCTGTCCCCAGAGGAGTTGAGTTAGGATAAAACCAGGCGGACAATGTATATCCTGAAGCCTGAATATTCTGTAATAAAGTGGTGTTTGGAATGTTGATGTACTCATTATTAGCATCAGTATTGTCACCATTAAAATTTGCAGCCCCTCCAATTTGTCCCGCAACAGCTGCTGGCGATGGAGAAGAGATGGTGCCATTATTTCCATTACTCGTGGAATCATTAGCGGTCAGTGTTGTACCATTCGGCAGATGCCACACACCTGCAAAATAATTATTTCCTCCATCATTCCACGTCGAAGTCACATTCTGTTGATCGGCGGCGGAGGAGTTGCCGTAATATATGTAAATACTTGTATCGGTTGAGGTGGCCAGTGTTGGCAGCTGTACCCAAGCTATGAGCTGACCAGTCGAAGAAGAATAGGTTTCCACTTCGTGATTTAATTTTGTGACACCGTCAGAAGCAGTGAAGAGGATATCGCCTCCGTTCGATTTACCGACGTGACCGCCGTAAGAAGTGTACTCGAGATTCGCATCGGTCTGATTAATAAGCACGGGGAAGTAACTTAAGGTGGTGCCAGTCGAGCTCGACACTTGAGTGTGATTGATGACGACCTTTTTTCTATAGACCCAATTGTTGTTATACCAAGGAGTACTGATAGTAGGAAAACCAAGTAATGTGAATGGCACACTGGCCTGTGCATTTCCTCCTGTTACCGTGCCAATAAATGGAGCACTTGGGAGAGTGGCGGGAGTGGCTGACACCACACTGCTCGGACTGCCCTGCCCCACTGCGTTTACCGCTGACACTCGGAAGTCATAGGACGTGCCATTAGAGAGACCTATGACCGTACCTGTGGTAGCAGTAGAAACACCATCAGCAAAGGTCGACCATGTAGAACTAGCAGTGAGCTTATAATCAATCACGTAGTCAGTGATAGGAAAACTGCCCGTATTAGCTGGAGCGGTCCAAGATAGGCTAACCTGCGTATTGCCAGATGTCGGAGTGAGCCCTGTAGGAGGATTCGGCGCCGTGAGCGTTTCCTCGCTTGCTGAAGAATAAAAAGTGGAGGGTGAGCTTTCATTGTTATATTCTGTGGCGATCCAATCAGCTGAACGAGCAACATTCGAGACACGCACTTCGTCTAAACTTCCAACAAAATTTCCCGCTCCTTCAGCACCAGCAATTGTGCCAATAGCGAAATCAGATCCTGAAGTGTTAATTGTCTGAGATTGCGTAGTAACTGGCTTTGACGTGCCGTCCAAGTACATGAGAGCTTGATTAAGGTTGGTCTGTCCAGGGGGAAATACTAATGCTACCTGATGCCAAGCATTGTCAGCCGTAAAAGCGATCGTATCAGAGACGCTCTGAGCCTCAAGGTATAACTTAGAATCATTATTCCAATATATTGCAAATCTATCGCCTGTTGAACTATTCGCACCTAGAGCAACTGCTTCCCCTGCCGCTGCCCCTGGAGCGATCTTAATCCATGCTTCTACGGTTCTCTGACTTGAACCGGTAGGAAAACCCACAGGGGAACTTTTTGAACGATACACTGATCCATTGAATCCAGCGCCACTTCCGATCTGTCCGGTTATAGAGGTAGGCACTCCAGAAGCGCTGTTTGTAGAATTTGCATTTACAGTAGAATCAGTGAATACTCCTGCCGTACTTGGAAAGTGGACCACGGCCTTGAAGTAGTTATTTCCTCCGTCATTCCACGTCGAAGTAGCATTCTGCTGATTAGCAGCTGAGGAATTTCCATAATACATATACAAAACAGTATCTGTAGATGTTGATATTGAAGGCACCTGCACCCAAGCGACAAGTTGGCCTGTTGAAGAT
>Ga0302281_10000956_pt1 | contig 21202 bp, 26 predicted proteins | sample III_Fen_E1_2_FD_198762 | JGI IMG/M metagenome (GOLD analysis project Ga0302281, IMG submission 198762) | Peat permafrost microbial communities from Stordalen Mire near Abisko, Sweden - III_Fen_E1_2 | ecosystem: Environmental > Terrestrial > Soil > Wetlands > Permafrost | place: Sweden: Abisko...
TCTCCAGGGTTTGTTGATGGTTCTTGTCTCAGGGTTAAAAGATCGCCCTATTGATGTTTCGATTTCTATCCTACAGATTGAAGCCGCCCGTTACCTCCAGACGCTGACCGGTAAGCCACTTGGCGTCGTGGCTGCAAAGGAACGAAACCACTCCGCCGATATCATCCGCCACGCCGACGCGGCCCAGCGCCGTCTGGGCTTTGATGAATTGCTGTACTTGAGGATTGTTTCGAATATAGGCGTTGTTGAAATCGGTCTCAATGCCGCCCGGCGCGACCGTATTGGCCCGGATGCCCCGCGGTCCATATTCCTTGGCGACATACCTCGCGAAAACCTCCACAGCGCCTTTGCAGGAAGAATAGACCGAGTAACCCGGCACAATGTATCGGTCGCCCGCGGCTGTGATGAAAACAACACCGCCCCCATCGTTCATCATCTCCAGCGTCTTCTGGGTAAGGAAAACGACGCCTTTAAAATGAACATTGAGAAAGGTATCGAAATCGTCTTCGGTCAGTTCCTTGATCGAAATCGCCTTTCCTATGCCGGCGTTGTTGATCAGAAAATCGACCTTCTCGGTGTTCCAGGTTTCCCGCAAGACGGTCTTGACCTGCGCCAGAAACGCGTCGAAAGACGAAATTTTTGAAACATCGAAGGGTAGCGCCAAAGCCTTGCGACCCAAACCCCGGATCGTATCGACGACTTTGTCGCCTTCCTGCTGGTTGGTGTGGTAAGTCAAGATGACATCGATACCCGTGCGGGCCAGGGAAAGCGCGATATCCTTGCCGAGCCCCCGGCTTCCACCCGTGACGATCGCAATCTTATTTTTTGTAATGACATCCATAACGGCCTCACTCTCTGAAATGTTTTAAAAGCTGATCTTGTTGTTCTTTTTGATTTGGCACCGCCAGAAGGAAAGCGGAGTTTTCCCAAGGACAGGACAACTTCATTTTTCCACCGGCCCATCATATTCTGTTAAGCAACTTCCTTAATCTTGAAAAGTCAGGAATGACCTGTTTCGCCCCGGCTTCTCGAATCGCTTTTTCTTCTTCGCCCGAAGCAATTCCTATAAACCCCCAACCGAGGGTTTCCGCCGCTTTGACATCCCAAATCCAGTCACCGACATAGACTATTTTTTCAAATGGGCGGGTTAGTAACGCCTTTTCCGCCTTCGCTCGCGCCGCTTGTAAAATGGATTCACGGGTTATTCCATCATCGGCGGATGCGAAAGGAATACCTTTGAAATCGAGTCCCCCGCTCTGAAGCTTATAGCCTCCCGAGAATTCCCAATTGCCGGTCGCGATGGCCGCCGTCCAATCCGAATCATTTCCAATTTCGTTCAAACACTCTTTTGCGCCAGGCGTGCATTCAAACGGTTCTTTGCCGTATTCCCTGTCGAGCCATGAATTCATATTTTTCTTAAACAACACCACATCTTCGGGCGTACAAGAACGGCCCCTGTTTTTCTCAATTATTTCAGAAAGAATGCCGGAGTCGGTGGAATGGATATAAGACGCCCAATCATCTTCAATCTTTATTCCAAAAGTTTCCCGCACCGCCCGGACATAGGCTAAATCATTTTTCTTCTTGTGATATTGGATCAAGGTCCCGTCTATATCGAAAACTACCAGATTCATTTTTTTCCTCGAAATTTATAATTCTTTAGTCATAACCACCGATAAATAATTAGTGGAAGACCATTGAGTCGTAGTCACAATCCCATATCCGTGTCTTTGATAAGTAGCGATTAATTCCACAGCACCCTCGGCGGTATCCAAAGATAACTCTTTACCCCAAGTGTTTTGGTTTTCATTTCGACGAATTGAAGAAGCGCGTTTCCAATGCCCCGTCCTTGAAATATGGGCTTAACCGCATACTGACCAAAATGATATATGCCTTCTTTTCGATAATAGTCACAGGGACTATCCGATTGGGGGGCATAAAGTGAAATCGTGCCAACCAATTGTTCATCCCAAAACGCCAAATAGGATTCGCCTCGATTTAATCTCTCTAATGTTTTTTCCGGCGACTGGTAAGTCGCGGTATAACGAAAACCCCTATCCGCCAAAGTCTTATAAGCGTCATGAAGCAGTTGGGTTAATTCGGGCACCAGTCGTAAGTATTTCTTTTGGAATCTTTTTATTTGAAGTTCGGTGATATTCATGAATTACCTATTCAATTTTTAGAAGAAAAGCTGTTAAGACAATATCTTTATTTCACGCAGCCATTGAACCACTTCACGAGCGCATTCATCCGGGACCTTGTCTAAAATATGGTCTCCACCCTCAATTTCGACATACTTCATCGGAAGGCTGTTTTTCTTCATGATCTGGTTTCCGATCCAAGCCTCGGCCCTTCTATACAAGTTGTCGTCCGCCCCTTGCAGAAAAAAAACAGGGCACTTAAGGGACTGAATCTCGTAAATCGGGGCTCCCGTAACATGGTCTTTGAAGAAGTTGATGTCAAAATCAGTTTCAAAAAACCGGGCTTTTCCGCCTTGGATTAGTGTTTCTAGATTTTCCACCAGGATTTTCGCCGGACCCCCTTGATGCATCCCGTGATATAAACCCAAGCAAGTCGCAACCGAAATGACAAAAGCGACCTTGTCAGACTTTTCGGCGAAACGCAGCGCCGCGGTGCTTCCCGAGCTGATGCCAAAGCAGCCTATTTTCTTGGGGTCAGCCCAACTTTGTTCGCAAACCCAATTAAATACATCGGCAAGATTGGAAGCCCAGCGGGCGTCTGTCATTTGATTGAAATCACCGCCGGTTTCGCCAGCCCCAAAAAAGTCAAAACTGACCATCACCATGTTTAAATCCGTCAACGCTTTGCTTAAAGCGAGTGGCGCTTTGTCCAATTTTTTACTGGCGCCCCAACCATGGCAGTAAATAGCAACAGGAAGTTTTCCTGCAAATGAATCAGGCAAATAACAATCACCAACGTTCTTGTCATTTGTATTCAGCTTGAAATTTATTATTTTCATTGATTGGTTTCCCATCGCGGGCAAAGATTCTAAGTTGCTTTCCGTTCCATCGTTAGACAATAGTCTTTAAAACCCATGCTTTTCCAAAATTGGATGCCGATTTTATTGTCCACTAAAACATCCAAACGAAGTATGGGCGAACTTTTCCAAAGACCATTAACCAGAAGTTTAAACGCTTTACGGCCATAACCCGATTTTCGGAACTCTCGTTCTATAAAAAACTGGCGGATGTAAGTAAAACCATCCTCATTCCGATAAAGGCAATAACCGATAACTTTCCCTTGTTCCTTGAAAAGACAAGCACTGTATTCGCCTTTTAACCAGTTCTTCATTCGGCGGGTCAATTGGGCTTCATTCATAGGGTTTCGGTGGCCCTCATCGCGAATGAGCCGATAATTCATCGCAGCGAGTTGGGGACAGTCTATTAACTTTGCTTTTTCTATTTTCATAATGACCTTACTATGACCAATTCTGATCCCGTCGCGGACAAACACCATCAAAAAAACTGATGATGAAGACCTTTTATTTTCTTGAAGTGCTGGTCCTTCGTCCAAATGGTTTGTTGGTTTGAAATGGCTAAAGTGGCTATCAGAATATCGCTTAGCGGAAGAGTGACGCCGTGCTTTCGTAAATCGTAGGAAATTTTGCCCGCCGTGAAAAAAACATCCGCGTTCGCGTCAAGGAAATGCAGTCCTTTGAGATTCTCCTCTAAAAAGGAAAACTCCGCCGGATCGGCCGCTCCCTGCAAAACCTCAAAAACGACGATTCCGCAAGTGGATAAAGAACCGCGCTTCAAATGTTTGACAACTTTTTCCCCGGTTTCGCTTTCCGGTTTGCGAAAAAAATCAATCCAAACAGACGTGTCGATAAGAATCTCAGCGGCCATGAAGTTCCATCTTCCTCAATTCGGCGGAAACGTCCTTCACCTTCAAACGCCCTCTGGCGGAAATAAGGTTGTCCAGCCTCCGGCGCCTGACGAAATCCTCTATAGCAGCCTCAATGGCCTGGGTTTTGGAAGACCACTTTTCTATGGACATGAGGTCTTTGATTAAGTGATTGGAAAGTTCGAGGGTGGTTCTCATGGCAAGCTCCTGATGCATATTAACTATATGTACCTATCGTATGCACTAGGCTGAAAATCGTCAAGTCCACTTTATCCAACACGGGTCCCCATTGCGGCCCTTCAATAAGCCGTCCAGCCTCGGTTCTTCAATTCCTCAAACCAAATCTTTTCAAGCGCCTTGAGGTCTTCCCCAGGGTCCCATCCCTGTTCTTCCTTGGGCTTCAAAGTGTCCAAAATAGTGAACTCAAAAGTGTCGGCGCCCTGGGCCCGAAAGTCTTCCATAACCTTGGGGTTCTTCAAAAGCGGATCATTCGGTTTGCCCATTTTCAGAACGGCTTGATGCAGATTGAGGGAACCTGCAAGGTTGCGGCTGGCCCCGACGATGAACTCGTTGGTCTTGGTATTCCGAACCAAAAAAACACCCATGGGGATCGGCGTATCTTTATATTGCTTTTTAAGTTCATCCTTCGTTTTCAAAACAACTCTCCTCATTTTAACGTTTCACTTTTTCACGAAAGGTCCCCGTCGCGGACAAACGCACAGCAGCATTTTTAGTTATCAAACAAAAACTCGCCAGACAATTCCAATCCGAAGACTGTATAAGTTTGGTATGGGGGCCCACCAAATGGATATATATTGTTGACTGATTGCGGGTCTAAAAAGGCCATCGCATCGATTTTGAGGTTTTTAACTGCGTAACCCAACCCCAAGGTGGTCACCCAAGCTGTTTCTTGCCCTGCGGTTGGCTCATCAAAATTATCCGGGACGTATTCGTCGTTACCCACCGGCAGGTATTGATAAACAAGGCCACCTCGAATGGCCCAGTTCGGGGACAACCATTTTTCCATACCCAAACAAAGCTGGAGTTGATTGCTGGATGGATTGGTTAGCTCAATCTGGTTCACTATCTCCCCCTGGGCATCTAATTGCAGGCCCAATGTGAAATTCTTAACCCGCTCCAACCCCAACCCTATCTGCAATTGGCTACTTTGCGTGGTATAGCTGTTGTAAATGTCACCGAGGTTATTGACTGCTTGGTTTGTGATCTCAAAAAGAATCCCGCCGTTTAAACTCAAATGTTGTGCGTCTCTTGGCGGAGATAAAACCATTTTCCATTTGCAAAAAATCAAATCAACATCATTAGTGTAACTCTCAAACGGATATGTCTCGCCATTGACAATACTGATCGAAGTCGGGGCATTTGCGGTGTTCACGATGATGCCGGCCTGTAACGAATCGGGTATTTCCAAATAAACACAAGGAGCAATGATCATATTGCTGGTATCGGAAATATTACCCCCACGGACAGATTGGGTTTGGCCTGGCGACAAATCAAAGCCAACCGAACCGCCAAAACGAAACCAACAGGGATGTTGGCTATTGCCCAATGGGACATTAACCAGGATGCCTGTATTCAATTCACCAGGACCCGTCAGAGTGCTTGTGTAACCATTGAATAAGTTTAAACTTCCACCCGTATATTGAAACTCAGTGCCGACGGTCAAAGGCCCAAAGTCACGGGCGATCCGTATAAGACCTTGCCCTATATCAGAAAAGTTCGGGGCGGGTAATTGGTTGTCGGAATAAGAACCGGTGGCTTGCAGGGCCCATTTATCCGGTGTGACATAATTTAAACCCTGATATTGCAAACCGGCGGTGTTATACGAGCCCGAAGTGGAGGCAATGAGACTGGGAAAACCCTGATAAGCACCGGGAGAAAGCCCAAAGTAACTGGCGTTATAGTTAGTGCCGGATATCGTGAACCAAGGAATCGTCAGCGACACCTGGCCCCCCACTGGCAACAAGGCTAACCCGGCGGGATTACCGAAGTTATAAGGAATGAGATCGGTGGTTTCGTCCCAAAGTACCATATCGATGCTGCCTGTAGAATCCACTCGGGTTTCGGTGGCAATGGCCTGCCCGTTCAAACCGCACAACAATAAAAAAATAACGCAAATACGCATGTGTTATACCTTTTGGAAGATTAATCATATTTGGCTAAAAAATGAAAAAATGTAAAAACTTGAGCTTCTTCACTTGTCCAATGCGGGTCCCCGTCGTGGACAAAGCCTAGCGTATTTCTGAAATCAATTCGGGATGGGATTTGAGAATCCGAATAAGCTTTGACGCGGAACCACTAGGCCGACGGATTCCCTGCTCCCAATGCTCAACCGCATTGGGGCTTGCGCCCACAATCCCTGCAAACATAGCCTGCGTTAGATGTAACGCCTTACGGACGCCTTTGACTTCATCAGCGGTGGCTGGTTTTGGCCGGTAACTTTCCCGCATACCGTGCAGTTTCTTGCCCTTTTTGATCTCAATCGATTGTTTGAGACTCTCCCGCATGAGTTTGAAATCTTTGTCTTTCATTTCTAATTTCCTCCTTTTTTTCTTTTACCTAAAGCCTGCTTCAAATCCTGAACAAGAATCTTCTCCTGTTCAACCGTTAGATCCGGAGCCTTTCGTTTATCAATGATGAAAAAGAGGTAAATGTCATCGGGCTCATCGTAAAAGTACCAAACCCGGTAACCACCGCTTTTCCCCTGTGGCGAACCCACCAGGTGAGCCACACGACTTGGGTGTGCCCGATCTAAATTTTTAAAAAATCGGGTGTTCCTTCCGGCCTTTTGGTTGAGGCAACACGCAACTTATGAATGCCGCCCCCTAAAAGCTTCCCGCCCTTGGGGTTGTTGTTGATAGCCTCTTCAATCGCGACTTGCAGTCCCGCCTCACGAATGGTGTCGATCAACTTTGAGTAGATAGGTGACTGAATAAAATGGTGTTGCTCCATCACCCATCCTTACTATATATCCTACATTGTAGGACTTCATTATAAATAATCAAGATTCACTTAAATCGGCTTAAAAAGATCGTCCAATAGGGGTCCGTCGCGGACAACCAAAACCACTGTTCTTCATTAATTGGCCGAAGGAATTTGACAGCTAGAGGCTTTTGGCTTCCGGCCTTATTGCCCGTTGTTCGCCCTTAACAGCGCCGGCGTCCAGCCGCAGTGACCCTGGAAATCATCCACCAGGGAACCGACCGCGGCCACGATGGCTTTTTGGCGGAGCCTGGCAAAAGCCCGGCTCTGAGGATAGATCAGGGCGCCGCTGGGATTTAAATCCGTCGACGACGCGGGCTCAACGTCCGTCTGATTGTCCAGACGGTATTTCACCAAATTCAACAGATCGACAAATTGACCCAATAGCCCCGGAAGCTGGATGGTGGGTGGAACCGGAAGAGGGTTCCAGGTATTGTGCCAGCTGGAGCCCCAGTTTTTATTCCGGGACCAAAGGATGCCGCCGCTGGCCGGGTCCATCAGCCTGGCGTTGTTGGTCACGATCACTTTGCGTTCGGTGGTAAAGCCCCACTGGCCGCCGTCCCCTCGGCAGGGCGCCTCATCCTTGAGGAACTCGGTATAGCCCTCGGCGGAGCCCACCAATAGCAGGTCGCATTTGAAATGGTCGGCTATCTTTTGCCGCAGCCCCTCATCCGTCGGCACATCTTGAGCCTTGGACCCGATGGACTGGAGGAAGGCAGAAACCTGAGCCGCATCGATCACCGGAAGGGCGCCGATATTCGCGATCTCGCTGACCAGCTCATCCTGCAGATCGCCAGCCAGGGCCGGGTCCTGGGTATTGTTGACAAAGGGGACGACGGCCAGGCGCTGGTAGCCGTAAAGGCTGAAGTTCGGGGGGACCGGTTTCGACGCGCATCCGCTGAACAGGCAAACCACCGCCAAGATCAAAGTTGTTTTGGCCAGGATATTAAAATAATAAAACGGTTTCATAAATCCCTCTTTTATCGTGATTCAACCCGGAAATTATAAGTCACGGCATTAATCCACCAGGATATTTTCACCGCAATCCACCCCAACCCAATATTGGCGTCCGTCAATTCGGACAAATCTTTACATCTCAGAGACAACGGAATACGAAGCGGCCTACAAAGTTTGGACGCTTTAGTTGTTCACTCCGGGTCTAAGCCGTGAACAAAAATAATTAATACTATTTGATTAAGGATGTAATTTTTCGCCTTTGGAAAGCATTTCCACGAATTGGTTTATTCGTTTCTGCCGGGTTTCTGGTTTTTTCGCGGTTTGAAGCCGGTAAATGATGGCGTAAACATTGGCGCGGTTCAATGTTTTCAAAAAGACCTTGGCCTTCGCGTTTTTACTGACTTCTCGCAAAAAATCCTCGGGTAATTGGGCCGAACTTTGAGGGTGGTAGGCCTTGGACCAGCGCTCGTCTTTTTTGGCTGATTCAATTTTTTCCAACCCCGCCGGTTTCATCCGACCCGCTTGGATGAGGCGTTCAGCGTGGCCGACATTGATCTTCGACCAAACACTTTTCAACTGACGCGGACCAAATTTTTGAAGCCAGGCCTTATCGTCAAATGCCGCCTTTTGCCCGTCAATCCAGCCGTAACAAAGGGCTGCTTCCAGCGCGTCCGGATAACTTACCGAGAGAGTTCGAGAATCTTTCTTGTAAATTTTCAGCCAGACACCCCGGGACGAGGCATGGTTCCTGGCCAGCCACTTTTCCCATTCGTGAGCTGATTTGAAAGAAACAATTTTAAAATTCTGAACCATTTTTAAACGTTTCCCTATTAGTCATTTTTCATTGTCCACTTCGGTTCTCCGCCCTGGACAACCTAAGCTTTTGATTTACGATCAACCCATTTTTCCACAGAGGTTGGAAGATAAGCTTCCATGTCCGCCAGAAGCTGGTTTGGATTTTCAGCGATCAATATCATTTGACGATGCTCTTTTTTCAAAAAACGCTGATCGACGGCGTGGTCTAAAAAATCCATCAGCCGGTCGAAGTAACCCCGGACGTTCAGAAAACCGACCGGCTTGGAATGAAGGCCCAACTGCGCCCAGGTTAAAACCTCCATCGCCTCTTCCAAGGTGCCCAACCCCCCGGGCATGACGATAAAGCCGTCCGACAATTGAAACATCTTGGTTTTTCTTTCGTGCATGGTGGGAACAACGCGAAGCACCCTGAGGCCCTTATGCCCGACCTTTTGATTAAGCTCTTCAGTAATGACGCCGAAAACCTCGCCACCATGGCTCAAAACAGAGTCGGCGATCTCGCCCATCAAGCCTACATTCGAACCGCCGTAGACGAGCGAAATACCCCCCTGGGCCAGCAATGTCCCCAGTTCGCGCGATACCTCGACATACTCAGGATGAACCCCTGGGCTGGAAGCGCAATTAACGCAAATGCTTTTTAACTTTGCTGACATCTAAATTACTTCCTTTGAAAACCTGCTAATCAAATCCGCAAGTTTGATGCTTTGGGGATCGCCTTTGGCTTTCAGCGCACCGATCACCTTATTTTTATCTTCAACAGATTTGTTTTGGCTCAATTTGAAAGAAGCCTGTATATCGACTATTTTCAATTTAATGCCGACAATCGCCTGGGCGAGCTTTTGATAATAATCACCGCTTAAATCCAGTTTCCAATCGGTTCCATTTTGTTTTTCATAAAAATCGGATGTTTTAGCGAGCAAATCGTAAATTTTTTCTTTTTCCTCAATCAACTCAGGATAAGCATAGATATGAATGGCGACATAATCCCAGGTAGGTACAGCGGGATTGGACGAATACCAACTAGGCGAAATGTAGCCATGCGGCCCTGAAAAGACAGCCAAAACTTTCTTGTCAGGACTCAGTAATTGCCATTGGGGATTGTTACGGGCGACATGGGTATACAACGTTCCTTTTTCACCCTCATTTGCTTCATACAAAAAAGGCAAATGGGTCGATGTCAAATCATCCTGAACGTTATTAATTAAAAGACCAAAACCGTAAGAATTTAAAAATTCTTTAATCACGTTCAAATCATTTATTTCAAAGTGTTTGGGAATATACAAAATTCAGTCCTTTACTAGTCGTTCATAAGGAACACCCAGTTTAAAGACTACATCCCTATCCGCAAAAACAAAAAAGCCCGAATCTAGATGATCCAGGCTGATTTTTAAAACCAGTTTTTGAGAACTACTTAGGGTGTTGCGGTGGGGGTTGGGACGGATAATATAACGGGAGTCAAATTGAGGAGAAAAAATGGATTGGTGGTTACGGTCCAGGTAACCGGCAAATTGGAATTGGGTACGGTCACTGCGGAAAGAATGGATCCCGGACAAACCGTATAGCATTGGTTAGTTGGGGAAATTTCGCTCACTGTAATACTAACACCGCTCGCACTTTCGCAAACCAAAGCAATCGCCGTATTCACACTCGGACAGCAGACGGCGTTTGAAACAATGATGATCATATCCGCGTTGAAATTGACCGGCGGCGCAGGCGGCGTTGAAGAACCGTACAAAGTGTCCCAGTCGGACTGGCTGCGGATAATCGTGAAGGGGGCGCCGCCCAGGGGATTGGTTTGGTTAAATAAACCCAAGTTGGCACCGGACGGAAGGCTGAGGCCCGGCAGACTCGTACCGTCATAGCAATCTGGCGTTATAGTAACCGTCGGTGTGGGCGTTGACGTAGCGTTCAGAGTTGGGGTGGGTGTTGAGGTTGTCATTCCAGACGGAGTCACGGGCAGGCGGCTGCAAGCCCAGGCCATAAAGCCCATTACCAAAAATAAGGATATAATAAAAAACTTTTTCGTACGCTGCTCCGATTTGATACTGGACAATTATACCACACTTTCAAACCAGCTCGGATGAGCCTAACGGCAGATTCAACCCAGACTTGAGGCTGTTAACAGCGTTGCCCTGCATCAGAAAATGAAAAAGCCCTTTCCTCAATTGCTGGAAAAAGCTTTTAAAACAACCTTCCCTGTTTAACCTTGTGTTTTCCATAGGTGAGGCCTATAAAGTTTATGGACTCATTAATTTGTAATTGATGAAGGAAGTGCCCATGGGATTACAGCCTTTATTAAAAATTGCCCTTGGATTTTTCATTCTATCTTCCGGACTATTACCCATCGCCTGCGGAAACCCTTCCCCCAGCGGACCTGTCACCATTGTGCAGACGCCGGTTCCCACTGCCAGTCCCACACCCAACGGCAATATCGGCGTCATTTGGAATGAAGTAACTACGAACGCGTCCTTTGGCCCGAGGTACCAGCAAAGTACAGTGGTATACAACAATCTCATGTGGTTCATCGGAAGTAGTTCCTTTACCAATGACGTTTGGACATCGTCCACCGGCGCCACCTGGAACCAGATATTACCCAACAACCTTTCCCCAGGTCCCACCCAGTTTCCCGGACGGGGCAGTTTGGGATTACTGAATTTTCAGAATTTGATGTGGATTATCGGCGGTCAAGCCACTCTCACTTCCGCCTACAACGATGTATGGACTTCTTCGAATGGATCAACCTGGACCAACGTGCTGACCGACAACGCTTCGCCGGGATCAAGCCAGTTCAGCCAGCGTTATGGTTTTGGGTGCGTGTCGCTCAAAAACCTGATGTGGGTCGTCGGGGGTGTAACCGGTTCGGGCGTCGATTTGAACGATGTGTGGTCCTCTTCGAATGGATCAACCTGGACCGACGTGCTGGCCAATAACACTTCGCCTGGATCAACGCAATTTTCCATCCGATCCGGCGCTGCTGTAGTTGCTTACAACAACCTCCTTTGGGTTATCGGCGGTCTATCCAGCACCAGCAATTGTCTCAACGACGTATGGTCTTCGCCGGACGGTGTGACCTGGACCAACGTTCTGACCAACAAAGGCGCCCCAGGGCCAAATCAGTTTAGCCAGCGCTATGGCCACACCGCGATTGTTTTTAACAACCTTATGTGGGTCGTCGGGGGAACCGACTACCCTAATTTCTCTAATTTCTATAATGATGTCTGGTATTCATCCAACGGGGTGACTTGGACGGAGGCAAACCCCAGCGCGCCTTTCGTGGGCCGATGGGACGCCAGCTCTTTGGCTTACAATAATGAAATGTTTCTCATCGCGGGTAACCCCGGTCTTAATGGCGGGAACGACGATGTCTGGGAAACACCCTGACGCTGAGGCCTCAGCATCGACTTAAAACTTTCCTCATGATCATTCAAAATTCTAAATCATTTCTCCAATAAAAAAGCCTTCTCTCCCATTACGAGAAAAGGCTTTTAAATTTGCCGGCTAAACATAAGTTACGTTGTGTTTATCCGTTGTGTTGTTGGTGACCGTGCTGTTCATGTCCGTGTTCTTGATGTTGTCCATGGCCGTGCTGTTCATGGCCATGCTGGGCGTGTTCGTGGCCTTGTTGATGTTGTTCCTGTTCGTGGCCGTGCTGCTGGTGTTGTTCATGGCTGTGCTGCTCGTGCCCATGCTGTTCGTGGCTGTGCTGCTGATGCTGTTCGTGACCATGTTCATTGTGTTTTTCATCTGACATGACTCGCTCCTTAAATTAAATTACTTTCAAACCGATTCGTTGACAGACGAACCGCTCTAAAGCCAACACATTAAGAAGGCGAGATGAACCAGCGGGACAACCCAGGTCAATTGTGGGTTAATAAGCGGGGTGGACGGTTAACACGGGGGACACGGGACGGAAATAAAGGCTTGGCTTGGTTTTTACATGAAAAAATAAAAACCTTATTTTGTCGCAGGTAGGAGCGTCATTCGAATTCGATCCTCTTCTACAACAGAAAAATAACCAGACCAATCCGAACGACTTTCCAACACGCTAGAAACCCACAAAGAAACTTCGCGGGGAAACACCATGGGAATTCGAAACAACACAACTCCGCAGGAAGCGGATAGTTTGGCCCGAAAAGCCAGTTCCCCAAAATCCTTATCAAAAGTTAGCAGAACGCGGTCTTCGGATTGAGCGAGAGATAAAACACGATGATCGGTTAAACCAGAATTTTCTTTTCTAATCCAAAGAACGTCATGACCATGGCTTTTTAAAACGGATACGGCGTCTCCGGGGAAATTCTCGTCCGCCAAAAATCGCATAGGTTAGATTTTAACGGGATAGACTTTTTCGGAATGAAGAACAGCGCTGGCATAACCTAAGCAGGCTTGTATATCTTCGTGCGTGATGCCCGGATAGTTTTTCAATAAATCTTGTTCTATCCAACCCTGGGCTAAAAGGTCCACAATGAACTCAACGGTCAGCCGGGTTCCGCGAACAACCGGTTTACCCAATTGAACGTCTTGATCAATTGAAATACGTTCATGCCAATCCATTGTTTTCCTCCAAACCTTCAGTCATCGTCTCTTTTAACAAACTGATTATAACAAAATCATTAAACCCGCGCCAATTTTGGACTTTACTGCGGAATCAGCTTCCCCGCTTGAAGCTGTTGAAGGATATAAACAACCGCGTCGTTGGAGGGCCTATCAAAAGCGTCTTTGCCGACATAGATATAACGAATGATTTTCTGCGGGTCGATAATCACCATCCCCACCCGGCTGATATCTTTGCCCGCGTGCCCCTCGCGGTCCAGCATCCCATATGCCTTAATCAGCTTCAGTTCGCTGTCGCAAAGCAGGGGAAAGGGGATATGCCATTGGGCGCTAAAAGCCGCCGAATCGGTCACCGGGTCCACGCTGATGGCCGCCAGAACCGCGTGATTATCCAAAAATTTCTGGTTGCCGCTTTTTAAATCCACCAGATGGTTCATGCAGGCCGAACACCAGGCGCCCCGGTAAAAAAAGAGGATTAAATAGACATTCGCGGGAACATCGGACATTTTCATGAATTGGCCGGAAGAGTCTTGTAGGGAAAAATCCAGGGCTTTATCGCCCACTTTGAGAACCTGGCCGGGTTGAAGGTTGTTCTGTCCGCCGCAGCCGCCCAGAAAGAAGGCCAACATTATCAAGATTGAGAATCGGTTCAGTTGCTTGGTCATGCTCAAAGATTAACGCCTGCCTTTCCATTCATCAAGCTCGCCCGTCTTTTTATATCTCAACATTTTTCAAGAACGTTGACAATCGCAATCCACCTTCTCAATAATGACCCTCATGAATTTTTACCGCAAACATCTTTTAAACTTTTCCATCGTCGCCCTGCTTTCGTTTTTCACGATCACGGCGGCGGAAGACTTCCATCATCACGACGCGATGGAAAGCCAGGACAATTGCGCTTTTTGCAGTTTCATTCTCACGGCCTCTCATTCCCCTTCCACGCCGACCATGCCGCTGCTGGTGCCTTTCTTTCTGGTGTCCAGCCTGGTGTTCATCCAGGTATTTTTCGATTCTTTCGGTTCGGTCTCACCTCGTGGAAGGTCCCCCCCAACATATCCCCTGTAATGAATTGCTATTAACGGCTTTCTAAAAGCCGAATTCACAGGAGGAACTATGTCTTCACGTTTTAAATTATTTATTTTTATGTTTTCATTATTCTGCGTCCCCGTTTTCGCGGGCGCCCAAACCCGGTCGATCATTTCCAATCTGGCCAATCCGGCCATTGGCATGAGCGCCCTTTTTCTGGCGCAGGCCGCGCCCGACCTCACCTTACCTGGCTCCACCGGACCTTCCTTTCAGGAAGCCGAGATCAGCGTGATCTCCACGGTGGACCCGCTGTGGACTTTGGCGGGCAACTTTACCTTCAACGCCAGTCAGGGCGTGGCGGAGGAAGCTTACGCCATCACGGACAGCATCCCCAGCCTGCAGTTTAAGGTGGGCGAGTTTAGGGCTTTCTTTGGAAAGCACGGAACCCTGCACACCCACGCCTTCCCCTTCATTCAGGCGCCGATCATTATGTCGAACACGATTGGCGAGGAAGGTTTCAAGAACGCGGGAATGGAAGCGGCCTGGATGACGCCCCTGCCCTGGTATTGCGAATTGACCGCGGGAGCTTACGCCCCTGTGGCCAATGACGCTTCGGGCGCGGCGGATCATCCGCTGGATTTCAATTCGTCCACCACCGGAACTTTTCCCTACCTGTTTCATTTGAAGAACCTGATCGACGTGGACGATGACACCACGATGGAACTGGGAGCGTCTGATCTCACAGGAATGGGCGACGACGGCCTGCACCACGCGGTTTACGGCGCGGACTTTACGCTGCGCAACGTGCCGCTGCGCCGGTCGAACCAGGCGGGATGGATTTTGCAGAGTGAGTACATTAAAAAAGTTTCCTACGCCGACGGAACTTACAACCAGGAAACGGACGGCTGGTACGCGTCCTGGCAGAACCGCTGGGCGCAGGAATGGTGGACGGGCTTGAGGGTGGAAGAAGCGTTTAATTCCACACCCGACGTGACCGTGAATCCCACCGACACTTACCTGGCGGGCCATGTGCAGAGACTGTCGGTCAACATCGCCTGGCTGCCTTCGGAATTTTCGGAAATGAAACTGGAATATGGTATCGCCAAGAACGATTCCAACCAGGTGGATAACCGCGTGATGCTTCAATTTAATTACATCATCGGCTTTCACCCGCCGCACAATTACTAGAAAGGCATGATTGAACCACAGAGTTACACGGAGTTAAATCATCTGTTTTTTTTAAAATTTTCAGGTCTTACTCTGCGTAACTCTGTTAACTCCGTGGTGAAAAGAATTTTGATTGGCATTACTAAAAAAGGAGAAATTTATGAAAACATGGATCAAAGTAATACTCGCGGGGTTGGCGCTGATGACGGCCCATCCGGCGTTAGCGGATTTAAAAGTAGCCACTTCGCTGTCGGATTTGGCTTCGGTGGCGGAATTTGTGGGCGGCAAGCATGTCACCGCCATCAGTTTGTGCAAAGGTTACGAAGACCCTCATTTCGTACCCGCCAAGCCCAGCCTGATGAAAGCTATTCAGAACGCCGATGTGTTTGTGTCGGTGGGATTGGAACTGGACGGAGGCTGGCTGCCGCTGGTGATACCGGGAAGCCGCAACCCCAATATTCAGCCGGGGTCCAAGGGTTTCATTGACGCGTCCGAAGGCATTGAGGTTTTGGACAAACCCATTGGAACCGTCAGTAGGGCGGAGGGCGATATTCACCCTCTGGGCAATCCGCATTACTATACGGACCCCAAAAATCTGGAAATCGTGGCTGATCATTTAGCCCAGGTGTTTGGCGATCTGGACCCCACCAACGCCGATGAGTATCTGGCCAACGCCAAAGCCTTTGACGCCAAGATGAATGAAGCCATCAAGGGATGGAAAGCGCAGTTGAAACCCTATGCGGGAATGTCGCTGGTCAGCTATCACGAAAATTTCAAATACTTCACCAACGCGTTTGGCCTAAAAGTATTTGGGACGGTGGAATCCAAGCCGGGCATTCCGCCCAGCCCGAGATATTTGGAAGAAACCGCCGCGGCCATGAAAGCCGCGGGCGTCAAAGTGGTGTTGTACCAGCCCTACTATGACGAGGATACGGCACAGCAGCTGGCGAAAAAAGCCGGCGCCACCGCTTACGAGATACCGAACGAAGTGGGCGGAACGCCGGAAGCGAGCGATGTGTTTAAGAAGTTCGATGTGATTGTGGCTACTTTAGTGAAAGCCTTCGGAGGAAACTAATGTCTGAATTCATCGCGGTAATGGCGCTGCCCCTTTTAGCCTGCGTGCTGCTGGTGCTGATACACCCCTCGCTGGGGACGCACGTTTTGGCCCGGGGAGTTATTTTTGTGGATCTGGCCCTGGCGCAGATTGCCGCGATGGGACAAAGCGTGGCTTTTTTGCTGGGGGCCGAGCCTCACGACCCCAGCGTTTATCTTTGGTCTTTTGGTTTTACCCTTCTGGGCGCGGCTTTATTTAGTTTTCTGTGGGACCGGAATCACTCGATCCTGCAGGAAGCTTTTATCGGCATCGCCTTTTCGCTGTCCACCGCCGCTTCCCTTTTGCTTTTGGCCAACGCGCCCCACGGGGCGGAGCATGTTCAGCAGACGTTGAACGGCGAGGCTTTGGGCTGGGTGAGCGTGAAGGACATCGTGATCATGGCTTTCTTTTACGGCATCGTGGGCGCCTTTTTATTCATCAACCGTAAAAAACTGACCCTCTGTTCGGAAGAACCCCACAAGGCGGAGCGTCAGGGCATTTCCGTGAAACTGTGGGACTTTTTGTTTTACGCCGCTTTTGGCCTGGTGGTGACCAGCTCGGTGAAAATCAGCGGAGTGCTGGCGGTTTTTTCGTTTTTGATTGTGCCGCTGGTTTGCGCCACCCTGCTGGGCCACAAAGGCCCCAAGCGTCTTTACTGGGCCTGGGGAATTGGATTGGTGGTTTCAATCGTCAGTTCGGGTCTGTCGTACAACCGCGATTGGCCCATGGGGGCGACCATTGTTTGCGTTTTTGGGCTGACAGTGGTTTTGATCTCGATTTTGACCCGGATGAAAAACGCTTGATGAGAAATCATCTTCCATAGTTATAAAAAGAGATTTCGACATCCCCGCAGCGACAGCGAAGGGGAAGCCGAAAAAAGTCTCAAAATAAAAAAAGCCGCCTCCCGGATGGGAAGCGGCTTTTTTGTGTCAAAATTTAGCGGGAAGCCTTGGCCTTTTTCTTGGCGACCGGAGCCCTGCGGCGGCGGGCCGGCGCTTTGGCGGCCTGAACATAAACCGGATTAGCGGACGCCGGAGCGGGCTGGTTGCCTTCCGGATTGGCGGCCTTTTTAAACTCGTTCAGCGAAGAACCCAAAGCCTTCGCCAGATCGGTTAATTTGTTAGGTCCAAAGAGCAAAAGCCCGATGGCGAAAATGAGCAGCAATTCTTCAAAACGACCCATGGCACAACTCCTTCAAAACTGGATAAGGCATTTTAGACACAGCCCCAAGCCAATGTAAAGCCCAACCCGGGGCTATTACCAGCCTGACTTACTTTTTTTGATAACGGCGGATCAATTCGGGAAGCTGTTGTTTGAAAGACGCTTTGGGAAGCACCTGATCGGCCCCCAGTTCACGGGCGTCCTGCATCAGATCGCCGCGGATGGAACTGCCGAAGACCACCAGAGCGATCGGACGGGTAGCCGGATTCCGTTTGAGCTTTTCAATGAAAGACGGAATATCTACCGTGGAACTGCCCACATCCAGCAAAAGAACTTTGGGCGTTTCCTGGGCCAGAGCGGCTTCCACCGCTGCCTCTTCTTTGAAAAACAAACAGCGCTCGCCTTCCCGGCCGGCGCATTCGGCGATCAATTTTTCGAAAAAAATATCCTCCACTATGGCCAGAATCAAGAAACAATTTCTTTTTTAATATCAAACAACTTCGACCATTTTTCTTCGTTCATTTCATATTGTTTGAGCAATTTTTTTAATTCTTTGCTCGGGGTTGATGTTGAATAAATTCCTTTTTCCCAACTCTTTGTTTTGACCCATCCTATTTCACGAGCGATTGAAAAGACTTCTTCATAACTTAAAGCGTACGCGATTGGGTTAGATTCTAAATTCCATATATAAACAATTAGAAGACCTTTGGTCTTTTCGTATTTTTGATCTATTGAAAAGGACTCTTCACTTGAGGCCTTTACTTGAATAACTTTAGCAAATAATTCATCGTTCTTTCTCTCATTGTAAACAACTAAGTCCACCCCACGATCACGAATAGGCCGCGCCACTTCAATCCCGGCTTTCATTAACTCAACGATCAACCAATTAACACCTTCAATCTCTACAATCTGTTTATCTTTTGAATTTATCATCAATGGGCCTCCAGCCAGCTTTTCCCCACACCCACATCCACCCTCAGGGGAACCTTTAACTTAATGGCGTTTTCCATTTCGTGAATAATCAATTTCTTGGCGTCTTCCACCTCGTCTTTGGGCGCCTCGAAAACCAACTCGTCATGCACCTGTAACAGCATGGCGGTTTCCATTTTCTTTTTGGCGAAAACCTCATGGAGCCGGATCATGGCGACTTTAATTAAATCCGCCGCCGAACCCTGGATGGGTGTGTTGACCGCCATGTGCTCCGCGTTGATGCGAAGCCCGATATTGCTGGAATGAATATCCGGCAGGAACCGCTTGCGGCCCAGGATGGTGGTGACAAAACCCTGCTGTTTCGCCAGATCCACCTGTTCGGTGGTGAACTTTTGGATACCGGGATATTTGGCGAAATAGTCCTCGATAAACTTTTTCGCCTCCGCCATGGTGACGCCGTTTTCACGGGCGAGGCGCTGGGGGCCCATGCCGTAAATGACGCCGAAGTTGATGGTCTTGGCCTGGTTACGCTGGGTTTTGGAAACTTCCTCCATCGGCGTCCCAAAGATCAGCGAGGCGGTGCGGGCATGGACGTCTTCGTCCTTTTTAAACGTGGCGATGAGATTGGGATCTTCCGTGATATGGGCCAGGACCCGCAGTTCCACCTGGGAATAGTCCGCCGAAATGAGAACATGTTTGGAGTCCGCGGGTACAAAGGCCCCGCGGATGCGCCGGCCAAATTCGGAGCGGATCGGAATATTTTGAAGATTGGGGTCGGTGGAGCTGAGCCGGCCTGTGGCCGCGATGGTTTGATTGAAAGACGTATGGATGCGTTTGTCGTTGGGATGAACCAGGTCGGGCAGGACATCCAGATAAGTGTTCTTGAGCTTGGAAAGCTGGCGGTAATCCAAAATCATGTCGGCGATGGCAATGCCCTTGAGGGATTCCAGCACGTCCACATCGGTGGCGTAGCCCGTCTTGGTTTTTTTAACCCGGGTGCCGGATTCTTTTTGAACCTGCATTTTCTCGAAAAGAATCTTGCCCAGCTGTAGCGGCGAGCCGATGTTAAATTCCTCGCCCGCTTCCTTGTATATTTTTTTCGTCAGCTTTTTCAATTCGTCTTCGGCTTCTTTGGACAATTGATTCAAAAGTTTCACGTCCACCGAAATTCCCTTGCGCTCCATATCGGCCAGAACCATGACCAGGGGCAGTTCCACTTCCTCGTACAACTTGGACAAACCCTCTTTTTTAACGCGGGGAGCGAATAGCTCGTGGATGCGGTAGGTGTAATCCGCGTCCTCGCAGGCGTACTGGGTAATGTCTTCCAGCGGCACAAAGTCCATGGTGATCTGTTTTTTACCGCTGCCGATCAGGGCTTCGGTGGGGATTTTGGTGTAGTTGAAATATTTTAGGGACATGGCGTCCAGGTTGTGCTGGCGGCTGGAGGAATCCAGCAGGTAGCTTTCCAACATGGTGTCAAAGGCGAAACCCTGGGGCTCGATGCCGTGGGTTTTGAAAACTTCCCAATCGTATTTGCTGTTCTGGCCGCCCTTTAGAATTTCGGGATTCTCGAGGAAGGGCTTCAATAACTTGATGAGCTTTTCCTTGGCCAAGTTTTGGTTGAAAGGAATGTAAACCGCGTTGTCTTTTTTCCAGGCGATGGAAACGCCGACAATTTCGACCGAAAGCGTATCAAGCCCGGTGGTTTCAGTGTCAACCGCCACCCAATCGGCCTTGGCGGCGGTTTGAAGGGCTTTTTCAATCTCCTCCACGGTCAGGAGCGCTTTGTAGTTGTTGGAGACGATGCGGACTTTATATTCGGCCGGTTCGGGCTTCTCGACTTTTTCTTTCTTCGGCGCCTTTTCCTTTTTGCCTTTCTTGGAACCTTCGGTCTGGTTTTCCAGGGTGAAGCCGGATTCACCAAACTGGGCGGCATAGTTCTCTACCCGGCCCGCGGAGCGGTTGAATTCCAGTTCGGCGAAAAGTTCTTTGAGCGCTTTCATGTCCGGTTTTCCGCAAACCAGATCTTCTGCCTTTTCCTTGATCGGTACCTCGCAATGAATCGTCACCAGTTCTTTCGAAAGGTCGGCGAGCTTTTTATTGTTCTGGAGGGTCTCTTTTAATTTGGGTTTTTGGATCTTATCCACATTCTTAAACAGGTTGTCTAGGGTTCCATATTCCTGAATGAGGACCGTGGCGGTTTTTTCCCCGATGCCCGGGACCCCCGGCACGTTATCGGACGCGTCGCCCATGAGGGACAGCACGTCGATGACCTGTTCGGGCTTGACTCCGAATTTTTCCATCACGTCTTTCTCGTCCGCCATGGACCAGTCATCCGGCCATTTGGGTTTGAACATCTTGACCGAGGGGCCGATGAGCTGCATGAAATCCTTGTCGCCGGACACGATGACGCTCTCAATTTTTTCTTTTTTCGCGCGGCCCACCATGGTGCCGATGATGTCGTCCGCCTCAAACCCCGGCTTGACCAGAATGGGAATGTTCAAAGCTTCGATCAATCGGGTGATGTAGGGAAAGGATTTGGACAGGTCATCCGGCATTTCATCGCGGTTCGCTTTGTATTCTTTGTACAGCTTGTGGCGGAAAGTCGGCTCCCGGGAGTCAAAAACCACGGCGAAA
>Ga0302281_10000957_pt1 | contig 21199 bp, 11 predicted proteins | sample III_Fen_E1_2_FD_198762 | JGI IMG/M metagenome (GOLD analysis project Ga0302281, IMG submission 198762) | Peat permafrost microbial communities from Stordalen Mire near Abisko, Sweden - III_Fen_E1_2 | ecosystem: Environmental > Terrestrial > Soil > Wetlands > Permafrost | place: Sweden: Abisko...
ACAAGCAAACCACTTAACAGAATGCCGATGACGATGGCCGTCAAGGTGACATAAAGCGGTTTGCTCGGCAGGCTGAAATGGAAGTCCACCGTGTGGGGGCCGGCCGGCAGATAGACGCCGCGCATCAGATAATTGCAGCGCAACAGTTGCGCCGGCTGGCCATCCACGCTGACGCGCCAGTTGGCATCGTAGCGGTCGTTGAGCAGCAGCACGGACGGCGCGGCGGCTTGCGTGGCGAGCACGATGTGTTTCGGCGCGTAGCTTTTGAATTCGACGCTGCCGGAATTTTCATTCGTCGCGACAGCGGGCAGATTTTTTTCCGGCGTGGAAATCAAAACCGTTTGCGCCGGATCAAAATTCAGGTCGGTAAGCGTTTTCAAAACGGCCGCGTCGTTGGTGTTGACCTGCCAGTTGGAATACAGTTTGGCGCGCGGCAACGTTCCGGTGAATTCAAAGAGTGCGTAAGGGCCATTGTCGTTGAGGACGGCGGTGAGCTGCTCCAGTTCCGTCGGCTGCGTGATGCCGGGCTTGGGCACAATGTCAAACCGTTTGGCGATGCGAAACCGATGTTGCACCGGGTCGAGCTGCTGGTTGAGCACATCCAGAAAACCGGCGGCGCCGAGCAGATAACGGGTGTTCGTCAATTGCCAGTGGCGCGCGATCAGCGGAATGGATTCCGGGGTGCCCCGCGGCGACATGGCTTCCAGATAATTTTTCAAATCTTCCGGCATGCGCGCCATCTGGATAAGGTCGAGGCATTGAATGTTGTAATAGGGAAAATGGTGCTGCATCCATTCGATGCGATACAATTCATCGAGCAGTTCCAAGCCTTGCGGGGCACGCAGGGGCATGCCGGCAACGCGATGTTCATAAGGTTTGTCGCGCAAGAAATCCACGATCGGGTTCAGCGAGCCGACTTCGTATTTTTGTTTGTAATCCCAATGGATGATGTAGGGCAGATCCGCGCGGCCCAGGTCGAAAATCAAAAATGCGCCGAGCAACACCCCGCCCAGCCGCGCGCGCGGCCCGGAAAAATATCCGGCAATGACGAGAATGATTAACGCGATGGCCACGGCCAAGAGCAACAGGAACCAGCCGGCCTGCCCAATGCTGAAGGCGATGAGCTGGCCGGCAAAGTCTGCGTCAGGAAAACCGGTTTTCTGAAGGTAGCGAACGAGGCTGGGTTTTTGCGCCGAGTAGATCAGCCAACCGAGGACACTGGCACCAAAAATCCCGGCGCAGGCAAATGTCCATTTGCGGTCGAAAGGGCTGACTTTTGCCCACCATTTTGGCACCTGTGTGAACAGGTCGGAAGATTTTGGCAATGCGCTGTCGAGGTAACGGCGGTTCAACAAATGGATCCCGTGGGCGAATAAAATGACGAGGGCCCACGAAAAAAAGGTGAGAAATTTCGCCGGGTTTCGGATGGTGGAAAAATACGGCAGCTTGTAAAGCAGCGCATAAAACGGCGCGAACCGGCCCCACGCAAACAACAGCGAAACCACCAGCACGGCGGCCCAAAACCAGATGAATTTTTTCTGCGCCAACGTGCAGGCGCAATTTTGGCGGCGCAAAGATTGCGCGATCGTCCACAGGGCGATCAGGAATACGAGGATGCCGCAATAATTGCCACCGCCGGTAAAACGCATGAAGCCTTGCGGCGGCGCATCCGTGCCGCCGCTGTCGAGGTAACGGTCGATCCCCGGGTCGCGCCCCATGCCGCCCCAATAAATGCCGTCACGATACGCGTCGGCCACCTGCGGCATCATGCCTTTGGGCGTATCCATTTTGTAACCGAACAAACCGGGCACGACGATGCCGAGCGTTTCGGCTTTGGGCAGACTCCATTGCGTGGCCCAGTCCCAATGCGCCGCCTTGGTTTCGGTGTCTTGGGCGGTTCCGGCGACGCCTTGGATGTTGGTGCCAACGAGGGAGACGACGGTTTCCGTGGCCAAAAAACCCGCGCATACCGCGACCATCGTTACCCTGCCAGCGCCACGAATCAATTTGTTCGTCGCCGTTCCATTTTCATCGGTAACCGCTTTGTAAAAAATAAATCCAGCGATCAACATGCTGTAAAGCGCCCCCAAGTCGGATGCTTCCATGACGTTGATGCCGACGCAAAATCCGGCCAGCGCGAGCCGCACCCAACGGGTCAACCACGGCGTCTCGGCGGTATTGGCCACCACCAGTGCGAGCGCGAGAAAATTGATGCCCAGTGCGATTTCTTGCGACGCGACGCCCCAGCAGGCCGAGGCGAAGAAGGCGGAATTGAGCATCGCGGCGAATGCCCCCAAAGTGGCCGCCAACGGCGAGAGCCTTAAGGCCCGGAAAAAAATCCATGCGCCCAGCCCGACAAGAAACAGGGCGATGGGAGCCAGAAATTTTGCAAATCCCACTGGCCCCAGCAACCAGTCTAACGCGCCAGTAATGCTAGGCGCGAAGGAACCAGCACCGAAACCGGTTTCGTTCAAGTCATCCCACATGCCGGTTAAAGCGGATGGCAGTTTCATCCAATTCACTTTTTGCTGGCCCAGAGGACCATCATTGGAGAAGTGGACGTAATCCGGCAAAAAACTGCGCCAAAAGAGAAATGCCAAAGTCAGTGCCAAAAGCGCCAACGCCCACCGCCACGGTTGTCTGGTGGCCGGGATTACTTGCGGATTTTTCATGATGTTGGCGGAATCTTTGTGATCTAATGGGTCACTGCTAAACTCTCATCTTGATTGTCGCTGGCTTGAGTGTCAAGACAGCCGCGAGCGAGAACCGTTCGAAAAAAAGAATCGCCGGGCCGCGCTGGCTTGACTAAATTCCGCGCATGAGTTCACAGGTTTTGGTCACCGGCGCGGCCGGTTTCATCGGTTCCCACGTCGCGGCGCATTTGGTGCAGCAAGGGCACCGAGTCGTTGGTTTGGATGATTTGAGCGGCGGCTTTCGCGATCACGTTCCAGCCGGAGTTAATTTTATCCAAGGCTCGATCACCGACACCGCGCTGGTCGGAAAAATTTTCGCCGAGCACCAATTCGAATACGTCTTTCACCTCGCCGCCTATGCCGCCGAAGGCTTGAGTCATTTCATCAAGCATTTCAACTACACGAACAATCTGCTCGGCAGCGTGAATCTCATCAACGGAGCCGTGAACCACAATGTGAAATGTTTCGTGTTCACGTCGTCCATCGCAGTCTACGGCCGGAACCAGTTGCCCATGACCGAGGCCGCCGTGCCGCAGCCGGAAGATCCTTATGGCATCGCCAAATACGCTGTGGAACTCGATTTGAAAGAAGCGCACGAGATGTTCGGCCTGAACTACGTCATCTTCCGCCCGCACAATGTCTATGGCGAAAACCAAAATCTCGGCGACCGCTACCGCAATGTCATCGGCATTTTCATGAACCAGATCATGCAAGGCCAGCCGATGACCATTTTTGGGGACGGCTCGCAGACGCGCGCGTTTAGTTTCATTGATGATGTCGCGCCGGTGATCGCCGCCAGCATCGCGCGGCCGGCGTGTTACAACCAGGTTTACAATGTCGGCGCCGACAAGGCTTACTCTGTCGCTGAACTGGCGAAGGTGGTGGCCAAGGCCATGGGCACTGAACCCACCATCAAAAAACTCGAAGCGCGCAATGAAGTGGTCCATGCCTACTCGGCGCACGAAAAGGTCCACCAACACTTCGGCGATCTTATCAAAAATGTGTCGCTCGAAACCGGTGTCAACCGCATGGCCATCTGGGCCAAAAAAGTCGGCGCGCGAAAAGGCCAGGCGTTCGAAGGCATCGAAGTCCGGAAAAAACTGCCCCCGTCCTGGGCGGCATTGGAAAAAGCCAGTTGAGACAACCTCGCTGAAAAAATTATGCGCAGCCGAACCAGTTTGATCAGCACCCTGCTCAGAACCCGTCATGACCCAAATCAAATTCTCTTCAAACTCGCTTTGCGCGAGGCATTGGGGGGTTGTGAAAGCGTGCTGGATGTAGGCTGTGGCGTTTCGCCGACCATGCGTCAGCTCGGGGTTCCGCAGAGCTGTGGGGCAGAAGGCTATCCCCCTTCGTTTCAGGAAGCGAAGCGGCAGAACACGCATGACCAGTTGGTGCAGTGCGATGTCCGCGAGCTTTCCAAGCACTTTCAGCCGCGGCAATTTGACGCCTGCATTGCGCTGGATGTCATTGAACATCTCACCAAGGCGGACGGCTTGAAACTCATGGCGGATATGGAAAAAATCGCAAAGAAGCGGGTGATTTTTTTTACGCCGAGTGGATTTTTAGAGCAGCATCACGCGAGCAATGACGATTTGCAGGAGCATCTTTCCGGCTGGGAGGCAGCGGAGATGGAACGGCTGGGGTATCGCGTTACTGGCCAGCTTGGGCCTAAGAATTTGCGCGGATCTTACCATGTGTTAAAACGACGGCCAGCCATATTTTGGGGGCTGGTTTCGTTGCTGGGCCAGTGCACCCGTAGTAAGTTCCATCCTGATGAGGCCGCAGCTATTCTATGCGTAAAAATCCTCCAGTAAATCTGATCAGTTGGACAGATGATATTTCATCACATAGAACGGTTTAACCAGATAATTTGGATCAAAAGCACTGTTATGGTTTGTTGATGTAACCTCGCACCATTTTCGACTTTACAGAGATAAAAAAAAGGTTGATTGTCAAATCGTCTTCAACAAAAAAGGCTCGGGAATAATATATGAATACGCTGAAACATCACTTCTTATTGGCAGCCATATTGTCTTTGATTACATTTGTAGCTAATGGTCAAAGCTGGACTAATGGACTCATTTCTTTTTATCCGTTCAATGGAAACGCGAATGATGTGGTGGGCACAAATAACGGCACCGTGGTCGGTGCAATCTTAACCACAGATCGATTCAACAATCCGAATTCAGCTTATTCATTTAATGGTAGTAATTCCGCCATCGATGTGCCGCCCCTCACCATCAATAATTTATCGGCCGGCACAATCGCAACCTGGCTCCAATTAAACCGTAACACCCAAGAGCCTATTTCTTGCAAACAACATGACGGGAATGATTGTTATGGCGTTTTATCCGTGGGAATCTACCGCGATGGCAATGGAATTCCTCAGTCGGGAATAGCAGGCCAAGTTTATTTTCGCAATAGTCGTTTTCAGAACCAAGCGGCCTCTACCACGCTTTTATCAACCGGATTATGGTATCATGTGGCGGTTTGTTTCACCTCCACGAATTGTAATCTTTACGTAAATGGTGTTTTAGCTGGTTCTTTTTCGGGAAATTTCAGCGTGCCGAACGACCCTTCCCCGACAACCACATCAATCGGCTCTTGGGAACTGGACTCAGGCACGGGCCGATACGCTTCTTCGTCCACAAAAATCAATGACTTTCGTATTTTCAATCGAGCGTTGGCCGCTAACGAAGTCGCGCAATTATATGCCAGCGAGGCCTTCCCGCCCGGGCCGCGCGCCGCCACGGGCACACCCATCATTGTCAATGGCTTTGTCGTGGGGGTCAACATCACCGATGGCGGCACCGGCTACACCAACACTCCGCTCGTGCGAATCATCGGTGCAGGCGGAAGCGGGGCTCAAGTGACGGCGGTGGTCAGCAACGGAGTCGTGACCGCTGCGAATATCAACAGTCCCGGCAGCAACTATCCTACGAATACGACCGCGGTAATCTTTGACCCGCCATATATTTTCAACCCAGTTCTAGGCATAGCGCCAATGTCTTTCCTGTCTTTTTCAAATCTGACGGTAGGCGGCAATTATCAGTTGCAACAGCTGTCCGCATATTATTGGACCAACCTGCCGGTGAACTTCACGGCTTCCAACGGTGTTTACACGCAAATGATTGCCGGTGTCGTCAGCAGCGGCAACTATCGGTTGGCCATTGCTCCCGTGCCCGCGCAGGCATTTGCGACACCGGTAGTGGCCTATGGATTTGTGGTCAATGCCACCATCACCGGCGGCGGTTCAGGCTACGTCACCAGTCCGACGGTCAAAATCATCGGCGGCAATGGCACCAATGCGACGGCGGTGGCTCAAATTTCCGGCGGCGTGGTGACGAACATTATGATCACCAATCCGGGCAGCGGTTACACCAACACGGCCACGGTCGCCATCGTGATCGGCCAACCACCCGCCGCCGCCGTGTCACCCGCCGTCTTGCCGGTAATGCGGGTGGATGCCGCCAGCCTGGCCCCGTATGACAATTATCAGGTGCAATTCACGCCGACCATCGGTTCGAGTTGGGGAAATTGGAGCGGCGGATTATTTACGCCTACCGCCGTGACCAACTCCCAGTATCTTTTCATCACCAATGGCGCCGGCTTTTTCCGCCTCCAATATGTGCCGTGAAATTTTTATTGAGACGTTTTCTGAAAATAATCCTGATACCACCGGCAGGTCTTGGCCAGTCCTTCGCTTAATGAAGTTTGGCTGGACCAGCCGAGAATCTTTCGTTCTCGTTCCGGCGTGTAAAAAACATCAATGCGCTCCTCCGTTTGCTCATTCAGAACCTGCGGTTCCAAATCCGGTTTGCCGGCGGTGATGCTTATCTGCCTGACCATCTCGAGCACGCTGGTGCCGATGCCGGTGGTTACGCGGAAAAGTTGGCCTTGAACTTCTGCTTTGTTTAGCCCCTCACCGATGGCAAGGAAAGCGGCGACCACATCTTCCACGTAAACATAATCGCGCTGCAACAGACCGCTGCTGCGAATAACCGGCCGTTCGCCCTGCAAAATGACGCGCAACATCCCCGGCACAAGTCGATTCCAATTGAAATCGCCACCGCCGTAAATGTTGTCAAGTCGCACCACGGCGGCGGCGACTCCAGCAGTATCGAAATACGTTTTGGTGACTAATTCAGCCGCTGCTTTCGACGCCATGTAGGAATGGTGCTTGCGTCCGTTGCCCGGGCGAAAACAGTCTTCCACTTCCTTGCTGGAAGAAATGACGGCGTGGATTGGGCGATCGCTGCGTCGGCAGGCTTCCAGAATGGTGTAAGTGCCGCGTGTGTTTGTCTCGAAGATGTCGTAAGGCGAAATGCTCGAGCCGGTGTTCGTATTGATCGCGGCGAGATGATAGACGAGGTCAATTTGCGCATCGCGCAGGAACCGCGAGAGGAATGGTAAATCCGTGATGTCGCCGCGCACCACCTGAATAGCCGCGCCAAAAACTTTTGGCGCACTTTCGCTGCCAGTCCGAATCAGAGCACAAACATTGGCCCCTCGTGCGGCCAGAGCACGGATGAGCCACGGCCCAATGAAACCATTCGCACCAGTTACAAGAACCTTACGGTTAACCCAATCAGAACTAGTTTGTCGTGCTGGGCCGTTCAAGCGTTACAAGGAGTAAGCCAGGTCTTCAAACGAACGTTCCAGATAGCGTTCGTAATTCGAGGCGTCCACGACGTGAATGCGCGGCAGATCAAACACCAGCTTGCCGCCGCGCTTGATGAAATCAATTTCGTCGCGGATCACTTCCGTGCGGAAATGCCAGATCAACACGAAGAGATATTCCGGATTAATTTTCCGCAGCTTCTCGTGCGAGATGATCGGGATGCGCGAACCGGGCGTGACAAGTCCATCTTTTTCCGGATTGCGATCGCCGATGGCCGCAATGTCGTTGGCCCCGATGCCGCAATAATTCAAAACGATGTTGCCCTTGGTCGAAGCGCCATAGCCATAGACTTTCTTGCCGGCCGCTTTCATGGTGTTGAAAAATTCCCGCACATCATCGCGCTGATTCAAAATGCGGTTGCGCATGCGGATGAACGGTTCGTCCGTGTCGAGTGGCGCCTCTTCGTCGAGCAGCTTTTGAATTTTTTCCGACTGCGGCTGATACGGACCGTCCGCGCGACCGGCGATGATATAAAAGCTGCCACCATTCAAATCATTGAACGTCACGTCGAGAATTTTAAATCCGGCCTGCTTCATCATCCAATCCATCTGGCGCAGGCCAATGTAGGTGACGTGTTCGTGGCAGATCTGATCGTAGGTCAGTTGCTTGAGCAGCAGCGGGAGATAAGACAATTCCACCGCCCAGACGCCGTCCTGCGTGAGGAGCGCGCGGATGTCGCGCATGAAGCTGATCGGATTGTCCAGGTCGTAGAACATCGCGATGGACGTGACGATCTTGACGGACTTGTCGCCGATGAGCGAGCGCACGCCTTTTTCATTGAAGAAATCATAGACCACGCGGATGTCCGGCTGATAATGCGCGGCAAATTTTTTCGCCGAAGGATCCATGCCGATGCGGGTGAGTCCGGCGTTCGCGCCGTAAGCATTCAGCAACGTGCCGTCGTTGCAACCGATGTCCAAAACCACGTCGCCCGCTTTTGGTTTCACAAAATCCACCAACGCGTGAACTTTCGACTCGAGATGCTTCACCATCGTCGGGCTGATGGAAGAATAATAGCCATAAGTCGTGCCATACATCTCGCTCAACTCGGCGGTATGCAGCAATTGCACCAGGCCGCAAGCGCCGGGCTTGGCCTGCATGTCGCAGCGCACCAGCGTCAGCGGCGCGTCGCTCGGATTTTTATCCGTCGGCTTGGGAAAAACGCAGCTCAACGGCTGGTTGCCCAGATCAACAATCGGCTTGAGATGAGGATTTCCGCAAATCCGGCAGTGCGTCCAAGTTTTCAACGGCATAAAGCTTTGATTTTAATTTTTGATTGGCAAACGGGTGAACAGCAGAACACACGAGCGGTCAACTGGTCAATAATATAAAGGAAAGGGAGCCGTAGCCGCGCGGTTTTGGGCCGCGCTTTATCATTTTTCCGCGCGGCGCGCTTTCAACAGCATTTCATACCGACGGATTTGCCTTTCCGTGATCGCGGCCACCGGCTCGCCCGCGAGCCGCGCGATATACCACTCGCAAATCCAGTCAATCGTCTGCTGGATTGAGAGCAGCGATTGCCAGCCCAATTGCTCAAAGGACTTCCGCGAATTCAGCGTCAAATTTTGCGCCTCGTGAAAATGCGTTCCGCCGGCGATTTTCCAATGCGCGGGGTCCGGCCAGATTTTGGTCAGGCGATCCGCGACCCAGGAAACGGGTTTGGACAATTGCGGCGGCGGACCAAAATTCCACGCGCCTTCAAATTTATTTTTACCCGACCACATCGCTTCGGCCAAGGCGAGGTAACCATGCAGCGGTTCCAACACGTGCTGCCACGGGCGCACGGCCTGGGGATAACGAATCACCGCTTCCTGTCTGGCCGAAAACGCGCGGACCAGATCGGGAATCAGCCGGTCTTTCGCCCAGTCGCCGCCGCCGATGACATTGCCCGAACGCGCCGCCGCAACGGCCAAATAATTTTTCCCTGGGCGTGTATTTCCAAAAAAAGATTTGCGATACGAATCCGTCACGAGTTCCGAACAGGCCTTGCTGTTGCTGTAAGGGTCGAAGCCGCCGAGTCGGTCGTCTTCGCGATAGCCGCGCTTCCATTCGCGGTTTTCATAAACCTTGTCGGTGGTCACGTTGATCAACACGCGGGCGCTTTTCGCCGCGCGCGCGGCTTCCAAAATGTGAACCGTGCCCAAGACATTCGTGCGATACGTTTCGACGGGCTGTTCGTAAGAAAGCCGCACCAAAGGCTGCGCGGCCATGTGCAAAATGATGTCCGGCTGAAAAGTGTCAACCGCGCGGCGCAGACGATCCAAGTCGGCGATGTCGCCAATCACGCTGTCCATGCGCGAGCCAAGTTTGGCCTCGCCAAACAAACTTGGTTGCGTTGGCGGTTTCAGCGCATAGCCGCGCACTTTGGCGCCGTGCAAATCCAGCCACAGCGACAGCCAACTGCCTTTGAAACCGGTGTGGCCGGTCAGGAAAACTTTTTTACCGTTCCAAAATCGCGGGTTCATTTTTTGGTCCAGACCTTCCACGGCGCGTTGCCTTTTTCCCAGAGCGACTCCAGCGCGTTTTTGTCGCGCAACGTGTCCACCGGCTGCCAGAAGCCGTGATGCAAATACGTCGAAAGCTGACCTTCGCGCGCGAGGCGTTCGAGCGGTTCGCGCTCCCAAATCGTTTTGTCGCCTTCGATGTAATCAAACACTTTCGGCGAGCAGACAAAAAAACCGCCATTGACCCACGAGCCGTCGCCAACGGGTTTTTCCTGAAACGTGGTCACGCGGGAATTGACGATTTGCAATGCGCCGAAACGACCCGGTGGTTGCATTGCTGTCAGCGTGGCGAGCGTTTTCTGTTGTTTGTGAAATTCCAGCAGCTTCGTGATGTTCACGTCGCCCACGCCGTCGCCGTAGGTCAGGAAAAAATCCTCGTCGTTGACGTAGTTGCGGATGCGTTTGATGCGGCCGCCGGTCAACGTGTCCTCGCCCGTGTCCACGAGCGTGACTTTCCACGGCTCGGAATAATTGTGATGCACCTCGAGTTTGTTGTTCGCGAGATCGAAGGTGACATCCGATGTGTGCAGAAAATAATTCGCAAAAAATTCCTTGATCGCGTAGCCCTTGTAACCGAGGCACACCACGAAATCATGAAAGCCAAAATGCGAATAGGTTTTCATGATGTGCCAGAGCAGCGGCCGCCCGCCGATCTCGATCAGCGGCTTGGGTTTCACCGCCGTCTCCTCGCTTAGTCGCGTGCCAAGGCCGCCTGCCAGAATGACCGTTTTCATCAGAATTTTTGCTTCGTGAATCAGCCGGCCATTCGCGTTGTGAGAATGACCAAGGATTTTTCTCACGGCAGCGTGCCAGCGCCCCGAAATTATTTCCAGCCTTTAATGCCGCTTGACGCCGCGCGGGCGGCATACAATTCTCCCCGCCGTCAAAACGAATCACCATGAGCCAGTTTCAATATGATTTGGCGGTCGCCTACCGGGTTTACCCGAAAGTTTCCTCCAATCCACCGCCCGTTTTTGCCGACAACAAATTCAAGCTCGTCGAACTGTGCTTGAAATCGTTCAAGGAATCGCTCGGCAATCTGCGCGTCAAAGTATTTGCGCTGCTCAACAACTGTCCGCCCGGATACGAAGCCCTCTTCACGCAACTCTGGCCGGCGGAGGATCTGGTCTTGGTGCGTTATCCCGGCGTCAGCGGCGGCGAAACGTTGCACGAACAGCAGCGCATTTTGAGCGAACAAACCGACGCGGAAGTCGTTTATCTGGCCGAGGACGATTATTTTTATCTGCCCAACCAGTTCCAACTCGCCGTGGATTTTCTCAGGCAAAATCCCGACGCCGATTTTGCCACGCCTTACGACAGCCCCGATGTTCACTTCACGGATCTGCACGATTGCATCGATGCAACCCGGGCCCACGGCGGGAAAAACTGGCGTTCCTCCGTCAGCACCACCCACTGCTTCCTCGCCAAACGCTCGGCCATGATCGAATGCCGCCCGCTCTTCGATAAATTATTCCGCGCCTTTCCCGGCCGCCCCAGCCCCGATCTCGCCATGTGGATGGCGCTCACCAAAAAACGCGTGTTCAATCTCTGGAAATTTTTCGCATGGCTGCCGGCGCACAAATATTGGACGGCGAGTATTTTTCTCTCCTGGTTTTATTGCTGGCGGCAGATTTTATTCGGTCGCCGATTTACGGTATGGACGCCGAATCCCTCCATCGCCACGCACATGGACGCCAAACTGCTGGCCCCGGCAATCGATTGGCCAAAAATATTTGAGGCCGCCATGACCCAGGCGAAAAGCTGAAATCGTCCGACGCGATCACTTCGCGTCCACCCGGGGCAGGCCGAAGCGGAACAGGCGCTTGATCTCAAACCAGCGGTTCAGTTTCCCGCGGAAAAATCGCAGCATCGCGAAGTCGGAACGCTGCCGGAATTTTTTGGCCGCGCGGCGATGTTCGGAAATTTTCCCGCGCCGCCGCCAGCAATCCGCCACGGCGTCCCAAAAACTCGCGCGCACAAACGACCAGCGCCGCAAAATCACCGCGCCCACGAGCGATTCCACAAACAGCAGCGCGAGCAACGGAATCACCGGCAGCAGCAAAACATGCTGGCCATTTTTCAGCAGCGTCAGCAGCGAATTGCGGTTCGTCAAAAAACGTTTTTTGTCCGTCGTGCGGAATTCCACGGTCTCGATGCCGCCGGCCGGATTCACGCCCGCCGCGCCGCGATGATGCAGTTTCGCCTCAAAAATTCCCGCCGCGTGATGGCCTGCGATCGTCAGGCGCCACGCGAGATCCGCATCGTCCGAGTAAATGAAAAAATCGCCATCGAACTCGCCGACCAACTTAAAAATATCGGTGCGGATCAAATACGAACAGCCGCCGGGAATGAAAATGTTGCGCGAGCTGGTTTCCGGTTTTGACGGACTGGGCAGGCCAAAAATGTCGAAGCCGTAAAAGCCGAAATCCTGGAACGAACTGTCCGGATAATTCAGCACATACGGCGTGGACGCGACCGCGCCGAGTTTTTCCGTGCCCGCAATTAGTTTTTCCATGCACTCCGGCTCCATCCAGGTGTCGTTGTTCAGGAAAAATAAATAGCGCCCGCCGGCCGCGCGCGCGCCGGAGTTGTTGCCTTCGCAAAAACCCAGGTTCGAATCGTTGCGCACGATGCGGGCGCGCGGAAAATCTTTGAACCACTCACGCGCCACGGCGACGGAATCGTCCGTGGAATGATTGTCCACCATGATCGTTTCGATCTGCTGGACGATGGTCTGCGCTTTGATGGTCGCAAAACATTTCGGCAGCCAGCCGGCACCGTTGTAGTTCAGCACGACGATGCTGACGAGCGGCTGGCCGTCGGTGCGTCCAAAAGTTTCAATCTGACTGGCCATGTTTTTTCAAAAATTGTTCCGGTTTCAAATTCGCGATTAATTTTTTGTCGCCGCGCCGCGTGCGATAAGTCCAGACGCCCCACGCGTTGCCCAAAAAACTGCCGAGGCACGCGGGCACATGCCAGAGCCAGCGCGCATCGCGGTCGCGCACGAGCCCGCGCACCGTGTGAAAAATCGGGCCGATGAACGTCACGCAATACGCCGCCGCCAGCCACAGCGGCACCGGCGGTTTCTCCTTCATCCAGTTCACCGGCATCTCCTCCTGCACGCGCAGGAAATGCACGATCGCGCGGCGCCGTTTTTTGACAAAGCCGCGCAGCGTCTGCACATAATAATGATGCACGCCGCGCCCGCGCAGCCGCAGCCATTCGCGCTTGCCATTTTTCATCAGGAACAGCGCGACATGCGTGTCCTGAAATTTTTCGTTCGCCTGGACGGATTGCAGATCCGCGCGGCGATACACGAAACCGTTCGCGCCGAGCGGATACGAAAACGTTCCCTGCGGCAACGTCCAGCGTTCCACCTCGCCGGCGCGCGCGACGAGCTGCGGATTCGCGCTCATCAACCACGCCATCGGATCGCTGATGTGGAGCAGATGCGTCACGTAGGCGCAGAACGAACTCATTTTCGGCGACGGCGGATAATAGCCTTCCACGCCGAGCGCCGCCGGATTTTTTTCAAGGGCGTTGACGGCGAGGCCCAAATAATCGGCGTGGGTGATTTCATTGTCGGCGTCCACGAATACGATGAATTCGCCGGTCGCGTGCTGGAGCGCGAGCCGTTTGCCTTCCTCCATGTTTTTGCCGTGGTCGTCGAGAATGACCGCGCCAAATTTTTTCCCGAGCGCGCGCGTGTTATCCGTCGAAAGCGCATCGGCGAGAATTATTTCATAGCGCTCGCGCGGATAATTTTGCCGCGCGATGGAGGCGAGACAATTTTCCAAAATCGCCTCGGCGTTCAGCGTCGGGATGATGAAGCTGACGCGCGGCCAATCCGCCGTGGGGGCGGCAATGGAGCTGGCTTCAAGATGATTGGCAGTCGGGCGCATGGACGCGGGATTCAAGTCTTCGTCGCCCGGCTTAATTACCCGGAAAGCGAAAAACGCAGAGGCGCTCGCGCATTAAGGGAATGCGACGTAAATAAAATGGCGTGCTCAGGCGCATGGGTTTTCCACCACAATAATGGCGCACAAAAAGCAGAAGTCATGTTTGTTTTCAAGCTAAAATGGCGCGCGACCGCTTGGTTAGCCATCCCTTGGCTGGCTGAGTTGCACGTCACGTCAGGGTGAATAGCGCTTAGGCATTGGGTGTCATTGCAATAATGCCAGTTAAAATGCTTTATCGTAAAAGCCGAATGCGAAAACCCTTGAATTGGCTTCGTCACGCCCTTTCTACCGCAAAAAACGGGACTTATTCCAACATCCAAAGACGTCCCTTCACGACTTTCCCAAGACCGGTCGGGTTAAATGGAAGTTGTTTTGAAACAACTGCCGGATTTTTCCGGGCAAATGGAAGTTGTTTTGGAACCGACGGAAGTTTTTTTAATTCAGATGGAAGATGTTTCGGAGCATCTGGAAGATTATGTGAAACAAACGGAAGATTATTTACGGTGAACGGAAGTTGATTTGCCGCCGCCGCCGGATTTTTTTGCGCGCCGGCAGTTGTTTTGGAACAGATGGAAGATCTTTTGCAACAAACGGAAGTTCTGATGGTGCATCCGCCCGATATTTTGGAACAAACCAAAGATTAAAAATGACAACCGACGGATTTTTTATGGCGATTCCGGTCCAAAACGCCGCATCCCCCCGCCCTTGTTCCAAGGCTGGACAACCTCAGAACCTGAGTTATGAGAAAATAATCAGATTGGTTTGATTTGGGCCGGTTTTTTGGCTTTTAGATTCAAGTAATGCCCGCGTTGCCGGATGAATTTCTCAAGAAACTGGCTCAAACCATCTGGCAACGGCAAGATGCTGACGGAGTGTGCCTCAACTTCAAAACCAGCCATTTCAAAGATTTCTTTCGCCTGCCGCACAGTTAAAATGCGAATGTGACCAGCCACGCCGGCAAAAGCCGGATGATCGATCGGCAGGTGTTCAACTAGCGGTTCACCGGAATGGAGACCAAGGGGATTGCCGCAATATCGCCCGCAGACTTGCATCAAAGAGAAAGGCGTATATCCCAGAATCAAGGCGCAACAATTCAAAAGACTGCATAAATTTTCCGTGGTTACAAAGGCCGTGCCGCCGGGTTTTAATACCCGGTGCATTTCCTCAACAAAAAGGCGGGTGTTATGGAGATGTTCAATTACTTGAGCACAGAATATGACATCAAATTTATTGTCAGCGTATGGCCAGCGGCCATTAAGATCGAAACCGGACACTTTTATGCCACCCTGTTCGGCTTTGGAGACATAATCGGGCGCGCCTTCAACTCCATAGTATTCGACCGGCAATTCTTTGAAATATCGCGCAAGCATTTCTCCGTCGCCACAGCCGACATCCAAAAGGCATTGCGGCTTTAATGCCGCGGCTGACACACCTGCCCAAGCATTGCTTCTTTCGATGCCAAGATGCCGATAACGCGCCACGGAGGTTTGCAATCGCTTTATTATAAAATTTGCCATGTTTTTTAATTTTGAAGGTTATCTTTAACAGAACTCCCCCGCTTAGCAAATGCCAAACCGGAGTGAACTTCAATCGGGTGCCAACACTCCGAATAATATTTGATGGTTTCCAGTTGTCATTTATAACTTTGGACAGGTTAAATCCCCTCACTGTCCGGCGCGGACGCGATAAAATTTCCTAGGATTGCTAGGCTTTGGCAGTGTCGGTGGTCGTATCCGCCAAATGATTGACGAAGAAGGCAACGTGAGGCTGGTCACCGTCACCCAATCACTCGAGTCGGCCACATTAGTTGTCGATTCAATGGTGTAACTTTATCCTGCGGTTCCATTGATGTAAATCATCGGGCAAGTGCCAATCCCGACGTTCGCGGGATTCACCACAACTCGATAGGCCACATTCGTGACGCCACCAAATGCGCTGCTCAGAACTACACCGAGCCCAACGAACTAAAAGGTTTTTGCGACTTGGGGCATTACAAACGCTCGACAATTTGCAGACTATAGAAGACATCGCGTGTTGTATTTAAGCTTTCTACTGTTTTTCAACATGAAGCAGCGGCCATCGCAAACTTGAAACATTTTGCGCTTGCGCCTAAATATCACTTGATTTATTTAAATGTTTAACTAACATGTTCGTAGTTTCTACATTGGGTGTTTATTAAGTTTTGGCAAAGAATCATTATTTATTTTGGAGGGTATCAAATGAAAAAAATTATTAAACTTATTGCGATAGGAGTTGGCGCAGCACTTTCGGCACACGCTCAGCAAACAAACCTTTCAGGCTCCGTGCCCGCAGTCACGGGAATCAGGCCTGCTTCTGCCGCGGCTGGAGTTAATGTCACTTTAATCGGAACCAATTTCAGTCCCAATGCCGCAAGCAATATTGTTTATTTTGGGGCGGTTCGAGCCAAAGTCGTATCAGCCAATGTAACTAATTTGACGGTAACCGTTCCGATTGGATCCACATTTGCACCCATTACGGTTACGGTTAATAGTCTGACAGCATCTAGTCCTGCATTTTTTCTGCCAGCTTTTGTAGGCAGTGGAATGCTTAACTCCGGATCTTTGAGCAGTCCCATAAATCTGACTGCAGGCGATGGTCCGGCGCGTGTTGTCATTGGTGACTTGGATGGGGATGGAAAGCCTGATGTAGTGGTCGCCAACGTATATGACGGTTCCGTTTGGATCTATCGAAACACTAGCACTAATGGCCAGTTATCAACGGCATCCTTCGCATCGCCGGTGGTTTTACCCATTGGTGGCGGTCGCGATAGCCTTTATGGATTGGCGCTTGCCGATTTGGATGGGGATGGTCGATTAGATATTGTGACTGCCAATCGCAACCTCAATATAGTTTCCATATTTCAAAACTTGAGCTTGCCCGGAAGCCTAACCACAAATTCTTTTGGCGCACGCGTGGATTTGCCGACAGCAGGAGTTCCGAGAAGTGTTGCGATAATGGATTTGGATGGCGACGGTCGGCCTGAGATTGTGTCTGCAAACGAAGCCAGCAATACGGTTTCGGTTTTTCGAAATCTAGGCATATCTGGACTTATCACTACTAATTCTTTCGCTTCACCAGTTAATTTTGGAACGGGGGCCGGCATTAACTGGGTGGTAATTGCTGATATAGATGGGGACAGCAAGCCGGACGTGGTCACTGGAAATAGCAGCAGTGATAGCTCTGTGTCCATATTGCGTAATACCAGTTCCCTGGGAAACATATCTTTTGCCAATGCGATAGGTTTTGAGGGTATTGGTGGAATTGCAAGCATTGCAGTAGGAGATTTGGATGGAGATGGAAAATTGGATATAGTTTATAGTTCAATGCAAGGTCAAGCAGTGTCAGTTTACAGGAATATCAGCACGCCAGGGAACATAACCACTAACTCACTTGCCCCGCACGTTGATTTTGGAACATCGGGTTGGGCCAATATGGTCGCCATTGGTGATCTGGATGGTGATGGCAAGCCGGATTTGATCGTGACGACGCAACTGCCTGATAATCTTTCTATTTTCAAGAATATCAGCACTTCAGGCAGCCTGACAACAAATTCATTCGGGTCGCGGATTGATTTTGCATCGGGATACAATCCGAATGGTATTGCCATCGGTGATCTGGTCGGTGATGGCCGGCCTGACATTGCTATAGGTATAACTTACGGCAGCACGCTTTCTCTTTATCAGAACACTTCCACATTTGCCATTCCTCCTGTAATCATTACACAGCCGACCAACCAAACCGTTTTGGCTGGCGGCACTACGACCTTCACAGTGACGACGGGCGGTTCATTCCCGCAGACTTATCAATGGAATTATAACTCTACCAATCTGGTTGGAGCAACCAATACGACCTTAGTTTTGTCCAATGTGCAGTTAGCTCAAGCAGGTAATTACTCAGTCCAGATCAGTAATACTCTGGGCGCGACCAACAGCGCCACCGCCGTGTTGACCGTGATGCCTGCGAGCGTCCCGTCGCCGAGTGGCATGGTCGCTTGGTGGCGCGCGGAAGGTAATGCGAATGACAGTATTGGGAACAACAATGGTTTTCCAGTTGGCAACCTCGGCTATACCAATGGCGAGGTCGGGCAGGCGTTTGTATTTGATGGCAGCACCAGTTACATTCCGCTGCCAGCATCCGCCAGCTTAAACGTTGGCACCAACGGGGGCTTCACGATCGAATGCTGGATCAAGCCCAATTATTCTGAAGGCGCGGCGATGCCCATTACGGAATGGGATTCCTCATCTACGGCCGGCTTGACGTTTTGGGCGGAGTCTGGACATAAAATTTACTTGGCCATTATAGATACCCAAGGCAACAACCACGCGATTGCTTCAACTAATGATTTACTCAATACAAACAGTTGGCAACATGTGGCACTGACATACGACAAGGCCAGCGGAAATGCGGCAATTTACTACAACGGGACGATAACCACTAATTTGAATCTTGGTAGTTTCACGCCGCAGACGGTGTATCCGATGAATATTGGGCGACGAACGGCGACGATAACCGGGCAAGGTTCCACTTTTCATGGCTTGATGGATGAATTAAGCCTTTACAACCGAGCGCTTTCATCCAATGAAATCGCCGCGATTTACAATTCCGGCAGTGCTGGCAAAACGCCACCGCCGCCAACTATCGTCACACAGCCAGTGAGTCAGACAAATCTGTTCGGCACGCTGGCGAGCTTTAGCGTCGTGGCTGGTGGCACGCAACCATTGACCTATCAGTGGATTTTTAATGGCACGAACATCGCGAATGCGACGAACGCCACACTGACCCTAAGCAATGCGCAATTGAGCAACGCAGGGAACTATGCGGTGTTTATCTCCAATCCCTACGGTTCAACCAACAGCGCCAGTGTGAGCTTGACCGTCACCTCGCCGATCCTGGCAGCACTAGTGCCGGTGATCACTAGAATCACTCCTGCCTCTGCCGTGGCTGGAACCAGTATCGTAATTGCCGGAACCAACTTTAGTTCCAACGCCGCCAGCAATCTGGTTTATTTTGGCGCCGTGCGGGCCAATGTGGCATCTGCCAGCGCAACTAATTTGACAGTCATCACCCCAATTGGAGCAACTTTTGCCCCTATAACCGTCACCGTCAATAATCTAACCGCTTACAGTCCGGCACCATTCCTGCCAACTTTTGCAGGTTCGGGGACACTTTTCCCCAATTCATTTAGCGGTCCATTGAATTTGGCTGGAGGCAGTGGGCCGGCGCTCGTGGCCATTGGCGATTTGGATGGCGATGGCAAACCGGATGTAGTAGTGGCCAATGTTTACGACGGCTCCGTCTGGATTTATCGAAACATCAGCACGAATGGACCGTTGACAACGAATTCCTTTGCACCACCAGTGATTTTCACAATCGGAGGCGGAACTGACAGCACGTGGGGATTGGCTCTGGCGGACCTTGATGGGGATGGCAGGCTGGACATCGTAGTAGCCAATCGTAATTTCAATATCGTCTCAATATTTCAAAACTTGAGTTCGCCAGGCAGTTTGACAACGAACTCGTTTGCAGCCCGGGTGGATCTGCCAGTTGCAGGTGCCCCTTCGGGTGTGGCGGTGATGGACTTGGATGGCGATGGCCGCCCTGAGATTGTCACGGCCGATACCTCTATCAACCAGGTCTCCGTTTTGAAAAATTTGGGCACCTCTGGACTTATCACGACCAATTCGTTTGCACCGCCCGTTAATTTTGCCACCGGTCCCAGCCCTTTTGGCTTGGCTATTGCCGATATAGATGGCGATGGCAAATCGGATCTCATCACCGGAAATACTGGTAGCAGTGAAAGCACATTGTCTATATTGCGAAATACGAGCGCCCTGGGGAACATCGCCTTCGCCAACGAGGTTGATTTTGCCGGCCTTGGCGGTGGCAAAAGCGTGGCCGTTGGTGATTTGGACGGGGATGGTAAACTCGATGTGGTGTATGCAGCCGAGACTGGTTTGGCGCTATCAGTTTATCGGAACACCAGCACGCCAGGCAGCATTACGACTAATTCACTGGCTCCGCACGTGGACTTGGTTACGAGCGGCTGGGCCAACACGGTGGCCATCGGCGACATGGATGGCGATGGTAAACCAGATTTGATCGTGACGACGCAACTGCCTGATAATCTTTCTATTTTTAAGAATATCAGCACTTCCGGCACCCTGACGGCCAGTTCATTTGGAGCACGGATTGATTTTGCATCGGGTTGGAATCCTAATGGAATAGCCATTGGCGATTTGGTTGGTGATGGTCGTCCCGATGTTGCGTTTGGCATTTCCTATGGTGCCACGCTTTCCATTTATCAAAATGTCTCTGCATTTGCCAGCCCGCCGGTCATTACCACACAGCCGACCAACCAAACCGTTTTGGCTGGCGGCACGGCGACCTTCACAGTGACGGCGGGCGGTTCGTTCCCGCAGACTTATCAATGGAGTTGTAACTCTACCAACGTCGTTGGGGCGACGAATGCCACGTTAATACTGGCCGACGTGCAGTTAGCCCAAGCAGGTAATTACGCGGTGCAGATCAGCAACACGCTTGGCGCGACCAATAGCGCCAGCGCCACATTGACCGTGGTGTTGCCGCCGGTCATCACCACGCAACCGCAGAGCCAGTCCGTGCTGAGCTTTCAGAGTGCCGGCTTCATGGTGGCGGCAACGGGCACTGGTCCCATCAATTTTCAATGGCGCAAGAATGGAACCAATCTGTCTGATGGTGGCAATATCAGTGGCTCGCTCACCACCAACTTAAACTTGGCGGCCGTGACTTTGGCGGACGCCGGAAACTACGATGTGGTTGTCAGCAGCCCTTACGCGACCACGAACAGCGCGGTCGCTATATTGACTGTGCCGCAGACAGCTTTAAGCATCGGTTCGGCCAGCGCCATGTCCGGCACCACCCTAACGGTGCCGATCACGATGAATGCGCTGGGGGTGGAAAATACTTTTCTCGCGAGCGTGGGCTATGACACCAGCAAGCTGGTTTTGCAAAGCGTGCAACTGGGTCAGGCCACCGCCGGCGCGTATTTGCAGGAAGTGGACACGCAGACAAATAATGGCCTGGTCGGCTTTGCGATTCTGTTGAACAATGGTGCGGTGGTGCCCGCCGGCACCCAGCAAGTGGCGCAGATTGTTTTCAACACGTTGCCGGTGACCAACAGCGTCACCACCAGTCTGACCTTTGGCGACACGCCGACCAGCCGGCAGGTATTGGACAATAATTTTGATGTTTTGCCTGCGACCTATCTCGGCGGAACGATTTCTCTGACGCCCGCGGAATACGAGGCGGATGTTTATCCGCGCACCAATGGCGATCATCAGGTGTCCGTGCAAGACTGGC
>Ga0302281_10000958_pt1 | contig 21144 bp, 25 predicted proteins | sample III_Fen_E1_2_FD_198762 | JGI IMG/M metagenome (GOLD analysis project Ga0302281, IMG submission 198762) | Peat permafrost microbial communities from Stordalen Mire near Abisko, Sweden - III_Fen_E1_2 | ecosystem: Environmental > Terrestrial > Soil > Wetlands > Permafrost | place: Sweden: Abisko...
GCGGCGCGGGCCATTACCAATGCCATGCCTTTTCTGGAAAATGCGGAAAAGGTTTTTGTGCTGACCGCGAACGGAAGCAGCGAAACCTATGCCCCGGCGGCGGAAGCGCCTCTATTGGCCTACCTGCATACGCATAATATCCATGCGCAAGGAGTTGTGGCCGCTGCCGGCAACCTTGAAGCTGGTGAAGCGCTGCTGGCCAAAGCCAGGGAATTAAAGGCGGATTTGGTGGTAATGGGTGCTTACGCCCATACGCGCTTGCGTGAGATGATACTGGGTGGGGTCACCAATTATATGCTAGAAAATGCGGATATCCCGCTCTTTTTATCACATTAGGGAATACGATAATCATGAGTAATCAAACGGCACAATGAAGAATTGTTCTCGCCCATCCATACTGGATTTTATAGCCAAGCACTATCCTGGACAAAATCCCAGGCACGTTTTTGCACGGGAACTTGCCATAGAGGTATTCGGGCCACTTCCTGCATGGTCTACGCGCGATGGTAATTACCAGATCAGTCCGACAACCAGAATGGACTTGGGATCATTCATCATTCCATATTATAGCGATTCGATGCCTGGTAAGCCGGAAACTGAGCGCAATCACATATCCATCCTATTACAAAAAAGGTCTGATACCGGGCCAAACGGAGAAGATCGGTATGGCGTTTTCGGTGGCTACACGAATGCGGATTTCGTAATGCATGGTGAGATAATGGACAAATCCAGAGGTGAGCAACCTGAAGAAGGCGCCTTGCGCGAAATGAATGAGGAATTACTGGACGATAAGGGCAAGCCCATTCTTGATATTGCCGAGGATCGGCTTAATCATGTGATCTCATGTAATGATTATAGCAAACGTCCTGGTACCGCCGTTACAGGGTTTACATTAAGACTAACACCCGATGAATTTAGCGCGGTGAAGGCGCATAGCGAATCTATGGAAAACAAACTAGACTATAGAAATGCGGTACGGGCGGCAAGCGGCGGTGAAGTAAAGCAGGTATTGATAATGCCATTAGAAACGATTCTTGCAATGCGTGAGAATCAATTCACTCATCCGCATGAATTTAAGGCCATACAGAAAATTGCGAAAGAGATGGAAAAATATCATCATAAATAAATGTGCGTTCCGCTACGGCTAGCCTATGGTTACCGATAGAGCAGCATGATCTGAAAATGGCTGCGGTATAATGTTTAAGTCTATCCGGGAGGCCAGGCTATGCGAACACAGGCATAAATCGAGAACCATATGGTGGCGATAAAACCGGAACGTAGGTTTATCTTCCCTGCTGATGACTTTCAAATCCGTATCGTGCAACAATGGATCGAGTTCTCGAAACCCGCTCATAATATTAAAATCGGCAAGGATAATGACTTCGCCTTTATTTCCCTCAATGAGCTGACGTAATTCCTGAAATTGTCGAAGCCGAATGTTTTTGCGTAGCGAAAAATGCGCAAAAAAAAGGTGAGTGTTGTCAGGTAGTTTAAGGCAATATACGAGACGTTTGCTCCCATGCGACAGATATAATCTCTTGAATGGAATGTTCGCCTTTGCCAGAAAGCCATTGCTTTTACCTCTATGCAGCGGCATCCGCCCCAAGGCGCTTTCCGGGCCGTATTTATCCGTGATATCGTGGTATTGATATTTAGTATCCATCAGCGCGCTTATCTGGTTAAAACCTGTGGCGTTCGATGATCCACGATCGATTTCAACAAAACAGCATAAATCTGGCTTTTCTGCGTTAATAATGCGTTTGATCTGCGCAAGGACTTTCTCCTGCACGCTGCGGCGGGTATGAAGATGCCTTAGAAAATATCCGATATGCTGTCTAAGGGAGCCGTCGATTCCTTTTGCGTACCCAATATTGCTGAAAAGGATTTTGAACGTCATGGCTTAGATCATCCTCTTGATCGCACGCCCAAGATAGCCAACGACCCTTGACAGGAAAGGTGTATTTTTCCAGACATCGGGGCTTAAAATTATGCAATGCGCCCTATCGGCGATGAACGCCTGTTTAAGCGCTGCAATCGTTGCAGGATCACGAATCAGAATATTGGCTTCACGATTGCGCAAAAGGCTCAAATAATCAATGTTTGTGCTGCCCATCGTCGCCCAACTGTCATCAATGACGGTGTATTTTGCATGAAACACTGATTTATTATATGAAAGAATGGATATGCCCGCGCGTATGAAGCGCGGGAAATACGAGCGGGACACAAGATCTGCAAAGGGGACATCGCTCTTTTGTGTCACCATCACCATGACCGTAACGCCACGTTTTACGGCCTTAAGCAGCGCATGGCGCAGGCGTAATGGCGGCATAAAATAAGGCGTCGCTAAATAAACGCTTTTTTCTGCCTTTGCGATTTCCGAGAGCAGCTCGTTATATACCGGGCTTGGTGTCAAACGCGCTTTTGCCACGACATAATGAAAACCGCTCTTGGTGGCTGTGGGGCGCAATGGAATTTTGTTTACGCCAACAGCCTGTGCCCATATATACGCAAAATCCTGTACGATAGAATCGACTAAATCCCCGGTGACCCTGGCGTATAGGTCACGCCAGTCACTCATATAATCCGCAAGGCATACACTGCCGATATAGGCGATACTAGAATCAATCAGCATTGTTTTGGTATGGTTGCGGGGAAACCAGGTCGAGGGCATAAAAACATGAATCCATGGGATGGGATTGTAAAAATTAATTGTGCCTCCACACTCTCTTAATTGACTGATCAGCGGCGAGTAGATTAGGCTCCGGCTTCCAATCTGGTCCAGGAGAAGGTGAACCGCCACGCCTTCTTTTGCTTTAGCCGCGAACAATGTTAGAAACCGCCTGCCGATTTCATCATTCTTCATTATATATTGTTCAAACTCGATGGATGCTATTGCTTTTAGGCAATCGCAGTACATCGCTTCCCATGCATCACAGGTGCGCGAATAAAATTCCAGTTTCGTGGGGGAGTTAGCAATAATGGGTATTAATCCGTTGCCATATCGCATACGGCTTCTTCATCTCTGGTCAGGAGGGTAAGCACATAGCGTTCAATGTCCTGGCGTGTTTCCGGGATCGGCAAAGACTCATTAACCATCCGCCGCGCTATACCGGATGAACGGATCGGCATCGGCATGCGTTCGAGCGCTTGTTCCATTTCAAGGGCGGCATTGTAGGCAAGCGGTTTTGTGGATTGCATGATTTTATTCCTTTTTACATTAATAATTGTTTATAATTAGGCGGCCATTTCGAAGGCTTCATGCTCCATTTGCCTGAGTTGGGAGACATAGTTATCGATCTCTTCGTCCGTCATACCTTCTATATCGTCGAGCAGCTCACATTCGAGTGAATGCAACTGAATCACATTAGATGAGTCTGTAGTTGGGTGGGTTGGCTGAGTGCGAGACATGGGTTTCTCCTGGTAAAGTTTGTGTACAATCTCCCTTTACGCTAGGGCGAGGAAGAATTTGCCTGGTTAGCGATTAATGGCATGAATCGAATGTTCCCATTTTGCTCTGCATCAAAAAGTCAAAAAAATATTTTTCGTATCGAAAAAATATTCCACTAAATGCTATTGGGTATCTGATAATTTTAACAAAGGCTACGCGATGACGGCTGTTAATGAAAAATGGGTTTGTCATTCAAACCAATGTCCGCCTTGCGACGTTTTTAAACGCCTGCCTCTATTTGCCAATCTATCTGACAAAGAAATAGCCCGTTTCGCGGATGTCACTCAATTCAAGCGCTATAAAAAAGGCCAGTATCTCTACATGGAAGATGAAGAAGCGAAATGCTTCTATATCATTTGCAGCGGATGGCTGAAGTTGGTTCATATGACGGAAGCCGGTGACGAGGTTATAATCGCCATGCTCACCAAGGATAGCATTACAGGTGAAAGTTCCATTTTTGAGCAAGGAAATTTTACCAGCAGCGCGCAAGTGGTGGAAGACGCGCAAATATTGAGCTTACCCATTGCACTGCTCAAAGAGCAGGTACGAGTCAATGGTCAATTGGCCATCAACATGCTTACGTCTCTGACCCGATATCAGCGCGAGCATGAAGCCCAGCTTGAAGAGTATCTTCTGTATACTGCCCCGCAGCGTGTCGGTTGCTTCATATTGGCGCTCTGTCCGCTAAAGGAACAGGTGGACGGCGTGATCATTGACCTTCCTTACGACAAGACACTCATCGCCTCTAGCCTCGGCATGAAGGGGCCGACCTTTTCCCGCGCACTCAATATTTTGCGCGATGAAACCGGTACACGCATCAGCGGCACCCAGGTAACGATTAAATCAATAAAGCGCCTTATAGAATTTCTGAATGGCTGCTATTTACACCATTACCTGCGCAGAGGGACGAAGTAGAGGCCGTTCTTTTCCTGATAGATTATTGGAATGCCCTGCGTCAGATTACTTCACATACCCCGTAGTCGATCTTCAATTATTATGATTTATCATTATCGTTCTCACGATTTTTCAACCGATCAAAAGCATCCCAGACGGCAGGCCTTGCGTCATCCCAGGGAAATGTTAAATCGCCGATGTTCTTTGCCCAATCGCTGCTAAGCTGCGGTTCGATGTCTTCGAACTTGCGGTCTTTGTATTTGCCATAAGCAGCAATACCATGCCGATAAGCGGGGCCATAGGTTTCATAACTTGCATCTTTTTTTACATAATGACGGTTCTTATAATTTTCGCGCCAGTACAATTCTTCTTCACTAGGTTCAAACAACTTTTTTCCGGCTACGGCGCCAATTACTCCGCCAATGGCTACTCCGGCAGCAATGCCGGGCAAACCAGCAGTTGCGCCTAACATTCCAAACTCAGCCGCTCTAGCGATGATAGCGCCATCAACCGCACCGATGGCAGCACCCACAGCTTCGCTGGTAGAATGATTACCATGTTCGCTCTGATGGAGTGGAACTTTAGCTTTGTTATCGTATGACATGGTTTATACCCTTCCGGTAAATTCCCTTATTACGTCCAGCTCTTTGACTGGCTTGACCGGCCAGGGAGCAAATGGAAAGAACATGCGCCATGGGGTGATAGCCAGTTCAAGCAATGGCCCGAATATCTCGTAAGGAGAGTTTATCAAAGGCGAATTCTGTTTTTCCCGACTATTAGCGCCATTATCTTGAGAGGTGAGTTTGTTTTTTACCGTGAGCGAATTACTCTCGATATGATCTTGCCGGTTTTTACGGGCATGATACTTAGAGATACGTGCGGTTGAATCTTTTTTCATAGGGATGCCTTCATTCGAGATTATTATTTTCTAAAATTCATGTCGTGGGTTTAATAGACCCAAAGATTTCTTTCAGCCAGCCCCATTCAAGTTTCGCGGGGTTTTCAATATATTCTTTTGGATTATCGACTACGCGTTTGAGGTATTGGTACGTAAATGGCCATTCATCTTCAGATTTAATGGGCTTTTTCTCTACGATTTCAATTTTCATATCGGGAGTCAGGCGCAGTTTGCAGGCTAGTTTTGGCCGGTCATCATAGACAACAGCATCAAGGATCGCGTCCGTTTTTAGCGCTTTAAAATGCGCCCCCCATATTTCCGTGTATGGAAATTTGTTTTTGTTATGCTCAATTGCCTGGTTACAGATTTCCAGATATTGCTGGAATATCTCTTCATACTCTGTCGCGTCTTTAATCTTATCTGCCGATGTCATGACATAATTCCTTTAAATGTGGGGATCACGATATAAAACCGCAGGAAATCGCGCTATATGCCCGGTTCCCTGCGGTATCATTACATTGGCGCCTTCGACTACTTAGTGCCGCACGAAGACTTATTAGCACTAGCGGAGCCGGAAGTAGAGCAAGAGCCATCCTTCGTTGCACTCTGTGCTTTATGCTCATCCTTAAGCGGAATAGCACCCGCCTTGGCGGCATTAGAAGTGTTGGAAGATGGTGCGCTTTTCTGATTTTGTGGTGCGTTTGACATAATATTCTCCTAAACGTTGATTACGCTGAGCATAATGCAACAGCGGTAAGACGCATAAAATATGCACCTTACAATCATGCGATATAAAATCGCTGATTGATAAGGATGACGTAACGTACTCCTTAAAACTTCATGTTGGTTTGTCGCGGGGAAAATCATTTATGCGCGAGCGGCATTTTCGCCGCTTTCAACATTAGAAATTTATATGGATACTCAAGATTTATTCAATCCAAACAGAATATGTTTCAGTGCTTCTATATCTACGGGTTTGACCAGGTGATAATCAAAACCGGCTTCCTTGGAACGCTCCTGATGCTCCTTTTGACCCCATCCGGTCTGCGCCACCAAGATAGTATTCTGAAGAACGGGTTCCCGACGCATGGCCTTACATATGACATAGCCATTCATCCCCGGCAGCCCGATATCAAGCAGGACGACCTCCGGGCGAAAAGTTTTTGCTAACTCAATGGCGGTTCGCCCATCCAAGGCCATCTCTACCGTATGCCCCAGCATTTCCAACATCCACATCGTGGTTTTGGCACAATTATTATCATCGTCTACCACGAGTATGCGGTAATGACGTGGTATCTGATCCGTTGATTTGTCCTTTGGTAAAATAGCCGCCTAAGTTTTTTCCATTATAGGCCTATCTTGGAAATAGTGCGGTAAAAGTCGTACCGTCTTCCTCGGACGAGTTAACATCAATCGTCCCGCCATGCGAAACAACGATCTCTTCGGTAATAAACAGCCCCAGGCCTAGATTCACTTCCATCGCATGATCCCCTTCATCCGTAACCGCACGGGTTAAGGAAGCAAATAGGCTCGCAAATTTTTCGGGAGGAATTGGCGTGCCAAAATTATGAACAGATAACAGCACTTCTTCCAAGCCGCCTTTTACCGTTACGCTGATGGATGAATCCTTGAAGCTATATTGCACCGCATTGCCAATCAGGTTCGAGAAAACCTGTCCAATACGGGCTTTATCCCATTTTCCTTCCAGATCACCCGACACGTCAAGAAGGATAGTACGAGCAGGATGGGCGGCACGCATTTCATCAACCAGCTGCCTGCCTACCAAACCCATATCCATAGGAGAGCGAAGTACGGGAAGCCCGGAACCGAATCGCGCGCGCGTGACATCAAGTAAGTCGTTAACTAATTGGGTAACGCGTGATGCGCTCTCAGAAATCTGCGAAGCCAGCATGTTCTGCCGTTCTTTAGATGTTTCCGCATGCAATTGCAACTGGGCCGACATCGATATAACATGAAGCGGCGAACGGAGTTCGTGGCTTAATATGCCGATAAACAGGTCTTTGGAATAACTGACTTTTTGTGTGTAAAGGCTAACCGATTCCGCTAATTCCTGATCAATCGACTCGTTGAATCTAGTCAAATCTATAATATCGTCGTTATTCATGTGAGTATTTGCTTTGCTCCATAACTTAACGACACTGGCACGCAGGGCGCGATATTCTGACACCATCTGGTCAATATCAAAGCCACCCGCCAAGCGTAAAGCCGCATGCGTTTCAGCTGCGGTAGGGGCAGGCTCTTTCTCCTTTTTCCCGTGTGATTTTTGTACTTGTTCCTGACTGGTTTCCGGAGAATTTATGTCATTTATAATGAAGGATAGTATTTCATAAATATGATTACGCAACGCCAGTGGCGTCATGTCATTGGCGGCGGGCGTCAATGTCTGCGCAAACGCAGACCATTCACTGACTATTTGCGCTGTATTTTCATGAATGAAGTCGGCCAATCGTATGCCTTGTAATGGAATATTGGATGCCTGGTTTTTTGTGCCGGGCCATGAGGGAGCTGATTTTTTGAGCCGGTTTTTAACAATGTCCATCCTAAAATCCTCCTACAGAAAGTTGCTTGCCTTATCCGCCTAAGATTTAGACCGATCCCCATGTCGGTTTCAGCCATCGTCATTTAAGTTTCACAGGATTTTCGATGTCATCTTACAGAATATCCGCCACTCTATAACACACATGGCGGAGCAAACATTGTCCTGCGTCAAAACGTGATTTCATAAAGCAGGTATATTGACTGCCGCTTATGTTAAAACCGGCAAGGATTCTAACGCTTCCGCTCATAGCGCGCTTACGGAAACCCTTCCATTAGTCGCGCCAGGAAACAACTCACATAATGGGAATGCGCCACGCTAAAGAAGAATAATAACTTTTATTAATAGGAGAAGCATATGAAACTTTCAGCTTTACTCGTAACCACCGCAATCACCTGCGCGATGGTAAGTCCTCTTCCCGCCATGGCGCAAAATGCGGGTAGTCATGACGCGCCTCCTTCGAGTAACGAGACGGCAGCGTCTGGCCAGCAGTTCGAGCATCCGTCCGATGACGTGTCCTATGCCAAGGATATGCGCGATGATGAGAAACTGGCGAAAGCCAAAGCCGTCGATAACGGCAAAGTGCGGTACATTTCCGGTGGCATAGCCGATAGCGGCATGCGGGCGATTGATACAGAGGAGCATCTCTATAATCTTAAGATGCTGTTTGTATCGCAGGGAGAGTACCTTGCCGATGTCAACGTAAAGATCACAGACCATAAAGGCAATACGGTACTGGATACGAAGACCAAAGGCCCCGTGCTGCTCGTAAAGATGCATCCTGGTCATTACACGGTAAGCACCACAGCTGACGGCGGATCGACGCTGACCCGGAAGGTTACGGTGGGCGAGGATTATCTTGCATCGTATGTACTTCGTTACCCGGCTAGTGAGCAATAAAATTTAAACCAATTATTTTTAAAGGAGATTTTTTATGAACATGAGAACCTTATTGATAAGCACCGTCATGACAACCGCCATACTGAGTGCGCTTCCTACTCTGGCTCAAAGCGTCAGTATGACGAATGACAGTACAGTATCTACGCAATCAAACACAGGAATTCAGCAGTCACAGCAGACGGCTTCTGAAATCCTAGGCAATATTAGCATTGCCAATATCGCACTAGCGTATGGCCTTAACGACGATGCTCTTAGCCATATCAACGCGGCGCGCCAGGGGATAAGTTCAATGAATGGGCAGATGGCACCAGCTGATGCGAGTGCGCCTATGACGGCGGGCAAGCTGACCTATAAAACAGCGCAAGGCGAATCCGATTACTGGATTCCGGTAATCAACGACCGGTTCGCAGTACGTTCCCTTGATGGAAAGCACCTGATGTCCAGGCAACCCGACATTGATGTGACCGACGCGCAAAGCTTCCATTACAAACTGTTTCTCGATACCAAAGTCGCCGATGAACAGCTAGCCAAGGCGCAGACAGCCATCGGCCAGAAAAAATACGATGTGGCTATGAATGATTTGCAGGGCATTAGCAAAGGTGCGATGAGCGAAATGGTAGCCGAAGACCGCCCTATGGAGGCAGCGCGCGATAATCTGGTCCTGGCGAGGGAATTATTACAGGACAAGGATTACCGGGGCGCTTCCTTTGCGCTGAAACATGCGAATACGGATCTGTCGCGGGTGGAGAACGAAAGTCCAGGTACGGCCAACAACGCTTATACCAAAGATATGCAATCCCAGATTGCCAGCTTGCAGGCCACCATCGCCAAGGAAAATCCATCTGATTTGAAAATGGCCGAAACAAAGATCGATGGCTGGGTCAAGGATCTCAAAGATAAAATCGAGAAACTCTGAGGTAATATCCTGTCGTAAATCAGTTTTGCTAAGGGGGCGAAGCGAAATATCTTTGCTCCCTTTTTATTCTACATCACTTCACATATGGCAAAATTATGTCTGTAAGCGCTAGAGTTACCATCTTTGCAACGCTGGTTTTAATGCCTTGCGCTGCCTTCGCGGATCAGTCCTGGGTTTGCAGCTATACCAATGTTGATCAGACTCCGATCATCACCAAATATGTGCTGCATGATGGCTTTCTTACGGATGATACAAAAGATGGCTTACAATACAAAGTGCTGCAGAATAATGAGTATAGCATTATTGCCACATACTCTGTTTCAGAGATTAAGCCGGGGCATACAGAACCGTCCATAGGCGCCACTACAGTCATCATCGGCAAGAAAAAACTGCATTACATCGTTATGCATTCGCCTATGGGCAATAATGAAAATTTCATGCCTGGTGGCGGACAAACCGCAAACGGTGATTGCATTGAAAATTAACATTTTAGTACCGGAGGAAGTTGTTATGCCAGCACAAGCACGAGTCATTGCTCTTACAGATACGTTTGAAAGAGCTGAGGAGTCGTATCCCCGGCTGGCATCAATGCCACCCGTTCGCCACCCGCTGCTTAAGGCTTTTGAGCAAGCTGAATCAGGACAATTACTTTTAAAAACACCGGAGGGGCATACTCATAGCTTTGGTAGAGGTGGCGCTGGTCAGGAAGCGCATCTGCGTTTGCATAGCTGGCAGGCGCTCGATGCATTGCTGTCCCGCGGGGAGATCGGCTTCGCCGAGGCCTATATGGATGGCTTGTGGGAGACGGACGATCTACCGTCGCTTCTGACCTTCGGACTGGCCAACGCTAACACGCTGGAAAATTATTTTTACGGCAGGCCGCTTTATGCTCTATGGACGCGCTCGATGAGTATGTTGCGTGGCAATAGCATTCGCGGCAGCAGGCGCAATATCATGAAGCATTATGACCTGGGCAACGAGTTCTATGAGCTCTGGCTGGATAAAAGTATGACCTATTCCGGCGCAATTTTTGGCAACAATCGAAGCCTTTCCTTAGAAGAAGCCCAACAAACCAAATACCATCGCATTCTTGATAAGCTGGACTCCAAACCAGGCGATCATATCCTGGAGATCGGCTGCGGTTGGGGCGGATTCGCCGAAGCCGCAGCGCGCGAAAGCACCAGGGTAACCGGTGTTACTATCTCCGAAGCACAGAAAGCCTATGCTGACGAGCGCCTGTTTAATGCCGGTCTGGACGATCTCGCCACTATAGAACTGATTGATTACCGCAAAGTCGAAGGGCAATTCGATCACATCGTATCGATAGGTATGTTCGAGCATGTCGGCGAAAAATATTGGCCGACCTATTTTGATACCATTAAATCCCGCCTTAAACCAGGCGGTAAAGCCATGGTGCAGACCATCACCATTGACGATGAGATATTTGAACGCACACGCGGAAAGTATGGCTTCATTGAAACCTATATTTTTCCTGGCGGCCTGCTGCCATCGAAGACACTTTTCCGAAAAGCCGCCGAAGATGCTGGCCTGAAATGCTGCGAGACGTTTTCTTTTGGTCAGGATTATGCGCTTACTCTTACCCACTGGCTGGAGCGGTTTAATACACATGAAAATGATATCAAAGCTATGGGTTATGGGGATGATTTCATCCGCATGTGGCGGATGTATCTGGCGAGCTGTATTGCCGCATTCACCACCGGCCGCACGGACGTAATGCAGGCAGAGTTAATGCACGCTTAGATAATGGAAAAAATACATAATATGGCCCCCAGCATCAAACAGTCCAAAGCTTCTGAATCGAAATCGCAGGTGGGAAAGAGCACTATCCATATATTTCCCGGTGGATCGACACTCACTGATAGCCATCGTACCGATGACACCCTATCAAGGGCACCACCAGCGCCGGTCATCCGCAATACCACTTGCCAGCGCTTGCTCTGCCGTTTCTCTGGTGAAGCCCTCATTAACAAAATACATGCCGTCGAACGCCTTTTTAAGCTGTGGCCCGATGCTATCTTTACCTAAATGCTCACGCGCGCAAATGAAGGCGATTTTGCGCTTACCCAATTCACGTGCCACATAGCTAAAGGTAGCCAGAGGATCGGAATCTCCCATCGATTGTGCGTCGCATCGTGGTGCCAGATGCATTCCAACGCGGCCTGCACCCCATACTGATATTACCGCATCGGTCACTTCCAGCATTAGGCGGGCACGGTTTTCGATGGAACCACCATACTCATCGGTACGCTTGTTGCTGCCATCCTGCAAAAATTGATCGAGCAGATAGCCGTTTGCGCTGTGGATTTCTACCGCATCAAAACCTGCTTCCTTTGCATTCTGCACTCCTTTGCGGTATCATTCGATAATACTGGGTATTTCAGAAAGCTCTAGCGCACGAGGAACCGGATAGTCTGCCATCTTTCCTCCTTCAAGCATTAACTGTCCCTTTGCCGCAATTGCACTGGGTGCTACCGGCAATGCGCCATCCAGAAAAGATGGATGCGAGATTCGCCCGACATGCCAGAGTTGCAGTAGCATTTTACTACCAGCGTCATGCACCGCTTTCGTAACCAGCTTCCAGCCCTCAATCTGCTCTGGCGACCAGATGCCAGGCGTATCAGGATAGCCAACACCCATCGGCCTCACCGACGTGGCTTCCGAGAAGATAAGGCCTGCCGAGGCACGCTGCTCATAATATTCTGCCATCATTGCATTAGGAACACGCCCTGCGCTCGCCCGGCTGCGCGTCAACGGTGACATCAGGATGCGGTTACGCAAGGTTAGGTCACCGAGTTTGAGTGAATCAAATAAAGTGGGCATTCGGGGCATTCCTTATTCTATAAAGTGTGAAGGCTATTTCATTTGAGAAGGCAGCTTAGCGGCTTACTTATTCGCTTCATAGAGGCGTTCATAGGCTTTGCGCACCGGAACTTTAGCATCATCCCAGGAAAGGGACGATTTTTCATCCATATTTTCCCATGCGCTTGCTAAGTCCTTCTCATCAATAAGATCATAAGGCTTGCCCTCATGTTTTAAGAAAGAATCAATTCCGTACCGATATGCTGGGCCGTAGCTAATATCAAAGCTCAGGTTTAACACGGCTTCGTCCGCTGACTCATACTGGCTTTCCCAATAGCGATATTCTTCTTCGGGGCTGATAACATGAAGTACGTTGTCTTTAGCTATCTGCATAAATCACTCCTATGATTGTCTAAATTATTACTGGCAGCGGCTAAACGCCGAGATCATGCCATGATGTTTCCGAAAGGTGGATATTGTAGTGTTTTGCAGCCTTTTCAATGTTTGCGAAGGCTAAATCACGTTCGACATCGGAGACACCGGTTACCTGATCGAACCGCGCCACTGCGTTGCGCACGTGTTGTGCATCAGTAAGCGGCTCTTTACGTTGCTTCGGAAAAGCATAAACGGTGTCCGGTAGGTCGCTTTGCATCGTAAGTCGCCCATGTTTCTCGTGAGGTATCCAGGTCGTTTGCATTGGTAACTCCTTGCGTTCTTTTTACGTTAATTAGCAGCGGATGCAGCAATTTAAACCTTGTCAGTTCCAACAGCGGAAAATCCATAGCAAACCGCATTGCCACTGATTACCGCATAAACTGCGAAGGCGTACCATCAGTAGGATTTGTGGTAGTTTTGGCAGTAGTATTAGCTGTTGCGCTATTGCCAGCCGCAGCTCTTAAAGTATCATCCTTTGCCGCCGCCACGTATTTCACATGCTCATAGTCGCCGTATCCTATCGCCGCAAAGGCAATCACGAACAAAACGGCGATTATAATGTTTCTAAGTTTGTTATCTTTCTCATTAGCCTGTGAAGGATTGCGGGAGGTAGAAGCTGCTTCATCCTTCGCGCCCATAGCTTGCCCATCAATCGGTTTAACCTTATCTTTGTCAGTCGTATCCTGACTGAAGGATGCACTATTCTTATCCGGCTGATTTTGTTGTGGTGAGTTTGACGTAGTAACAGGTTCTTTCGCAATCGCACTTTTGTGATCAGGTTTTTCATGGGTAACGGGCGCATGTTTAGAATGGCTCTTGGGCTGATGGTGCTCTTTAGTAGTATGCGCATGAGATGCAGGCATAAAATACTCCTGATAGCAAAGGATTTACGAGCAATTAGCCTATTCTCTATACAATAATGATGCGATGCAGATTATCCGCAGTTTGATAAGGAAGCTGTAAGCGCCGGTTTGCAATACCCACAAAATCTTTACACATAAAATATGTGCCAGCAGGTTCGCCGCATCGCTTCATTATAAGCAAACGGCTACAAAATACGCTGGATACAACCCATAAGTGCACTTGTAAATGTACAAGCAGGCAGGCGCATAGATAAGGAAGCCTGTAATGCCTGGGATATTGAAGATCGCCTATAAACTTCTGGTCAATGATCAGGCGAAGTTCACCGCCCTTCTGATCGGCATCACCTTCGCCGTATTCCTCATGATTGAGATGACATCCCTGTTCTCAGGGATTCTCAGCCGCGCCTCGGCTACCGTTGTCAATGTCGGCGCCTCTATGTGGGTTATGGATCCGTCAATCCAGACGGTCGCCAACAGTATTCCGCTGCCGAGTTTCGTTCAGGACGAAGTCCGCAGCATACCCGGAGTCAAATTCGCCGTTCCTCTTTACTCCGGTGCGGCGCTGCTCAAGCTGCCAGACGGCACGTATCAGGCAGCTAATATCATGGGACTCGACGATACCAGCCTATTCGGCAGGCCGGAACTGCTTTCTGGAAACATCGAGGATATTTTTGCGGAGAACGGCTTTATCGCCATCAATGACTCCGAGTTTCGCAAGCTCGAAAACCCGAAAATCGGTTCCACGTTTGAACTCAACGACCATCGCGGCGTTATCGTCGGCATCGGGCACGTCGCATCAAGCGGATTATTCGGCGTACCGACGCTGTATACGACCTATAACCGCGCTCTTCAATACATACCCAATACGCGCTTCACCATTTCTTACCTCCTTGTCGAGCCTAAAACAGCGGCCGACATCCCCATCATCAAGCAGAAAGTCGCAGCGGCAGGATACCTGGCTCTTACCAAAGATGAATTCATCCAGAAAATTACCAGTTTCTATGAATTCCAGACCGGGATTGGCACCAATATTATGATCATGACAATCATCAGTTTTATCCTCGGCCTCTCTATTTCCGGGCAGACTTTCTATACCTTCATTCTCGAGAATTTAGAGAAATTTGGTGCGCTCAAGGCGATCGGGGCCAAAAGCCGAGTGCTCGTTTATATGATCCTGTTCCAGGCCTCCTTCGTGGCTCTGACCGGATATGGCCTCGGCGTCGGCTTGTGTGCCTTCATGATATGGATGGCGCGGCTTTATCTTCCCGATTATGCGGCTATCATCACTTACAACAACCTGATCCTAGCTTTCGTCATGGTCATCATCATCGCGGCGAGTTCGAGCTATATTGGCGTCAGAAAAGTGCTGACCATCGAACCCTTCGATATTTTCCGGGGATAATATATGCCCAGGACAGCGATTCAGGCGGTTGGCCTTACGAAATGGTTCGGTGAAGGCGAAGCCAGAACTAACGCCGTCAAAGATGTAAGCTTTGAGGCTTATTTCGGTGAGATGTTATATGTCGTGGGTCCGTCCGGCAGCGGCAAGACAACCATGCTCAGCATGATATCGGGAATCCTCCGGCCTAATTCCGGCACGGTGAAGATCGAAGATACAGAAATATGGAGTCTCTCCACAGACGATCTCGCCGAATTCAGGCTGCACAAGATCGGTTTTGTGTTTCAAGACTACCATCTCTTTCCACGGCTAACGACAGCCGAAAATGTCGCCATTCCGCTTATTCTGCAAAATCACGATTGGGACGATGCGATCAAGCAGGCGGAGGCAAATCTCGATACTGTCGGATTAAAGGCGCGAGCGCAATTGCCGCCGGTGAAGCTCAGCGGAGGCGAACAGCAACGCGTCGCCATAGCCAGGGCCATCATCTGCCGCCCAGAGATCCTGATCCTTGACGAGCCGACGGCATCGCTCGACGGCGATACCGGCCGCAATATAGTAAGCTTTATCCGCCAAAATATCATGTCCGACCAGCGCTGCATCGTCATCATCACGCATGACAGCCGCATCTACGAGTTCGCAGACCGTATCATGAAGATGGAAGATGGCAAACTCACTGGCATCAATAGGGACAATCTCGATGCGCAATAAAATCATCTTCATTGTGGCGGCGGTGGGCCTGGTGCTCGCCATCGTCAGCGCGTTTATTTTCGGCATGCAACCGGTAGCGCAACCACCGGCATTTAATCCGGCGGCCAATCCCTATAGCAAGGGCATTTACGCCAATGGCATCGTCGAAACCGTTGGGTCACAGGGCGAGAACATTAATATTTATCCGGAAGTGACCGGCCCGATAACGCAGGTGCTGGTGTCCGAAGGCGGCAAGGTTCAGAAGGGCGATCCGCTACTCACCATTGATACCTCGGTGCAGCGGGAGACTACCGAGCAGCTGAGATTACAAGCGGAAGCTGCCCTTGCGTTACTTAAGGAACTCAAAGCACAGCCAAGGCCGGAAACTCTCGATGTCGCCGTAGCTCAGGTTGCAAATGCCAAAGCCACACTCAGGAATGCGCAGGATCAACTCGCCAAACAGGAGCGATCCTATGCGCTCAATCCAAAATCCGTCAGTCTAGATGCTTTGGATAATGCGCGCAATGCCGAGAAAATAGCGGACACAAACCTTAAGGTCGTCCAGAAGCAATATGACCTGACCAAGGCAGGTGCCTGGAGTTATGATATCCAGAATCAGGAAAAACTATACGCATCCCTGTCAAAAACCTACGAGGCCTCTGCCGCGCTGCTTGCTAAATATACGATCAAGGCGCCTGCGGATGGCGTGATACTTACGCTTCAGGCTGCCGTCGGCAGCTATGTCTCCCCGCAAGGCGCTTATGATGCCTATACGCAGGGCTTAAACCCGCTGATCGTCATGGGCGCGCCTGAAGATCATCTGCAGGTTCGCGCCTATATCGATGAGATACTGGTTCCCAGACTGGCCGATCCGGACAAGATAGATGCCCAGATGTTCATCCAGGGCACCGACACGCATTTGCCACTCACCTTTGTGCGCGTCCAGCCCTTTGTCTCGCCTAAAATCGAGCTTTCGGATCAGCGGCTGGAGCAGGTCGATGTCCGCGTACTGCCGGTGATTTTCCGGTTTGAAGTGCCGAAGGGATTGAACATATACCCGGGCGAACTGGTGGATGTGTATGTCGGCGAGAAATAGAACCCTGTACAGCGGCGTCGCGCTGGTTTGCGCCTTGTCCGGCTGCGCCGTCGGCCCGGACTTTTTTGAGCCTACTGCGCCGCCGGTAACGCATTATGCGAACGGCGCTGATCCTGTGGAGACTACTTCCGCAGGCGGCGCAGTACAGCATTTCACCCCCGGAGCGAAAGTCGATGCCGATTGGTGGCGTCTATTCAAATCACCGAAGCTCGACGCAGTGATCATGGAAGCCATTGCCAACAACCCCGGGCTTGAGGCGGCTGAAGCAAACCTGCGCCAGAGCCAGAACAATCTGCGCAGTGGTTACGGCATCTTCTACCCGGATATCAACGCCAGTGGCGGAGCCAGTCGGCAGAAAACAACTCCGATCGCAGATGGACAGGGCTTACCACCCTCTATATTCAATCTATTTACGCTTTCGGCGACGGTCAGCTATGCGCTTGATATTTGGGGTGGCGAGCGGCGCATGGTTGAAGGGCTCGGCGCTGAGGTGGATGTAGCCAAGGCCACGGAACAGGCAACCTATCTCACGCTATCGGCCAATATTGTTAATACCGTGATCGCAAAAGCGGCGTATGCGGATGAAATTGAAGCCACGAAACAGCTTATTGACCTTCAAACAGAGCAAGTCAAACTAGCCGAAGACCAGGCGCAGGCTGGTACGGTGCCTTATTCCAACGTACTCAGCCTTGAGAGCCAGCTTGCTTCCTATGAAGCGACGCTCCCGCAACTCCAGCAGAAAATCACGCAAAGCGACGACTTGCTTGCGACACTATCCGGCCATGCGCCTGCCGAGTGGAATCCACCGGAAATCAGTCTGGCCGATCTCGCATTGCCGGGCGACTTGCCGGTCAGCCTTCCGTCCGAGCTGGTGCGACAACGCCCTGATATTCTCGTAGCTGAAGCGACAACTCATGCCGCCAGTGCCAATATCGGTGTAACGACGGCGGCGCTTTTGCCGAGCGTTACTCTGAACGGAAGTTTTGGCGCTAACAGCACGTCAACCAATAACCTGTTTTCCAGCAATGGTAATTTCTGGGGATTCGGTGCCGCTGCGACGACGCCTCTTTTCGATGGTGGAACCTTGTGGTTCAAACGCAAATCCGCCATCGAAAGCTATAAGCAAACGACGGCTGCCTATCGTCAGACGGTACTTGGCGCATTCGGGCAGGTGGCCGACACGCTGCGCGCGCTCGATCACGACGCTGCGGCGCTCAAGGCCGAGGATAAGGCGCTTGCGGCCGCAGACCAGGCATTGCAACTGGTGCAGGCTAACTATAAGGCGGGTCTTACGACTTATCTCGAAGTATTGAACGCCGATGTGCAATACCACCAGGCGAAAATCGCTAACTTGCAAACGATCGCTGTGCGTTATCAGGACACTGTCGCGCTTTTTGCCGCCCTGGGCGGAGGCTGGTGGAATACCACGCCTAAAGATGTCAGCGCAGACGCACGAAAAGGAGAATAGATTATGGATGTACCCAAGCCTTCGTCAAAAGGCGACCTGAAATCACTGCCGTTGTCAGAGGTGGAGAAAAAACTGGAATCGTCAACGGACGGGCTTACCCAGGCAGAGGCTGATAAGCGGCTGACGCAATACGGCCCTAACGAGCTGAAAGAAAAGAAGACCAACGAACTTCTGAAATTCCTCAGCTATTTCTGGGGGCCAATTCCGTGGATGATTGAAGCAGCGGTGATTCTTTCGGCGGTTGCCCGGCACTGGCCGGACTTTTGCATTATCCTTGTTTTACTTATTTCCAATGCGTTGGTCGGATTCTGGGAAGAACATCAGGCAGGCAATGCCATTGAAGCGCTCAAGGCAAAGCTCGCGATTAAGGCGACGGTAAAACGCGATGGAAAATGGATCAATCCCCTGGCGCGCTTGCTGGTGCCGGGTGATGTTATACGCGTGCGGCTGGGGGACATTGTACCAGCCGATGCGCGCCTGTTGGACGGCGACCCGGTCGAGGTCGACCAGTCGGCGTTGACTGGAGAATCATTGCCGGTCACGAGTAAGATGGGCGATGCAGTGTATTCCGGTTCCATAATTCGGCAAGGCGAAGCGGACGCGATGGTCTACGCCACCGGCACCAACACCTATTTCGGCAAAACGGCGCAGTTGGTGCAGGAAGCAGACACCGTCAGCCATTTTCAAAAAGCGGTACTCAAGATCGGTAATTATCTGATCATGCTAGCGGTGGTGCTAGTGGCGGTGATCATTGCCGTCGCTATTTACCGAGGCGATCTAATCCTCACTACCTTACAGTTTACTCTGGTGCTGACTGTGGCGGCGATTCCGGTGGCGATGCCCACCGTGCTATCGGTAACGATGGCGGTCGGTGCGCGCCTGCTGGCGAAGAAGCAAGCGATTGTGACGCGCCTGTCGGCCATTGAGGAGCTTGCCGGAGTGGACGTGCTGTGCGCCGATAAGACCGGCACCCTGACTCAAAATAAGCTGACGCTGGGCGATCCGTTTACCGTGGATAAAATCTCACCGGAGCAGGTCATCCTCTGCGCTGCACTGGCGTCGCGCGCCGAGGACAAGGACACCATCGACCTTGCCGTACTTGGCGGCATCAAGGATGATAATGCTTTAAAAAGCTTCCAGATACTGCATTTCCTGCCGTTCGACCCGGTGCATAAGCGCACTGAAGCCACCGTCAATGGCTCTGATGGAAAACAGTTCAAGGTGACCAAAGGCGCGCCGCAAATGATTCTACAATTGTCGGCCAACGCCGCGCAGGTAAAACCTGCCGTGGAAAAAGCGGTCGATGAATTCGCGGCGCGCGGCTTTCGCTCACTCGGCGTTGCACGGGCCGATGGCGGTGGAAAATGGCAGTTCCTCGGTGTGTTGCCGCTGTTCGATCCACCACGCGAAGATGCCAAGGCAACCATCGCCAACGCTCTACAGATGGGCGTGAAGATCAAGATGGTGACCGGTGATCAAATGGCTATCGCCGTGGAAACCGCCAGGAAATTAGGGTTAGGCACCAACATTCTTGATGCCAGCGGCTTCGGCGATACCAAAGCGCATGAGACGGCGCAACTGGCCGAATCCATTGAGAAAGCGGATGGGTTTGCGCAGGTATTCCCCGAACATAAGTTCCACATCATAGACGTGCTGCAAAAAGCCGGTCACATCGTCGGCATGACGGGCGACGGAGTCAATGATGCACCGGCGCTGAAGAAAGCCGATTGCGGCATCGCCGTGTCAGGGGCGACAGACGCGGCGCGAGCGGCGGCCTCTATTGTGCTGATGACGCCAGGACTGTCGGTGATCATCGACGCCATCAAAGAGAGCCGGAGAATTTTCCAGCGGATGAATAGCTATGCTATTTACCGAATCGCCGAAACGCTAGGCGTGCTTCTATTCATGACGTTGGCAATTCTAATTTTTAACTTTTATCCAGTGACGGCGGTAATGATCGTGATGCTGGCATTGCTTAATGATGGCGCCATCTTGTCCATTGCCTATGACAATGTTCACTACTCTAATAAACCCGAAGCCTGGAATATGCGCCTGGTAATGTCAATTGCCACCGTAATAAGCATTGTCGGCGTGATTGACTCGTTTGGTCTGTTTTATCTCTGTGAACGTTATTTTCACCTTGACCGTGCGATCATCCAGACCCTGATGTATTTGAAATTATCCGTGGCCGGACATTTTAAAATTTTCATTACCCGGACGCGCGGGCCGTTCTGGTCACATCGCCCGGCAAGGATTCTGCTGTTCGCCGTATTCGGCACGCAAGCGCTGGCCACGATAATCGCCATATTTGGATTTCTGATGCCACCCATCGGCTGGGGTTGGGCGCTACTGGTATGGGGTTACTCTTTGCCGTTTTTCCTCATGAATGACCGCATAAAGCTACTTGCCTATCGGATTCTCGATCCCATCAAAGCAGCCCCTGAACCTAAAATTCAAATGGAGCAAAAGCCTATGTCCAATACGAAATCAAAGCCAGAAGTCAAAGCCAATGTCAAAGCTGTGCCTGAAGCCAAGGCGGTTACCAAAACAAAGCCTCAATCGGAAACAGACGCCGCACCGGAGCCTGAAGACAAAACCGAAACATCGGCTAATTTAACCCCGCAGCTCGTGAAGCGTGTTCATCAACTCTATGAGGAATTGGGACGCGATGAAGTGCAAGCCGTTAACGACATGGAGCAGGCCGTACAGAAAAGTAAAGTATCCCAATGAAACTACATTCAAAGGATTTCCGCGTAAAGG
>Ga0302281_10000970_pt1 | contig 20986 bp, 22 predicted proteins | sample III_Fen_E1_2_FD_198762 | JGI IMG/M metagenome (GOLD analysis project Ga0302281, IMG submission 198762) | Peat permafrost microbial communities from Stordalen Mire near Abisko, Sweden - III_Fen_E1_2 | ecosystem: Environmental > Terrestrial > Soil > Wetlands > Permafrost | place: Sweden: Abisko...
TTCTCTAAACGCCCTTCTCTCATTTTGTTTGCGAGTAGGAAAACACCCCATATCACCGTACCGGAAACCTGTTGTAGTTTAGGGTATGAAAACAATCGCAGCACTATCACTCCTCATCGGGATGGGGCTTTCTTCCGGATGCGTCAATGTCACCCCGAGCAGAGTACCCATTCCCCTCTGTAGTCGCCCGTTTATCCACACCACGACAAGCGGTTCGAGAATAATTCAGTGAATGCCAACCAAAGGATACACACTAAAATGCCCAAGTTAAAAGACGCAGGCGAGCATCAGAAATCCTTCGAGAAGCAGCCGAATAAAACCAAAGAATTGGAACTCCTGAACGAGCGGGTGGAGAAAACGATCGGGGAGGAATCCACGCTTTTGGACGAAACTATTCGGGAAAAATCCAAAGAGCCGTCCTAGATTGGGAGGTTGGAGCTGTTAAGAAGACCCAACTAAGCGCTGATGAAATCCCATGACGAGTATTAAAATAGAAAAAACACCGTGACTCTGGTACACTCAAATCATGTTCCTCATCCTATGAACATGTCCCTCTATCCCGTTACAGCAAAATATCAGGGGACTCTTCGTAAATATCTCAAACAAGGATCCCAGGCTGATTATCGGTCGGCGCATACACTAGGAACTCATTTTTCGGAGTTAGGCTTAAATTCTCTCGATCTGGCAAGGATTCACGAAAGCATCGTGCCAAATCTCAGATCCTCGCGGCGCTCACCAGAGAGAAATGATGAAATGGTAAAACGGGCGGAATCGTTTTTTGAGCAGCTTATTACACCGATAAGACGAGCAATGATTCATCGGGATCCGAACATTTCAGAACTTCGCAAGAGAACCGCCGAGCTGGCTCTTTCCAATCGAAATCTCAAACAGGAAATCAAACAGAGGAAGAGTTCTGACGCAGCTCTCCAAAAAAGCGAGCAACACTATCGTCTCTTGTTTGAGAAATCCCGCAAGCAGCAGGAGCAGCTGCGCTATCTCTCCCACCAGATTATTATCGAGAACGAAGAGCAGCGGAAGCAGATCAGCCGGGAACTTCATGACGAGATCGCGCAGATCCTTGTGGGTATCAATGTACACCTCTCAGCCCTGAAAGTGGAATCGGCGATCAATACCAAAGGGCTCACAAAAAAAATCGCCATCACCCAACGCCTGATCGAGAGATCGATGAAAATCGTACGTCGCTTTGCCACACAACTCCGTCCCACTGTATTGGACGACCTCGGGATCATCCCCGCTCTCAAAACATACGTAAACGACTTTATGAAGAGAACCGGTATTCAGGTTCAATTCACAGCCTTCCCGGAAGTGGAGGAGCTAAACAGCACCAAAAGGACAGTGCTTTTCCGCGTGGCGCAGGCGGCCCTGGCAAACATTACCCAACATGCCGAGGCCACACGGGTTCGGGTGACCATCAAGAAAAGCCGTCGGCTTGTTTGCATGGAGATCCATGACAATGGGAAGTCCTTTGATGTGGAGCAGGCTCTCCACTCCAAAATGAACGAACATCTCGGTCTCATTGGCATGAGGGAACGTGTCGAGATGGTGGGGGGAAGTTTCAGCGTCGAATCCAAGCCAGGCAGCGGCACCACCATCTGTGCGGAGATTCCCAGCAGCAATGCCCATCAAAGCCGGGCACCTGTTACTGACAGGGAAAAATTGCTTCTTATTTAGAAATAATGGCATGAAAAAAATCAAAGTATTGCTGGCAGAGGATCACACGATCGTTCGGGAAGGATTGCGTGTGCTCCTGGCCTTGGAAAAAGACATCGAAATTCTCTGCGAGGCCGAGAATGGCCGGAAAGCAGTTGAGTTAGCCAGGAAACATCAGCCCGATGTCGTGCTCATGGATGTTGCCATGCCTCTTCTCAACGGACTGGAAGCGTCACGGCAAATTCTACAAAACCATCCCGCAATACGCATCGTGATTCTTTCGGCCCATGATGATGACGCCTACATTGAACATGCGGTGGAGCTTGGTGTCTCGGGATTTGTGATCAAACAAAGCTCTGCCACGACCCTGGCGAATGCACTGAGAACAGTCGCCAAGGGCAAATCCTATTTCAGCCCGACAATCCTCAAACGCCTTTCCCAGTTTGAAAAGAAAAGCGGCATGACGATGCGTAAGGGAAAGAGTTTCAAACTTACCTCCCGAGAGACGGAAGTGCTGCAACTCATTGCAGAAGGACTTGCAAACAAACAAACAGCTTCAGAACTCGGGATCAGCATCAAAACGGTTGAAAAACACCGTCAGGCGCTGATGGACAAACTCCAAATGCACGATACAGCAGGGCTCACACGATATGCCATCGCAGCTGGGATTATCGAGAACAGCATTCAGGAGACTACCTTATGACCGCCTCTCGAATGATTAGCTGCACGGATTTACTGGGTCTCCTTGAGGAGAAAACCCCACCTTTTCTCCTCGATGTCATGCCGAAGGAGGAATTTCAGGCCGGACACATTTCAGGTGCCGAAAATGCCTGTGTTTACGAAATCACCTTCCTGGATGCGGTTGCGAAACTGCTCCCCAATGCTGACCAGCCTGTCGTGGTTTATGACTCAGGCCCCAACAACCTTGCCTCCACGACGGCAGCATCCAAACTCCGGGGGGCAGGCTACACTGATGTCTCGGAACTCTCCGGCGGACTGAAAGAGTGGCAGGCCAAAGGGCACCCCGTCACTGAGTGCATTGCTAACCTTCATTCCACCTCACTGATTGATGGCATCCACCAGTTCGATCTCTCAAAGAGTGTGGTGACATGGCACGGTCGTAACCTCACGACCACTCATTCCGGAACTGTGAATCTTCGAAGTGGCAGGATCGAAATTCTCCATGGGGAACCTGGAGAGGGTTCATTTTCACTCGATATGACGAGCATCAAGGATACGGATCTTGGAGATTCTTCGATGAGTGCCACCCTCGTCCATCATCTCCTTTCCGATGATTTTTTTGACGTGGCTCACTTTCCGCAGGCAATCTTCATTTTGTCGAAAGCGACCCGGATCGAGAACGCGAAAGCCGGAAATCCAAACTACGAGATTCTTGGGGAGCTCCGATTAAAGGGAGTTCTTCGCCAGATCGTCTTTCCTGCCATCATCGCCTCCACGTCCGAGGGGCTGCTCGCGGCAGATGCCCACTTTGATATCAACCGAACCCATTGGAACGTGCTCTACGGCTCCGGGAGATTCTACGAAAAGCTCGGCAAACACCTGGTCGATGATGAAATCAGTCTTGATCTGAAATTGATCACCTGCTGAGTGATCGGCCTGAAATCAATCGCTGCGAGATAGATTTTCATCTGAAAAATTGATATTCAAATCATCTCCGTCTTAAATTACCGGTAAAATAGAGAACCAGAAGGATAAGGAGAATGAGCCCCAATCCGCCTCCGCCGATGAACGGGCCGCCAAAGTAAAATCCTCCCCCACCGAACAAGAGCAATAAAATTATTATCAGCAGGAGTATATTCATACCCCGGATACTGCCATAGAATAATCCTTCGGCTAGCTGGGTGTTCACCCCATAGAATAGAATCTGGAAAGAGTCCATTATGCCGTTATGAAAAGAGGTCTTATCGCGTCGTTCGTCGGATTCACTGGGAAATTGCCGCTTGGAGCTTGTGTGAAAATTAGGGCGTACTGCGTTCCCGGGGATTTTTCACCTGTCCAAGACGGAAGGGCGGAGCAATGAAAACACAAGAAATCAAGGGAGACTGGAGCATCATCAAGGGGAAGCTGAAGCAAAGGTGGGAAAACCTGACAAATGATGATCTGCGTTATGAGGAGGGAAAGCAGGACGCATTGGTGGGGCGCATCCAACAGAGAACAGGTCAAACAAGAGATGTCGCGGAGAAGGCTTTCAAACTGGCCTGCGAAGCCTGGAGAGATTAGGGATATCTAATGACTACGCAAATTGAGGCATCAAAACTTCCTTGTAGCGACGCTCCGCCGAAAATGACCGTGCGCGTCGGATGTCGGCTTGTCTATCAAACGATGGCGCCCGCACCCATTCTGCTTCTCGTCCGCCCGATGCTTGAGAGCCGGCAAATCATTCTCCAGGAAAGACTGAGTTTCCCGGCGCAACGGGGTGTCGAAGAGTTTGAGGACACCCACGGAAATATGGCTTACCGGTGGGTATTGCAGCCCGGGGAAACCGTGATCCATCATGAGGCCATGGTGGAGGTATCCGAAAAAGCGGATGACTTTGGTCAGAAACAATATTCTGTTCCGATTGAGAACGTTCCCTCGGGGCTTCTCCGGTACACCCTCCCGAGTCGTTACTGCGATTCGGACAAGATGCTCCTTTTTGCCATGAACGAATTCGGATATCTGGTCAACGGACGGGATCGGGTCATCGCCATCTGCAACTGGGTTCAGAGAAATATCAGCTATGTCACCTGTTCCGGCCGGCCTGATCTTTCAGCCTCCGAAGTCATGGCCCGCGGTTATGGCGTCTGCAGGGACTTTGCCCACGTTGGCATTTCCTTATGCAGGGCTTTGAATCTTCCTGCACGCTATGTGACGGGTCATCTGCCCGATATCGGCTGTTTCGATCCAGGGACGGCGATGGATTTCCACGCCTATTTTGAAGTCTACCTGGAGCATCAATGGTGCACTTTTGACGCCCGTTATAATACGCCGAGGATCGGGCGCGTCAAAATTGCCCATGGACTTGATGCCGTGGACACTGCCTTTTCGACGACTTACGGAGGAGCGAACCTTACCTCCTTCCAAGTCTGGGCTTATCAGGTAAACCTGAACACCGTTTCCCTTGGTGATCCGATTGATTTGTCAAAACGACTCGATTGCACCCCGACGATCCGTTTTACTTAGTTTTTTCCAAGGGAAGCACTTCTAGTTTAGTGAACATCGAGATCCATCATCGGACCAGCTATCATTATGCTGAGGCCGTTTCTTTCGGAAGGCATCACCTCATGATGAGGCCTCGTGAATCGCATGGCGTGCGCCTGAAAGAATCTTCCTTTGAGATTTCACCGGGCTTTGTTCTGCGGTGGATGCGCGACCTCTATGAGAACAATATCGGCCTGGTAGAGTTCGCCGAGGAGAGTACGGAGCTCGTGATCGAAAGCAAATTGATCCTGGAGATGGTGGATGAAAACCCCTTTGACTTCACTCTGGAATCGGAAGCGGCCCAATACCCCTTTTTCTATGAACACGAACTCGCCTTGGAGCTTCTCCCTCTCAGCCGCAATATCTATGTCAGGGATGTTGAACAAATAAGCTCCTGGTTGGGGGATTGTTGGGCTCCGGGAAAAACAGTCGGCACCCTAGAACTTCTCCAGGAGATGAATTCAAAACTTTACCGCACGCTGAACTATCAGCGCAGGGAAAGCAGGGGAGTCCAGTCTCCTGCGGAAACATTGCAAAGCATGAGCGGATCCTGTCGGGATTTCGCCACCTTTTTGATTGAAGCTTGTCGCTCGTTGGGAATGGCAGCCCGCTTTGTTAGTGGCTATCTCTATAATCAAGGGATATCAGGACGAATGTCGATGCACGGGTGGATGGAAGTTTATCTGCCTGGAGCGGGATGGATCGGATTTGATCCCAGTTGGGGGGTGCTGGCGGACTCTCACTATATTCCGGTGGCTGTCGCACGACACTCCGAACATGCGCCACCAATTTCGGGGTCATATTTTGGCACTCCCCGGGCATTTTTAAAATCCCAAGTCGATCTCTATGTAACTTGCGCAAGCGAGCATTCCTCCACCACAAGTCAGGAAGAGGCTAGAACAATCTAATCAAGTGAAATCTCATGATCAAGCAACTCTGCTCGACAGTTGAATTTGCATCGCAATTGCCGCGATATCATGAAATCGTTCAGGTTCTTTTTAAATATGGTTTCGCGGATCTCCTGAAACTGGTCTTACTTCAGCGAGTGATGGGGATTGAGAGTATCGAGTTGCAGACGCACGAATCGGGACTGCTCTCAAAGCCCCCCGAGGAACGGCTACGGCTGGCGTTGGAAGAACTTGGCCCCACTTTTATCAAATTCGGCCAGATTATGAGTTCGCGCCGCGACCTCGTGAACAAAGAGTATTATACCGAACTCTGCAAGCTTCAGGACAGCGTCCCTACCTTTCCAGGAAAGGTTGCGAAGAAGATGTTTTTCGAACAAATCGGAGTGACCGTTGCCAAGGCATTCTCCGAATTCGATCAAAAGCCGTTAGCTGGTGCCTCCATTGCCCAAGTGCATCGTGCGACCACAAAGGAAGGGGCTGTCGTCGCAGTCAAGGTACAACGTCCTGACATCCAGCCGGTCATTGAACGCGATATTTCCATCATGATCGATTTAGCCAAGTTCGTGGAAAAGCATGTGCCGAACCTCGCTTCCCTGAATCCCGTGGCAATTGTGCAGGAGTTTTCCGAAACTCTGATAAAGGAACTCGACTTCATGATCGAAGCGGCCAATGCGGAACGGTTTGCACAGCAATTTGAGGGTGCGCATGAGATCAAGGTGCCCATGGTGCTGCGGGAGTTCAGCAGCAAAAAAATCCTGACCATGGAATTCATTTCTGGCTATCCCGTGAATGAGGTCAAAGCACTTCAGAAGCACGGCATTGATCCCGTGGCTCTTTCAGTGAACATCTCGGAACTTATTTACAAACAGATTTTTGAGTTGGGATTTTTCCATGCCGATCCCCACCCCGGAAACATGACCGTGCTTGTCGGGAATGTGGCGGGAAGAGGAGTCCTGGGACTCTACGATTACGGAATGATGGGCGAGTTTTCGCTGACATTCCGCACGAGTGTGGCGCGTCTCGTCACTGGGCTTGCAGAAAGGGATAGTCGACAGGTGATGAGTGCTCTGATCGACATGTCCGAGAAAGGGGAACTGGTTGATTCCGATAAGATGCTCCGCGATGTCGAGGAATTCAGCAACAAAAACCTCACCAAACCACTCGCCCAGATCAATCTCTCAGAGGTACTCAATAGCCTGCTTGAGCTACTTAGAAAGCAGCGTCTTAGGATGCAGGGTGTTTTTTATCTCGGTGTCAAGGCGCTCTCACAGGTTGAAGCAATTGGCCGCGATCTCAATCCAGAGCTGAATTTTATTCTTATTGGAAAGCCTTATGCTGAGAAGCTTAATGATGACAAATATCAACCTGGCCATCTTCTCTTTCTGTTAAAAAAGCTTTCCAGTGCCTCGATTGATTTTTTGGAAGTGTTTCCAACTGATTTTCTGACACTATGGAATCGCCTGCGCCGTGGAGAAATCAATATTCCTTTGCAGCACAAGATTGATCCGCAGGGTTTTGAACCTCTGCGCATCACCCTGGACTCAATAGCAAATCGTCTTGCAAACGCCATCCTTACCTCCGCAGTGCTGGTTTGCTCCTCAACTTTGATCCTTTCGGGACTTCCTCCAAAAGCATGGAACATCCCCTTAATCGGGCTGATCGGGCTGATCTTGGGAGGCTATATGTGCCTCCGCCTCATGATTTCCATATGGAAACATGGAGGACTTTAAAAACTTCGCATGGTGAAAACTCAGTCCGCTCACTCGCAGAGCAGCTTCTAGATCTTTTTGATGAGATCCTGAAGAACAGAAGATCCCGCTTCAATGGCCTTTGAGAGATTTAAGGAAGCATTGCCGAGGAGATCATGCGCTTTCTTTTTTGCCTCGATGCGTGACTTTTCGGTTGTCTCGGCTCCATCACGAATTGCACTACGAAGCTGAGCGGCTGCTTCATCCACAAATCTTAAAGCACTCTCTGCGAGGTCGTGTCCATGACCGACAGGAATTGTTTGGGCTTTCCGGATGACCTTTGCTGGAAGAGCTTTCCTTTTCGGAAGTGGCCGGGGAGTAGCGGGTTTTTCAGAAGTCTTATGTGAAGCGATCGTTGCAATCCGTTTTTCCATGACACAAACTACAACGGGTTCAGAACCCCTGATATGGGGTATAATCCTACCACGTTTGGGCTTTGTTGACCGGAAAGCATGCTTCTCGACAAATTTTTGTGGGTGTGTTGACCGTGGAGATGACAAGGCTGAACACACCTGAATTCAGCCTGCAAGTAAAGCAGAAGGCCACCAGGTGCTCCCTCTGAGAAAGCAACCTGATGGCCCTGAATAATCTTGCAGGAGGCTGGGGTTGTGGCCGGCTTAATTGGAATAGCTTTCCAAGACGAGAAGAGGCTCTTCAGAGGCCTCCTCTCCAAATGCTTCCTGATTGCAGCAGCAACGAGCCAGTTCAATGAGGCTTTCATTGGCGCCTTTTTCTTCTTCCAGGATATCCTCCAGAAGCTCGGCAGCCTCATGATGGCCCAAGACTTTTGCCCATTCATGGAGGCATCCATAAGAGGCGATCTCGTAATGCTCGATCTTCTGCGCGGAGGAGATTAGGGCGGCATTGAGGGCATCCGATCCCTTCAATCGATCGGCGAGCTCGTCACCTTCCTTCAGGAGACCGATGGTTGCCTCACACTTTCTGGATTTCGGTTTCTCATCAAAGTTCTCAAAGACCCTTTCAAGTGTCTGGACATGTCCCTCTGTCTCCGCAAGGTGATCTTGAATCAAGGTTTTCAACTCATCGCAGGTCGCGATTTTGATCATGACGGGCATCGCCCTTACAAGTTGCTTCTCGGAGTCATAGCGATCAGCTAATTCATCGAGAAATAATTTCTTCAGTGCATTCATTGTTATTTTTCCGGTTATTGTTATTGAATCGAACAGGATCAGAAATTGCTCGGATCACTTTCTTTTCTACTTCTTCACACTATCATTAGGGAATGCCGATGCCATGGGGTGTATCCCTACCAGGGTTTTGGGGTCAAAAACGCGCATTCTAATTCAAGAAACATAACAAGGCAATGGGGTGTTTACCCTATTCTGAAAAAGCATAATCCCGTTGACATTCTGGCCTTCAAGGGAGTTCATCGAAGCGTTAGTTAAACAATCAAAAACCAAATACTATGAATAAATCCCTTATCCTCCTTACCCTTGTTCTCACTTCTGCAGCCAGCTCATTGGCAGGCACTGCAATCGCAGATTCCAAGAAAGTTGTCGTCGCTCCCGTAGACGGCTATCTCTTCAACGCTAATGAATGGCAGATTGATGCCTTTGTCGCCGGAGCAGCTGGCAGATTCAACCATTCAAATTACAACGGCCTCGGCGGTGGACTCGGTCTCAGCTACTTCTTCACCCGCTACTTCGGGATTGGAATTGATGACACGCTTGGCGAACTCAACGCCAGGGGTGGCAATCTAAGCAACCATGCCTATGATAATTTCAGCGGCAATCTGATTGCCCGTCTCCCTATTGAGAGCTGGCACCTCGCTCCCTACGGATTCGCTGGAGGTGGTGCCACCTGGGGCAACCATGCCACTGCGGGCAATGGCGATGTCGGCGTTGGTCTTGACTATCGTTTCACCAAAAATTTCGGTGTCTTTATTGATTCCCGCTACCTCTACGGCAGCCGATCGCTCAGTGAAACCCTCAGCCGCGCCGGGGTGCGTTTCGCCTTCTAATACCTGAAGTTAAAAACTCATCGAAAGACCCCGGAGGAAACTCCGGGGTCTTTCATTTTGTGCGGCCAGCGGCGTGCAACCACTCAGGGGTTCGAACCCCCTGCATGCACGACACCCGATGATTCATTAGGGGAGGATGAATCGAGATAGGGTAATGACCCCATAGCAAGGCCCACAATCGCGTGGCATTCTTGTCACGTCATGAAAAATCAACAAACTAAAACTACAATTATGAAATCAAACTCATCGCATCGACTCACATTATTAGCTCTCACTTGCATCCCCTTGCTGGGAGCAATCATCTTGATTACAGTTTCAATGTCTGCAAGAGCACAAGACTCTACAAGCTCAACGACCACGACCACGACGCAGCCAGCTTCCGTACAACCTGCTAGCTCAACCGTTCAGACAACCACGGTCACCACTGTGGTGCCAACCGTGCTTTATATCAGTAAAAGGCACGGCAATTCACTTCGTGACGGAAAGGCGATCTATGATCGGCCCAATGGTAAGGTCTATAACAACGATGGCGATTGCATCGGCCACTTGACCAACCTAGAAGGGAATGACATCTCGGCCGTTCCAACTCGTGCTGAGTTCAAGATTCGAAACTCGAGTGGAAGTATCATTGCCTCAACGCGCCCATCTTCTGCTTATGACAGCGACAGGAAGGTCATTCTGAGTCTTAAGGATGAATCAACACCTGTAACTTCCTCCACCACGACCACACATCAAACAACGGACGCCCAATAACGGATTCCGCTCATTTTTTAAAGGATCATCGTTCTCATGACGTGATCTCCGAATGGAAAATCCAGGAGCGTGCTTGAAATATCTTCTAAAAGAGCTTCATGCACAGCTCCTGACGGGGCGTGATCACTTATCAGTTGAATATGGGCAAAGCACACCATTTGCACCAAGCCATTTACAAAGCAGCATTTGCCACCTGTAGAGGTGAAGTCTATGGCTGAAATCCAAATTGAACGGGACAACCGGAATGAGCAATCTGCTCAAGGACATCGCAATGGTGGTGTCGAAAGTCCCAACCGGTCAGACATCAAGAATTCGAATAAAAACGACTCGAAGAATGAGCCAGAAAAAAAGCCATCGAAGCCGTTCAGGTGGACACCACTGAAGATCATCTTGATGGGGATCATGAGCTCAGTCCTGATCATTTTTGGCACAATCTATCTGATTGATGCCAGCCACCATGAGGCAACCGACGACGCATACACTACCGGCCATGTTCACTACATCAGCTCCCGCGTGGCGGGAACGGTTGTAGACGTTCTCGTGGACGACAACCAATGGGGCCGGAAGGGAGAGGTTCTGGTAAAACTAGATCTACGAGATTATCAGGTAACATTGGATCAGGCGCGAGCCAGCTCCGGCAGAAGCACTACCAACGACTTCCTGCTGAATGTGCAGAAGGGTAATGGAGCCATTTCTAAAGAGGAGTACGAGCAATCTCACGCCACGCTCCTGGTGGATAAGGCCTCCCTGGAAAACGCTTCAAACCAGTTGAGCTATTGTACTATTTGTGCGCCGACAGATGGCTATATCGGCAACAAGAGCGTGGAAACCGGGAATCGAGTCGAGGTTGGCGGAGCGCTGATGGTGGTGGTCCAGGACGCCTGGGTGGTGGCGAATTTCAAGGAGACACAAATCGGTCAAATGCAACCTGGACAGCTCGCGGTTATTAATGTGGATGCCATTCCAAAGCACACATTTTACGGATGGATCGACAGTTTCTCTCCCGGATCTGGAACGACATTTGCCCTGCTTCCATCGGATAATGCGACCGGTAACTTTACAAAAATTGTACAACGACTTCCGGTAAAGATTGTCTTCGATCGCGAAAGCACACGAGGCTATGAGAGCCGTATCGTACCTGGCTTATCGACCGAAATTTCAGTAGATCTAAAAAGTGTGAAGAATGGCCAAGGGCTGCCGCAAAATCAGCAAATCCATCACGACCAACAGTCGCACCTTCAAACTGACGGAGTGCAGCACTAAGTTTTTCCATGGCTGAGGGAGCGAAGGAACAGCCGGAGAAAAGGGTCGATTTCCGGAGCTGGCTTGCACTTGGCGGCGTGATGCTTGGTGCCTTCATGGCTGTTCTGGATATCCAGATCACCAACTCGTCTTTGAACGATATTTCGGGTGCATTAGGATCATCGATTGATGAAGGTTCTTGGATTTCCACCGCCTATTTGGTGGCTGAAATCGTCGCAATAGGGGTGAGCGGCATCATGGCAGAGATTTTTTCGCTCAAGCGTTATCTCTTCTTCAGCGCTATCGGCTTCCTGATTTTTTCGGTGCTCTGCGGGTTCGCCACCGACTTGAATGAGATGATCCTCTTTCGGGCCTGCCAGGGCATCACGGGAGGCGCACTGATTCCCCTTGCCTTCAACGTCATCCTGACTCTCCTTCCCCCGTCCAAACAACCCATTGGAATGGCACTCTTCGGGATGACCGCAACCTTCGGGCCTTCCATTGGTCCGACAATCGGTGGATGGCTCACCGACAACTATGGATGGGAATGGATCTTTTACATCAATATTGCGCCTGGCCTGGTCATGCTGACAATCGTCTGGTTTTGCCTCGACAAGGATCCTATGGATCTCTCTCTGCTAAGGGGGCTTGATTACTTTGGGATCATCGCAATGGCCATCGGTCTGGGCTCATTTGAATATGTCCTGGAGGAGGGGGAGCGAAAGGACTGGTTCGGCAGCCCCATCATCACACGGTTCGCCTGGATTGCGGGCATCTTCATTGCACTTTTTTTGATCAGGGAATTAACGGCCAAACAGCCTTTCCTCAGACTGGGCGTTTTCCGTCACAGAAATTTTACCTTTGCAAGCGTGATTATGACATGCCTGGGCCTGGGCTTGTATGGCACAGTTTATCTCATACCGCTTTACCTGACTCAGGTGGAGCATTATAGCGCTCTGGAAATTGGCGAGACCCTCATGTGGGTCGGCATCCCGCAGCTTTTCATCATCCCTTTCATTCCCTGGTTGATTCGGATCATCGACGTGCGTCTGATTATAGGCTTCGGTCTGGTGCTGTTTGGAGTGAGTTGTTTGATGGATGCGTCGATGGATATCAATTTTGCCATGGAGCAGTTCAGAATGAGCAACATTGTCAGGGCTCTGGGACAACCTCTGATCATCGTGCCACTGCTCAGTCTCGCCACAGCGGGCCTCCCTAAGAATGAGACGGGCTCCGCATCCGCTATCTTTAACATGATGAGAAATCTTGGGGGCTCCGTTGGAATCGCCATGCTTTCCACCCTGGTTACCACCAGGGAGCAATTTCATTCGGTACGCATTGGATCGACCGTGACTGCGATCACTCCAGCGATCATCGCACGGATTTCGTCCCTGCAATCCATGCTCCTAGGCAGAGGAATTGATATCACAACAGCACACGGAACCGCACTGACGATCTTGAATGGCGAAGTACAAACCCAGTCCTTCATCATGGCTTACAGTGACTCCTTTTTGATTATCGGACTCATTCTTTTTGGCAGTTGCGGTGCGTTACTATTTCTTCCCAAGCCTTCCAAAACTCAAGCCGCTTCCTCCGGAGGATAGGGGGGGTGAACACCCCATTACCGCAGCACGGCATCTCCTGTAGGTAGCAGGTCGTGCAATTCACACATGTAAGGAACGTTTTCATCCACCCCGGGTTCTCTTCAAGGGCTAATGACGCGAGCGCTCCCCACTGTGCTGAGACCATGGAGGCAATATGAAAAGCGCTTACCCGATCACGACCCTCTTTGTTGATATCGGCGGAGTTCTCCTCAACGATGGGTGGGATCATGCCGCGCGCAAGCGTGCCGCGAAGCACTTCGCGATTAAGTGGACGGAGATGGAGATGCGACACGGCCTGACTTTTGAACTCCACGAGTCAGGCAGGCTGACATTTGACAATTATCTCGATCTAGTCATCTTCCACGAGAAGCGTGCCTTTACACGAACCGAGTTTCGGAACTTTATGTGTGAGCAGTCCCAGCCTTTTCCCGCCATGCTCGGACTGGTAAAAAAGATCAAGAAACTTTACAGCCTCAAGGTTGTTGTCGTCAGCAACGAATCCCGCGAACTCAACGCCTACCGCATCAAGAAGTTCAAACTGGGAAATTTTGTCGATTTCTTCGTTTCTTCCTGTTTTGTGGGTCTTAGGAAGCCTGATGTGGAATTTTTTCGTCTTGCCCTGGATCTCTCGCAGGCTCGACCCGAACAGGTCATCTATCTTGAGAACACTCCAATGTTCATCGGTATCGCCGAGGGGCTTGGAATCCGGAGCGTCCTTCACACAGATTATGAGTCAACCTGCGCTGCACTGGCTTCGATAGGTTTGAAGCAGGATAAGGAGGGAGGAAGTGCAAAAGCCTGACTCCCGCATCCTGGCCATCAATGGCGGCTCATCGAGTATTAAGTTCGCTTTGCACGAACAATTGCAACCGTTAAAGCGTACGCTCCATGGAAGCATGGATCGCATCGGTTTGAGCGGGACGAAACTGACCTTTCATGACTCAGTTAGCAAGCAGGAGGGAAGTTTCGCCATTCCAGCCCCTGATCAACACTCGGCTGCCAACTTCCTGATCGATTGGCTCGAAAAGCTAGATGCCTTCGATTCAATTGCTGCCGTTGGCCATCGGATCGTTCAGGGCATGCAACACACCGAGCCGGAAATGATCACGCAGGAGTTGCTGCAGGAGCTGCATTGTCTCAGCCCATTTGATCCTGATCACCTGCCCAGTGAAATTCAGTTGATCGAAATCTTTCGCCAGCGACATCCCAAGCTTTTGCAAATCGCATGTTTCGACACAGCATTCCACCGGACAATGCCGCGAGTTGCGAAGTTGCTTCCGATTCCCAGACGCTACGATGCCATGGGAATTCAACGATTTGGATTCCATGGATTATCCTACGCATTTTTGATCGAGGAACTCGTGCGCCTCGGCGACGCCTCGGCAACACATGGCAGGGTTCTTCTCGCCCATCTCGGCAACGGGGCCAGCATGGCTGCCGTAAGGGATGGAAAGAGCATCGATACCAGCATGGGCTTCACTCCGTCGGCGGGTCTTGTGATGAGCACTCGATCCGGGGATCTGGATCCCGGCATCGCCCCCTATCTCGCGCGAAGGGAAAAGATGAGCAGCGAGACATTTTATGAAATGGTCAGCCACAAGTCCGGATTGCTTGGAGTTTCGGAAACCAGCTCCGATATGCATGATTTGATCGATCGTGAAAACGACGATGTGAGAGCAGCTGAAGCTGTGTCGCTGTTTTGTTATCAGGCAAAAAAATGGCTCGGAGCTTATGCCGCCGCACTCGGCGGACTGGACACCCTTGTCTTCTCCGGAGGCATCGGAGAGAACGCACCACTCATTCGTGCCCTCATCTGTGAGGGGTTGGAATTTCTCGGCATCGAACTGGAAGAGAAGCGCAATTTAAATCCTGAGATGGTTTTTCCCAAGGTCATCTCCACAGATGCGAGTCGGGTTTTGGTTCGAATCATCCGCACAGATGAAGAACTCATGATCGCGCGTTCGGTTTTCCGTCTCTGTGCAGAAACTGATAGCACGGGAGATGATGCGGGCCTGGAGAGCACCGGAGGTCTAGAGGCTCAGAAGCACAGGAAGACGCCGATCATGCAGTAGGGTTTGACCCCATGGCAGCATTGCTTCCAGCGCGTCATCTTATGACTGCCACCAGAACCAATCCTAATGAACCCCGTTGAAATAATACAATGAACACCAATTCATTAATACCAAAACCGATGGAACTTCGAGAGGTCGGCGATGATGAATCCCTTTCTCCCGAGTTGCTCCGCAAGATGAACTGCTACTGGCGGGCCGCCAACTATCTTTCGGTGGGACAGATTTATCTCTATGACAATCCATTGCTCAAAGAGCCTTTAAAACTCTCCCATGTGAAGCCGTTGGTGGTCGGCCACTGGGGCACGACACCCGGCCAGAACTTTATCTATGTGCATTTGAACCGGGTCATCAAGAAGTATGACCTTGACATGTTCTACATTGCAGGCCCCGGACATGGCGGCCCGGCGATTGTCGGCAATGTTTACCTCGAAGGCACCTGGAGTGATATTTATCCCAATGTCACGCAGGACGAAGCCGGATTAAAAAAGCTCTTTAAACAGTTTTCGTTTCCAGGTGGCATTTCGAGCCATGTCGCGCCTACCACGCCAGGTTCGATCCATGAGGGAGGAGAGCTGGGTTATTCTCTTAGCCATGCCTTCGGCGCTGCGTTCGACAATCCTGATCTAATTGTCGCTTGCGTGATTGGCGACGGTGAGTCAGAGACAGCATCGTTGGCGACCGCCTGGCAGTCGAACAAGTTTCTTGACCCGATCAATGACGGAGCGGTGCTGCCGATCCTGCACCTCAATGGCTACAAGATCAGCAATCCGACCGTGCTGGCTCGCATTGAGCATGAGGAGCTGGAGCAATTCTTCCGGGGATGCGGATGGACACCTTACTTTGTGGAAGGGAGTGACCCGGAAAAGATGCATGAACTCATGGCATCGACCTTGGAGACGGTCGTTGAAGATATCCGCAAGATCCAAAACAATGCGCGCGAAAGGAACGACATAACCCGCCCCCGCTGGCCGATGATTGTTCTGAGATCCCCCAAGGGCTGGACCGGCCCCAAAGTTGTCGATGGTCTGCAAATCGAAGGAACCTTCAGGGCTCACCAGGTGCCCCTTCTGGTGGATAGCGAGCATCCCGATCATGTGGCACTTCTGGAAAATTGGATGAAAAGCTACAAGGCCGAGGAGTTGTTCGATGAGAATGGCCGACTCTTGCCGGAACTGGCGGAACTGGCACCCAAGGGCGACCGGCGCATGGGTTCCAACCCTCATGCCAATGGCGGAATTCTGCTGCAAAACCTGATCATGCCTGACTTCAGGCTTCATGCAGTGGATGTCCCCTCCCCCGGTGCCGTGAAGGGGCAGGATACGCTCGTTCTTGGAAAATTCCTTCGCGATGTAACGACCCTGAATAAGTCCGCACGGAACTTCCGAATTTTTGGTCCTGATGAAACACTTTCCAATCTTCTGGGTGCTGTTTTTGAAGTCACCAATCGCCAATGGGATGCCAGGGAGGTGGCGAATGATGAGTTCCTTGCCCCTGCCGGTCGTGTCCTGGACTCGATGCTGAGTGAAAACCAGTGTGAAGGCTGGCTGGAAGGATATCTTCTCACCGGCAGGCATGGACTCTTCAATAGTTATGAAGCCTTCATTCGTATCATCGACTCCATGTTCAGCCAGCATGCGAAGTGGTTGAAGGTCTGCAATGAACTCTTCTGGAGACGCGATATCTCGTCTCTTAACTTCCTCCTGACCTCCCATGTCTGGCAGCAGGATCACAACGGCTTCACCCATCAGGATCCAGGCTTCCTGGATCATGTCATCAATAAGAAAGCCGATATTGTGCGGGTCTATTTACCTGCGGATGCGAACTGCCTGCTCTCGGTTTTTGATCACTGCCTCCGGAGCAGAAACTATGTGAACGTGGTGGTTGCCGGTAAACATGCCCTTCCCCAATGGCTGACGATCGAAGAGGCCATCGTGCATTGCACGGAAGGCATCGGTATCTGGCAATGGGCCAGTAACGATCAGCAGGGGGAACCCGATGTCGTCATGGGCTGCTGCGGGGACACGCCGACGCTCGAAATCCTGGCTGCCGTCTCCATCCTTCGTGAGCATCTTCCTGATCTGAAGATCCGGGTCATCAATGTTGTGGATCTGATGAAGCTTCAGTCGGCAAGCGAGCATCCGCACGGTTTAAGCGAAGCCGATTACGACGCCCTCTTCACCAAGGACAAGCACATCATCTTTGGCTTCCATGGATACTCTTCACTGGTTCACCGGCTGACCTACCGGCGCACCAATCGCAATTTGCATGTCCGGGGGTACAAAGAAGAGGGAACCATCACGACGGCCTTCGATATGAGGGTTCAGAACGATATCGACCGTTACCATCTCGTGCAGGATGTGGTGGACCGCCTGCCTCATCTGGGATCCAAGGGTGCATATCTCAAGCAGGAGATGCAGGACAAACTCATCAAACATAAGAACTATATTGATGAGCACGGGCAGGATCTTCCGGAAATTCAAAATTGGAAATGGGAGAGTGCTTCGGCAGGCACTTCCGCTACGAAATCCTAGGGAAACGCTGAATAAATCCCATGGACAAGAAAAGTCACCGCCAACCCTGGAACGAAGATTCCCATAAGCACGGCATTCACTACGCCCATAGCCCTTACTGGAAGCGCGCACACCATGACTGGCGTTTTTGGATCGTTGTCCTGCTGATGCTCGGAGCCATGGTGACCTATGTGATGACAGAGGATCTGGCCTGGCGCCCCCGACTACCCTCGGAGACTCCGCTTTCAGGCGGCCTGATCAGATAAATTGATTCAGAAAACCTGATCATCATAAGTCATGAATATTAATCAACTTGCCGATACAGTACGGGCGCTCTTCGAAAATGATCGGGGGCTGCTGGCCATGGATGAAAGCGATCCGACCTGCAACAAGCGATTTGCAGCAGCAGGAATTGTGCAGAACGAGGAGAGCAGACGAGAATATCGTGAAATGATCATCACGACGCCCGGCCTGGGTGATTTCATTGGGGGCGTTATCCTCTACGATGAGACAATCCGGCAATCAAAGAGGGATGGCACATCCTTTCTTCAAGTGATCAAGGAGGCCGGGATCATTCCCGGCATCAAAGTTGATCTGGGCAAAGAGAATCTGGCAGCTCATCCGGGGGAAAAGATCACCGCTGGTTTGGATGGCCTGCGCGAACGCCTTACGGAATATTCCTGGATGGGCGCGCGGTTTGCAAAGTGGCGCGCAGTGATTTCCCTAGGTGATGACATTCCAAGCCGGGGATGCATCGAGGCCAACATGCAGTCACTGGCCCGCTATGCCTCGCTCTGTCAGGAGGTCGGACTCGTTCCCATCATCGAGGCGGAGGTGCTGATGGAGGGGACTCATTCCCTGGCCCGGTGTCGTGAGGTGACCCAGGAAGTCCTGCGAACACTTTTCATCGAACTCTTCCATCAGGGGGTGGCGTTGGAGGGGCTCATCCTGAAACCCAACATGATCCTGCCTGGATTAAGCTGCCCCCGTCAGGAATCGGTGGATGAAGTGGCGGAAGCCACCGTGCACACCCTCCGTCGAGTCGTTCCTGCGGCCGTCCCGTCCATTGCCTTTCTTTCCGGAGGCCAATCGGGAGAACTTGCCGCCGCTCGCCTTAACGCGATGAATGTGAACTTCAAAGGGGATCTTCCCTGGACTCTGACCTTTTCCTTTGCAAGAGCCATACAACATCCCGCCTTGGAGATTTGGGATGGCAAGGAATCCAATGTCCCCGCGGCGCAGCGGGCACTCTCTCATCGTGCCAAATGCTGCCGGGAGGCCCGTGGGGGTAGATACTACAAGGCAATGGAGACCCACGGGAGCGCGTAAATTTCAGGCGCCGGATCGCCTGCTAAAGCCCCTGAAAGCAACTTATGAGCCACGTGAACCGCCAGAAATTCATCATTGGTAACTGGAAGATGTACACCAACGCCGAGGAAGCCGGAATACTCGCCAGTACCGTCGCGAAAGGGGTGGGCAACGAGGAGCGGGTGGTCGTCGCCGTGTGTCCCCCTTTTCCTTATCTGGCGCTTGTCGCGACACAGCTTAAGGGAAGTCGTGTCGCTCTGGGGGCGCAGAATCTCTATCCCGAAAAGGAGGGCGCATTCACCGGCGAAGTCAGCCCGACGATGTTACTCGATGTCGGGTGCAAATTCGTGATTCTTGGACACAGCGAGCGCCGACTCAAGCTGGGCGAGTCCGACGCCTTCATCAACCGGAAGGTTCATGTTGCACTGGCTTCCGGCCTCAATGTGATCCTCTGTGTAGGTGAGACGCTGGAGCAACGTCAGGCCAATCAGACCTCAGCGGTGCTTGAAAGCCACATCATCCTGGGTTTGGCGGCACTGTCAGCAGCCTCCTTGCCCAGGCTCAGCATCGCTTATGAACCGGTCTGGGCTATCGGCAATACCGGACACCAAGCCACCCCTTCGCAGGCGGAAGAGGGACACTGCATTATCAGAGAGAGCCTGGCCAGGATGTTTGGGAAAGCGGCCCAATCTGTGGTGATTCAATATGGGGGCAGTGTCAAACCGGAGAACGCCACTGCGTTGTTGAGTCAACCCAATGTGGACGGGGCCCTCATCGGAGGGGCCAGCCTGAAAGCGGAGCAATTTCTAGCCATCGTTCATGTAGCGATCGAACAAACACAAACGGAGCTAAAATCGTTGTGAGAGCAATCTCTCTTCCCTTCCTCAATTCCAAAAACCCAAACCGGCGACAATGACAAAGGAACCGCTTTATCCCCTGCACTTTCAGCCGATCTTCCAGTATCGCCCCTGGGGGGGGCGTCGCCTGGCGGATCTTCTCTCCACGACGTTACCCGGAAGTGATCTGATTGGGGAGGCCTGGATTTTGAGTGATCGCGAAGATCACCCCAGCGTCGTCTCTCATGGAGCACTCCAAGGCTGCTCCCTGAGGGAACTGATGAAGGATCGATCTGAGGAAATCCTGGGCAACCTGGCCTCCAATTTTCAACGATTTCCGTTGCTTCTAAAGTTTCTGGATGTGCAGCGAAAACTTTCCGTTCAGGTGCACCCCTCGGATTCAGAAACGAAATACATTCCGGCTGGCGAGAGAGGAAAGACAGAAGCTTGGATCGTCCTGGAAACAGGCAAGGAATCCCGCATCTATGCCGGTCTGAAGCCATGGACCACTCAGGACATCCTGCGCCAGGCGCTTGAGAATGGAACAGTGGTCGAACATCTCTCAAGCTTTGTCCCCAAAACCGGCGACGGCATCCTGATCCCTGCCGGGACTGTTCATTCTCTCAGCGACGTGTTGGTTTTTGAAGTTCAGGAAAACAGTGACGTCACCTTCCGCCTCTACGACTGGAAGGACATCGATCCCAAAACAGGCTCGCTGCGCGCACTTCAGATCGATCAAGCGTTGGCTTGTATCAACATGACACAGGGTGAAATCCATGCGGCACAACCTGTGGTGAATGAATTGCCACCTGTGCTGCGGGAGCGTCTTATTGAGTGTGATCATTTCGGACTCTGGCGATACCGCAGCGAATTGCCCTTGATTGTCGGTGCGCCGGAAACGCCCCGGATTCTCGTCTGCATTGATGGGGCAGGGCATTTGGAACACGCGGGAAAAAATGATGCCATCGCCAAAGGGGACGTCGTGCTTTTGCCCGCCGTGGTAGGGGAATGCCTCTGCAAGCCGCACGGTGCGGTGACACTCTTGGAAATCTCGCTGCCCGAAGAGCCAGCAAAACGATGAAAAAGCTGATCGTCTTTGATTTGGACGGCACACTTGCACCGAGCAAGTCACCCATTGATGCCGAGATGGGT
>Ga0302281_10000971_pt1 | contig 20974 bp, 18 predicted proteins | sample III_Fen_E1_2_FD_198762 | JGI IMG/M metagenome (GOLD analysis project Ga0302281, IMG submission 198762) | Peat permafrost microbial communities from Stordalen Mire near Abisko, Sweden - III_Fen_E1_2 | ecosystem: Environmental > Terrestrial > Soil > Wetlands > Permafrost | place: Sweden: Abisko...
GTTTATTTTAATTTTTCTGGCTGGGCGATTGGTCGCATCTGGCGAAGCAGGTATTCGTCCCTCAGAACGTTTTAACCTCGGCGTACTGACGCCCGCCAAGCTATTATGCAAAGTCCGAAAGAGGAGATAGAGTTTATTCCTGTGACTCAGAAGAAAATTGCCTTAAGCAAGTTCCCCCTCCAGCTCATGCCCTCTGTGCGCCAGCTAGCTGAGAACTTTTCTCAGAAGGAAGGCGTTTCGCTCAACCAGTTCATCAACCTTGCCGTTGCGGAAAAGCTCGCTCATCTTCAACATGAGGAAGGGTTAGCGCAACGGCCCCAACCACATTCTGCTTTAATTGCCAGGGCCCTCGACATTCTTGATCGTCCGAGCAGTCACGTGCCGGAGGATTTTGACAAGATTCCCGATGGGTATGTCGTTGTCCGCCGCAAATATGCTGGCAACAGATCACCTAACCGGCGCAAGAGTTAGTTCTCGCTTGAAAAGAGCAGATGGATGGATGGATGGGCCCCGCCTTCGAAACTTGGGAAAACATGAGCCTCAACCCTCACCGATTTTCCTAACCCGCAACAACCAGTTGCAGCGCCTCACTCACTGACACAATCCGTCCGTCTTCGTAAGTACCCACCGACAGCAAGCCCTTGTCCCCGGTCACTACATAGTCGGCCTTGGCGGCAAGCGCCGTTCCAATCACCACATCGTCGTCGGGATCGGGCGCGAGGCGCGGCGTCGGAACTGGCAGCACCAAATCAATCAGTTCGGCATAGAGGTCTACAAGCTGGTCAACAGACAACAGCGATGCCGCAATTTTATTTGTGAATTTGGGTCGGGACAAAACGTCCGACAGTTCGGCAAGCAGGGGCGAACTGGAATAAAGCACTACGCCTTCAGCCCGTCCCACCTTTAGTAGCCGTCGTGGCACGCCGTCCCACAACAGGGCAGACACAACCACGTTGGTGTCCAGCACCAGCCGCACTAGCCGTTACCGCGAGCGCGTCTCTCGGCGCGCATGGCAGCAATCTCCACGGCGACCGCCTCCGGTGACATAGCAGGTGGGTCGTTCACTGCTCTCATGCGATCCATTGCTTTAAATAGCTGGTCTGCACGCTGCGCTTTGAGCTGGTCCCGCAGCCACTTTTCCACGAATTCGGGCGACAACAGGCCGGCGCGCTGAGCTTCTTGCGCCAGTTGATCCGGCAATGTAATTTGCACAGTCGTCATGTCATCTCCCTTTGGTGAACTTTCTTGCCCTACCTCATGCTAACCGTTTCATCGCCTAACATCCAGTTCCATTGCAATGAACCAGCCCATTTATAGTAGTTCCGCCATCCTTTCCGCCGACGAAGCCGCTCTTCCCGCCGCCGCAATCCCATACTTCAAATCCAAAAACTCCCGCAATCCATCCGGCGCCAACTTCGCCAGTTCCTGCCACGTCATCACCTTGCAGCGCGTCCTCATCTCCGCGCTCCGGACCGCCTTCATCACGTCAAACCACGCCTCCCGCAAATCCGGCCGACGCTCATCATGCACCACGCAAAAGCTGCACCCTTCCGCATAGGCCGCCAGCACATTCCGAATCAATTGATACCCCGCATACCCCGGCTCAACCGGCTCCGCCTCACGCGCCTTAGCAACAATCCCCGCCTGAAATTCTCGTGCAATCTCATTTGCTTCAAACTCGGCCTGAGCCTCGGGCTCTTCCCATTCCTGCGTAAATTCCTCAGCGAACTCGACAGCCGTTCGCCGCCGCGCCGCGCGCAACTCCACACGCGGCAGCAGCTCTCGATCAAACACCGCATCGAAATCCCGATACCCTTCCACAACCTTCGCCGCACGCGTCTGAAAATCCGACTCCGTCAGCTTCGCCTCCACCAGCAGGCCGCCCCATCGCATGTCCACCTCCGTCCGGTCGAATCGGACTCGACCATTCGGGTCTGAAGCCAGGGGCACTCGCGCCTTCCATCCAAACTCGGGCGGCCCGTCGCCCTCGACACCCAGCACTCGTTTCAACTCGGCGAGTTCACTCATTCCAAAACCAAGAAAAACATTCATCAGCAGCGCGTCCGAACTCATTGACGAGTCCAGCTCTCGCCACCGTCTTCCACTCTCCGCCTTGGGCAGTGCGCGCCCCTGCGCATGAATCTTGTCGAATCGGCGAAGCCAGTCCTTGTTCGCAACAATTGCCGCATAGGCATCATCGAAAAAATTCCCGTGCAGCGCGGCGCCATCCGGCTCGTAGACAATCACGGGGTTGGCTCCATAGCTCTCCACATGGGGACGGACACGCCCGCTGCCCTGCACCCACTCGCGATTCCGCACCATCAACTCCCGCCGCAACTCGCCCGCATACCATCCCGAACCCACCGCCATATCCAGTCAGACTACTCCAGTCCTCTGGCCGAAAATTTCCTCTTGCGCTGCGACTCGTTCCAAGGCAAAATCTCAAAGGGAGTTCGGCACCACTGATAAGAAACAAGGTTGGCCGGTCTTCAAGAGCGCGGGCGAGGACGCCCACACAACAGCCGATCTAGAGATCGACGCTACGGTTTCATCTCCCGTGGATCGGCTACGCCGGTGGGAGACTAATAGGAGCGACCGATGCCCAAAGCTGCTGCCAATCCCCTCAAGTTCAAAGCCGAACTCGTAAGCCGCGGCCCGGGCGGCGCATGGACCTATCTCCAGATCCCATTCAGTGTCCCTGAAATCTTCGGCCGCAAGGGCCAGGTTCCTGTCCGCGCCACCATCAACGGATTCACGTTCCGTAACTCGCTGATGCCTCGCGCAGGAGTCCACATCCTCGGCGTCGGCAAAGACATTCTCGCCTCCGCTGCGGCAAATCCCGGAGACACCGTCCAGGTAGAGCTTGCACTCGACGACGTTCCGCGTACCGTCACCGTTCCTGCCGACATCGAGGCCGCCCTCGCCAAAGCTCCGGCGCAGCAACAATCCTTTAACGCTCTCTCGTACTCCCACAAGAAGGAATATGTCGACTGGATTGAGAGCGCCAAAAAGCCTGAAACCCGCCTCAATCGCATCGAGAAAATGGCGGAGATGCTCGCCGCACGCAAGACCCCCAAAGGCTGAACTGTCCAGCCCTCGCGGCCCATTCCTGAACCGTGGCCCTCCACGTCCCGGCTTTTACTTCAGGAATCTCCGTGTTTTCCACCGTTTGTAACCATTCCGAAACATGGCAGTAATCGAACCTTCACATCTGGTTGTTAGTTTCGGTTGCAGTGCGGCAAAAAATAGGTCGACTTTCCGCGCCCAACCATTCCTTTACCCATTTCTGGAGGCACTTCGTGACACACAGTTTCATGAGCGGACGCAGGCGTCTGTTCGCATTCGCCTTATCGGTTCTCCTATTGCTTTCGAGCAGCATGTTGCGCGCGCAGGCAACCAGCTCGAAAATCGAGGGCACCGTCGTCGACGTACAAGGCGCCGCAGTTCCCAATGCCACTGTCTCCGCTAAGAACGACGGAACTGGCGCGGTCAAAACCGCCGTCTCTGACAGCACCGGCTCCTACTCAATTGACGGTCTTGCTGCAGGAACCTACTCCATTGAAGCAACCGGGACTGGCTTCGCCGTCAACTATAAAAACAGCGTGGTTGTTGCTGCCGGTCAATCCGTGCGCGTGCCCCTGACGCTGAATGTGAGCATGGTTGCCGAGCAAATTGTGGTCAACGCCGGCGTCGATTCCATCGCTTCACAAACCGCTCCGAGCGGCGGATTCATTGAGGAACGTTCGCCGCAGTCACTCATCTCCGGCACGTATATTCAGAACTTCACTTCGCCCGTCTCCGATTTCGGTGAGATCGTGCAGATCGTTCCAGGCGCCTTTACCACCAGTTCTGACGGCGTTGGTCTGGGTCAGTCCAAGACTTACTTCCGCGGATTCCCCGACGGCGATTACGACATCGACTTCGACGGCATTCCCTTCTACGACACCAACTCCCCTACGCACCACTCGTGGGCCTTTTTCCCGGCGCAGTGGATAGGCGGCGTCGACTTCGATCGTAGCCCCGGTTCGGCTTCAACTATCGGGCCCACTCCCTTCGGCGGTTCGATCCACCTGCTCTCAATGCCCCTTACGAGCGAGCAGGATGTGCGCGGCACAGCTACTTACAGCACATGGAACACCAAGCTCTTCGAAGGCTCCTATAACTCCGGCCCCTTCGGTATTTTTGGCAGCCCCAAAAAATCAAACCTCTTCGTCGACGTGCACCACATGACCTCCGACGGCTATCAGACATTCAACTACAACACCCGTAACGCGGGGTCGCTGCTGTATCAATATCAGCTCTCGCCCAAGACCGTGATTACTGGCTTCAGCGGAGTTATTCAGCTCACAGCCAACACGTATGGATTGAACCCGACCCGCTGCCAGACCCTCGCTTCGACTCCCACATCTCTCTGCACGGCGACCACAACCATTGGTGGCACAACATACAACACCGCAGCCAACGGAGTTATGCCCTACACAGGCTACGGCTACAACTTCATGATGGTGAATAACTCCGACCCCACAAACTGGCTGGACTATCAGTACAACCACTACAAGGTCCCCACCGATTTTGAGTATGTCGGTCTGAAGACTGAATTCGGCAGCGGTTGGTATCTAGACGTCAAGGGTTACACCTATAACTACGACAATGGCGAACTCTACTCCAATGCCGTGCCTATCACGGAGGCCACGCAGGCCGCGGCCATCGCCAATCCATCGCTGGTCCCCGGCACCATCATCGCCGGTACAGGTTCAAAGGCCGTGGCGTATTACAACGGCGCGAAGATCGCTCCCTGCGATGTGATTGCGACGGGCAAGACCAGCGGGTCAACCGGCCTGACCACTTATGCCGAACCCTGCGCCGTGGATAAGTACAACAGTTATCGCAAATACGGTGAGACGGCAACGCTCTCGCAAACCTCGAAGTTCGGCGTGATCCGCGCCGGCATGTGGTTTGACTGGGCTGACACGAATCGCCACCAGTATCCCACCGATCCGCTGAACAATTGGCAGGATCAGCCGCTCCCTAACTTTGACGAAACGTTCTATACGGATTCGTACCAGCCTTTTGCTGAATTCGAATTCCACGCAACGCCGAAGCTTAATGTTACGGCGGGCTCGAAGTTCGCCTACTACACTTATGACGTAATTCATAAGGCCGACGACGGCAAGACCGTCGGTCCACTCACATGCGCCAGCACTACCGCTGCGTGCAGTGCCACCGCGACTGATACCGGCTCGTTTTATGCAACGCTTCCTTCGCTCGATTTGAACTACCGTGTCCAGAACGATTGGGCGATTTATGCGCAGGCATCTACCGGCAGCATCGTTCCCCCCAGCAGTGTTTACGACTTCTCGCATACGCCGACGGCAGTTAATCCAACGCCGGGTCTGTTGACTCCGCCCAAGCAGCAGCGGTCGACGACTTATCAGGTTGGTACGGTGTTCAAGGCTAATCGAATCTCAGTGGATGCGGATGTCTACCATGTCCGCTTCCAGAACAGCTACTCCAGCCTTATCGACCCTACAACTTCAGAGACGGTGAACTATCTGCAGCCCAGCTCTGTGACGCAGGGCGTGGAATTCGAAACCACCGCGGTGCTTCAAAAAGGTCTGAACCTATACCTGAATGCAACTGCAGCAAACGCCTTTTACGCAGGTAAGTTGAACGCGGGCACACCGACCGCGCCTTTGTATGTGGATGCGCCACGCGGCTTGTGGGTGCAGCAGACGCCCAGCGATACCGAGTTGCAGGGGCTCACCTATCAGAATCATGGCTTCGACCTTGGCATCTTCAACAAGCGCGTAGGCGAACAGCGTGTGGACAACGGCGCGTATCACAACCAGGCCGTCGTTCCCGCCTTCAGCACACTCAATTCATTTATCAACTACACCGTCCGCAACCACAATGTTTTCGACCAGACCAAGATCCGCCTGGGCGCCAACAACCTGCTTAGCCAGCACAACCTCACGGCTCTGACTTTGGCCGGCAGTCCCCTCACGCAGACCATCTCCGGGACAACCTTGACCGATCCCTTCAACACCACTGGACCGACGCCGATAGCTGGCGGCGATCAGCCGACCTTTATGTCGTCTCGCAGCCTTTCGGTCTCAGTAACCTTCGGCATTGCGCCGCGGGAACGCAAGTAGAACGAACCCGAGCTTCAACACAGCTCACAAAACCGGCCGCGCGTGGAAACCCCACGTCGCGGCCGGTTTTCTTTTTGCCGGCTGAGGTAGGCCGGCTCGTAAAGTTGCCCTGCCCCAGAATCATTCCTTGCTTCGATGCAGCCGAAAAACATCTTCCTTCGGCTGCCCATCCTTTACCCGATGCAAGGTGCTCACCAGCTCATCCCCATTGCGCTGATATCTGAGCGACAGGCTGCCATCCCGTTTGGCGAACAGAACATCCTGCGGACCTTTAACAGACAGCTCAAGACGCACCAAATCGGCTTTCTCTTCCCAGCCCTGCAAGCCCCGATCAAAGTGCTTCATCTTGAAGACGGGCTTTCCGGCTTCCATTTCGATTACCCAGAATTCGTAGAAGACTGCGTCGCCAGCCTTCATCAAGCGGTATGTGCCGACCATGCTTCGTCCGATCGCCTGCGACCAGTACTCTTCTTCCTGGGCCTCCGGTGTATCGCTGGTCCAGTGCCCCGCCAAAAACGTCAAGGGTTGCAAAGCCGGGTCTGCCTTCTGCGCAAAGGCCGCCGGGAGATTCAGGTTCAAGACAAAAATCAAAGCTACGAGAACGAGTCGCCTCATGCAGGCCTCCGGAGATCATGATGCTATGAATTTAAATCGGGAGCGACAAGTTCCGCGCAATTCCTATCGAAGCAAGAGCGATATTCGCGAAGTCCACAACCTACACCATTCGATCTACGCATCCCTGCACCCGCCCATGAGAAAATGATCTTCGTGATCCAGTCCATGAAGCCTTTTTTTGCCGCGCTCATAGCAGCTATCTTCCTTTCCGCGGCCCTGCCCGCACACGCCTCCAGCAACAAGGCCGACGAGGAAGCAGGCGCGGTCCTCTTCCGCGACAAAGGTTGCGCTTACTGCCACGGCGTCAACGGCGCCGGCGGTAAGAAGGCTCCCCCGCTCACGAATATCCGCGCGGACAAGGCCTGGCCGCCTGCAAAAATCACCACCCAGATTCTCAACGGCGGGCAGAAAATGCCTCCCTTCGGCGACTCCCTTACCGACGTGCAAATTGCGCAGCTCGTGGCTTATCTCCGCGCCAAAATCCGGCCCGTGCCGCCACCAGCCCCCGCGCAGCCCGCACCCTCTGCGCAATAATCTACGCTGCTGATTTGCGATTGCAGGGCGTCCCATTTCGGCCCGGGCTTACCGCTTCCTCAAAAAGTTCCGCAGTGCCGTCAAACTTTTATTTCTACCCCCAACGCAACTTATCCCCGCAATCCGGTTCTCCCCCTATATCGACTGGAAAAGAGCGCACAGCCGCGCATCCATCCGAGTTGCGGCCTGTTCGCTCATCGGCTCCGTCCGGGGCCCTTCAAATTCAAGGGGGACTGTCATGAAAGGCACCTCACTCGCTCTACTCTCTCTGCTCGCTGCTTCGCCACTCTGTCTCATCGGTGAGCAGCTCATTCCTGCCGGCTCTCTGGTCCAATGCACCGTATCAGAACCGAAACTCTCATCCAAAACTACCGCCATCGGTGACCCAGTCCTCTGCCAGCTTGGCCACTCCGAGCGCTACGGGCGCTCCGTTCTTCCAGTCAACAGCTATCTCGTCGGCCGTTTCGAAGATTACAAAGATCCAGGCCACTTTGTAGGCAAGGGTTGGATGGAACTCCGCTTCGACCGCATGGTGATTGAGCCCAACACCGTCATCCCCGTCGATGCGCGCGTAGTCGCAGTCCCCGGTTACAACGTCGACCGCAACGGACGCATCCTCGGCAAGGGCCACGCCGTTCGCGACGCCGTGCTCTGGTCCGTACCGATCCTCTGGCCCGTCGATCTGCTTATGCTGCCCATGCGCGGTCCGCGTCCCACCCTCAAGGAAGAAACGCGCATGACTCTCAAGGTGATGGACGACCTCACCATTCCCGATGTCGCCCCGCTGCAGCGTGATCCGTACGGATTCGCCCAGCGGCCGCCGGTCGCCGAAATGGCTCCGCCTCCTCCGCTTCCGGGGCCTCAGGAGCCAACGTACGATCAGCAACCCGCGGCTCCTGAGTCAGCCGACTATGCGCCCCAGGATCCTCCGCAACAGAATTATGCTCCCGCTCCGCAGCAGGACTACGCACCAGCGCCTCCCGTCTACGCCTACGCTCCTCCACCTCCGCCGGTCTACGCATACGGTGGCGGCGGAGTCGTCATCGGTGGATACATTGGCGGATACGGCGGCGGTTACGGACGCGGATATGCCTATCGGCCTGCTGCCCGTCCCTACGGCTACGGCGGTCCTCGCGGCTACGCAGGCGCTCCTCGCGGTTATGGCTATGCCGGAGCAGCACGCGGCTATGCATCAGCTCCTCGCGGATACGCCGGAGCCCCACGCGGTTATAGCTATGGTGGCGGCGGCGGTGCAAGAATGGCCTCCGGCGGCGGCATGCGCGGTGGCGGTGGTATGCGCGGTGGTGGCGGCGGCAGAGTTGGCCGCTAGAAAAGTCCATCTACCTAAATACAAATACCTATAAGTTCTGCCCCATTCATCGCGACTTCATGCGATGAATGGGGCAAAGCATTTGAATGCCTTTACCCCGTCAGGGCCGGATTCATTCTGTCGCAAGGGCGGAAAGCAGTATGCCCGTGCGAGCCTCCAGCGAACGTCTGCCACGCCGCAGGTGGTTACCACACCCGACACGTTGGCGCGTGCACCATCGGCTGACCCGCCTTACAACTAAACGCCTTCTGAAACTCCGGCATGTTACTCACCACGCCGTTCACCCGCGCAAACCCCGGCGAGTGCGGATTGGTTATCGCGCTTACGCGGAGGTTCTCCGGCCGCTGGTTCTCGCAGGCCCACTGCGCCATGCCCACAAAATACCGCTGGTCCGGCGTCAATCCATCAACCGGTGTCAGCGTCGCAGACTCCGTCTGCTTTTTCCACGCAATGTAAGCCAACAGCGTCCCGCCAATATCCGCCACATCCTCGCCGCTCGTCAGCTTTGATGTGATGTGGATATCATCCACAATCACATACCCCGCATACTGATCGCGCACGCAGTTGATGCGGTCTTCAAACCCCTTCGCATCTGCCGGCGTCCACCAGTCCTTCAGGTTGCCGCTGGCATCAAACTGCCGTCCCTCATCGTCGAACGCGTGCGTCAATTCGTGCCCAATCGTTGAACCTGTGTTGCCGTAGTTCGGCGCATCATCTTCTTTCGGATCGTAAAGCGGCGGCTGCAGCACCCCTGCGGGAAAATTGATGTCGTTCATCTGCGCATTGAAATACGCGTTCACTGTCGGCGGCGTCATACCCCACTCATCCCGGTCCACCGGCTTGCCCAGCTTGTTCCACGCCCGCGCGTAGGCAAATTCACCGGCCCGCCGCACGTCGCCAAAGTAGTCGTCCTTCTTCACCTCCAGCGCCGTGTAGTCCCGCCACTTGTCGGGATACCCGATCTTGTTGCGGATCGCGTGCAGCTTCCGCAGCGCCTCCGTCTTGGTCGCCGGACTCATCCAGTCCAGATTCTCAATCTCATGCTGCATCGCCGTTTCAATCTGCTCGGTCATCAGTTGCGCTTTCCCCTTGGTCTCCGCGGTAAACGTCCGCCGCACAAACTCTTGCCCAAGCGCCTCACCCAAGTTGCGATCCACTCCCCGCACGCATGTCTTCCACCGCGGAGGCATTGCCGGCACACCACGCAATGTCTTTGAGAAGAAATCGAAATTCGCCTGTTCGAAGTTATGTCCCAAGTAAGGCGCCGCAGCCGTCAGCAAATGAAAGCGAAGATAAGCCCGCAGCGCCGCCACATCTTCCGTAGCCAGTTCCGCTTCAACGGCCTTCATAAACTCCGGCTGGCTTACATTCTGCTTCGTTACACCCGGCGCGCCCTGCGCTTTGAAGTATTCCACCCAATTGATTGAGGGCGTCAGCGCGTTCAACTCCTCAACCGTTTTCATGTGGTAGACATTGTGTGGATCGCGCCGCTCAACCCGTGTCAGCGATGCTTTGGCCAGCGCCGTCTCAATCCGCAAAATCGAATCCGCATCGGCCTTGGCCTGCTCCGCCGGCTCACCCTCCAGCCCCAGCAACTTTTGAATGTAATCCGCATACTGCGCGCGAATCTTCACGCTCTTGTCATCGGTCTTGGTATAGTAGTCGCGGTCCGGCAACCCCAGCCCGCCCGCACCCACTTCCACAATCATGACCGACGAGTCCGCCGGGTCCTGGTCCGTACCCGATCCGAAAAAGTAGCTCCCCAGCCATTCATGGTGCAGTTCGGTCAGCGCCGCAATCAGTTCCGCGCGCGTCTTCAGTCCATCAAGCTTCTTGAGCTCAATCTGCACCGGCTTGTCGCCCAGCGCGTCAATCGCATCAATATTCATGCACGCCGCAAAGTAGTCGCCCACCTTCTGCTGCACCGGCGTGCGGTCCTGAGCTTGCGCATCCTCCGCCAGAATCCCCCACAAGAATTGCTGATTCTCATTGGCAAGCTTCGCGTAAACACTCCACGCAGCCTGGTCCGCAGGAATCGGATTGTTTTTCTGCCATCCCCCGCAACTGAACTTGTAGAAATCCACACAAGGATCAACCGACCTGTCCATGCTCGTTACATCCAGCGAGGGCGAATAAGGCATAGCCGTCAAGGGTCGCGCGGCAGGCGCGCCCTGTTGTGCCGCAACATGCAATGCACCAAAAGCAACCACCGCCGCCACTACAGAGAAATGTCTCGAATGCATGGATTCTCCAATGTCCAAATCCTACAACGTAATCAACGCTGTTGGATCGAACAAACTCAACTTGCCGCCTCGAGAGCGAACTCAACCGAGCCCTATGGCGGTACCATGTTCTCAGCATTCACACCCAGTCCCACGAAAGCCCCGCATGAACCCCGACCCACATTCCACCGCATCTTCGATGGTCCCGCCCGAACTCAAAATCCCGCCACCGCGAAGACCACGCATGGCGCGCGGCGGCTACATCATGATTCTGCTCGCCGTGGGCTTCCTGGCATTCTGCATTGGTCTCGGTTTCCGCGGCTGGGCGGACGCCATACGAGGGATCCGATATCGTGCCACCTCAGGCAGGGGCACCGGTGAGGCCACGGGAGTCATCGTAAAGTGGAAGTCGAAACTCGCAACAGTTCAATACAGCTTCAACGTAGGCGGGGAAGCCTTTACAGGCCAGGCGCGCGTGCCGGTTCAGCTCCTGCGTGGTTTCCACGAGCGCACCTCTTTACCGATCAACTACGTTCTTGCGGATCCCACCACCAACTACCCCGCTGACTGGGAGTGGTCACCTATCCTCGATTGGGAAGCGCTCCTCTTTCTGTCGATCATGATTCTCCCCGGTTATATGCTGCTGACAATGCGCTTGGAGCGCATGTTGCTCACAGCAGGAACGCCTACCATCGCGGTGGTATCAAAGTGTTCCACCGGCGGCAGGGGCGGAATTTACTTGAAGTATGAATTCCGTACCCAGGACGGAACATTGATCAACGGAAACTCCGAGTCAGAAACCCGCCAGGAAGTCGGAGCGCTAATTCCTGTTCTCTATATGCCACAAAAACCCAAGCGCAACCTGCCCTACCCACCTAGCTTCCACCGTCTGCCTGACGCATAGCTCCGGAGGCGTCATCCTTGCGCTCTATTTCCGCAAGGGGGGAAGCAGGAAGCGCGCGCCAGCGAACAGCGAGCCTCTGCCCCACTGCGAGCGGTTATGGTTTTGTTGTCGTGGTTCCGGCTGCCGCGCCCCAGGGTAATTCAACTGAAGGCAAACAACTCGCGCCTTCCGCTGTCACCTTCAGGACTCCCTGTGTATGGTTCGGCACATGCGGAAAGCCGGCAAGTACAGCGCGGCCGTCCTCGTCCGCAACCAGCACGGGGGTTACGGCTCCATTCGCCGATTGCAGCACCACAGGAATCTTCGCCTTTGGCTTAAACCCTTCTATAAAAATCAACACTGCGGCCGCATCCGGCTGCGCGATGCGCACCTCAAGCCGGCATCCCTCATCTTCCGCCTCGACAGGGTGAGGAACCAACGTGCCCACGATCTCCAATTCCTCGTCCAGACTGTCCAGCATGTAGCGTATCGGCTCTCCGCTCGCGGCCACGGGCGTCACCTCCAGCTCGTCGGCGAGTCTCGAACTCCGCGCCTCTTCCGGCTTTGGCTTGTGATACATCAGCAGGCCTCGGGCGTTCACATACACATCGCGAGACCCCGACACACCGGCATTCGCATAGATATAGTTGGAATCGTGCACAATGTCTTTTGACACCAGCCAGGAACCGAAGGAAAACACCTTGTTTTCCGGCGCGCCATCAGCAAACACGCGATAACGCGGCGCGGAGGCGGCGCTGGCAGCATCGTCAATCTTCACAAACCGCAAATGCATTCCCAGCGGATTTGTGGGTTCCGGCGTCGCCCGGTCCCAGGCCACCTGGCTCTGCAGCAGGTCCAGCATTCCCTGCGAAGGGGGCGCACCCGCGCCGAATACGGCGTAGGTGATGACGTCCTGTTTCTTTTGAAAGTAGTCCTGGATTCTCGGCTGCCTCGAGCTCTGCCCGCGAGAAAGGATAGACGCATATGAGAGAACAAAAATGAATACGAGAAGAAAACGAAAAATCGACCGGGCCATTTCTACAGTCTCCGCCATATCCTTTTAAAAACGCAACTGCTTCTATAGGAAATCCGAACCGCATTCGCCAACACGACCTTCGACAAGACGATCGGTCGTATTCTTTGTTACCTACTTCCGACTTCTTGAACACTCACGGGCCACTTTACTCCGGTCAGCTCTTCTGAAATCTCCCACAGCCTCCGCGCCATTGCGGCGTCCCGCGCCCTCTCCCCAATCTCCACGGGCCCAGGTGGCCCCACCATCTCAAACCCGCCTGTCGCCCCGTAATACCCGCCCGGCAGCGCATCCGGCGAAGTGGCCGCATACAGCGCCGGCAGCGCCCCCTCCGCGGCCGATTGGCTCAGCAACGGCAGGAGCATGAACCCCATCTTCGCGATCCGATACCGAGCCGACCGCGCATACGCCGTCGATCCTGTCCGCAGGTATCCCGGATGCGCAGCCGTGCTCAGCAACCGCCATCCACCCGCATCGCTGCGCCTCTGCAGTTCCATTGCGAACATCAGCATGGACAGCTTCGACTGGCAGTAAGCCTTCCACGGCGAATATTTCCGCACCAGCTGAAAGTCCTCGAAATCAATCGAGCCCTGCCGCTGCGCAAGACTGCTGACCTGCACCAGCCGCGGCTTTCGGCTGCGCTGCAGCAGCGGCAACAGCCGCCCGGTCAATGCAAAGTGGCCCAGGTAATTGGTGCCCATTTGCATCTCAAAGCCATCCACCGTAACCCGGCGCGCGCCCTCTGCCATTATCCCTGCATTGTTTATCAGCAGGTCAAGAGGGTACTTCTGCGCGGTCATTCTTTTTGCAAAATCGGAAACCGATCCCAGGTCCGCCAGGTCCAGCTTTTCGAAGCGCACCACCGCTGCCGGAGCCAGCGAACGTATCTTCGAGAGCGCAGATCTGGCCTTGGCCCCGTCGCGCCCCGCAAGAATTACGTCCGTACCTGCGCGGGCCAGTCCCAAGGCAATTTCATAGCCCAAACCGCTGCTACCGCCAGTCACAATCGCTTGCCGGCCGGCCTGCGGCGGAATATCCGCACACGTCCACTCTCTCATTCCTCTATGTCGTTGAATGTTTATTTTCGTGACTCCCTAACTAATGTTTCTATTTATCGAATGACCTCTCACTCATCTAAACAGAACGGTTTTTACTTCCCCGTCAAACCCATCCATACCATCCTGAATCCCACTTCCCGGCAAATCTCCGCGGACTCCGGGTTGGCCTGGATGAAATCAATCGCCATTTCCGCCTGTGATCGCAGCATCAGCACCAGCAACTCGGGTGGAGCGGACTCGAGTTCGGTCCCCAGTACCGCTTCGTGCGTCGCTTTCAAGACAGCAACAAACGCAAACGCAGGGGTTTCGTTCTCCTTGAAAAGCTTGCCTGAGGCCCGGAGTTGAGCCAGTACCTTCAGGTGGTCTGGGTGTTCCGCGCCAAGATCAAGATACTTATCCCATATGTACCGCAACCGCGTTTTCGCATCTGCCTCGTGCGGGAAATCCTCGAGGTTTCTGCTGAACTCCTGCCGTAGTTCCCGGTAGAGCTCGCCCATCAAATCATCTTTGGTCTCGAAATATGTAAAAAGCGACCCCTCGGCAACCCTTGCGGCCTTTGAAATCGCCCAAGTCGGCGAGTTTGCAATCCCACGCTCTGCAAAAACTTGCAATGCGGCATCCAGGATTGCTCGCCTTTTTGATTCGCTTCGGGGTCGTGACATACACTATGTCCTTTTATGAGCGCTTACTCACTCATCAAATAATACCCGAAGATAGTTGTGATCTGTAAACTATTTTTGAGTCCTTTTCAGACCAAAACCGGCGTCCCTGCCACTCCCGCCATTCCAAAAATCCGGCGGTACCTCTCCACTTCACCGGCCGGTCCCATGGCCTTCCCGTAATTGTCTGAGAGCTTTACAGCAGGTCTGCCCTCTACTTCCGTCAGCTTGCAAACCAGGCTTACCGGGTCGAACGCCTCGCCCCCCAGCGGATTGCAATTGCGAAAGTCGTTGGTCAGATACGTCCCCCAGCCTGAACTGAACCGGATCCGCCGTTCGGGAATCCACTTCCGTTCATCCTCAAAATCCCTGGCGCTATGAAAATCCGCCGGCGTGGCTCCGTTCCGCATTCTTCCGCCAAAATATGCGTGCAGCCCAAGAATCTGGCCCACATCCAGCGCATCTGACGCGATCAGCCGCTTCTGCCGCGCATCGCGTCCATGCTTCTCAAGCCACGCAATGTATTCGTCGCCCGCTGCATATGGATCCTTGCTGTCGATGCGCTGCCCTGTCCAATTTGCGACCCACTCCGGCGCATGCTCCAGAAACTGCGTGGTCCCAAACGTATCCGGCAGCAGGATCAGCAACTCGCCCTGGTATGTCTGCTGCCACAACTCCAGCAGCCGGTACTGCGCCGTGCGCAACTCTTCCTCGCTATCCGCCAGCGCCGCCATTGCCATCGGCAACTCGTGCGCATTGGTGCCGATCGCCTCCAGGTCATGCTTGTAGGCAAGATAGGTATTCGAGCTGCCTGCAAAGCTCGCGCCGAGTACGTCGCTCATAGCCTTCACCACGTACTCGTGCCACAGAAAACTGTGCCGCCGGCGCGTTCCAAAGTCGCTCACATTCAATCGTGGGACTCCGCGCAACCGCTCCATCTTTTCCCACAGTCGCGTCTTGGCTCGTGCGTAAAGAATGTCCAGCTCAAACTCACTCAACCGCTTGAGACTGGCGCGCGTCTTCAGCTCGTCGATCACGGACAACGCATAGATCTCCCACATCGTCGTCTCGGTCCACAACCCCGAAAATTTCAACGATAGCTGCCCGTCCCGTTCCGATAATTCGTACTCCGATAGCCGGAAATCCTGATCCAGCCATTCCAGAAATGCCGGCTCAAAGATTCCTCGCTTCCCATAAAACGTATTGCCCGCCAGCCAGATCAGCTCGGACTTGTGAAATCTCAGCTTCCGCGTCGCTTCCAGTTGCTCGTTCAACTCATCCACCCCGATCATGTCGCCGAGGCGCACCGAAGTGGTGCGATTCGTCAGCGTGAACGTCGCATGGGTTCTCTTGAAATGTTTCCAAATGAACTGCAGCATCAGCAGCTTGTAGAAATCTGTATCCAGCAGCGATCGCGTAATCGGATCAAGCTCCCAGTTATGGTCGTGCGCGCGCCTGGCAATATTGATAATCACAATGCTTTACTTTATCGCAGCACAGCCGGATCGCTCGCTGCTTTCTCCAGCTTGGCTCCCCGTTCTCCAACTGCTGTTCTTATTCGCTGAAATTCGGCCTCTTGCAGTGCTTCCGTCATTCCTCCCGGAATTTGCATCGCCTGCCCGGGATTCCATAGGAAGACTGTCCCCGAAGGATACATGCCGAACCTCGTCATCAATTGATCCTCGGTAAGGTTGCTGGCTTGTTGCGTTGAAAAGGTCACATCGCCATTGGAATACCACATGGGCTCGATTGTGATGGGCCGGTCGGCCAATGACTTCTGCATGTACGCTACCTGTTGCTTCTCACTCGCGGACATCGCAAGACCATCAAGCCGCGCCAGCTCCCCTGTTGTGCAAAGCCATCCGTTTCCCCTTCCAATCGCGCCAACCAGGTTCTGTTCAAGACTCTTCGCATCGGAGCCAGGACCACTGAGTTCGAACGCCGTTCGCAACTCATCCACCCTCCCCGACCACTCTCGATGCAATCGCTCCAGCCGGGCGAACAGCGCGTCCTTGGCGGCCGGCGTACCCCACTGCCCCAGCGCCAACGCCGCATCCAACTGGACCTCGGGAACATCGTCATCCAATGCTTCAATCGCTACTTGCTGCGCCTGCGGGATTTGATCTCCAATACCCTGTAGCAACTGGCGATAACACCACCTGTCCTTTCGAGCACTAAAAGCCATCCTCACCTGCTGCACGCCGTAATCAGGCGCAACTCGCAGAAAGTAGCGCAGCATCTTTGTCTGCTGTTCGCAGGCCGGATGCTCGAAATTCGCTTCGAATGCAGTCTGAATCGTCGCTAACATTTCCGGTCCGGCATAGCGATCCAACAATTCGAAATCCACTTGCCGGCCCGCGTTATGGCCAATTCGCTCCACTGCCTGCGGAACACTGCTCGCAATCTCTTCGGGTCCAAGTAAACGGATGTTCGCAAAACTCGGCCTCGAGAGCGGATCCTGAAGTTCACGTGCAATGAGTGACCGCCCTTCGTTCGGATCCAACTCATAGATATGTCTCAATGCCGCATCTCGCATTTGTGCTGTAATCGTGTGCGATGAGTTTGGAGACTGCGCAAGAATGCTGCGCAGTATTGGCAGCATCTCCGGTCCCCCAATCGACTTCCACCGATAGGAGAGCAGGTCCTCTTGAGCAGATGAGGGCAGATCTTTCCACGAAGCAACCAACAACGGTTTCAGATTTTGGATCAGTGAAGGATCGTTGCCCCCACTCGTCAACACGGTGTTCAATGTCACCGCACGAGCAAGTCCGGTCTTCCCCGGCAGCGCCGCTACCACCTCGTCGATTGCAGCTTTGGTGAACGAATTGCGTCTGTCAAATTGCTGTTTCCAAAAGCTCTGCAAGGCATCAGATCGCGCTCCATCGCCTTGCGAAGCAGGCTCAGCATGCTCCCCATCCTCTTCGAGTTCGATCAGTGTTTCCAGCAACTGTCCATTGACCGCCTGTCCGGATGCGGCAATCTCTTTATGTATCGATTCAAGCGCAATCTGTGGATACGACGATTCGTAGAGCCCGCTGCTCAGTTCGTCCCCGGTAAAGGAGTTCTCGCTGGGAGCTGCAAGCGCCTTTGCCAATTCCCGAACTGATTCCCTCGTATCGAGGAACCGCAAAATTTCGGCAGCGTGCTTTGCATCGTCTGGCTTCGGCGTGCCGCTGAGAACCTCAACCGCGCCGAGTGCCTGTTCGTGCTGCCATGAAGTGGTTGCAGGCCTCACTTCAAACTCTATTGTGTTCGAACGAATTCTCTCATGAACGTGACCATCGTCAGTTTGATTGGCGCCACTGGGCTCGCCGGGGCCAGCGGGATGCCATACGTCCGAATTCACCGCGTACAGCTTATAGTGCCCCACGCCAAGTCTGTGCCTATTGTTGAGAGTGGCCTCTGCATTCGTTGGCTTTTCGCTAAGTTGCGGCCAGCTGAATATTCCTCCGCCGGAGATGACTCTATAGTTGAAATGCGCTTCAAGAGGGTCGGGAACCTCTGGTTCCAGGCAGTACTCTGCCCCAATGCTGGAATGAATCCAATATCGATTCGGCGTCGAAGAGACAAACGACAGAGCGAGTGGGATGACCTCGCCTTCCTGAAAACTAGCGCGACCGTCCTTCACACCCAAAACAAACTGAACATCGGAAGCTGTCGACGTGGCGGCGCAAAGATCAGGCTCCTCAGCCCATAGCGTTCCTGCCAGAAACAGAAGCGCAAATGTGGCAAGCCTGATTCGAATCATAAGCGGGTACTCAATCCCTTTGACGAGAGAGTACCTTGTTAGGCGCGGCCGCTTTAGAAAATCTTTAAGCGATTATTTCAGCAGCCACGCCACTCCCTGTTTCCTGTGCCACTAATAGCTAATCTCCAGCACATTGATGGAATAAGCCGCAAAGCTCCGCTCGAACTTCGGCCCATCCAGCGTGATCCCCTGCTCCACCGGGACCACCGCCTCCGGCTCGCGAATGTTATTGGTCGCGTTCGGCGACTTCCCGCTCAGCGTCGTCAGCTTCGCCGCGTGATCCACCTTCTCCACGCCGGTCAGAGCGATGCTCACTTTGCGCGCATCCGATGTCCCATTCACCACTTTCACAATCAGCTTGTGCCGCACCTCATCCCGTGTTGCCGATGCAAACAGCCGCGGGCCGCCGTTATCGAGCGTCACCGGCACAACTTCTGTGCCAATGTGGCTGCCGAACATCACCTGCGCCCAGTAACTCGGCGAGCCGTAGCTCGTCAGCGCATCGTATCCAATCAGATCCGTCGCCCACTGCATGCCGCCCGGATTCACATTCACAAACAGCGGCGCATAGCTCGCCATCAGCACCAGGTCGCTATTCCGTTCCAGGCCCATCATCCACGCCGCGTCGGCCAGCGCCGCTTGAAGATTCGGCGTCGGAGTTCCTTCCCGCGTCGCCCATTCGCCCACAAAAATCTTTGGCCCGCCGCGATCATATTTGTCGTAGTGCTGCGCTCCGGCAAACGACTCCTCCGCCGGCATATAAAAGTGCTCGTCCAGCACATCCGGTCGCACGCTCTTTACTGGAGCGGTCGCAATCAACTGCAACTCCGGATGCCGCAGTTTGATCTCCTTGTAGAACTGGGCGTATCGACCGTCGTACGACCCCGAATGGTCGAACCCATCTTCGTTACCGATCTCCACGTAGTGCAGCGGAAACGCCGCCGGGTGCCCATCCTTCACACGCTCCGCGCCCCACTTTGTCTCAGGGCCCCCGGTCACATATTCAATCTCGTCCAGAGCGTCTTGCACATAAGGCTCCAGCGCCGGACCGGGATCCACATGCTCCTGCGCCAGCGAGTAACCGGCATACACCGCCAGCAGCGGCTCAATCTTCAAGTCCTCCGTCCACTCCAGAAATTCAAGCAGGCCCATCCCGTCTGAAGACCTATAATTCCACGGGCTGGGGTGCGTCGGACGGTCCACCCACGGCCCAATCGTCCTCTTCCACTGGAACCGGTCCGCAATGTGGTCGCCTTCGAGGTAATTGCCGCCCGGCAGTCGCAAGAAATGTGGATGCATCGCAGCCATCTTCTCCATCAGGTCAATCCGGTTCCCATCAGGCCGATCGTGATACGTCGGCGGGAAGAGCGAGACCAGCGTGAACCACACCGTCGCCGGCTGCGGAATCGTCAACACCAGGTGATTGTTTGCCACCGCTTCGGTGTGCCCGGTCTTCAGCGTAAACGTGTACTGCTTCCAGCCCCCGCCCACACCCGTCACCGTCGCTGACCCTGCAACCGCGCCCGTCTGATCGTTCACCAGGCTCACCGTCACCGGCAGCCCGGCTGCGTCGCTCTTTGCGTAGAACGATCCGGAATACGTCGACTCCGGCCGCACCGCCATGCCCCAATAACCATCGTTCTGCAATCCCGCCGGAGCAGACTCCGATGCCTTCGTCACACTGAGTTTTATACTGCGCGGCACAGCGGCACTCGGCCCCGTCTTGGTATCGACTTCAATCTTCGCTTCAGAGTCGCCGAGCGCCACCAGCGCCCAATGTTCCAGCGAACCCCAACCCGCGCGCACCGTCCGGTCCCGCACCAGTTCCCCATACAGCCCGCCGTCGTAGGAGTAGTTAATCTCCTCCGTCATCAGCCCATAGAGCATCGGGCTAACCTTGGCGGTCGGATGATCCACCTGAATCGAAAGCGAGGCAGTCTGCGCAGGCAGGGTCAAAGTTGCCGTAGCGGCAACCAGTAGAAAGGAGGCAAAATATCGTTTACGCATACGCACGCAAGCCTAGGTCACTGCCCGCAATGCTGGCAAGTGGAAAACGTTTACCCATCCTCTCCATGCCTGCCTGAATTGATCCGCCCCTCCCTCATCGCGCCTTTGCCTTACCCGGAGGGAGCAGGAGCCTTCAGGCTCCTGAATACAGCCCTCAACCACCGGCCTTCAGGCCCGGGCCCCCTGTATGGCAAAGTGTGCGCGACGGAGCTACTGCTGGCCGTATTTCGCGTCCATAAATGATTTGTACTCTGCATCGCGCTTTGACTGCGCCGCCGCCAAGCGGATCCAAGCTTCGGCTTGGTCTGTCAGCAATTCCTGACCGTACTTTCGAAGGACGTCCGAAACGAAACTGAACCACGATTCCACGTCCTCCTCGGTCCTTAAATCAAGCGAGATCGGAACTACCCTGTACCGGCCATCGCCATACAGAAATAGCAAGTCCTCTAGCCAAAAATGCCTTGCCCCGTCGCGTGTCAATGCAAATGAGAGGCTTGATTGCGTGGCCCACTTAAGTTCCAAAGAGACTTGCCCGGCGGTTAGATTTACGCCAGTTGGCTCCTCGTCGTTGATCGTATATCCGAATTGTTCCGCAAGCCATCCGAAGTGCTTTCGAATTGTTTTGAGAACGCCGAGATGTCCATTTGGAGCGAGTGGAGTTTCTGCAATTTGTTGGATCATCTCGTGCATTGTATTCAGCAGAGGTTGGTATCGTTCCAACGCTTGCTGATCT
>Ga0302281_10000976_pt1 | contig 20925 bp, 21 predicted proteins | sample III_Fen_E1_2_FD_198762 | JGI IMG/M metagenome (GOLD analysis project Ga0302281, IMG submission 198762) | Peat permafrost microbial communities from Stordalen Mire near Abisko, Sweden - III_Fen_E1_2 | ecosystem: Environmental > Terrestrial > Soil > Wetlands > Permafrost | place: Sweden: Abisko...
CATGTTTGTCTCCAGTGCCGCTCCGCAAACTCAGGATGCGACCCGAACAAGATCGAACAAGCTGAGTATACGCCCGAGAGTGGGGGCGAGAGCAACGCACAAAAACACTAAGACACAGAAAGACTACTTCCGGATTGCTGGTCGCTCAGAACCAACTTGGAAAAAGCGGAACGGTTGTTCTATTCAGGCCTGTCGCGCTTTAGCAATGAGACCGATCTGGGCCAGCGCAATACCGTCGGCCAACCCAAGATCGTTGTGAGAATTGCGAAGACACCCAACACAATGTAGGGCCAAGTGAGGCCAAAGCTGCCGATGATCTGCTTTGAGTCGATTGGAGGTTGCGGGAAATGCCGAACGTTTACCATAAAAGTTCGCTGAGCTAGGCTCGCATAGATGAAGAAGCAGGGCACAAAAAGCATCATGCAACCGGCGAGTAGCCGAAAGCGCAGAGCCAGAATGCACGTCGGAAAGAGAGACAGGAACACAAGTGATATCCCCCACACTTCTTGCGAACTGTCGTTCGCGCCGACCGTGAATACAGCCATCGGATAAATCGCACAGCCAGCCATGCCCACAAGAATACCCAAGCCGAACAACGTGGCGCTAATCGCACTCTTCAATTTGGCGCCTTCCATATCGTCTTAAAGCTACCACTTCGACGACAAATCGTGAAAGCAGGACGATGGCGTCTAATGCTCGCTGCTCGCCGTCCTTGCGATGTATTCTAGGCGATTCCTAACGTATGGTCGGCTATTCGAAAGTGATCTTCAAGGAATGGACTACTACTTGCCAATTTTTGAAATCGACCATTGAACTAAGCCGCTTATCTTAGCGCTTATGGGAGCAACGCCTGTTTCATTTTCCGCACCCCTGGACGGGGCGGATCAGGGTTCCCCTTGCGGTTCGCTCGCCCCGCACTGCACACTGAAAAGACAGAATGCTTTCCCCTCTTACAACCGGAATCTGCGTTGGCCTCGGGGCGGCTGCCGGACTGGGACTGGCGGCGGGCGGCTGCGCAAACTAAGGATCCCACCCGAACAAGATTGAACGAGTTGAGTATCCGCCCGTGGGCCGACGAAGCCGGCAGACGACAGACACATTTCCCGCCTTGCCTCGAAGGGCTTTCGCGGTTCTTTCGCTAAGGGTTGCTCAACCAGGCCCGCTCTTGACACGGCACCTTGAAAATGAGAGAGTTAGGCCGATTCCGAGACAAGGGCAAAGATCGCGATCCAAGGCCTTCACACAGATTGCGCCCAATCTGTCCGTGCCGCCGCTTGTTCCAGAAGGGGAATACTTCATGAACGTCTCCCAGCTTGTTTCTCCATGCAGCAAGAAAATCGCCTTCGCAGTCCTTGCGGCGCTGATCCTGCCCATTGCTGCCGCCGGGCAATCGATCTTCCACGACCCGCAGAGCCGGTACGATGTTCAAGTTCCCGCGGGCTGGCAGCTCACACCTGACAATGGCGTCGATCAGGTCGTCATCCGAAATGGTGCCGTACAGGCGATCCTGGCCGTCGTGCAGCAGAACAAGGGCAATGCCATGACCGCGCAGCAGTTTGTGGATACTACGGCAAAGGAATTTCGGGGCCAGTGCCCGACCTTTCAAAGCCGGCAAAACGGCGCGGTCACGCTGGCCGGCTGGCCGGGCGTGTACTCGCTCTTCGTTTGCAATGACCCGAAATCGCCAACCGTTGCTGAAACATCCTCGGCTCTCACCGCAAACGGCGTGCTGATCGGCTTCACCATGATCGCCCCGCTGGCGCAGTATTACGCGAGCGTGCCGGTGCTGGATGGCATTCGCAACAGCCTGCATGTGACTGGCGAACAGAGGCCGCCCGCGGCAGCAAGCGGCGCCGACTCTCAGGCGATGGCCGAGCTCAAGAAGGCCTGCATCGTAGGCGTCTTTGCCCAGGTGGAGTGCGCAAGGCAGATCGGCCTCCTGCTCGGCAAGGAAGAGTTGCCTGCCGCTGCCGCCGCTCCAGCCCTTGCGACCGGCAGCATCTATCGCGACGGGCAAGGCCGCTTTTCACTCCGGCTTCCCGAGGGATGGAATGCGATCGCTCAAGGCGAAAACGGCGCCTTCGGCGTGCAGCTTCGTTCCGGCTCCAACTGGATCAACGTCATGCCGGCGGAAGGTGCTGCCAGCACAGACGAAGTCGTGATTCACCAGGAGCAGAAGGTGGCAGCGCGATCCAACTCTTCCCGCAAGATCCCCTTCGGGACGGGCGGCATCATCCAGCTCTTCGGCAACGGCGTCGAGCTCTCCTACGATCATTTCAGTGCAGCCACGCCACAAGGAGAAGCCATTGAAACCTACATCGGCGGCGTCGGCGGCATCACTGGCGCTAATCGTAATTTCCTGCTTTTGATCGCCGCTTTCGGGGCCGGAGAAAAGGATCAGGCTGGAGGGATTTTTCTTTCGGTCGGTCAGAGCTTCAGCGTGCCGGCGCGCTGAGAGCAGCCTGGGAACGGGAATAGCGCCGCCAGCGGCTGCGGGTCTATGGCTGGCTGGGCGGCTTCTTGTCGAGCACAACCCTCGCGTCCTTCAACTGTTCCGCTTCAACGCGAAAGCGCTTGTAATCAAAGTCGCGCTCTGAGCCGTGCTGGCGGATTCCTTTGACCAGAAGGACGCGGGCCTGGATGGTTCCCTCGCCGCCCACCGGGAGCCAGACCTCGCCGTTCACGAGCGCCTGATCGAAGTAGAAGCTGGAGCCTTTCTCGATGCGCGCCAGCAGGCCGCCGTCAACATTGAAGTTGTCGATGAAACGGGCCTCAAGATGCGCAATCTGGCGGTCGGCCTCGTCCACCCACATGGAGCCTTGCAGCTTCTTTGAGAGATCTTCGGCCAGGCCGTGCGTCTGGGCGTCTTTGCGGCCAACAAAGTCGAAGACGATGGTAGGCCGGCCTCGAAACGTCTCACGGCGAGGATTCTTCACATCCATCATCTCCAGCACTTTGCCAATCGTGATGCTTTGCGAATGGAGAGGCTGATCGGAAGGGGTCTGCTGCGCTTTTTCGACGAGTTTGGTAACCCGCTCCGTCTCCTTCTGCTGATCGCGGTCGTCAAGCGGCTTGCCGTCCTTCTTTACTAGTCGCCCGATCACGTGGCCGTTGGCGTAGAACTCCTCATACTCCTCGGTTTGGGTCTTCTTTACCTGCCCGTTGGCGTCGATGTCCTGAGTGGTCTGCAAGGAACTGTAGGTGTAGTTTTCGCGCACTTTTTCAAGCTGTTTCTGGTGTTCCTGCACCTCGCGCATGAGCTGGCGAATCTCGGGCAGGGGCGCGGCGGCTTGCCCTGCTTGTCCAGGTTGCCCGGCTGACGGCTGAGCTTGCGCCGGCAAGTGTGGCAGCAGTATCAGGAATGAGCTGGTTAACCGGACGAAGCGCGGCAAGATCATGAAGGCGTTTCCCTGGGAATGGCTTGAGTTCGATCGCTGGCAGGCGCGAGGTCTACTGCTGGTTGGACCTGAATGACAGAAAAAGGTCGCAAGCCGGATAGAGTATTGACCCCGGCCCCCCTTTTCCCCGACAATGCTACAACGAAAGTTGCAGGAATGCATCTAACTTAGCAGGATTCATCCATGAGTGAAGCCGCGGCATTGCGGGAGAGGAGGATAACACGATGTTTGCTTTGATCATGCAATGGCTGTTGTCTACCTTGGCGCTGCTGGCCGTCTCAAAGTTTCTGCCTGGCTATTATGTGGAGGGGCTCATGCCGGCCGTCATCGCGGCGCTCGTGATCGGCCTGTTGAACGCTTTGTTTGGAGCCGTCATGAAAGCGGTGACCTTCCGCTTTTTTGTTCTGATTCTGGGCGCACTACTGCTCGGTATCAACGTGGTGATGATTCTAATGGCATCGAGGCTTGTGACCGGCTTCGATGTGCAGGGCCTCAACCCGGCGTTATGGGGCGCGGCGGCGATGGCCGTGCTGGGCCTTGTGATGAGGGAGGTATGGAAAGAGGCTTGAATCGCGCCAAGCCTGGGAACCGCATCCAACCGTTCAGTATGGAGCCGCCAAGGGTTGGCGCGAGCTTCACACAGGTTTACGAATTTTCACCACACGGAGAATGACGGAATGTTCGGATTGCTGATTCAGTGGCTCTTGTACGCGATCGCCCTGATGATCGTTTCAAAAATTGTCCCCGGCTTTTATGTGGCTGGATTGTGGCCTGCGATGATCGCGTCGCTGGTGATCGGCCTGCTGAACGCGACGCTGGGCCTGGTCTTGAAGATCGTCACCTTCCCCATCAGCATTCTTACCCTTGGGCTCTTCCTGCTGGTGATCAACGGCATGATGATTCTGCTGGCGTCGCACCTTGTGCGCGGCTTCCAAGTGCACGGGTTTGGTCCCGCGTTCTGGGGCGCAGTGGTGCTGGCCCTGCTGGGCGTTTTGATCCGCGCGGTGATGAAGGACGCGTAGGCGCGCCGGGCTTCGGGAACAAATCCCAGGGCTGCGGTGTCCAATTACGGTATGGACCCCTTCCGTCTGCGCGCGCAACTGGCCCACGCAATGGGCCCATTTGTGCTCTTGGTGGCTGTCAGCCTGGTACTTTGCTGGGCTCGCCTGGGAACGCGTTCCCTTGCCGCCAGCGTCCTGGTCCACGCGTCTTACAACTTTCTGCTCTTCTCGCATGCTTCTGGGAACCGGGGGGTTCAGGCACCTGGACAAGATGTGAGAAGCAGGGATCAGGAATCAGGGACCAGAGATCAGAAGGCAAGGGCGCAAGCATCACGAAGAGCCAGAATCAGTGCAACGGATATATGGACGGCTCCAGGCAGGTTATTCTTGCCCTATTCGACCAGCTAGGTTGCCACATCGTTGCGGAGCAACTCCTCAGCACCTAGCCTGCTCAATGGACGCGATATACTGGTGACCTCTATCCAGGTACCCGGATGATCTGTCATGTCGCATTTCGCCGATGGCTGCTTCTGTTGGCACTGTGTGTCATGGCAGTTGTTGTTTGTGTGTGTTCTGTTGACCGGCCAGCGGCAGAGTTATTCAACACATATCTTCGGAATAGCACGTTTTCGAATTGGATCAAGAGATTACTAGCCCCGCTTGTACTGATCCCCGTGTCGGCGCTGCTCTTTCTTTTTGGCTCTGGTTGCTGGCTGCTCTCCGGACGTCAACTCGGCGGATGGACGCAAAAGCCTCTGCTTTGCTGCTGGAGCACAATCTGGGCCTTGGCCGCGGAGTTCGTCTGCAAAGATATCTTCGGCCGAGGATGGCCCAATCCCACGTATATCGAGAACCATCTCTACGGATTCAGATTTCTCCATGCAGGCCCGTACTGGACCTCATTTCCCTCGGGAACTGCGACCATTGCAGCGGCTTTATCCACGACGATTTGGCTTGTGGCGCCGCGTTTGCGCCTGCCCATCCCGTTTTTGACGGTGCTCATCTGCGGTGGGGTTGTTGTCACCAATGGACACTGGATATCGGACGTGATCGCTGGAGCATTTCTTGGCGCTTCCATTGGCTGGATGACTGTGTCGATGCTAGGTTCACATGTGCGGGTGGCGTCTGCCGGGAATTCATCGGTGTCCGGCGCCCGGTCCCACGTTGACAGTTAGGGGAGGGCCCGGCCTGGGGTATCCACCACGCGCGGGCGGAAAGGCATAAACCACGACTTCTTCCGCATCCTGATAGCCCATTACAATTGAAGTAATGACGACCCGCACCCACGCCCAGCAACTGCTCGCCCTCCTTGCCCGCACCAGCTTTCGCCTCGGCCAGTTCAAGCTCTCTTCCGGCGGAACCAGCGACTACTATATCGACTGCCGCACCACGACTTTGCACGCCGAGGGTGGCCGCCTCACCGGCGAAGCGATTCTCGACCTCCTGATTCAAAACGGAATCGAAGCGGAAGCTGTCGGCGGACTGACACTGGGAGCGGACCCCATCGTCTGCAACGTGGCCACTGCCAGCGCATGGCGCGCGCAATCGAACCCAGCCGCTCCTCTGCTGCACGGCTTTCTGGTCCGCAAGGCCGAGAAGGCCCACGGCACCGGCCGCCGCATCGAGGGCTTCAATCGCGCGGGCGCACGCGTGGTCATTGTGGACGACGTCTGCACCACCGGCGCCTCAACAATCAACGCCATTGAGGCTGCGCGGGAAGCCGGCATGATCGTCGCCGCCGTGGTATGCATCGTGGAACGCCAGGAAGCCAACGGCCGCCCCGCCGTCGAAGCTGCTGCGCAAGGCGCGCCGTTTCTGAGCCTGTATACGGCTAACGACGTCCGCGCCGAGCATGTAAGTCAGCTAGGCGCGGCGCAGGCTTAGGCAACCGAAGCTTACTTGACGAACGTCGTAATGCTCAGCGCGGGAAGCGTATAGGTAAACGCATTGCCTGACACGGTCACGGCAGATAACCCTGTCATTCCGCCGGCCGACGTCGTCTGGTACGGAGTCACGCTCGTCACTGTCTGATTCTGAATCGCGATCGGCAGCGAGATCGCAGATGAATTGGCATTGATGGCCACAATCACGGCGTGGCCACTGCCAGAATATGCCGACACGTAGACGCCCGCCGCAGGGGTCGCAGTAGCGTTTACGCGCACATAACCAGGACGCACAAAATGAGCGAACTGGGCCATGGCATAGCCGTAGTAATTTACGTTGTTGCTGGTGTCGACCAGCCCGGTGTTCGTAACTCCGGTCCCTGGGTTCCAGTCGGCTACCCACCACCAAAAATAGGAGTTGTATTGTGCCGTGGTCAGTGAGTTATGAATCTCCTGGGCTGCGGCCAGCGCATCCGCAATCGCCGGCTGCGCTCCCGACGGTGTCAGATAGTGTTCCGTCATCCAGACTTCTTTGCCCTTGCTCACGGCATTCGCGTAGTAGGACGGCGAGACTCCGTAAATGTGCCCCGCAACGATGCCAATCTTGCCAACCGCACTCGAATCGTTCAGCGCGGGATCGGAAAGACTCGTCGTAAAGCTCTCGGACTCCGGCATGATCAGCTTGGTCGTCAGCACCGATGAATTCTGCGCCACCCAGGTGTCCATCTGCGCGCCCGTCCACACGCACGACTCATAGGTCACGTTCGCGTCCGGTTCGTTCTGCATCGAGATACCGTACAGGTTCACGCCATTCGTTGACATGTAGTTAACGAAGCTCTCCAAGTAGTTGGCATAGTCTGTGTAGTTAGCCGAATTCAGCGAGCCCATGACAGTGTTGCTGTTGCTCTTGTAAGCGGCCGGCGGAGTCCATGGCGTGGCAATTACGCTTGCCCCCAGCGCCTGTGCCTCCTGGGCATTGCCCAGTTCCGTTCCCCAATTGCTTGCGCCACCTGTCACCGAGCTTGGGTCGATGCGCACGCGTAGTATGCTCAGGCCGATCTGACCATTCCCGTCGCCGAACAGCGCGTTCGCCTGAGCGCTGGGCATCAGCGGCATCCAGGCGGTCGAGCCGCCGAATCCGCGAATCGTCTGATTGCTGGTCCCAAAGTCCACTGTTACCGTTCCCGCGGCCTGAATCGAGGTCACGGTCAGAGTAGCCTGGCCGGTTGCGGTCGTGTAGTCCACTGTGTCGGCGGGGGTAAATGAAGCCGATAGTGTCGTGTTCCCCACTGTGTTCATCACGGTCCCGGCTGCCGGCAAATAGCTAAAGCTCCCCGCCGCGCTAGCTGTCGCATCAAGCTGCACTGAGCTGAGCGCAGTTCCTACCGGTACCGAGGACGGAGTAGCCCAGGAAATCGCGGGCGTGGCCTGATTTACAGTAAGCGTCGTACTGCCCGTCGCGCCGGTGTAACTTGTTGTGTCTGTGGGAGCAAAAGTCACAGAGAGAGTCTGCGTTCCCGCCGTCAAAACGGCGCCAACTGCCGGAACATACGTAAATGTGCCCGCCACGCCGCCGGAGCTTGCATCCAGTTGCGCGGCGGTCAGAGCCGTTCCGTAAGCAATCGCCGCAGGCTTGGCCCAGGTAATGGTCGGCGTGACCGGGTTGCTGCCGCCTCCACTACCCGAACCCCCGCTACCCGACCCGCATCCCACCACATTCACGATAGCCACCAGCAGCAAACAGCCATTCAAGAATCGCATCGTCTCTCAGTCCCTTCGTTCAGCAGCCTCTCAGAATGCCCATGAAATGAGCCAGGTTGTTCCGGAATCGCCTCGGCCCCGACCACAGAGCTGCAATCAGCCGTAGCTTGCATCGATTGCCCCATGTGAGATTCAGCCCCGGCCAGGCTTGCACGAAAACATGACTTTATCTTCGATTGCAAACCAATTCTCATTCGGAAACGAGGATAGTAAATCAATTTACTAAAGATATGCAAGAGCTTTTTTCGCAGCTCGCGGCAAGCCATGACGCGGCCCCGAAGTCGAAACCGGCGCACCCTTCCTCAGCCTCTTCGCAGCTCGCGAAACCCGAGACGGACAGTCCCTCAGCACCATGGGCCGGAAAGAAACGACTCCCTGGCTCAGGCACTCCCGCATTGCCCTGCGCACCATGTAAAAAGGGCCGGTCCGCAATGCGGACCGGCCCTTCCCTCCCTCCGAGAACATTTGGGGACTCGTAGCGGAATCTAACGCACGCCCGCCATTTCGCCCGGCGCTGCGCTGGTATTCGACAGCAACTGCACCTCAACGCGCCGATTCTGCTTGCGCCCTTCGGCGGTCGTGTTGGGCGCTACTTCATTGTCTTTGCCAATGCCAATCAAATAGAACCGGTGCGCGGCAATTCCATACTTCGACGCCAGGTACTGCACCACCGCATCCGCCCGCCGCTGGCTCAACTCGTAGTTGTACTGGGCAGGGCCGGTTGAATCCGTTCCGCCGGTAACTTCGAGGATGTAGCTCTTAGCCGTCCCCAATTTCGCGGCAAACTCATCGAGTTGCGCACGATCATCTGTGGTCAGCACAGCCTTGTCAAAGCCAAATGTTACCGACACATCGCCCATTGGCTTGTAGTTGTCCAGACCCTTCACCACGCTGTCCAGCGAGTCTGCGCGATGCACAACGTTGTCTGCCGATGTCTCGGCATCCCCGGCCGCCTTGGCCGCGTCTTGCGCGTTCCGGGTCGCTGCATCCGCAGCCCCTTGCGCCCGGCTTACGCCAGCCTGCGCCCGGTCGTCAACGTCGCGAATATCCCGGTTGTTTGTCGCCGTCTTTTCTTCCAGTTGACCGGTGTGTTCCACCAGCGGCGCCGTCTGAGTGTGCACCCAGTTCTTGGTTGCGCAACCCGTCGCGCCCATCGCCGCCAAACCTACCGCCAATCCCATGACTCCAAAATGACATACCTTCATTGTTCTGTTCCTCCCGCCACATGTGCTGGCAGCAGTAAACCGCCAGATTGAGTGGACTTCTGTACGCGATACCACTTGCATCTCTGACGCCAAACATTGATCCGCGCGCAAGTATTTGAAAACAAGCATATTGATCCATTCAACCCTGGTGCTCCTTTTCAATCGAACCGTGTATTTTTTACCCAATCCGGTAATGATTGCTTTTCCTAGTCCCTAGTCCCTTAGTCCCGGGTCCCTAACTCTTCGCCACCGACCCGCTATCCTAGAAACTGGCCGCGCCCCATGGATCTTTACGAGAAAATCCGCAAGCTCCCCACCCAGCCTGGGGTATACCTCTACAAGAACGCCGAGGGTGAGGTTATCTATGTCGGCAAGGCCAAGAACCTGCGCGCGAGGGTACGGTCATATCTGCTGGAAGCCTCGCAGGCCGACGCCAAGACCGGCTCCCTCATGCGCGAGGCCGTCGATCTTGACTACATTCTGGTCGCCAACGAGTCGGAGGCGCTGGCGCTTGAAACCAACCTCATCAAGGAGCGCGTGCCGCGCTTCAACATCCTGCTCAAGGACGACAAGAGCTACCCCTACGTCAAGCTCACCCTCGCCGACCGATATCCCAAAGTCTTTGTCACCCGCCGGCTCTACAAGGACGGCGCGGCCTACTACGGCCCTTATTTTCCCAGTAGCCTGGCATGGCGCATCGTCGATCTCATCCATCGCAGCTTTCTCATCCCCAGTTGCAAGGTCGATCTCTCCCGCTACCATCCCCGCGCCTGCCTACAGTACTACATCCATCGCTGTCTCGGCCCCTGCGTCGAGGGCCTGACCACGCCCGAGGCCTATGCCGGCGCCATTCGCGACGCTCAGCTCTTTTTGGAAGGCCGCCACGCGGAACTGGAGCGCGCGCTCACTGCGCGCATGATTGACGCTGCCCAGACAGAGCGCTTTGAGGCCGCCGCCCGCCTGCGCGATCAGCTCTCGACCCTGAACCAGCTCAAGGAAAAGCAGCGCGTGGCAACCGCGGAGCTCGACGACGACTCCGACGTCTTCGGCTATCACTATGAAGACGGCAACTTCGCCGTTAATCTCTTCCACATGCGCGCCGGCAAGATCGTCGACCGCCGCGAATTCTTCTGGGAAGGCCTTCCCGACCTGCTGGAAACCGCAGAAGAGCTGGGTGCCCCATCCTTTCGCCCGCCTTTGGGCGAAAGGGTGGGATTCGACGAGCCCCAACCAGCCTCCAACTGCGAAACCCCTTTTCACGCCGCCCAGCTTTTCTCCGCCCTGCTCAAGCAGCTCTACATCGACCAGCATTGGATTCCCCGCACCATCCTGGTTCCGGTCGAATTCGACGACCGCGAGGCTCTCGCCGCGCTGCTTACCGAGCGCACCGGCCACCGCATCGAAATCGCTGTCCCGCTGCGCGGCGAAAAGCGCGCGCTGATTGACCTTGCCGGCCAGAACGCCAAGCAGTCTTACATCCAGCGCTTCCGCGTTCTGGAGCCCAGCCGCAAGGCCATCCAACAGGCGCTCGCCGACGCGCTGATGCTGCCAGAACTGCCCCGCCGCATCGAGTGCTTCGACATCTCCCACATCCAGGGCGCTGAAACCGTGGCCTCGCTTGTTGTGTGGGAAGACGGCAAGATGAACAAGCAGGCCTATCGCAAATTCAAGGTGATGACCGTCGAAGGCGTGGACGATTTTGCCTCCATGCGCGAGGTCGTCACCCGCCGCTACCGCCGGCTGATCGACGAAAAGAAGCCGATGCCCTCGCTGATCCTCATCGACGGCGGCCTTGGCCAGCTCCACGCCGCCGCCGAGGCTCTCGAGTCGCTGGACTTCGCAGCAGCCGGCCTCGCCACGCCGCCGCTCGCCTCCATCGCCAAGCGCGAAGAGGTCATCTACCTCTACGGCAATGAGCAGGAGCCGATCGTCCTGGACCGCCGGTCTCCGGTTCTGCATCTTGTGCAGCTCATTCGCGACGAGAGTCACCGCTTCGCCGTCGGCTATCATCGCCAGCGCCGCGCCATGCGCGACCGCGACTCCGAGTTACTGGCGATCCCCGGCGTAGGCCCGCAAACCCGTCAGCGCCTGCTCACCCACTTCGGCAGCCTCCGCGACGTGCAGCAGGCCACCGCCGAATCTCTCGCTGCCGTAGTTCCAAGAAAGACCGCCGAAACCATCTGGCAGCATTTTCACCACACCCAGCCCGCAGCCTGACCGATGCCCGTTGCCCTCAAAGGGCATCTTGAAACCGCAGGCCAAGGACATTTCGGCCAGGGCAATTTCAGCGATGGATCGAGGAGCCCCGCATCCCCCAATCGAGACCCTGGGGATTCCAGCGTGGCTCACCCGTCCGGCCCTCATGACCCTGACGAGCCACACTATGGTCAATATTGACCATTGTGCCGATAGTTCCTTTAGCGCTACCATCCTGGCTCAAGGACGTGAAAGGTGATGATGAGAAAACCTGCACCACTCGCGGCAATCGTTGTCTCGATCACCTTCGCGGCTGCACATACAGGTGCCTCTCCCCTGGCCCCGACTGCCGGGAGCGCCAAAACTAGTTCCGGACCAGCAACACAGACAAGGCCTTTCGCAGCTACTCCAGCTCGCGAGTCCGGCTCTCGTCCTCCCGCCGGGGATCACACGTTCAAAGTGAACGACGTGAAGGGATTGCTGCTGACATGTATCGCGCCGCAAATCGATACCAACCCCGATACCGACCTATTTGACAGCTGCGCCTTGGCGCCTGGCCGGACACTGGACGATGTGATGCATACGTTTATCCAGGGAATCCACTTTATGCAGAACGAGCAGGCGAAGGAACGTGCCGAGTGGAACAAGAGCCACGAAGAGGACTTGATCCCGAAGCCCGCGGAAAAATAGGGATGCGGGGAAATGCCGGTCAAGATTCGGGATGGATTGTCTTGCTTGGCGGAGCCTGATCGTCTCGCTATACTTCCGGCGAGAGAAACAAGAGCCACCGCTTCGCCGTCGGCTATCATCGCAAGCGCCGGCTCACTTACTTCGGCGGGCTCCGCGACATCCAGCAAGCCACTGCTGAATCCCTCGCCGCCGTAGTCTCTGGCAAAACCGCAGAAACGATCTGGCGGCACTCCCACGAATCCCTGCCCTCCCGTCTCTCAGGTGTGAGCGTCGCCCTTGGCGGCCTATCCAACGTGAAGCTGCCTCCGCTGTAACCTAATTGGATGATCTTCATCTAATGGTTGGAGGCCTCAACGTCTGGACCTCTGGAGGTTTGAATGTTTGCATCACGTGCGACACGCAAGACGCTCTTTGCCTTAGCGATGATTCTGGCTGCTTGCGCTGGGTGCAGAGCTGCTACCAAAACGCCGGTTCCCCCTCCTGCAAGCGACGCCGCACTTGCGCAATCGCCAGGCAAGCAGACTGCGGTCTTTGCAGGCGGCTGCTTCTGGGGTACGCAATCTGTCTTTGAGCGCGTCAGAGGGGTGGTAGCCACAACGGCCGGCTACGCCGGTGGCTCCGCGGCCACCGCCACCTACAGCCAAGTCACTACCGAGACGACTGGCCACGCCGAATCCGTGAAAGTTGTGTACGATCCGTCGAAGATCACCTACGGTCGCCTGCTTCAGGTATTCTTTTCGGTCGCTCACGATCCGACGCAGCTCAATCGGCAAGGGCCGGATGTTGGCACATCCTATCGCTCCGCCATCTTCTATACCGATGCAGAGCAGCAGAAGATCAGCCTCGCCTACATTGCGCAGCTTGATGCTGCCCACGTGTTCTCGCAGCCGATTGTGACGCAGGTTGTGCCTTTGAATGGCTTTTACGATGCCGAGTCCTACCATCAGGACTACGCGCTCTACAATCCAGACAATCCTTACATCCAGGTCTGCGACCGTCCCAAGATCGAAGCGCTAAAAAAGCAGTTCCCTGAGTTATTCCAGGATTATAAGGGCAGGTGAGGCGCATACACTATTTCCATGTTGACCCGTTCACGCCGCGCCCTCGTACTTAGCCACTTGGCCTTTGAGGACCTTGGTTCCCTGGAGGCGCCGCTTCGGGAACGAGGCTTCGAGATCGAGAGCGTCGTTGCAGCCACGGCGCGCTTTCCTTTGCCGCAGGCCGGGTCCTGCGATCTTCTGGTGGTCCTCGGCGGTCCGATCGGGGTATACGACCAGCACAATTATCCGTTCCTGAAGGATGAGATTCTCTGCATCGCCGAGCGATTGGCGGCGCGCCAGCCGATCCTGGGCATTTGTCTTGGCGCGCAACTGATGGCGGCGGCTCTTGGCGCTGGCGTTTACCCAGGTCAAAATGGCGCTGAGATCGGCTGGTTCCCTATACAGGCTGCGTCGGAAGCCAACCCGCCTGAATGGTTTGCCCCGTTACTCACCTCGGGGCTTTTCCTCTTCCACTGGCATGGAGACACCTTCGACCTTCCGCCGGGCGCGCTTCACTTGGCGAAGACAGATCGCTACGCCAATCAAGCTTTCGCAATTGGAGATTGCGCGCTGGGTTTGCAGTTCCATCCCGAGGTCTCTGCCGATGGCCTGGAGAGTTGGTATGTGGGCCACGCCTGCGAACTGCACCATGCAGGCATTTCCGTGGCCAACCTGCGCTCTTCGGCCCATGAACACGCAGCTGCCCTCGAAGCAGCGGCTGCGCGCTTCTGGAAACTCTGGCTTGACGCCATCTTGTAGCGCCCGGATCCTCTTTAGCCAGGCTCGCAAGTTCGTCGCACAGTTGATCAGTCAATGCCAGAACTAAGCCAGCTTCACAAAGCGCATGGCCGCCGAGTTCATGCAGTAGCGCAGACCAGTCGGGGGCGGTCCGTCATTGAACACGTGGCCCAGATGCGCGTCGCAACGGCGGCAAGAGATCGCGGTACGATCCATTCCCAGGCTTGAGTCGCCGGCTTCCACAACATTCTCGCGCGCAATCGGCTGCCAGAAGCTCGGCCAGCCCGTGCCGGAATCGAATTTGGTCTCCGAACTGAACAGGGCCGTGTCGCAGCAGATGCAGCGGAAGATCCCTCTGTCATGCAAGTTCCAGGAGTCGCCGCTGTAGGCGCGCTCAGTGCCGCCGCGACGGGAGACCTCGTAGGAAATGGGGGAAAGCTGCTGCTTCCATTCTGCGTCGGACTTGACGATGTGAGCAACCGTCGCTTTGCCGGTCTTCTTGCCGTTTGCCGCAAATTCCACGATAGTCACGTTCGACGGAGTGTTCGCCGCAGAGACAGGCTGCGGTTGCAGAAGAGTTGTGCGGCGCAAGGCCCAGAAGGCCGCTCCGCTCACCGCGCCTGCGGCCGCTACGATGAATGCACGCCTGCCCAATTGCGCAATCCCGGTTTCGTTCTGAGACAGTGACTGCTCTTGCCAAGGATTCTTCATGATGCTTTTCCTCTCTGATATTGGGGTTCCTTCATCCGAAGGTGAACGCAAATGCCTGCACGCCCGGAGCGAGAAACTCGATCCGGAACACACGATCCCGCGCGCCGCCTTTTTGCCGAATCAGTTGGTACAAACGGCTTTCGGTCACTATGCCGAGGCCATTTGCATCAGTGTCTGCGCCGTGATCCTCGCCGGGCGGTTTTCCGTCGAGGGTGACGCGAAAACGGACCGGCTTTCCCTCGCTCGCCGACCCCAAAACGAGATGAAGATCGCGGGCGTCAAAACGATACACAATGCTGCCTGTTGGGGAAAGCAGCGTTGCAATCTGGCTCTCGTCCTTCCATCTGCCAATCAATGCCCATTCATTCAGCCCAAGCCGGGTAGGCGCTCGATAGAGCTGCGCGTCGTCCTCGTTGAAGCCTCCCGGCGAGGCAAAGCTCTTTGCGCGTATGTAGCCGATATAGGTTTCCGGCGACTGCACAGCCTGAAGGTCCGACGCGGCCTCCGAACCGATGCCTGCGATCTTCATTCCGGGATTGGGAGGCGGCTGGTGGTTCCTCTCCTCCAGTAGGCTGCGAATCCAAGCCTCGGATTCCTCATAATTTCCTTCGCCAAAATGGTGATAGCGAACGCGCCCGGCCGAATCGATGAAGTAGTGAGCAGGCCAATACCTGTTATTGAAGCCGCGCCAGATGCGATAGTTGTTGTCCATCGCGACGGGATAGTCAATGCCGAGGTCGCGAACGGCCTTGCGAACATTCGCCTCGTCCTTCTCAAAGGGAAACTCAGGGGTATGAACGCCGATGACGACAAGGCCACTTGCCTTGTACTTCTCGTTCCAGGCCTGGATATAGGGCAGCGAACGAAGGCAGTTAATGCAGGAATAGGTCCAGAAGTCGATGACAACAACCTTGCCGCGCAGCGATTCCGGAGTCAGGGCCGGCGAGTTGATCCAGGCGCTTGCTCCGGAGAGATCGGGCAGCGTACTCGGCACAGCGTCGGCGTTTCCGCCTGAGGACATCATCATCGCTGGAGTGGCGTCGGACTTCATCCGCTCGCCTTGTGCATTGGGTGGGCCCGCAAAGGCAACCAGACGCTGCTCGAAACTCGACGTGCTGGCCAAAGAGAGACGCGAGAGAACGCCGCGGTCCAATCCGAATGCGACGGCGGCCACGCCAGCCAGGACGGCGATTCCAAGAAGGCGGCGAATCCACACCTCTGCGCCGAGAGAACGTTTCATCGCCGCAAAGACACGGCCTCCGGCAAGCAATGCAAGACCAAGCGAAGTGGAAGCGCCGGCAGCGTACACCAGAAGAAGGATTGCCGTGTGCCTGCTGGCGCCGCTTACCGCGGCCCCAGTGAGAATAAGCCCAAGAATCGGACCGGCGCAGGGTGTCCACAGCAACCCTGTCGCAATGCCGAGGAAAAACGAGTTCAGAATGCCATGCCTGGAATCTTGGCCCTGCGAGAGTCTGCTGCCGAGTCGCACCAGCGGGCGCGAAAGCCGCTCGGCGAGCGAAGAGAAAAGCAGCGTGAGGCCGAAGATTCCGAAGAGAATAAGCGCGGCAAGCCGGCCAAACTGATTGGCGCGAACAGCCCAGGCTCCTCCCACGGTCGCGAGGCTCGCAACCAGCGAAAAGCTGGCCGCCATGCCGGCCAGCAGCGGGAAGCCGCTCTTGAGAAAAGGCCGATCGGATCGCGCGAACACAAAAGGCAGCACAGGAAGAATGCACGGGCTGAGAATGGTGAGAATGCCGCCGAGATACGCGAGAAGAATCAATAGCATCGAGTCGATCGCTCCCTTAGCCCTGTACCGGTCCCTCTTCCGATAAGGCACGGAACGAGAAAGACCCACCCACACGATGAGACTGCGAAGAGCCTGCAAAGGTTACAGAGATTGATACTGCATGAATTCCCTGCTGGTTCAATCGACGGGACCGGAGCCCCTTTCAACATAGGCCCCGACGATGCGAGCCACTTCTTCCAGGAATGCGCGGTCGATGCCGGTGAAGGCGGCCAGGGTGTGACTATCGATGTCAATCTCGCCAATGACGCTGCCATGCGCATAGATGGGAACAACAATTTCCGATTTTGTCCGAATCGAGCAGGAAAGATAGCGCGGATCGGCGTTGACGTCATCCACGATAACAGTTATTCCAGATGCCGCCGCGGCTCCGCAGATGCCCTGCGCAATCGGGATGCGCACGTGAGGAGTCGGATCGCCAACAAAAGGGCCAAGAACCAGGGTCTCGGGTTCCATCGCGTCGAGCATGTAGAAGCCTGTCCAGTTGTAGTGAGAGAGCTTTCCTGCGATCGCCTGGACGATGCGATCTTGCAGCGACTTCAGGGAGGGGGCGGCAGATGCTTGCTGCCGCATCTCGGCAAGCAGCTCATTCATTTCGGTAGTGAGTGTCGCGTCTGACAGAGAGCGCTCTCCTCATTGCCCAAACCGGCTGATCGCTCTTCCAGCCTGACAGAAGCGGTCGTGGACTGATCCTCGTTCCTCTGTAGTGGATTCTCTGGGGTGACCGCCAGCAGAGTCGAAAGGATCGGCCATGACACAAGTATGCCGTGTCTGCCCCCAAGGGTGGAAGAATGTTCGCGAGTTCGTGGGCGTGGTGTCTGCCAAGAGCGGCGATGCTCCGCCACAACCAGCAGATCTGGCAAGAAGCCGAGCGGAAGGCGGTAGCCGCGCTTGATAACGTCACAACTTGACAGTTGGAAGAAAAATGCCGACGATGAACGTCGGCGTAAACTACTGAACAATAATTGTTTAATGGTCGGGACGGGCAGATTTGAACTGCCGACCCCTCGCACCCCAAGCGAGTGCTCTACCAGGCTGAGCCACGTCCCGACGCAATTGAACCAGCTCACGGGGAGCCGGCTTTGGGGTCTGAATTAGTTTACACCAGCCAGGCCCTCCGCGTTTCGCTTCCGGCTTTCCTTAATGATGTGCAAACCGGGTACACTATCCTCCAAATGCGAATCTCCCCCACTCCCCGCTCCCTCAATTTCCGCAGCTCCCACCGCAGCCTCGCCATCTTCGCGTTTCTGCTTGTCCTCTGCGGTCTCGGCCAGGCGCAATCCGCAGCCGCCCAGCCCAAACCGCCGGGGCACCTGCTCATCTACGCCATCGATGTCGAAGGCGGCCAGGCCACGCTGCTCGTCTCCCCCACCGGCGCGTCTCTCCTTATCGACACCGGCTGGCCCACGCCCGATAGCCGCGACGCCGCCCGCATCCAGTTGGCGATGAACGACGCAGGCATCGTCCGCATCGATCACTTGCTGGTAACGCACTTTCACCACGATCACGTCGGCGGTGTGCCGGAGCTGGCCGCCCGCGTCCACATCGGCGAGTTCCTCGACCACGGCCTCAACCGCGAAGACTCCGACATCACCCGCACCGACTACGCCGCATACCTCAAAGCCATTGAAGGCAAGCCGCGCCGCATCGTTCATCCCGGCGACACCATCTCCATCCCCGGCCTCACCACCATCGTCCTCACCGCGGACGGCGACCACATCGCCTCGATTCCCGGCATCCAGCCGGCCCCCAACCCCTGGTGCGCCACCGAGCCCAAATGGGATCTCGACGATACCGAGAATCCCCGTTCCGCCGGAGTGCTGATCACCTTCGGCAGTTTCCGCTTCCTCGATCTTGGCGACCTCACCAAGGCCAAAGAGATCCCCCTGGTTTGCCCCGCCAATCCCATCGGCACAGTCGATCTTTATCTGGTTGACCATCATGGCATGAACCTGTCCAACGCGCGCGCTTTTGTCAACGCGATCCACCCCCGCGTAGCCATCATGGACAACGGCGCTCACAAGGCGGGCAGCCCCGAAGCATGGCAGACCGTCCATGAGAGCCCCGGCCTTGAAGATCTTTGGATGCTGCACACCGCCGAGGGCTCCGACGCCGCCCACAACAGCTCCGATCCCTTGATCGCCAACTTGAAGGGCGGCACTGATGGCGCATGGATCAAGGTCGCCGCCTCGCCCAATGGCAGCTTCTCCGTCACCAACGCCCGCACTGGCCAAACCAAGGAGTACCCGCACAAGTAGGGTGCATAGTCGGTTGGCCGAGGCCTGCCACTCCGAAAATGAACGGGTGCCCCAGGTCCCGCGTTTGGGACCTGGGAGACAAAGAATCCAAAGCCGCTGCCACTGCAATTGCACTATCCGCATGACAAAGCGAATCGGCATCCATCTGGGCACGGCGGGCGGGGCGTCAAGCGCCGTCGAGCGCGCGCGGGAGATTGGCGCAAACACCTTTCAGATATTCTCGCCCAGCCTGCGCATGTGGCGCGCGACTCAACGTCTTCGCCAAGAGGCCGCGGCGCTGCGGATTGTCAGGTCAGGGTTGAATCCCTGACCTGCCAGACGCGCCGTTGCAGAGCTTGGCCTTGGTGGCTTGTTGTGGGTTGTAGCGCTGAAAACTACTTGGCGGGGACGACCATGTCCTGAAGGAAATACAGGTCGGTCGATTCGATGGTGCGCAGCTTCTCAAAGTTCTCGAGGGTGGTGCCGATCTCCATATCGGGGTGGGCCTTCTTGAAATGCTCTCCGATCTGGCTCTGTCCCTTGAAGACGGAATCCCACGTGGGATAGACATCGACGGTTACGCCCTGGAACTTCATGTCGGTGCCGCCGGGGAGCAACTGCACATTGACCGACCAGCCGCTGGAGAGGCCGTCTTTGACGAGGGACTCGGCGATCGGCTGCCAGACCTTCTTCTCGTAGGCCAGCCAATCGGGGACGTTCGCGACTTTCATGTAATTGACCATGAAGTAGTCGCCCTTTTTGGCGCCGCCGACAAAGAACTGGTTCTGAAAGAGGTTGCTTGAAACCAGTTCGGTGAGCGAGTTGCGGCGGTCGACAAACTCCTGCGCGCTGCTGGCGATGCCAGCCTTCTTGAGTACGGCGGCCAAGCCGTCCATATCCATTGGCTCGGGGGGCGTGCCGGGGTACATGGTCACGCTCAGGTAGTCGCACTCAGCCGACTTTCCCGCTGGATAAACGGTGTGCAGCAGATACCAGATGGAGACTGCGCCGGAGTCTGCCCTGGCCTGAGCAAACTTGTGCAGGTCTTCGGCGGCGAACTTGCGGAAGTCGGCGCCCTTGTCTGGCCTGACTTTGATACAGGCAACGGTGTGAAAACCGCTCTGAGGCTGCTGGGCAACCAGAGAGACACAACTTGCCGCGGCGATTGCGACAAGGGAAAGCGTGCGGGAAAGATACATTCAAACCTCCAATTAGGGCCTCAGACTTGCCGAGGGGGGAAGAGTATGGCTTGTCGTCTGGGGGCCCATGTGAAGCTATAACAGTCACATACGGGGATGTAAAGGCTATTCTTGCGCCGCGATTTGTAGCGGGAAACGCATAGAAGATTGGGCGCATTCATTCGTTCAATGGGTGATTAGTTGCGGAGCCAGACATTGATTTCAGCGGCGTTCTTTCGGGACAGTTACAAGCCGAATTGGGGTTAGGAGTTCGGAAGAGCGATTTCACCGTGGACGGAAGCGCGCGTACAATGTCGGCATGAAGCAATCGACGGAAGCTGTTGCACGGGCGTTTGTGCAGGCCATCAACCGGCATGAGGTGGAGGCTCTCGGGGCGCTGATGGCGCAGGGGCACCGGTTTGTCGATTCGATGGGGCAGGTTGTCGAAGGACGGGAAAATGTGAAGATGGCGTGGGGCGGATACCTTCGCATGGTTCCGGATTACGCCCTCTCGGTGGAGGAGACAATCTGCGATGGGCCGGTGGCGATCATGCTAGGGGCGGCCAAAGGCACCTACACGCCCGATGGCTGGTTGAAGGCGGAAAACCGCTGGGAGACGCCAGCGGCGTTCCGAGCCTTGATCAAGGATGGCAAGGTGGCGGAGTGGAGAGTGTACGCCGATAATGAGCCAATGCGGCAGCGCATGAGGAAGAGCAAGTAGATATTCCCCGCCAGAGTCTGAGGCTTTACATTGTGCGCCGCTCAAAGCGGATTGCCGGGTGTGGGCAAGACGGCGATTGCCGGCTCAGCGAATCCAATCCCGCTTATTCGAGATGCTTGGCTCGAAGTCAATCCGCGCGCTGGTGTCCCTGCGATTGAAATCGAGGCCGAGTGCTCAGACGCCGGCGATGATCGATGCCGCGTGGAAACTCGAGTCTCGGATGTTTCTGGATTGCAACTGCCTGCATGGGATGAAGTGCACTTCCGAGAGTACGCTCCGTGGAATCGCGAACGTCTCGTCATCGATACGGCCAGCACGACATTGGACTAGAACGTGGAGATCGTTCGAGAGGCCCTGCGAGA
>Ga0302281_10000979_pt1 | contig 20906 bp, 14 predicted proteins | sample III_Fen_E1_2_FD_198762 | JGI IMG/M metagenome (GOLD analysis project Ga0302281, IMG submission 198762) | Peat permafrost microbial communities from Stordalen Mire near Abisko, Sweden - III_Fen_E1_2 | ecosystem: Environmental > Terrestrial > Soil > Wetlands > Permafrost | place: Sweden: Abisko...
CGAATAGCCCGTCTTCGTGAAACTGATGAAAAAGGTCGGCGGGTTTGCCGGTGCGGTCGTCGTGGTCGTCGCAGCCGTTGTCGTGGTCGTAGCGCCGGTCGTCGTCGTTGTCGCAGCCGTTGTCGTGGTCGTAGCGCCGGTCGTCGTCGTTGTCGCAGCCGTTGTCGGCGTCGTCGGAGGACAAACCTGGTTACCAGCACCGTACGTCAAGACGCCATTCAGGTAGCCGTAGCCATAAGCAGATCCAGTTCCAGACGTTACGCCGTCCGACGCGTAACCGAAGTTGCACGCATGCGTGTAGTCAGCCTGTGCGCCCTGCGTTTCAATAATGCTCACGGCGATACCGGCAACTAGTGAGAGCGCAATCACGCCCGGGACAAGCCTCTTACGTTGTGACATAAAAGATCGTTGCAATCGAGTCATTCGTTCGGCTCCTCGCCAATTTTTCTAGGAGTGTAGATCTGCCAAACCCTAACAGATAACAGGTAAATCACCAGTAAAATACGGATTATTTTCACGATGTTGCCTACTCAAGGTTGCTTTATTCGCCAAAAGTCACTATCCGCCCTTGTTTACCCTTTCTTCGACGATCGACGAAGACCAATACCAAAAATCCAGCGAATGTTATGGAAGAGATGAGATAGCCCAGTCGCACTTTGGACCATGCGGAAAAGATCAACAGTCCTCCGTGTTTGTTCACTCGCACCAGTACGGTTCCTTCGACCGACTGGCGAACCGGAACGCCGTTCAGCGTCCAGCCCTTCTGGTAGGGCACATCGACGCTCGCCCAACCGGGTGGTCCCGGACTTATTTCATAAGCTATGGGCGAAATCTCCTTCACCCTGTTACTCACGGCTGACGTTGTCAACGAAGCTTCGGACGTTAAATTCACATTCTTCGAGGTCGATACATTGGCAGCGTCAGTTGAATTCACGAATGCCTTCGAACCCAGAGCGTGTTGTTTCTCCAAAGCAAGGAGGCCGCCGACACCCGAGACTCCCGTCAATTTGGATGAGACCAAGCCAACGCCACCGTAATCTTCGTTTTTCCACACGACGAGCGACGACGACGTAAGGACACGACGCAAATCATTTTGCCGACTGAACCATCGATCATAAAAAAGCCAATCAACGGTCTTAGCGAGCACGACGTAGCGAACACCGAGTGGGGCAACAAGTGCACCAAATGACTGGATTTTGGCGGCGTTTTCGAAAAGCGAAACAAGATAAGTCGACCGAGGAGACGTTGATTGCGTTAGAACATCTCCCAATTCAACATCGTCACCAGATATAACGTTCCGTCGAAATGACGACGACCCGACGTTATTGATAACTCGTCCTTGACTAAACGGGTACGACATATAGAGGTGCCACGGCAAATACAGAATGTTCCCTGGACCAGTCCCCATCATTGCGTCGGCTCTCGCATATGAACTCGGCAAGGGACTCGGCACAACTTGTCGCGCTAAGCCATTAAAAATATTGGCACTGTAGCTAAGGGGAAGGGCAACGCCGAGCAGCAACGTTGCGCCTAATTTTCCAAAGCTCCGGGTTGAAAAATAGCTATCACGAAAGCGCTCAACGCCCCAACCAAAAAGAACGGCGTAGGCAAGCGCTAGCAACATCAAAAACTTCTGAGGTTCTCGCATAATCGCGAAAAATGGGATGTGGTTATAGGACCACGTAAAGAGGCCGCCCGTCGGTCCCTGACTCCCCAACGCTAGAAAAAATCCACTTACTCCAACAAAAATCCAGAAAAATGCGAAGGTGCGTTGACGACGAAGGAGTTGGACATCTTGCTGTTCGGACAGTGACTTCGAAAAATTAAATTGAGTTTTTTCCTTGTCGTTCCCGATATGAACGCCAGACGTATCTTCCGAAACCACATCTCTTTTTTGCGGTTTTCGCACGACGCCCCAGAGGCCATAAAGCACGATCGCGAGAATCGCAATAAATAAGAAAGGCCAACCGCTGATTGCATCCTTCGGCAACTCAGGCCCCGGTCCAAGTCGCCAAAAACCATAGAGTCCCAAAACATTTGTGAAGAGCCCAAGATGGGGGTCGCCCGTGGTCCTATATAAATCGAGGCTGGCTTGACCCACCGAACTCGAAAGATTGGTTACCAAATGTGGCAGGTATATGTAGGAGTTCGTTATCGCAAAAACGCCACCAATGGTTAAAGCCCAGCCGAAAAATCGACGAGTAGAAAAATTGCGGCCACGAAACGAAAAAAGTGCGACGCCGACCACAATGACCCCGAAAATCCACGCGAAATGCGGACTGAGTGCAGTTAGCAGCGACCACCACAACGCAACTATTGTCCAACGAAAAGGACGATCGTCTACGGAACGAAGAGCTGCAGCCGTCGCGAACGGTAAGAGTGCGTAGCCAAAAAGTAACGCTATGTGCCCTGCGTAAAGGCGATTAAATACAAATGGATTTACCGCGTACAGGGTTCCCGCAGCGACGCGCGACAAACTAGACCGTCCTGCCAGCCGCCCAGCTCCTACAACGGCAATCGGGAAAAAGGCGAAAATCAACAACCACGTCGAAGCTGATCCGATAATCCGGTTAAGGACAGCCATAATTGCTGAGCCCAAAATGCCGGTGGTAAGCCCTCCATTAAGTCCTAGGGCAGATGAATTTGCAACAACAACGTGTGGCCCGATGGTCCAGTCCAAGAGAAATACACGTTTAGCCCCTAAGAGTGGAGCGCAAACGGCAAGACCAAGAGTGACTCCCCATAGGAAAGTCACCAGGTCCGGACGGCGAAAAAACCGAGACCAATATCGAGTACCAAACTCTCGACCTCTGAGATTTCCTAACGAAAGGTGAGAGAGGTCTACCTGTTCACGATTCAACTTTGACCTCTTTGTTCACCACAGAATTCTGTCAAATGAAAAATATTCCCATGAAGCAGGCAAAGTGCCTCGCAACGCAATCGTGACACATTTCACTTGACGGGTCTATATCGCCAATTGACAATAGATTGGCCGTGCTTCAATTCGTCACGTCAGCCCAAGGATGAACAGCCTTCCACGGTTATGATGCTTCAAATTTGACGCAGATTTTGGCCTCAAAATAAGCCGTATTCAAGGGAAAACATTGGCGAATGCATCCAAAAATGCTGCGGTGAATTTTGCCGGAGAGACGTGGTCTCGTTTGACAACGGGCATTTTTGGTCGAGGCGCGGTGTCATTCGTATTGGCCACCGCCGGCGTCAACATTTCGAATTTTCTCTTTCACGTGGTCATTAGTCGCCAACTTGGTCCTTCCCACTATGGCGCAGTTGGCGCGATACTAAGTCTGCTTGGACTGCTTGCGGTTCCCGTCGGCGCTGCGCAACTAGCCGTCACTCAAGCGGTCATAAAGCACACGGCAAACGATGAAACTTTTTCGCTTCGCCGACTTACTTTTCGCGCTCTACTCGTTGGCGTTTTTGCAATGCTCGCGTTCGGAGCTTCTGCACCGTTGATTGATGGTTTCTTACATCTGCACTCGCCCATACCAATTCTTTGGGTCAGCGCTTGGATCCCCTTAGCCACGGTTGGTTCGGTGTTGCAAGGAGCGCTCATTGGCGAGTACAGATTCCGTACCGCCGCGTTCGCCACGTTTGTCGGGGGAGGTCCAATTCGCCTCGTGGCGGGTTCCGTCATGGTGGCACTGGGATTTGGCGTATCTGGCGCCATCGTAGCGACGATTTTCGCCCAGATTTTTTCTACCGGATGGCTTCTCTTTGCCGCACGTCATCAAATGGGCCGAGGCTCCGAAATGTTCGTGGTGAGTACCTCTCGCCGGGACATGTTGTTGTCAATTTTCGCAATCGGCAGTTACACCGCACTACTAGGTATTGACACCTTTTTGGCTCGCCATTTCTTTGCGGCTTCGACGGCTGGTGAATATGCGGCTGGCGCCGTAGCGGCTCACATTGCTCTCTTTGTCCCTGGTGCAATTGTCACGGTGGCTTTTCCGCATTGGGCCAGTGGAAAAGGAGTTGAGGCATCAAGTCGCCGAGCTTTTCGCGAAGCGTTGAGAGCTACGGCGGTGTTGGGAACTTTTACCGCTCTTGTGCTCGCCGTTTTTTCAGGACTTGTCATTCACTTGCTGTTCGGTTCAAGTTACGACCACGCCATCGGAATCGTTGGCGTGCTTGCTTTTGGTTCAGCAGTCATTGGCATCACAAGTTTGTTCATTTATCTCCACCTCGCCCGAAGATCATTGATGGCCTTGGCACCGTGGTTGAGCGTTGGCTTCGCCATTGTGCTGATCTCTCTTTTTCACAAAACGACGCTGACGGTTGCCTTCATCATGCTTGGTATTAGTTTCATGACGCTCGTAGTCACTGGCGTTCCCGCTGTTTGGGCACTGGCCGCGGCGACAGCATTCGATGCCACTCGGGACCATTCGCAAATCGATATGGCTCCAGCGAAGATTGATTTCACGTTGGTAATTCCCTTTTACAATCCCGGCTCCCGCTTTAGTGGACACGTGCGAGACGTAATTCGTGTCCTTGAATCGACAGGAATTTCCTTCGAAGTGCTCGCCGTTTCCGACGGTTCGACTGACAACAGTGAAGATCAACTGAGAACAATCCAGTCGGATCACCTTTCTCTTGTTCGGCTCAGTCAAAATTCGGGAAAAGGCGCCGCCCTTCGAGCAGGCCTTCAGCGCGGACATGGAAAATATTTGGGATTTATTGACGGCGATGGCGATTTATCCGCCGATGTTCTCCTCGTTCTCATTGAAGTCATGCAGCGCGAACAACCCGACATCATTTTCGGTAGCAAGCGCCACCCTGGCTCTCAAGTTGTCTACCCTCCTCTTCGGAGAATTTATTCCTGGAGTTATCAACAACTGAATCGCTTGCTTTTTCGCCTACCAATTCGCGACACTCAAACCGGGGTCAAGGTATTTAGGCGCGACGTCCTAGCAGCGGTGTTGCCACGCATGGTCGAAAAACGTTTCGCTTTTGACTTGGAACTATTCGTTGTCGCTCGGCAACAAGGATTTAGACACTTCGTTGAAATGCCGGTGCATATTGGACAACGATTCGGCAGCACGGTTTCATTACGTTCTGTCAAGAATATGTTGGTCGACACGATGGCTATCTTTTACCGGCTTCAAATTCTTCACTTCTACGAACGTGATTTTCGAGCCAAGCCCGAAGTGACACTGATGACGCGAAACTACATCGATGAGACCGCTTCAGTCGACTCTGTTCCGGTGCCAATCCGCAAAGATCAACCAAAGTTGCGAATACTGATTCTCAACTGGCGCGACATCGCTCATCCGAAGGCGGGTGGCGCGGAAATCTACACGCACAACGTGGCCATTGCCTGGTTGAACAGTGGACACGAAGTAACGCTCTTCTCCGCTGAGGTAGAAGGACGTCCAGCAATTGAGGATCTCGATGGCCTGCATATCATTCGCCGGGGCAGTCGTTTCAGCGTCTATCGAAAGGCCAAGCAATACTTCCTCTTGGAGGGCCAAGACAAATTTGACTTAGTGGTCGATGAAATCAACACACGTCCCTTTTTCGCGCATCGTTGGGTTCAAGATATTCCCGTCGTCGCACTTATTCATCAAGTCTGTCGAGAACTTTGGTTTTATCAGATGTCTTTTCCGTTGGCCGCCGTCGGACGGTATTGGTTGGAACCAAAGTGGTTAAGAAGTTTTCGCCATGTTCCGACGGTGACCGTCTCGGAGTCAAGTCGAGCTTCACTTGCGCATTATGGTCTTAAGGAAATCATGGTTGTACCCGAAGGACACGAAGAGCTTTTGGTCTTGCCCGACGTCGTTCGCGAGTCACAACCCACCGTTGTTTTTGTCGGACGACTCGAGGAGCACAAACGACCGCGTGATGCGATTCGCGCCTTTGAGATATTGCACGCAGTGATGCCATCGGCAATTCTTTGGGTCATCGGAACAGGTCCGTTGGAAGACGAACTTCGTCATACGGCTCCGGAAGGAGTTGTATTTCTTGGAAAGGTTTCTCCAGCGGAGAAGATCTCTCGACTCGCTCGAGCTCACGTTCTGATAGCGACATCCGTGCGAGAGGGTTGGGGCTTAGTAGTTACCGAAGCCGCTTCTGTAGGCACGCCGACCATCGCCTACGACGTTGCTGGTCTAAGGGATTCCGTCCGAGCCTCGAACGGGAAATTAACCAAGGAAAGCCCGGAAGCCTTGGCCTTAGCCCTACATCATTTTCTAAATAGTTGGACTCATGAAGGATTCCCGAGTGTGACACCTGGCGGAGTAGTTCCTTGGAGCGAAGTTGCGCGTAGGATTCTGACGGCCGCGATGAAGCACAACTCGCACTTCAATGCCGGTGAATCATCTGTCAACCATTAGGCCACAACGTTTACCAGTTGTGGGTACGTGCCTCGACGTTTTCCATGCTTATTCGCTGCACTTGCTACCAACTTCGGCGGAAAATATTGGGAATCTTCCTCACTCTTGTACGCAATTTGGCGATTCAACCAACTCAAAACACTTAACTCTCCGCTTTGCCTGAGTTGCCAGACTTTTCTCGCCATACTTCAGACCAACGAAGCGAGTCACGAATCCCCTCTTCCAGAGACAGCTTTGGTTCCCACTTCAACACTTCACGCGCCTTCTCAAGGTTGACAAAGATCCCGGTCGTGTCGCCCAACCGACGAGGCGACAGAATAAAAGTGACGTTCGTTCCTAACGTCTGATTGAAAGCAGCGATTAACTCCAAAACCGTCGTGCCACGCCCCGAACCAAGATTGATTGCTTCAAATCCTCCGACCTTATTCGGGTCTGACATGAGATTACGGAGCGCCGCGACGTGAGCCTCCGCAATGTCCCAGACGTGTACGTAGTCACGAATACCAGTTCCGTCTCTAGTAGGGAAGTCCGACCCCGTGATTTCGAACGGTGTACCAGTCTCCATTGCCATGAATAATTTTCCCAAAGCGTGACTGGGCCGAGAGCTTTGCAGACCCGTTCTCATTTTCGGATCTGCACCGACTGGATTCGCGAAGCGAAGCGACAACGCTTGAAGCCTCGAGGCACGTGCAACATCTTCCAAAATCCATTCAAAGAACAGCTTGGATCGGGTGTAGGGACTCTCGGGACGTAAGGGTGAGGTCTCAGTAATTCCTGCGTTGGTGTCCGATTGAAACACCGCCGTGGAAGAACTGAAAATTAAACGACGACAACCGTTTCTTTGAACACTTTCCAGAAAAAGAAGACTTTTGCTCAAGTTCGTTTCGTAATAAGCCAATGGCTGAAGGACAGATTCCGGAACGTTTATCAGAGCCGCACACAGGATTGCAACCTCGATATCAGGGTGATCTCGGAAAATTTTGTCGACTAGGTCACTGTTGGCAATGTCGCCTTCGTAGAGAGTCCGATTCAGCGATTCGTCGAAACTAGACCCCCCGAGATTGTCGAGAAGGATTGGAGCAATATCGGCGTCGAGACAAGCCGAAGCAATGGTGCTTCCGATGTAGCCAGCACCTCCCGCAATCAGTACCTTCACTCAATTCTCCTTTTCCAGGTCGAACTCTTCCGTGTTGACTCTCGGTCGACGCAACTTGAACCAACCAAGTTTTACCTTTTCGAAAGTTCAAAAAACGTCGCACCATAAGCAAGTCATCGGGCAACGTTTGCTCGATGGGCTCTCGGACTCAGGGTTAAAAGTCTGGTGACGATTTCGCAATGCGCAAGCCGTCAATAGTTCCGTCGACGTACGCCTTAGCCAGACGAAAAAAATTTCCCGATCGAAGAAATCTTACAGAGAAGTACGCGCTAATCAAGGGAAACCAAAGAATCCAGAACGCAAAACTTGGACTGAATCGCGGGGGGTGCACATAACGAAGGATGACCCGACACCTCGCTTGATCATGCACCAAGGCCGCATTATCAATTCGGGTCGTAAAACTTTCGTATCCCAAATCGTGCCAGTCTCTAGCTTTGGTTGAAATCCGCATATTTAATCCGGCTTCCTGAATCCGAATGCCCCAGTCCAGTTCCGCTCCGTTGTGAGGAAAACGTTGAACATCAAACGGTACGCTCAAAAGAGTTGATTTCCTTGTACAAAACACGTTTGGAATGAAATCACACGTCGGAAGAAGTCCAGATTCGTCAACCCCGCTCAAGACCCTTTGACTTCGAAGATAGTGGTTGAAACCTAAGCTGTCGCGTTTCATTCCGGCACACCACACACCGGAACCGTCGGGCCAGCGCATCATGACAGGCCCGACGGCGCCAATCTTTTCACTCGTTCGAAGTACCTCAACTAACTGATAGAGCATTTGAGGATCGACAATATTGTCGTCATCGATAAAACAGAGGTACGGCCCATTCGCAAAAGATGCCCCTAAATGACGCGATTTAGCACTGCCAAACAATTGATCGCCGGTCCCCGACGGCACAACAATGAGCTTTACATCAGGGAACCGTTCACTCACCGCGTCGATCGTTTCGTCAACGCAATTATCGGCTACAACAATAATCTCAAGATCGCAATTTGATAATTGCGATGCCATGACACTCACAAGGAGCCGCTCAAGTTTCTTCCATCGATTTTGAGTAGGAATTACGACGCTCACAAAAACTTCGGACACGGAGTTCCTATGCGCCTTAAGAACTTGATGCTCGATAAGTGCTTTTGGACCGAGGTGAGAATTCATCGTAATTCGTTTCGGGCTTTCCTACCCCAAGGACGATGCCTATAACGTAAACGATGTACCACAAGGCCCCGACTGGGTTTTTGGCGGTCTGACCAAGCGCGGAGCGGACTCTAATAGGCAGACGGGGCCGAGGGGTTGTAGTGCTTTTCAGAGTTTCGCGATTTCGCCTTGATTGATTTGCGAACTCACGAAATCCCAAAGGTGGAACCTTGAACACCATCGCCTCAAAGACGTTCAATGCCTCTAAGTCGTTATCGAAAAGAAAGTCAGTTAATGCTTGATCTTCTACAATCGATCCGGAGCCCACAGGGTATCGAAATGTTGCAACAAACGAACCTCTCGTCGCTGTAACGGCGCCTTCGGTACGTATGAATGTGCGCGGGAGTCTTGAAGCAATGACAGCATTAACCTCTAAGTCCCAGGCACCGGCTCTTCTCCGACCCTGAGCGAAAAGAGGATCCGCTCGCGTCACGCCAATCGCAACTACCGCCTCCGTATCAAGAATGAGTGCAGAAACTAAATTAATTATGCACGAACTTTCGAGTCGCAAATCGTCGTCAAACATTAGAACGAAATCTGCGTTAACGACCTCAGAAATTCCGAAGGCAGCGTTGAGGGCAACTTTTTTAATTCGTCGAGGTTCAACGTGGTCAATAATAAAGTGATATTTCAATTCTTCGGCCCAATCCCTAGCCTCAGTTAGAACGGAATCCTTGGTTGAAGAGTCGCTCACGACGAAAGTCAAAGACTTCCATGCATAATTTTTTACGGCATCATGGATTGATTGAAGAGTTGGTACGAGTGACCCATCCAAATCGTAGGAAGGAATCAACACCGCAAGTTTTACAGTACTGAAATCCATCTCCCGCTCTCTTCCGCGGGTACTACCCACTGCTGCTAAACCTACTAGTTTTGAAATCTACGACGAGTTAGGAGCCACAGCGACAAGGCCATCAGCAAGCCTCCAGAAAATAATAAGAGTTCTTTTTCCCATTCAACAGAAGTCGTCGAATTATGTAAATGGAGGGTCTTAGTTGTAACCGTCGCTGTCAACCAGCCATTGGTAAGACCGTTGACCATGACATGCCTTGCGTGATTTGGACCAATCCACGATGGCGAGTATCCGGTCATAGAAGTGACCAAACCACCGTCACTGAGTGTGGATGGAGTGCCAACCAAGATCAACTTTCCCTCTGATGGCAACTGTCGAACCTTTACTTTCGCGTACTGCTCGATGGATGGCGTACCATCACCACTTGCGTCTGCGTATAGAAAAATTCTCAACGAAGTTGTTCCTTGCCTCGGTTGGAAGGTCGTTCTAACCTCATGCCAATTTTTCGTCACTTTTATTTGTGGTGTCGTTGCACACAAGTTCGACGGAACTTGCAACACGCAGATTCTTGGTGCATTTCCTTCAAGCGTTCGGGCACTGAAAGTCAAATGTACATTTCCCCTTTGCCAAGTGAGTTCTTTCGACTCACACGCACTATCGATTGAGGCCTTCAATTGCAATATGTAGTTGGGGGCTGAACTAGCACTGACAATCCTCGACGCACTGAAAACGTCCGTCTTTCCTACTTGATACTGTGCGTTGCAGTTGCCAACTTTGCCCCAAAGCCCCTTGGAAAAGTCGCCATTTTCCAAAAGACTCTTGCCGATTGGAATCGCAACCTTTGCTTCGAAATGCCTGGGGCTCAGGTATGAAAGCGAGAGTCTCGCAGATTGTTTGGACCCAAATGCGTGAAGAACATATTTCGCATCGGCAGGCACCACAGCTTTGACAGAAAGCGTCGATGGACCTTCTACCCATTTTGAGAGTGAAGGAAATTCAGTTAACGAGATATGGCCGCCGGCGGGCTTTGAACTTACTAACGCCGTATGGGCAGGGAGTATCGCCAATTCTTTAAGATTGGGAGACGACGAATTGACCGTCGCAAAGTTTGAAAACGCTTGACGATATTTCGGTTTCAGCTCATATACCGAGAGTGGGCCACTTTTGTGGATCAATTGCATCTCCGGATCAATTGAGAGAGAGTCCTTCAGTCTTGTTGGAGAAGTAATTGTACGGCTTGGAAACTTTGAATTTATATCCCCACGCACCAAAACAATTGGGGTTCCTACGGCATCGAGAATTCTGCCTGCTTCAGTCCAATCCTGACTAAGAAGAGAGGAGGATTCGAGTTTCACGGAATTTAAAAGCTCGCTTGAAACTAAACCATATCCTTGAGCACTAGGAACAACGACATTTCTATTTAACATATTTGAGATGAAACCATCGGAGCCGTAGTACCAGGTGTATGGCATTTGATAAAAGTCGTTAGCAGGCAACACCATAAGAGCACCGCTCGGTGCCTTCGAAGAATTTAGATATCTAGCTGAAGCGTTCCAATATTTCGGAAAGACAACATGCGCCGAAGGAAAACCGTCGTGAGGTCCAGAAATCTCCGCACCTGTCCAAAGTGGATACGAAGCCGCTAGTCCACCACAAATTATCAACATGGCGACAACTAGCGATAGCGGAATTTTTTTCGCGAAAACAAACAACGGACTACCACGCCAAGTTTGAGAAACGTTGGTTTGACGAAAGTGTTCAACCAAGAGTCCATTGAGAATCGCATAACCGAATGAGGCCGCAATGAGAAATCGCCCCGGTTCGCGAAGAAGCCATCCAAATTTCAGGTGATAGATAGGGTCAAAAACCAGGTTTCCTGGACTCCTCGTACCGGTGCTGAAGAAAATCACACAGAGTGACAAGAGAGAAACGACACCAATGAGTTTGGACGCTCTTTGCGACGACCACACGACAATCCGGCGCAAAGAAATAATTGCAAAGGCGCTTAAGGGGACTACCGCTAAAGCCAAGTCCAATGGGAAGCGTGCGAAATTCTCAGCATACGGAAAATAGGTCGTGAATGCCCAAGCCCAAGTTGTGTTCAGCCAAAGACCGTTCGCCAACGTGGATCGCGACTCAGTAAACCCCCAACTCGAAAGTGTCGAGAGATTTGATGTCGCCACGCCGCCAAGTGATGACAGAGCCGGAATAATCCAGTAAGCCGAAGCGCTCAACAAGAGGAATCCGCCTATTAATACGCCGTTGAGAGCACGTGCCGCAGATTGTTGGCCATACATTGCCCACACCAAGATGGGTGTGAACGAGGTCGTTAAAATCACCATAAGCACAATCGGTGGATTGCTGTAAGCGAATCCCACGAACGGCGCGGCTAAAACAAAAACAAGACAAACGTGCCATAACCGCGCTCGACGCGCACCATAGGAGATAAGGACACTCGCCAACAATGGTACAAGAATCATGGCAACCAAGAAAACCGTATTGTCGCCGACAAAACTCATCGTCATTGGATTGAAGAAATACAACGTTGCGATTACAACTCCGGAAATAATTGAAAGCTCCAGAGCCCTTGCAAATGCGGCAGCGGCAACAAAGACGCCTCCAATGAGAAAGCTAATCCAAACTCGCTGAGCAAGTGCACCCGACCCTCCCAGTATGTGTACTAACCACGCGACCGCAGCCCACGGGAGTTGTATCTGGTTGCTAGCGGGGGCTCCAAGATTTGAACCGGACCAGGCAAATGAGTGGAGAATTTTTGCAATCCACGCCACTCCCATAGGTGGTGTAATGTCACCACCCGCGTCCGTCGTTCCAGCAACGAACCAACGTTGGACACATAAGGCTCCAAAAACCCCAAGGCCAAACAATGCCAGGCGCCACGAAAGATTGGAAGAACCTCTCCCTTCAACGATCGCCACATCTTCGGACTCACGTATCTGTAACAATGACAACGCACCAATGACGAGGCCAACAAAACCGACATCGGTAAAAACTTCTTGAACGCCTCCCGACGGAAGTAGTTGTCCTTGAGTTAAAAGGGCAAGCGAGACCACTGCGATGATTCGTCGTGCACGACCGATGAAACGAAGACAATTCTTCATGTTCGCAAATAGCTGACTCGAATTCGTTTCGAATTGTTTCACATTCATCTGTCGTAGTTTCGAGTTGGTCGCTGCAACTCGATATTTCCACCTAGGCTCAGCCAAAGAAGTCCTGAAGCGACGGCGACAACTTCCCCAGCTTTCAGGACGACTAAACCAAGACCCAGAGGATTGGCGAGGGCTCTAAGACTGCGCAACCACCTTCTTCGCGTCGTGTTGACCAGCGCTTCAACACCATGTTTTTTGCCAAATTTCATCAGACCCGAGGCGTAGTACAACTTTTTCCGGCAAAGACTGAAGTAACGAACTCGCCCCTCATCGTGCAATATCACGCTCTGCGTTCGTGAACGAGGCCCAAGTTTCAACGTCCGCAGACCCAAATCCCAATCCTCAGCGCCCGTCATTGACTCATCGAAGCCCTCGGCTTCGGAAAAAACTGTGCGTCGAAAAAATCGTGGGGCTTCAACGTTGTCGTTTCCCACATAAAACGAGCGTTCGTAGGCACTGACTTTGGCCCAGAATCCTTCGCCGATCGTGACTTCTGGAACCACCACGCTTGCCGTTCCACTAGAAATCGATGCAACAACTTCATCGACGACGTTTATGCCAAGCAACATATCTGAATCAATAAATCCAATGATGCTTGACTGAGAGACTTTGGCTCCCGCATTTCGCTGCGCTGAGCGCTCAGGGCCCATTTCAAGCACGACGTCGGCGAGTTCATCGGCAATCGCACGTGATTCATCGGCGGAAAAATTATCAACCACAACTATTTGGCAGTTTCGAGTTTGACCTCGAATGGATTCAAGACATGCTCGAAGTGTTCGACCCGAGTTCCTCGTAGGAACCACAATGGTTACATCAAAATCAGAACCTATTGACACTTTGCATCGTCCACATTTAGGTCCTCTTAAATCCAACTTAGCAGCATTCAGGATTTTAAAATTCGCGTAATAGAGCAAATAGATTGCCACTTTTCAAAGCAATAGAGAGAGCGACGTTTCGACATGATCTTTGTGTCGGAATGCAAATTCACTCGTCTTCCTGGCTATCTAGACACAAGTGCAAAACCAGCAAAATCTAGATCCTTGCAACCTCAAAAAAATGAAGTCAAAGGCTTCTGAAACGCAGCCACCACGATCACGACGTGCACTTCGATTCACTTTTACGAAATGGTATTCGTAGAACAAAATGGGGAGTTCTACCTCGAAATCAGGACCTTTTCGTAAAACAACAAAACCGGCTCATGAGCACTAGACCACTCGAAGAGTGGACGAATTTCCTCGCTGGCCTTTCTCACACGGGCAACATTCGACACATCAAGTGAGTTAAGGCAAGCCACAATAGTTTCAACTGTATGTCCGCACGGGATACTCACTAAACCTGCAGTTTCGCGCAAGTATTCCCATTCGCTCGAAAGAACGCCACATCCCATTGCTAAAGCATCCGTCAAAATGCCAGTTGTCAACATCTCGCCATCGGAGTCAATCGGTAATGCAATGAGATCGCATAGTGCTAGGCGTTCACGAATTGTACGGTCACTAACAAATCGGTAGGTCTCGTGAATAGCAATGCGCGGGTCATTAGGTACATTATCGCCGTGCCGAAGAGACCAACAAGCAACCTCTATGTTGGGATTTGTGCTCAAAGCTACGCCTTCAAGAAACGCCTCAACTTTTCGTTCCTCACGCGGACTCCCGAGGATTCCGATCCGAATTGGCACTTTCTCGAGTCCCCATTTTTTCTCAATTTCGCTACGTCGTTCTAGAAGTGCACTATCTCGATGTGAACTGGGATAACAATGCTTAATAATTACGTGCTGACACGAATCTTTAAATTGGTAAAGCTCACGAATCTTTCTTTCGCCCCAGGCGCTGTGATGAATTACCCCGTCGGCCACACTCGCCCAAAGCCGAAAGATTGGGTCAAAGGTCTCGTGGTCCTTTGAATGTGGCGTTAGGTCGTGCGCTGTCCATACAATTTTCACATCGGCATTCTTTAATCGATCAATCAAAGTGCGTGTCTCACCGAGATTCCGTCCAAAGCCGTCAATGAAGTGCAAATGAAAGATGCCCACGGAATCGAGATTCACTTTCGGTACTCGAAAGCGAGGTTCCGAAATTGGCAGACAAATAAACGATTGTCGAATGGTCTTTCGAAGATTCCTCACATAAAGGTTACTGAAACCCTGCATGAGGACAACTTGTTTTGTCCGAGTATCCCGATGCAGCCTTTCCGAGGTCCGCTGTCCCTTTGACGATGTCGCCAAGCGTGTGACTATGTATGTCAAGCGAGCAAACTGATGCTCGGCGTATGGCACCATCCACTGAAGCGAGGAACGGTGAGCGAAAAGCATTGCACGAGTTAAGAAATCGCTAGTTTCACGCGCCGAGCGACGAGGGGTGCCTAACTTCACTGTGCTTCCTTTCTCATCGAACGAATGCTAAATCCACCATGCCTTGGTTCATTTTGCGATTGAACTAATGGAGTTACGGACGCGTCAACGCCAAGTACTTTGCGCACGTTCCCAGTTTGGTTCCGTCGAATTCTTTCGATATCGAGAGTTAAGCAATAAAGCTGAACGGTAACCAAAGTATGAGAATGCTCCCTTAGGATCCCTCAGCCACAACTGAGAAGCAACCTTAATCAGCATCCATCGAGAAATTTTGGATGACTTTGAATTCTTCGCTGCATTTTGGTAGCGCCTTGTTTGTCTGGAGAACTCTAAAACACCTGATGCTGGAATTTTGTAAACAACCGCCTGGTGGAGATTCAGAGCGCGTAAACCATTTCTAATTACGTAGTCGGCTAACTCGACATCATCAGCAATCGATTCTCTTTCGGCCGGAAATCGAAAACTATGGGCGAACGCGCCCGTAGTAGCCCACAAAGATCCTTCCGCTCGAACCGCATTTGATGGCAGTCTTTTTGCGATTTCGCCGACCATCTTCATTTGCCATGCGCTGGCTCGTCGAGCGCCTTTCGCAAAATGAGGATCTACTCGCGTACAGCCCACGGCAATGACCACGTTCGGCTTTTGCTGGAGTTCTTCCACGATGATGGTGACGGATTCTGGGTCGAGCAAAACGTCGTCATTGGTCACAATGACAATGTCAGCGCTCCCTACTTCGGGCTTAGCAAACGCAGCATTTAACGCATCCATTACCGGGCGCCTCGTTTCAGAACGATCAACAATCAGCGTACAGTTGACGTTCTGGGCCCACGTTTGAGCCTGTGAGACGACATCTTCTGTCGTCGATGAGTCACTGAGGACGAGGGTGTAACCAGAACTCGACCAGTTAGAAACAGCATTATTCAGAGATTCCAGCGTTGGGATAATGGAAGCGCCTTGTAAATAAGAAGGAATGACAAAAGTAAGAGAGGTCGCCACGATCTCCGATTCCTAACGAGTTGTAACTTTGAACAAAAAATTGAGCGTCGTTATGACTGAGCCTCTCGCTGTCGCGCCACCTCAAAGGCTGCGACCGATGCTGCGACGCCAGCATTTAACGAAGATATTTTTCCTAATTGAGGAATGGAAACGACTGCGGCGCAACGTTTTCTCGTAAGAGCGGCGAGACCGCTTTGTTCGCCACCAACGACGAGGGCGACGGGCGTGCTCGCGAGATCGACGTCATAGAGCGACTGCTTGGACTCACCCGCGAGTCCTACCGTCAAGACGCCGGCCTTGTTGAGTTGGTCAATGGCTGTTGGAATGCCACCCACGTCTGCAAATGCCAAATACTCAATCGCCCCGACCGCGGTCTTGGTGACTGCTGGAGTGATGCGAGCCGAGCGGTGACGCGGCAAAATCACGCCGGTAACGCCTGCACCGTCAGCGCTTCGCAGAATCGCGCCAAGATTTCGCGGATCGGTCACGCCGTCGCAAACGAGCAAGAACGGATTCTTTACGGCTAAAAGGTCGTCTAGGCCCACTGTCTTGAGTCGTGCGCAAAACGCCAGCACACCCTGGTGGCCGTCCGTGCGAGCTTCACGGTCGAGACGATTCATCGAAACTATTTGCACCTGCACACGCTGACGCTTGGCTTCGTTTTCTATCTCGTCCAAAATGTCCGAAGGATCTTGCGCATCAGCCATATAAATACGTGTGACTTGCCGCTTCTTGGCCTTCAAGAGTTCAAGGACTGCTTGGCGACCTTCTACTTGTTCGCCGCCAAGTCCTTCGGGTGCTTTACGCGGTGGACCCTCACCCCGTGAAGAAGCACCACGGGCACGCGTGCCTCGCACGGGACCGCGCGCAGCGTTCACGCGAGGCGAACGTGGATTGTTGTCTCGAGATGGGCGCGGACTCACGACTTTTCCCTTAGAAGCGCGACGGCACTGGCGCCTATTCCTTCGGAACGACCGAGCGCGCCCAGTCCTTCGGTCGTCGTGGCCTTCAGTGAGACGACGGTTCCGACGACTGCACTCAGTTCGTCCGACATCGCCGATAGATACGGAGCCAATTTTGGGGTCTGGGCAACAATGGTGATGTCGGCTGCTTCAACAATAAATCCCGCGTCGTGCACCAAGCGCACGCAGTGCTCTAAGAGTTTTTTCGAACTCACGTTTTTCGTGCTCTCGTCCGTGTCGGGGAAATGCCGTCCGATGTCGCCACAGTTGGCGCCACCGAGTAAAGCGTCACACAGCGCATGGGTAACAACGTCAGCGTCCGAGTGTCCCGCTAAGCCCTTGGCGTCAGGAACTTTAATAAGCCCGAGCCACAGCGGTCGTGCGTTGTCGTCACTAAAGGCGTGGACGTCGAGACCGTGTCCGATTCTCACTTGACACCCTGCGTGACATATTCGAGATCAGCAAACTCAGTGATCTTGACGTTAAAACGCTCACCGTCAACGACGACCACTCGCTCGCCGAGGCGCTCCACCAGTCCGGCGTCATCAGTTGCTTGCGGATTGCCGGCGTGGGCTCGCACCAAGACGTCGCGACGAAACGCCTGCGGTGTCTGGACCGTCACGAGATGTTCTCGCTCGATGGTCTTTTCGACGATAACTTCGTCATCGCGCTCCATTGTCTGTTTGACCGTGTCGGTAACGGACAAGCCAGGAATGGCGGCACTCGCTCCCTTGGCTATTGGATCAAGGACGCGAGCAAATAACGCCGGTGACGCTAACGGACGAGCAGCGTCGTGCACGAGCACCACGTCATAGTCGCCACAGCGCGCGAGCCCCGCTCGAACGCTGTCAGAGCGCTGCGATCCACCACAGACCGTTTCATCGGCACCTTCACCGTCGCCTTCGTAGCTTTCGGGAACAACCACCACCACGTGGGATGCCACCGACCGTGCGTTTCGAACGGACCTCGCCGTAATGGATTCACCGTTCACCTGGGCGAACTGCTTCAAGCCGCCAAAGCGCTCACCGCGACCAGCGGCCACGATGATGGCGGCGACGCGCACGACTACGGAAGAACCGAAGTGAGCTTCTCTTCGGCTGCTTGCTTATCCACGTTCAACGCGAACGTCAGCTCAGAAACAAGAATTTCGCGGGCGCGCGTCAACATTCGCTTTTCGCCAGCGGAGAGTCCCTTGTCCTTGTCACGAATCGATAGATTGCGGACCACCTCGGCCACTTGGTAGATATCTCCGGAACGGAGCTTTTCTGAGTGGTTCTTGAATCGTCGCGACCAGTTGGTCGGCATGCGAGCTTCCTTCTTTCGAAGCACCGCAAAGACTTCTTCGACTTCTTCGTCATTGATGACGTCGCGAAGCCCCACGGAATCGGCGTTGGCGATCGGGACCATCAACACCAGTTCTGAATAGGCCACGCGAAGCTTCAAATAGTCCTGCTTGACACCAAAAGCCTCTTTTTTCTCGACTTTTTCCACTGTGCACGCACCGTGGTGGGGGTAGACGAGACGGTCACCTTTTTTGTACTTCTGAACAGCCATGAGGGCTCCTAGACAGGGAAAACGCCCGCAATTCGGACGAAGGGGATTATCTATTCTACCGTATTTTGGCGAACTTCATGCAGACGCTCGAAAACGAGCGTCCTACTCAGACGGGGGGAGCAGATTCTTCGAGTTCGACGGCCGGCGGCAGTCCCTCAATGCCCTCGAACGTGAGATACGTTCCCTCAGGACCTTCGACAGCGTCAACCACCACGGTCTCACCAGCACGGAAGTCCTTCGACAGAATCTTCTCGCTCAACACGTCTTCCACGTACTGCTGGATGGCGCGACGAAGTGGTCGAGCACCCAGTTCTGGGTCGTAGCCCTTGTCGGCGAGGAAACTCTGTGCGGCCGCAGACAATTCGAGGCCGAGATTCTGAAGAATCAACTGATCGCGAAGACGCGTAATGAACATCTCGGCAATCGCAATGACTTCTTCCTTGGCGAGCTCGTGGAACACGATGGTCTCATCAATACGGTTGAGGAATTCCGGACGGAAGTGCGCTTTCAAAGCTGCGTTCACTTTCTCCTTCATTCGCTCGTGCGTAACGGCCTCGTCACCCTTACCAAACCCAATGGCCGCGCGACGTAGGTCAGCGGTACCGAGGTTCGACGTCATAATCAAGATGGTGTTCTTAAAGTCCACGGAGCGTCCCTGGGCGTCGGTCAAACGACCATCTTCCAGAATCTGCAAAAGCGTGTTGAACACGTCCGGGTGCGCCTTTTCCACTTCGTCAAACAGCACCACGGAGAAGGGCTTGCGACGAACGGCTTCGGTGAGTTGTCCGCCCTCGTCGTAGCCCACGTAGCCGGGGGGCGATCCAACGAGTCGAGAAACCGAGTGCTTTTCCATGTACTCACTCATGTCCAACTGAATCAACGCGTCTTCGTCATCGAAGAGGAATTCGGCCAACGTTTTGGCGAGCTCGGTCTTTCCCACACCGGTCGGTCCAAGAAAGATAAACGAACCAGCGGGTCGCTTGGGGTCCTTAAGACCCGCACGGGTGCGACGAATGGCGCGACTCAGGGCCTTGATGGCCTCTTCTTGGCCGACGATGCGCTTGTGCAATTCGTCTTCCATACGAAGCAACTTCGAGGTTTCTTCCTCGGTGAGTCGGTAGACGGGAATACCAGTCCAGTTGGCCAGCACCTCGGCAATGGTCTCTTCGTCAACAATGTCAAAGGTGGCACCGCCCGCGGCGGCCACCGTCGCGTCAAGTTCGTCGCGCTGCGAAATAAGTTCGCGCTCTTGTTCTTCTAGGCGCTTGGCTTGTTCGAGCGCACCCTTTTCGATCGCCGATTCCTTGTCGTTTCGAACTCGCAGGATGTCTTCGTCGATTTTCTTGGACGCCGGCGGAGCGTCCATGCGTCGAATGCGCAAACGACTTCCGGCTTCGTCGATGAGGTCAATTGCCTTGTCCGGCAAGAAACGATCGGCAATGTAGCGATCGGAAAGATTCGCCGCGGCAATCAGCGCCTGGTCAGTAATCGTGACGGCGTGGAACTCTTCGTAGACCTCGCGCAGACCCTTCAGGATTTCAATGGTCATCGCAATGGACGGCTGTTCAACTTTGACTGGCTGAAAGCGTCGCTCGAGGGCAGCGTCTTTTTCGATGTGCTTTCGGTACTCGTCGAGCGTCGTTGCGCCAACGGTCTGGAGTTCACCGCGGGCCAACATCGGCTTCAAAATTGAAGCCGCGTCAATCGCGCCTTCGGCGGCACCGGCGCCCACGAGCGTGTGAATCTCGTCGATAAACAAGATGATGTCGCCTCGAGTGCGAATTTCCTTCAGCACCTTCTTTAGACGCTCTTCAAAATCACCGCGGTAACGACTACCAGCAACCAGTGCACCGAGGTCCAGGGTGTAGAGCTGCTTGTCCGACAGGGTGACGGGCACCTGCTTGGCAATAATTTTCTGGGCGAGACCCTCGACAATTGCTGTCTTTCCAACACCGGGCTCGCCAATCAAGACGGGATTGTTCTTCGTCCGTCGAGAGAGCACCTGCATCACGCGCTCAATTTCCTTTTCACGACCCACCAACGGGTCGAGCTTTCCTTCACGGGCGAGTTGGGTGAGGTTTCGACCGAACTGGTCAAGCACCGCTGAGCCGTTGGAAGAATCCGCGTCGGCCTTTTGGCCACTTGGAGCGCCACTGACGGCGTCTTTTCCGGGCTGACCCGACATCATCTGGATGACCTGCTGGCGAACACGACCGAGGTCGGCGCCCAGTTGCACCAGGACTTGGGCGGCCACGCCGTCGCCTTCTCGCACCAGGCCAAGCAGCATGTGCTCGGTGCCGATGTACGAGTGACCTAATTGCAGCGCTTCTCGAAGCGAGAGTTCTAAGACTTTCTTCGCGCGGGGCGTGAAGGGAGGCGAACCCGGGGT
>Ga0302281_10000985_pt1 | contig 20880 bp, 15 predicted proteins | sample III_Fen_E1_2_FD_198762 | JGI IMG/M metagenome (GOLD analysis project Ga0302281, IMG submission 198762) | Peat permafrost microbial communities from Stordalen Mire near Abisko, Sweden - III_Fen_E1_2 | ecosystem: Environmental > Terrestrial > Soil > Wetlands > Permafrost | place: Sweden: Abisko...
TTTTTACCTGCACCCGTTGGATTCGCCGTTTTTTGTTGGTTGGACATAGATGAAAGCCTTTGTTTATGCGGCTTCAGTGTAAGTCAATAACATCAGCTTGTGAAGCTTATTTGGGAAATATGGGTTTTAGAGTCAGAACAAAAAAGGATGCCAGCGGAAATATCACCAATGCGTTGTATGGCAAAATCTACGGAGAGTTTGGCGGATATGTTGATATGAGAAAAACCATGTTCAGGTTTAACTTCACCTACTACCTTAACCCCGAACCGAACTCGCGAAACATGGAATTCGGTGAGAACCTGTTCAAAAACTTATCGCCATTGGAGCAAGTCACCGCGCCGTGATCAACCTTCTCAAATTTAGAGTGTGTTTTTTGGAGTAAACGTCTTATTTTCATGTATATAATCTTCGCGTAACAAATTTTGTAAATCGGCCATGAAAAGGAGCATTCTTAACGGCTTGTTGTTTCTTTGTATGCCGGTGGGAATTCTGGTTTTAGCCATCATGCATCGGCCGCCAATGTTTGAGGGCAAAGAGGTTGTCATTTGGTTTAACGGTGTCGAAGCCAGTCAATCATCACCCGGTCTGGCAGCATTCAAAAGGATGGGCAGGGTGGCGGTGCCGGTGCTTCAGCAAGAGTTGAAGTCGGAGGATGTCAGCAGCCGGGTCAAGGCAGCATGGTTGCTGGGGCAATTGGGTCCGGTGGCGAGCAACGCCATTCCCGACCTCGTTCAATCCTTGGATGATCCGGTGAATAACCTGCCCATCTTTGCCCTTCAATCTCTGGCCACCATAGCCCCCGTCCAGATGGAGGAGGATGTGCCCAAGTTGCTTGCCAAGCTGAATGATTCAAATGAGGGTGTCATCAATTGTGCGGCAGATTTGCTGGCAAAAATCGAACAGGCGCGCAAGGCGCAAAATCTTCCCACCCATGCCGACGAGTATGAATACGACATGACCTTTTTGCGATCATCGGCTCAACGGGTGCGGTTGATCGGACTGCAACGGTTGATGCAGCTTTCACCAAAAGATGAGCGGGTGGTGAGCGCGTTCAAAGCACTGTTAAATGATTCCAACGTGATGGTTCGCGGACAGGCTGAATTTTACTTAAAAAATCACGAAAGTTAAAAAGCATGGCGAGCGGTTAGGGGAGCTTTTGCAGGATGGAACAGCTACGGAATTTTTCAATAATCTTGTCGAAAGCCGTCGCCATACCCCCTCCCTGTCGCATTTTTGCAGGTAATGGCGCGTTTTCGCAGGTGATTTTGCTAACGCGGGTGGGTTTTAAGTGATTAAATGGCGTGGTTGACCCCCTCCATACTGTAAAACCTTAAAACCGATGAAAATAAAGGCCAAAGACAAATTCGCGTGGAACCAAGCCAGCTGGTGTGGCATACTGCTGGCAGCCATGTTGGGAACCTGCATATTTTCCAGACCGGCGTATGCCGACTGCACTCCCAGTGGGCCCTTCTACAGTGGTGCCACGAACGGCCTTTCCTGCGGTGCCATGACCAACGCCTCCACGAATATGCCCGCCCTCACCCAAACTCAAATCCTGGAAAGCGCGGGCGCGGTGCTCGTTGTTCCGGGTTCGACGAACACGCCGGAGTTTTCGGATGGGACCGGACATTATACGGTCACGCGCGATTGCCCCTATAGCTCAAGCGACGTTACGAATCTCATCACCTTTCAACCCGGCGGTCCGCTATGGACCCAAAACTGGCCGACCAACAACCCGCCGAACCCGGTGCAGTGTGGGCTTCCGAGCAACTTGACCGCCCCGTATTCAGCCATCGCTTATGTCGTTGGTTACAGCAGCGACACCAACGTGTGGCAAAACATTTTCTATGAGGTTGGCCCCTGCGTGTGGGACATTGCCACAACGAACAGCGTGGACGGTAGCATCACCCTGTCCAACAATTCGGCCACCACGATTTACGGGTATGGTTCGCAGGTGAGCCTCACGGCGGCGAGCCTGGTGTCCAACGCGGTGGCGACGGTGACGATCCAATCACCACCGGGGTTGACGAACTTCAGCTACACGACCAATTATCCGGCGCCGGCGGTGATTGCCGAGTGGTGGACGGTGAGCGGGCCGGGGACCTACACGAACACCGGCAGCGGGCTGTCCGCGCAGTTCACGCCGACCAACAGTGTTGGGGGAGTGGGGACGGCCACGTTCTATGTGGCCTACCAGAATACTCTCCCCTGCACCGACACCAACTTCTACACCAACAGCGTCGCAGAGGGCTTCACGGTGGTGGACATCCTGGCTACCGCGAATGGCACGACCGTTGATCTGGCCACCAATACCCCGGAGTTCTGCGTCGGCCAGCAGGTCACGTTCCAACTGGCCGGCATTGGACCAAACCTCAACCTCGTCGGCACTTGGAACCTGCCAACTAATTTTGTAAATGAACCGTTTACAAACGAACAATGGGTCGTCACCGACCCAGTAACCGACAATGGTTATTGGCAGTATGGTTCAGTAAATTATCAGATAGATTCTACTTTGCTTCAAAGCACAAACCAAACCTCGTGTTGGTTTGTGGATGGATCAGGCGGCCAGGTTCTCGTTGGCATGAACATCCAATTTAACAACGGTCAAAACCTCACCATCGCCGCCGATGGAAATTTCACGGTTTATAGGCCGATCGTAACCTGCCCGGTTGCGCCAACATATATGCAAACAATAATACCTGTGTTTGCTAATCCTTGGCTTGAATTAGGAAATGCGTCTCAATATGGAGGAGACGACGTCGGCACAGCGAGTTTCAATGCTAAAATTCAATCAACAAATAATTTTACTGGACTCGCCAATTGGACGCAGCTGATAGAACGTAGTGTAACGCTTCCGTTTATAGGCACAGGTTTAGGATATGATTTGGACACGCAAACACTTTATAATGATAATAATTCCACCGTTCAATCTGTAAACAATCACCAACCTTCAGCAGGTGTTCCATTTTACGACAGCCCGGGAGTTGATACTAAATATATTACATGGAGCATAACTATACAAGACGATTTCAATACTTTTTTAGTCTTCAAGCCTGACCCACAGAATAGTAGTATTTGGGTAACGTTGGGATGTGTTACTTGGGGCTGGGGTGGGACAGAAGCTAACTCCGTATTAACTTCACCTTCAACGGTGCAACCAAGTTATACAAACAGCGATCAGTTTCCTATTTGGGATTCCATACATGGACTATAAAATAACGTAATGCTTATGAAGTATATTTTTTTAAAGGCGAGTGTCATCTTGCTTTTGGTCGTTTTTTTTGCCAAAGGGGTGGGCGAGAATCTAGAAAAATCAAATATTTTTACCGCAAGCTATGCGGAATCTTTTGTAAACACAGAAACTAATCTGGTTGTGTTTGGTCCGCCATATGGGACTAAACAGCTAGTGAACATCAATGATATGTTAGCAACAAATGGATTGGTGTGCTGGTTAGATGTCCCGGGGTCTATTCCAGTATATGGTAGCAAGCCTGATTTAGGGGTCTATATCTATAATCATGCCACCAATGATGTGGCTTGTTTAAGAATGCCGGCGACTAATCTTTGTAGGATTGCTTTGCTAGATAAACAAGGCCATCAAGTCGAAAGAACATCTCTTGGAATGATGTATGGGCTACCGCTTTCACAAGAACAAATTGATTGGTGGCGTCATCATTGGCATAAATCCAATCAGAGCATTTTCTTACGCTTGTTTCCCAATGGGCTTTCTCAGTATGTTGATACTCCCACAGAAATTGTTGACTTTAATGCTATAGAAGCATTTAAAATAAAAGAGCCTGGGGAATATGAGCTTCACTTGCAATTGCGTTTTGTTCAAATTGGCAAAGACAATCTTGGTAATTTTCATTATCCAATAACCTGGCTGCCAGAAGTCACCACTAAAATTAAAGTTCAGGCTAAAGATATTTTACCTATGGGTGTGTCCTTGGGTGGTCAAGTCCAAAGTGAAAGGACAAATCTTACTACTAATCAAGAAACTGTTTGCATAGATAGATTAGCCGCGATTCAAATTGCCAAATATCAATGGGGATTCTTCAACAGCAAGCGACCGGATGCAGTGCCGACATGGGATGATATCCGTCCGTTTTTTCCCAGATCATTTCCAAAAACTAGTTGGACTAATGGCATTTTAGTCTGTCCAGATGGTGGAACCTATACGCTGGGGAGACTGGGCGTGCCGCCAACGTGCTCGATTGGCGGCCCCGGCCATTCATTGCCCCAATGATGTGGCAGACCAAGCGTAATTATTTGGCGTAAAATGATAAACAGGCTTTGGTTCAGTTTATCGCTATTGATTGCGATTCCATTTTCACAAGCACTTCAGGCTCAAACCATGAACGTGCGTTCGGAGCCAGTCAAATTGCAGCCGAATCTTTCGTGGCAGTCAGAGTTTGAGGAAACCAATGCACCAGCCGGTGCAAAAGAGGCGCACTTCATTTTTAATTTCAAAAATGCTTCGTCAAACAGCATTACCATAACCCAGGTGCGACCGTCGTGCGGTTGCACCACCGCCCAATTGCCGCCACTACCGTGGACAATCCAGCCGGGAACAGGCGGACATATTGGCGTTACGGTAAATATCAACGGCAAATTCGGCACGCTTTTCAAAGGTGTTGTGGTCAGCACCGGCAGGGGTTCTCAAGTGCTCAACGTTAAAATCAATATTTTGCAACCAGCCATGCAAAAACAAGCCAGCCTTGCGACGGGAAATACCAATCAACCTGCCGATGTGACTTCACAGGCTGCATTCGATCCCAACCGGGAGCGCGGGATTCAAATGTCCAAGGTGGATCGGCAGGCTATTTTTAAAGGTGATTGTGCAAGCTGCCATGTCAATCCCGGCGTAGGGAAATATGGTAAGGAGCTATACGATTCAGTTTGTGGTGTCTGTCATGAAAGTCCAAATCGCGCAACAATGGTTCCTGATTTGCATCACCTAAAAGTGCCGACCAGTGTTGATTTCTGGCAGACTTGGATTACACACGGCAAATCCGGGACGCTCATGCCGGCTTTTGGCCAAACGGAAGGTGGACCACTGACACAATCACAAATAAATTCAATTTCCCAATATCTTGTCAAAATTATATCATCGCGAACAAATCAGTTTGAATGAAAACATTTTATTAAGATTGCGCTTATGAAAAAGAAAGTTCTTATCGCAATTGCTTTCTTATTGCTGCCGGTGACAATTCTTACAATCGCCATCATCCGGCGTGAGTCATCGTATCAGGGCATCGCTGTTGGCGAATGTTTTGAAGAGCTCAAACCAGGACAGACCTCGCCAGCCTTAATAGCTATAAAAAAAATGGGGGCAGCCGCCGTGCCAATACTTGAAAATGCACTGCGATCACAAGATCCCTTTCCACAAATAAAGGCGTGCTGGGCATTGCAAGAACTGGGGCCGGTCGCAAGCGATGCCGTTCCCGACCTTGTTCAGACTTTGGATGATGACCAATCCGCCCCCCGCGTTTATGCCATGGAAGCTTTGACGGCAATAGGCACTACCAGGGCGGACTTGGTTCCAAGAATGGCGGCGAAACTGCAGGATGGAAATGAATGCTGTGATGCTGCCAATTTGCTGGACGCAATCCAGCGCGAACGCACGGCAAAGAATCTGCCGCCCGTCTATGCGGATGAATATGAATATGCAATGCTATTTGTGCACGCTGCGTGGCCATCGGTGCGATTGCGGGCATTGCCAAAGCTTCCACTAAATGATAAACGGAGTATGCAAGCCTTTGAAATTCTCTTGAATGATCCGAATGGTTGGGCTCGTGAGCAGACGGCCACATTCCTGAAAGAGCATAATATTATTATAACCAATACGGCCGGTCCAATTTTTAATACACCTCAAAGATAACATCATGACGGACGAGCTACGTTAAACCTAACTCCTATTACTTGCAGTCCGGTTCTTCAGTTGCAATAATCGAAGCAGTGTTGCGCACCAGAATAATTATCATGATGATAAAGCTGGGTCTGCCCATTTTTCTATTGGCCTTATGTCTATTTGGGAAGATCGGGGACACCTTGTCTGGAGGTGTTTTGGCCTCGTGCCAAAGAAACGTGGTGTCCATCTTCCACGACCCGAGAACACAGTGGGTGGTATTCTTGTGTATCGGAATTTATTTCATAGTTTTCACTTTGTTAAAGAGGTGTGATGTGCCGAAAACCTTCTGGAATATTGATTCATGGCTTGCGGGCGTGATATTTATCGGAACGCTTGATTACTTCACAAACTATGCGACCGCATCGCAATCCATTCAGGCGTTAATTCTGCTTGCGGGGACTGCGTTGGCCATGGGAATCAGTGTCTGGATCTCTTGGACGCCACAGCCTGGCAAACGAGATTATACGGTTCAATGGATACTTATTTCGCTTATTGTGATGCTGGCACTCGCCTCTCATGGGCATTCGGAAGTTGCCCGGCCTTTTCAGTATCGCAGTGACGTGCGTTGGTCCGGCTTTTGGGATAACCCGAATATGTTCGGGTTACTCATGGGGACAGGCGTTTTGCTTACATTCGGACTTTTAATTCATAATCTGATACTCAAAGGCCAAGGAGAGAAAGCACGGATTGAGGTTAAGACTTGGAAATTTAAAGCTAGAAAATATGCAGGGGTAATTTTATCTCTTTTGGTGGTGGTTTTAATGGGGCGCGGGTTGTTGCATAGTTATAGCCGAGGCGCATGGATTGCCACGCTTTTCGGCATTGTATACTTGGGGTGGCAAGTTGCAGCTCGGAGTTCAAAATTTGAAATTCAGGGATTTCCAAGTTGTTTGTGCTTCTCGTCATTAAAAAAATCAGCGTTGAAAAAAAACTGCCTTCCGGTTGGCATCATTTTATTTTCTGCGATATTGCTCTTGTTTTGGCAATTTCAACAGGTGAATTCACATCTGGGACAGCGCGCATTTTCAGCGGTCAATACGAATGATTTTTCCTGGAGAAACCGTATTGCCTCTTGGGAAGGGGCGCTACAAATCATGGCGAATCATTTTTGGCTCGGCACAGGTTGGAACCAGACGGAATTATTATACGAACATTATTATCTGCCGCCTAAATTAAACGAGGGTGCTGCCATTGAAATGAACGATTATCTAATGCTCGGCACCATGCTTGGCATTCCGGCACTGTTTTGCTTTGGAACGTATCTTTGGCTATCGCTGTGCCAAAAGTCGGATGTTCGGCCTCGAGTGCGTGGCTTCCTATCTGCAACGTGTCGTGCTGGCGCAATCGTTTTGCTCATTGGATTTTGGTTTGACGGTGGTTTGTTCAAATTGCCGACCGCCTCAATCTTTTGGATTCTGGTGGGATTGGGAGCAGTCCAGTTGCATAAAGAACGGCAAATCAATGAAACTCCTTAATTTGTGCAAATCTTGGAAATTTGCCTCGGGATTTTGTCTCGTCTTATTTTTCATTGGCGCATTGTTATGGGCTAAAATTCAAGACCCATTTTCCCGCCAATGGTTCACGCTCAAAACCACGGACCACAATTTCTTTAATTGCGTCGCCGTGCTGCCTAAACCCATTCGTAAGTTTCCGGTAATTATCTACGCGCACGAGGCTGGCAGCAGTCTGATGAATGATGGCAAAGATTTACGGCAGATGGCCGAACTCGGCCTTGCAGTCGTCAGTCTGGATTACGACCAAATCAACGAGGCTAACTTCACCGCACAATTTAAAACACTTATCAATTACATTGCTCGGCAAAACTGGGCGGACACAAATGCCATCGCTTGGGTAGGCTTTGGCTTGGGAGCAAACAGGATACTGGATTTCGCGCTAAAAAATCCAAGCCAGCAGCCGCAATTGCTCGTCCAGTTAAGCGGCCCTAGCATAGAAGAAGGGCAGTCCGACAGTCACTGGCAATCATTGCATTGTTCAGTTTTACTGATTCACGGTGATCGAGATGAAGTTATTCCAGTGACCGATACGAAAAGCCTGGCATCCATTTTGCAAATCAACGGTGTGCCAGTGAAATTAGAAATTGTCCCCGGTCTTCCGCACGGCATGAAGCCAGAACAAGGTGTGGTTTTCCGCAGTATCGGAGAATACTGCCGAACATATTTTATGGGCAAGTGGCAGACTTATCATGCCATTGCAGAATGGCAAGCGGAAGCGCCGGCATTATGGTTTTTCTGGCTTCCGGGAATGGCATCGATTATTTGGTGGTTCGCATCGTGGCGGCGCTGCAAGATTCATTCACCTGAAAAAATCAAATTGAATCAGGGCGAAATTCTGCTTCGTTGGCTCGCCGGTTTGATCGCGGCATGGGCTTTGGCAGAGACTTCCGTTCATCTGGTCACGCCTAATCTTTTAGTCAGCGACAAAACACTTTTCATTGCGCGGCAATTTCTGGTTCAGCCGAAGGAACGTGCCGATTTTGAATTTCTTTCAACTCAACCCATCTGGCATGAGCAACCATTGAAAACTCTACTGGATCACGTCGAACTGGCCGGTTACAACCGGGAACTAATCAACTGGCAACTGGACGACAAGGTTTATAGGGATTTTGTATTATCGCCGGTCATCACCGGCGAGTCGGATGAGCAAATGACTTGGCGTCGTCCATTATGGGAGGAATTCTATCCCCGTATTCGGCGCGAATCTTCGCCAGCAGAAGCCGCAAAAATCGTCGTGCGCCATCTGCGCGAACGCGTGACCATTGCGGCTTTGCCCGGCTTGCCTCACGACGTGACGGGCATCTGGTTGAGACAAATCACCGATGAGGCTGGATTTGAAATCCTCTACGTTGCCGCGCTTCGATCCGTCGGCATCCCCGCGCGTTTGAATTCAAACCATAACGCTGAATTTTGGGATGGCAACCAGTGGCATACCGCCCCCTCGCCTTCGGTGTTCAGTTGGTCACCAAACGGCGTCTGAAATGGTGAAATACCCCTTTCCTGTCGCATTTTTGCAGGTAATGGCGCGTTTTCGCAGGTGATTTTGCTAACGCGGGTGGGTTTTAAGTGATTAAATGGCGTGGTTGACCCCCTCCATACTGTAAAACCTTAAAACCGATGAAAATAAAGGCCAAAGACAAATTCGCGTGGAACCAAGCCAGCTGGTGTGGCATACTGCTGGCAGCCATGTTGGGAACCTGCATATTTTCCAGACCGGCGTATGCCGACTGCACTCCCAGTGGGCCCTTCTACAGTGGTGCCACGAACGGCCTTTCCTGCGGTGCCATGACCAACGCCTCCACGAATATGCCCGCCCTCACCCAAACTCAAATCCTGGAAAGCGCGGGCGCGGTGCTCGTTGTTCCGGGTTCGACGAACACGCCGGAGTTTTCGGATGGGACCGGACATTATACGGTCACGCGCGATTGCCCCTATAGCTCAAGCGACGTTACGAATCTCATCACCTTTCAACCCGGCGGTCCGCTATGGACCCAAAACTGGCCGACCAACAACCCGCCGAACCCGGTGCAGTGTGGGCTTCCGAGCAACTTGACCGCCCCGTATTCAGCCATCGCTTATGTCGTTGGTTACAGCAGCGACACCAACGTGTGGCAAAACATTTTCTATGAGGTTGGCCCCTGCGTGTGGGACATTGCCACAACGAACAGCGTGGACGGTAGCATCACCCTGTCCAACAATTCGGCCACCACGATTTACGGGTATGGTTCGCAGGTGAGCCTCACGGCGGCGAGCCTGGTGTCCAACGCGGTGGCGACGGTGACGATCCAATCACCACCGGGGTTGACGAACTTCAGCTACACGACCAATTATCCGGCGCCGGCGGTGATTGCCGAGTGGTGGACGGTGAGCGGGCCGGGGACCTACACGAACACCGGCAGCGGGCTGTCCGCGCAGTTCACGCCGACCAACAGTGTTGGGGGAGTGGGGACGGCCACGTTCTATGTAGCCTACCAGAATACTCTCCCCTGCACCGACACCAACTTCTACACCAACAGCGTCGCAGAGGGCTTCACGGTGGTTGACATCCTGGCCACCGTGAATGGCACGACCGTTGATCTGGCCACCAATACCCCGGAGTTCTGCGTGGGACTGGATGTGTCGTTTACGCTAAATGGGCTGGGGGCATTGCCGAATGGCCTCACCGCAACCAATTTTCAATGGACACTTAGCGGAACATTCGTAAATCAGTCAAACAGTCCCATATATTCTGACAGCTCGCCCTCTTACACCAATAATCCAGCTTTGCTAACAAATAAAACAATCACCAATTGCTGGTGGGTTTCTGGCAGTTATAGTCCGCCAGCCACTGATACTGCCTCTGTAACTTGCGATTTAGTTTATACAAATGGAACTTCACCACAAATTCTTCAAGCTAATGGGCTGTTCACCATGCACAGACCTATATTAGTCAACTATACCTTGAACAGCGCTCCCTGCAACCCGAGTCCGAATACAGGAGATTTGGAACATAACCCTCCTTACCTATATAGTCGGTTAGCTTATGGCGGTCCACTTGGATACATAAACCCAAATTCAAAACCTCCATTTTACGAGTTGTCGGAAAACCAAAGAGGTTATGCCCCAAGTTATAGTGTGGATATTGATTGTTCTACCAACTTTAACGGCAGTGCATTTATTACACAGACGCTAATAGGCTACGAGACAAATTCAACTGGCGGGGTAAATACATATGGCACAAATGAACTGGATAATGATGAGATTTACCCCAATCCGAATTCTTCTCCAGTAACAGTTATAGGAGGTGGGACAAACGTGGTTGCTTTAAACGATATGCCGGGTTTAGGTTGTAGTTTGCACACAGCACAAGGCTTGAATTTCACGGATTACATTCGTTTTAACCCAGACCCTTCTGGCACTGGAATTTATGTAACACTTGGCATAGTGACATGGAGTGTGAGTGACTCATCAGATTATGACAGCACGGCTAATGATTATACGCCAGTTCTTCCATCTGGGGTAACTACGTTTCCGTATGTGATGTCAACTGGATCGGGTCACACTGATAGTAGTCCAACAACTTCGGATACTTTTGCGCATTGGGATCATGCGGCACATAATCCAAAATAATGACATGGACACCTTATTAAAAATAAGACTGTTGCTTTTAAGGTTAAGCGTTTCGATCCTATTTCTGTTTGCTGTTGGTAAATTAACAGCGGATGTCAGTAATCAGGTAGACACTGTAATTTATTCTGTTCAGAATAAAATGTGGAAAATAGAAGGAGCAGCAACGAATGGTATTAGTGGAGACCTCTCCATTATGTGTGGGGGTTTGTCGCGCGCTTGGATAACGGTTTATCTTAAGCGACAAGGCGATCAACTACTTCCAGAAGGCACCAATTGTCCGGTTTACTGGGAAGCAACAAATTCATTTTGTGGCCCAATTAGATTGATAGATGCTAATAGCAATCAAGTTACGTCGCTTAAACCGATATATTCGCTACCGACGTCCTATCCTGCTAGTTTAAGTATGCGCCAGATCAATGAAGATTTTGGTCGTCAACTAATTAAATATAAATACATTCTTGCTTTTCCAAAGGTGCCTGGATACCCGGGCCGAGATTTTCTTCGCGACCCCAATAGAGATTATCAACTTACCGCTTTTAATCTAAGTGATTATTTTAAGCCTGAAAAAGCTGGTGAATATAAACTAACTGTTTGGCCAAAGATTTACAAACAGTCTGAAACGAATAAGGATATTTATGATAGAATTGATGTTCCATCTATCATTGTGACAATTAAATGGGAATAAAATTCCTGTATAGACGATTGCGTTTTCGCGCATAAATCCTGCAATCATTTCCGCAGCCAAAAAACTGATGGTTTAGGTGATTCATTAAATAGGGCAGTGATACAAAAACAATTAGCAATACGCTGGTGAAACTGCTGCCTCGGCGCCGGTATAACTAATTTAACCTGTAACGGTCACGTCAAGTGCCTTCTTGATGTGTGACCACTGTGGGCTACACTTATGAGTTCAGGTGATAGTGGTGCTCGGTGCGAGATTACTCAGAATCATTGGGCAGCGGCCCAACGCTGGCCGATGGTGATGATCTGATCCGCCGAATAGTGGACAGTATCGACAAAACCGTTGGTGATGTCAGCGGTTGTAACAAACTTCACCTGCGGATCGGTCTGGGTGAGACCGGTCATCGCTTGGTTGACTTGCGCCACCCCCGCCTGACTTAAGGCAAATGCAGGCAGATTCGTGTTGATCTCGGTCAGGACAAACTGAAGCGACGGCACGTTCAAATCGGTGCGTATATCGCTGACAAACTGCGTGATGTCCGCCGCATAGGTTGAGGGATTCACCATGGCATCGCTTTCGCCCTGCAACCAGAAAAAGCCTTTCACCGTGGGCGCATAGCCTTGGTCAATCAACTGCTGCAGGCTGTTGGTGACCTCGGCGATGAGCCGGGGATAGAGCAGATTGGCCGACTTCAAAAATTGCGTGTGCAAGTCCGCGCCACCAGAGGCAAATTTCACAATTGCTAAAGGCTTCCCAAAGCGCACCGCCAGATCGCTGCCCGCCGACAGTTCTGGCCCAAAACCGCTGAAGTTGCCGACGTAGCCGGCTCCCTCCGTGGAAAGTTGCCCCACGCTGCCTTGGCTATAGCAATTTTTCTGCGTGATCAGATTGGCCTGATAAGCAAATAACGCGCGGGCATCCGGAGCGTTGACGTAGTGAAGGTTCGTCACGCTCAAGCTGGCCGGATTGGCCTGCCAGCCATGCGCATTGGACTGGCCCGCGCAAACATAGACATCAATCGGTGTGCCTTGGGCGTGCGGTGGGGCGGGCGTGGCGGTGAGCGATACACTGTCAAAATCACTGTAAGAGTTCTTTGCGGGAACTGCCTGTTCCAAGACGATTTCCAACGGCTGCCCCAAACCCGGCGGATTCGGGCCGGTGGTAAAACTTCGCGAGGACGGGGCAAAGGTTCCGGGAACGGCGAGGTTATTGTTTTCGCCAACCCAATCGCCCACCACGGTTTCGTTGGTTGTCTCCAAGGCGATGTGATAGCCGCCCCAAGTGCCACTGCTGCGATTGCCCACCTGCACCGACAAGGTGTAAGTGGTGTTTGAGTTCAAAGTCGTGGTCAGCATCTGGCTGACCCTTGGATTGGCAACGCCGTCGGGAGAAACGGTAAAAAGGGCATTGGGCGGGGAAATTCCGGGAGTGGGGAATGAATAAAAGAAATCCGGGTTGAGCAGTCCGATCATGCCCGCACCATTCGAAGTCCAGCCGGTCGGGGTGACTGCTTGATTGGTGGGGGCAGTCGTGCCGGAGAGAGTGTCTAGGTCAAAATTGGCGTTCGTGACGGGAATCAAGCTTCCCGGCAAGACATTAAGGGTGGCCACGGAACTGGTGACGGAACCGCCATCATTGGCGACAACCACTCGGTAGGCCAGTGCCCAATTACTGTCGGTATTGGATAATTTCAGAATGTTGTCGGTCGCGCCCCATACCTGACCGCCATCGAGGAGATTGGTGAAGGTTCCGCTGCCAACCGTCCCGGCCTGCCATTGGTAGCTCACTGGTTTGACGCTCACTGTTTCCACGCTGAACGAAACATTATCGTTGGTCTGGGACACTGGCTGGGCGGTGATGATCGGTGGAATAGCCGGAGCCAGCCATAGTTGAAAACCGTTCAGGGCGGTAAACTGCTGCCCGGCGTTTTCGGTCGCCGTGATGGTCAAAGTCCCATTGGTCAGCGTGCCCATGAAAACCTGGTAAGCAACCCCGGAACCAGCCGAAATCTGCCGCGAACTGGCAGTGGTAGTCAGAGTTTTGGAAGAATTTCCGCCCGTTGCCCCCGTCAAGTGAAGCACCGCCCCTTGGCCGCTGGCGTTGCCCGCCGCATAGACCACCAAGGCAAAGGGCGAATTGAGGTATTCCCCTAAATTACCAATATTCAAAATGAGATTGGCTGTGGTGGTATTGTCGCCATTGGCATAATCCTCCATCAAATTGGTGGTGGTTGCATCCATGGCGGTTCCGGCGGGGTTGTTGTTATTTATACCAGCGTAGCTGGTAAAGGTAAGCCCGACACCGGAAACGGTATTACTGGTTGCATCAACAATCGGGGTGGTGCTCTCGGCAGTTACTTGGTTCCAGACATCCCCTGATGCACCCAAGACGGCCGCGCCGGTTTGAAGGGCGCCGTTGCCAATATCCACATCCACCAGTCGGGTCGCCGAATCCGCCGTCAGCCGGGCGGGAGCACTGGTGACGGCACCCAGGTCATTTTTTACGATCACTACATAATCCAGTGCCTGATTGGAAGTCACATTGGCAATCGTCAAGGTTTTGCCCGTCGCCCCCGCAATGTTCCCACCATCCATCAAATTGGTGAAGCTTCCGCTGTTGACCGGCCCGGCCTGCCATTGGTAATGGAATGGGGCGGTGCCTGCCGGGGTCACGGTGAACGAAGCGGTCTGGCCCGCCAACACCATTTTTGCACCGGGCTGAATTTTGATCACTGGGTCAGGCGTGATGATTTGGAGTTGAAACCCGTTGACAAATGCCGCCGCCGTGTCCATCCCCGCCGCCCCGCCATTGACGGTAAAGACAAGATTGTCACCGGTCAGGGTTCCGGTGAAAACATTATAGGCGACTCCCGGACCGGCACTTAATTTTCGTGAAGTCGAAGTGGTGGTCAAGTTGCTGGCAGTGTTTCCGCCCCAAGCCCCACCGGTCACCGACAGGGTCTGAATTCGGGGGCTCGGTGCGCCGGCGTAGATCACTAGGTTAAAGGTGCCACCTGCATCGCCGGACAAGCCGCCGACCGTGAAAGTCCAAGGGTCGATGTTTGGCCCCGTGGTGATGAACTGCTCAATGTCCGTGGACATCAAGTTGGTCGTGCCGACGTCTGTGGCTGTGCCATTGTTATGAGTGCCATAAATCTCGTTGGGGAACGCGCCCACGGTGAGCGTCCGATCACTGGCCATGTAGGTTGAATTGACAAGCGCGGCGGCCTTGATCGTAGTGCCGGAGCCGGGAATATGATAGGGGATGGTCTCCTGATTCCAAATCCCGGAACCCAAAACCGCCGGGCCGAAATAAGTGGTGCCGGGGCCGCCGGGGGGCTGGCCGATGCCAAGAAATTGCACGTTGATGAGGTTTGTGGTCGTCGCCCGAGCTTGGCCTAGCGACAACATCACTGAAAGTAGAGCGGTTCCCAATACGAGTGCGAATTTACGGGTTGAAGCAGGATTTAAATCGGCTGACTGCCGATGACCACTCAAGTTTGCGTCCCTTAAGAGATTCTTCAGAACAATTATTTTACCACGGTTGACCATACCTTATGCTTGTTTTGGAAATAAGCAGCGCGCTCTGGATGCGTGTTGAATTGTTAAAAATCTCGCAGAACTAGGATTATATGCGAGCAGAAAATTAAAGTTGATTGCACGTGAATCAGCTTTTTCCAAATCCGAATATTTTACATTGGCTTCGGTCAGAGGTTCGGTGAGCGGAAAAGTGAAGTGCAGCGGAGAGACGGCTGGAACGGAGGCGGAACGGAACGACCGCCGCCGTGCCGCTGACGGAAGCCAACGCGACTGCGTTTTTGTTTTGTCCGTCCGCGACGAGCGCGCGTTACGCTGCAGCGAAACGTGTGTTGGTCGCGGACTTGAATCCAAGGATTTTGCTTTTTAGGATGGGCAGATTGCTTTGGAGTCGCTCTCGGTTGCCGCGAGCAGACGGTGTCTGCACTCCATTGTGCTGACGCGTTAAAGACTTTTGGGATCGTAGATGCGCGGACCGCGTGACCTTGGCTGGCCGACTGGTGAACGCGCTGGCAATTCTTCTTGAGCGGACGTCACTGGTTCGGGCGGCGGCATCTTGGCGCGGCGCGGTTTCTTCGGCTTGGCTGAATCCAGCACCTCGCGGCAATAGCGGGCGACGGTCTGGTGCGATACATCAATGTCGGCGTTCTCATGCAACATGGCGCGGATGGTTTCATACGAAGCTTTGCGTTCCCGTAACGCCATGATGGATTCTTTGACTTCATTCAACGCGCGGTATTTTTCCGGCGCGGGCGGCGTGTAACTTTTGACGGCTTCGGTCAGGCGAGCCTTCGCCTCGGCGGATACGATGGTCGTATTCATAATTTTTGGTTCAACTTTGGTTTGATTTTTGTCCGGCACTTTCGTTGTTACGGCTGACCCTTGCACTCGCAAGGAGAACAGCGTCCCATGTTCTGTTCTGATTATCATTACCACGGACTCGTGTGCATCTTGCGTCACCCATAGCGCAAGATTCGTGTTCTGATGGTTTAGCTTGTCGCCATGTTGACGATGAAGGCTCAAACCAGTTTGCGAAATGCGGAGTCGTATTTTCGTGAACACCTGGGCGTCGGTGATTACTACATGGAAGGCCGGAGCGTTTCAGGTCAATGGTTCGGTGAAGGGGCAAAGGAATTGAAATTATCGGGTGTCACCACTGAAAAAGATTTCTTGAATCTCTGCCACAACATTCATCCGCAAACCGAGGAGCAATTGACACCACGGACGAACACCAAACGCAATACCGTGGACAAAAATGGGAACGTCCGTGAATCCGCCAATCGTCGGGTGTTCTACGATTTCACGTTGTCACCACCTAAATCGGTTTCCATCGCGGCACTGGTGGGCAATGATAAACGGATCATCGAGGCGCATGATGAGGCGGTAACGGTGGCGATGCGACATTTACAAACTTACGCTGCAACTCGCGTCCGCAAACAGAATCAGTATTCGCAACGGGCGACGGGCAATGTGGTGGGTGCGGTCTTCCGGCATGACACTTCGCGCGCTTTAGACCCGCACTTGCACAGCCATTGCATCTTGTTCAATGCCACATGGGATGCCACTGAAGGCCGTTGGAAAGCATTGGAAGCCTGTGAAATGGTCACGGCGCAGAAATTCGTTCGGAACGTCTATTATCACGAAATGGTGAGGTCGCTCCAAAAATTTGGCTACGGCGTGGATAATAATCCGCGCGGGGATTTCGAGATTATCGGTGTCGGCAAGGAATTGATTGACCGCTTTTCCAAGCGTCATCGGGAGATTGACGAAAAGACCAAAGAGTTTTTGGAACGCGAGCCGGACAAGGCAAACCAGAACATCAAGGTCATCCGGGCCAATATCGCGCACAAGGAACGGGCGCGGAAGATCAAGGATGTCGGCATCGTCAAACTGCAATCCATGTGGAACAAACAACTGTCATGGAAAGAATGGTGGCAAATCAGCCGTTTGGACAAGCATCGCTCACCGGACATTCCAGAAAAAATAACGGCGGTGCAGGCCGTGTCATGGGCCGAGCAACATCTATTTGAACGCCGCTCGGTCGTCCATGAGCATGAGCTTTGGCGCCACGCGCTGGAACATCTGCGCGGTCAGTATGTGTCGCTGGCAGAAATTCAGTCAGCAACTCGAAAGCGCGATTATATCCGTGACGAACAATTTCAGGGAAAAATCACCACGCCCGATGTCCTGCGACGCGAATTGAACATCGTTCGGCTGGCGCAACATCAGATGAACCAATACCAGCCGCTGGCCTTCAATTATCGAAAGACAAATCATTCGTTGGATTATGAGCAGGGCAAAGCGGTGGAACAGATTTTGTCCTCGCGCAATTTCGTCACGCTGTTTCGCGGCGGGGCGGGGACGGGCAAGAGTTATACCCTGCGCGAAGTCAAAGCCGGACTCGCCCAAGCTCGTCAGGTCGTCCATGTCCTCGCACCGCAGCGCCAGCAGGTCGCCGATCTGGAACATGACGGCTTCAACGGCGCGGAAACGGTCAGTGCTTTTCTCGCGCATCGTTCCATGCGGCGTGGCGCGGTCGTCATCGTGGACGAGGCCGGACAAATCGGCGGCGAGCAAATGTTGCAATTACTTGATTACATTCAAATCAATCAAGGCCGTGTCATCCTGTCCGGCGACACGCGCCAGCATGGTGCGGTCGAGGCATCCGATGCCCTGCGTGCCATTGAACAGTATTCAGGTCTTGGCTATGCCGAACTGACGAACATCCGTCGTCAAAATCCGGCTTCAGCCAGAACGCAAGCCGAACGCCGTTGGCTGGAACAATACAAGCTCGCCGTGGATGAAGCGCAGCAGGGCAAACTCGGCGCATCGTTTGACCGGCTGGACAATCACGATGCCATCGTTTCTTGCACGCTGGCCGATCAACAATCGAAATTGACGGAACACTTTCTTGAACTTTTCAAAAATCAGCAATCCACCGTGGTCGTCTCGCAAAGCTGGTCGGAGATTCACAAGGTCAATGAACAAGTCCGGCTCGGCCTGAAAGCACAGAAATTGATCGGTGAAGCTGAAACAACGATCACGGCCTTGGAGCGGCAAGATTTGACGGACGCACAGAAACGCGACAAACGGTTTTACCAGCCGGACTCGGTGCTGGTGTTCAACCGTCCGACGGCCGGGTTCAAATCCGGCAGCACAGGGAAATTGTGCGGCATTACCTACAAGCATCTGCTGATCGAGGCTGACCATCGCATACGGCCAGTGCCGTTCAAGGAACTGGATAAAATCACCGTCTGCCAGCCAAAAGAACTTTCATTGTCCAGCGGCGATAGATTGCAGCTCAAGGCTAATGCTCAAAGTCAGGATGGGTGCCGGCTCGCCAATGGCGAATTGGTGACGGTTAAGGAGATTCATCAGGATGGACGCATCGCCCTGAATGATGGCCGGACGTTGCCGAAAAATTACCGCCAGTTCGTGCGCGGCTACGCGGTCACGTCCTACGCCGCCCAGGGCAAGACAGTAGACTACGTTTTGTTTTCGGATTCGGCGGTCAAGGCCGCGACGAACGAGCAGCAATGGTATGTCACGATTTCGCGCGGGCGTAAAGGCGTCAAGATTTTCACGGCGGACAAGGGGCAGTTGCGCGAGAACATTTCGCGCGGCGGCGCGCGGACGCTGGCGCTGGACATGAAACCGAGCGCCATTCAAAAACTGGCAACCGCTTGGGGGCGCGACGTGGCTTTCGTTCTTAATGTTCAAGCGTCGCAGCGCGCTTCAGTAAAGCGGGCGGCGGAAATGGCGCAGCATGAAAAATTGGAACGCGAAGCGGAAGCTCAACGACAGTCGGAAGCGGCCAAGCAATCGCAGTCCGTGAAACCAACTGAATCCGTCAAGCCAGCCGAAAAGCCGACTGAAACGGTCAAGCCGACAATTCAAAAATCCGAAACCATCCGGCGGCGGATTGAAATTCAACCAGTTCAAAACCCGCAAAAGAGTCGAGGCATGAAAATATGAATACTAATTCGCCCTGCTACAAACTTGGTCGTCATGTCAACAGTGACCCTGTGCCGCTGGACAATTTGCGGCTGGAAACCAGCACGAACTGTTTTTATGGGCTGTCGTATCACCACATTGAACTGGTCAAGTTTGAATCCAGCCAAGATGTTGACCTCATCACCATTTCATTCTTGAACCGCACGGTGCGGATCAATGGAAAAAACCTGCGTAACCTGGGTGTTGCCCTGCAAATGCGCGGCGTGGAATCCATCAAACCAATGGCCGAGCGTTATTCATCGTTGGCCGCCGGGGAAGATGGTTGGGTCAAATCCATTGAGATACTTGAACAAAAGGAAGACGCCCATGCTTAAAGCTAACGGCCAATTTTCAAAATCAGAGCGTGCCGGTGATTCGGCCAGCGCGGAAACAAAAACTCACGTTGAGAAGAAAGGCTACAAACGCGCGGAAGCGGCCACATATTTGGGCGTTGCCAAAATTACCATTGACCGTCTGACCAAACGCGGTTTGCTGCATCCTTCGCGGGCATTGCGGCATCCGATTTATTCCAAAGACGATCTTGACCGCTTTTTGCGGGAAACCTCCGAGCCAATCGAATAATTCGTAGCCTCAATTGGCGGCGTAGTTGTTGTCGGCAATTTCCGGTTTTTGCGCCGGAAATTTGGCGAGCAATTCAAGGCGAACGGCTTCGGGCGTTCTTTCCAGAAATTCATCTACCAGCGCCGGACGGTCGGCAAATTCCTGTTTCAATACCTGGCGTCCCATTGCTTGCTTGGCTGTTTCCAAAAACTTCTCAACGGGAATAATCCAGACTTCTTCATGGAGTTGTCCCCAAAAAACTTCCAGCGGGTTTTCTGACGCCCACCACGGATAACTATATTTCGCTTTGGCCTTGGCAATGGCGCGGCGGTCGGCGGCAGGGGCGGCAGATTTTCCGGCTTCCGTCTCTGCTGGCTTTGGCGGCGTAACTTTTTTTGTGGTCTGGTCAAAATTCACGCGCTTGCTCATGGCTAGACTGTGCTCTACTTGAAGATGTCCATACACGCGCATGGCGAGTGCTCCGCCGTCGCTGTGGCCGAGCCAGCGGCTTACGGTGGGAATGTCCACACCTGATTCGATGCAGGTGGTCGCAAAAAAATGCCGGAAGTCGTGATGGGTGAATTTAGGGAATTCCAGTTTTTCACACGCGGTCGCCAGACATTTCTTGGCACTGTCCGTCTTGAGAATTTTCCCTTGGGGTGTTTCGGCAGATTCGGCTTTGAGCCGGAGTAAAAAATCGCGCAAGGCGGCGGGCATGGGAATCTGCCGGTCGCTGTCCTCCGATTTGGTGCCATGCAGCCAGATCATGTTGCTTTGGAATTTCACGTCGTCCCATGCGCTGACCCGCGCCTCCCCGATCCGTGCCCCGGAGAACGCCAGAAATTCAATCAGGTCGGCCCCTGCCTTGCTTTTCCGCTGGCTGTCCGCCCGGCCATCGGATTGCCGGATTTGCGCAACCAGTTTTACGAACTGTTCCCGCGTGGGAATAACCACCTTGGCATAGGACACCTTGGGTCGTTTGATGGTCGTCGCCGGACTGGACAAAATCAGGCCATGCTTCAACGCATAGCCGAAAACGTTTCGCATCGTTTCTAGTTCATGCACGAAAGTTTG
>Ga0302281_10000999_pt1 | contig 20744 bp, 28 predicted proteins | sample III_Fen_E1_2_FD_198762 | JGI IMG/M metagenome (GOLD analysis project Ga0302281, IMG submission 198762) | Peat permafrost microbial communities from Stordalen Mire near Abisko, Sweden - III_Fen_E1_2 | ecosystem: Environmental > Terrestrial > Soil > Wetlands > Permafrost | place: Sweden: Abisko...
ACGATCAACTCCCGGCCCTGACCAGCGTGGGTGGCTACCTCGACGTGAGAGCCGACGATCAACTCCCGGCCCTGACCAGCGTGGGTGGCTCCCTCGACGTGAGAGCCGGAGGAAAACTTGAGGCGCCGCAATTAGTGCAAGTCAACGGTAAGAAGTGGCCATCCACCAAATAGGAAACTATCAACTCGGAAAGGTATTCCATCATGGCAGAACCAGAAATACTCAGCAAAGAGAAGCCAGCTACCGAAACCGCTTTAGTGGACACCGGTAGCCGCATGTCAGAGATACTCGCAGCCCAAGCGAGAGCATCCGTAAACGCACACTACCTGATCGCGCAGCAGAACAAGCGGGATTGGGATGTGGTGCGCAACAAACTACTGAGTTACTGCGACCGACCGCGGTTCGCAGAAGTGGCTTTCAAACGCAAGCCAGGCATCTCTGAGCCAATGTTGACAATCCGGTTTGCGGAGGCCGTCCAGCAGGCAATGGGGAACCTAGAGCCCACTCGTGTCATCGTGTTTGAGTCTCCCACTCAGCGCATCGTGCGGCTCGGATTAAGCGACCTTGAGACGAACAACCACCCTACGCGGGATCTGGTTATCGAGAAAGTTGTCGAGCGGAAGAATCTGTCCGGTCGCCGCGAACTTTCCCATCGGATGAATACCCAAGGTGAGATTGTTTACCTCGTCGAGGCAACCGAGGATGAGATGTTCACCAAGGAATCAGCGTGGGGCTCGAAGTGGGAGCGGCAGCTTACCCTGAAGCACCTGCCGGCGGACATCAAGGAAGAGTGCGAAGATCGCTGCATGGACACGCAGCGCAAGCAGGACAAGAGCGATCCAGAGGCATCGAAAAAGAAGCTCGTCGATGCATTCTACTCGCTCGGCATAACTGCCGATCAACTCAAGCAATACATCGGCTCTGACAATCTCGACATCCTCTCGCGGCCGCTCAAGGACGGCGAGCGTAATCATCAACTCGAAGATTTGCGCCAGATTTATACCGCCATCAAGGAAGGCGATACCAACTGGCGGGAAGTGATGGAATCCAGGACTGAGGCGCGTGGAGCGAAGGCAACCGGAGAGCACGGCGGTACGCAGACTCAGCAACAATCGAGCGGTGCCGCTGCAAAGGTCAAGGCGGCCGCGTCTGCGAAGGCGGCGAAAGCCACAGCAAAGCAGCAGGAGCCGAGTGCCGCAAACCCTCCGCAGGCAGAGGAGAAGTCACCGGTTACGCAGCAGGCGACTCCTACGGCTACTTCATCGACCCAAACGCAACCGCAGGCTACGGTTTCAGTTGATAACCCCGATGCGGAACCGGCCCCTGATCTATTCAGCGGGCAGAATGTGAAGCCCGAGCCAACCTCCACCACGTCTCAGCAGGCTCCGCCCCCGATCGAGCTGGAAGAGTGGGCGTAACAAGTTTCCGGCAGGAACGAAAGGGGAGAGAATCCCACTGCCGGAAGATGCGCGGGGCAACGGCGTGATTGGATGAGACTCAAGGGCTTAAGCCAAACGCTTTACGTGCCGAATAGATACCGGGCGTAGTTTGGCGGAATGGATGCCCCGAAAAGCCAATAGACGGAGCACCCGCTCCCTGCGCATTTAAGTTTCGGCACAGAAAGGAACGTAAACGATGTCCGACAGCACCCGTTTTGGAAGGGCAGAAACAGACAAGCCGTTTCGTCCCGAAACCTCCGCCAACGATCCTCGCGAGATCGTTATTCGTCCAAACTGGAATGTGCGCAAGGATCTGGATTCGCCGCGAGTCCGCGAACACATCGATACCATCAAGGCATCGATCCTCGCGCGTGTCAACGCTGATCCCACACTGCCGGGGCTCATCAAACCAATTGAAGTGAGCTACGATCCAGCGACAGGCAAGCACACGCTGGAAGACGGGCAATGCCGACTGATCGCTTGCCGAGAATTGTGGGATGAGGGCCACGAGATTTACGTGCCCAATATCCGCGTTAAGGGCGATGAGGCTCAACTTTATGCGCAGCACATAGCCGGCAATGGAGGCTTGCCTCTGACCCAGGTCGAACTCGCGGATGGTTGCCGCAAGTTGCGCATCGGATACCTATGGACCCCAGAGATGATTGCAGCTCATATCTGCAAGCCGAAGCGGTTTGTGACGGACTGCCTCGCGCTGGCTGAAGTTCCACAGGAAGCCAAGCAGATGGTCGCCAACGGCCAGGTTACAGCGCCGCGTGTATTGTCTGAGATCAGGAAGGCAGAGAAGGCGCACGAGCCGGCAACGATGGCAGTAGAGTCTCTCAAGCAAGCTGTCGCGGCGGCACCCAAGCCGAAAGAGCCAGCGCGGACGCGCCTACCCGAGACGGGGCCGATCGTTAACGCCCCGAAGGCCAAGCCTCTCGCCAGAGAGAAAGCCGGATCACCGACGGATAAGTTACTGCAATTGGCGGACGAACTCGCGTACATGATCGTCAATGACAATCAATCTATCGACAAGGTAATTGCGACGGCCAGGAAGTATCTGAAGGCCCGCAACAAGTAGCGAACCGCATCGAGTTTGCATTCCTGAAGAAAGGAGGATAGTCACCATGAGCGACGAGACGAACGAGACGGTCGTTGATCAACCCGTTGAAGTAGCGGCCGAACAAGCCGAGACGACAACGGAAGAAGTTGAAACGACAGAAGAGTAACACCTGGGCGCCGACACACAGAGAAGCGGTTAGCGGGGCATCTTTCGGGGTGCCTCGCACTCAACCTATTGTTTCCGGAGGGAAGATGACTACAGAACAGACACAAGCGAACTGGAGTGGTTGGGCGCTTCTCGAACTGATGGGACATAACCACGAAGCCGGTTTTATCTCGACACTTTACTTCGGTGGAGTCGCGTTACTTCAGGTCGATGTGCCAGAGATTCCGGCAAGAGAGGAAACACTGTCCAGGCCGCAGTGGAACGATACCGCATTGCTTCCGGTCGGAACAGTGATTCGGAAGGAAGCGATCCCCGGCAGGACTTGCATGTTAAATCCGAGCGCGATTTACCGGTTGAATCCTGCTACGGAAGAGGCCGTTAGGGCAGCAATTGCCGCCAGTGAGAGACGCGCTATCAAGGTCATTTCCATGCCCGCTCCATCAGCAGATAGGACATTGCTACCGGGAGGGCCGGACGAAGGAACGGAAGATGGTTCTGACACGGACGATGTCGACTAACTGATTTTTTACAACGAAGGCGAAGCCTAAGTCCCGCGCCGAGTGTCAACCAGCACAAAGCGCGGGGTGAGGGAAAACACAGAGCAGGGACACGAAAGGAACTCACCAATGAGGATCGGAAGAATAGTATTGGACCACTTCGGTCCATACGAAAACGCGGATGTAGCCATCGACGAAAGCATGGCGATATTTGTCGCTCAGAACGCTTCAGGGAAAAGCAAGCTAGCTCAGGCCGTCCAACTATCCCTCGCCGGTCGCAGCGACGGCACTGGGCATGATGGCAAGGGGTCGCGGGATAAGGTCATGCTCGGTGCCGATAAGGCCGTGGTGACTCTCGGCATCGGAACTGCTAAAGGTCCAATCGAGATTCAAACTGCGATGGCCGCAACGGGCGGGATGATACCGAAGATTATCGTTGGCGAAAGCGATGGCTCGGTATCCACCAAAGCCCTCTCTGACGGCTTCAAGCGGTGGTTGGATAACTTGACGGAGCGGTTCTCCTGCATTCTCGATCCTGAATACTTTGTGAAGCAGAAGGCAGACGAACAGCGAGATATCCTCGCCGCATTGGTTCTGCCTCCGCAGTATGAGTTCGATCCAAAGTTGAAAGCGCTGGCCGACAAGCACATCGCCGGCATCGATTGGACAAAGCCACCCGTTCAAGTGATCGACTACATCTTCGGAGACACGAAACGCGGCGTCTATGGGCTCAGGCGCACAGCCAAGGCTACTCTGGATGGCATCCACATACCGGAGAAACCAAGGCAACCAACCGAGGATGTCGCCAATGTCCAAAAGAAGCTCTCCGAAGTGCGGCTTAAGCAGAATCAGGAAGCCAGGAAGGTGAAGCAGGGCGGGACCGTGCAAGTGGGACGGGTTGAGCAGAGCCTAGAGCAAGCCAAGGCGAATCTGGCGGCAGCTCAGGCAGACCGCAAAGCCGCCAAAGACAGGATGGTATTGATCGAGGCAGACTTGCTCGACGGCCCAACATTGACCACTCACAAGCGGATGGCGGCCAAGCGCAAGGACTACGATGCTCTGACAGCCGAGATCAACGGCTACGACTCGGAGATTGAAGGCCAGAAGCAATTGCAGCAAGTATTCGAGGCGATGCTTGAAGATGAGCACGGCAACCCGGTAGACCACGCCGAGTGCCCAACATGCACCCAAACGATTACCCACGAATTCATCGCCGGCAAGGTTCAGGAGTTTCATCAACTCCAACTTACGGCGGAGGACGAGAAAGCATCGTGTCAGGGTCGCCAGAGGGATTTGGGAGACATTGCCGCTTCGGAGCGGGCTCTAAAAGACCACGAGGCGAAGATTGCCGAGAAGTTGGAACAAGTCAGAAAGGTTACGGCGACCGAGGAGCGGATAACCTTATGCGAGGCGCAGATCAAAGACTTGGAGCAAGCGCTTCTCGACGCCAAGGCCAAGGAAACCGCGCCGATCGATACCTCGACTCTGGACAGGTTGACCCGCGAGATGTCCGAGTGGGAAGCCAAACTCGCGCCTGCGGTGCAGTATGAGAGTACGCTGACCCAGATCAGAGAAGCCGAAGCCAGAGCGGACGCACAGAAAGCCATTGTGCAGGAACTTGAAACGTTAGTTGCCGAGTTCGGGCCGAAGGGGATCAAGGCCAAGCTGATCGACGAGCATATCGGCGCATTTGAAACCACGGTAAACAACGTCCTCAAGATCTGGGGGTACGCGGCCAAACTCTCGATTGAGCCGTACTCGTTTGAGGTTATGACTCCGAAGTTGGCTCCCAACTATATCCCCCTCAAGGAACTGAGCGGGTTTGAGTCGCTGATGTTCGGCGTGGCGCTTCAGTCTGCGATTGCGGTGTTCTCCAAACTGAAGATGATCCTGGTGGACGCGGCGGATGTGATGAAGGGCGAGCGTTTGGTTAATCTGTTTAGGTGCGTCAGGTCTATGCTCAAAGCTGGGATACTTGAGCAGGCCATCATACTTCAGGCGGTCGAAGAGAATGCGCCTCCGCCGAAACCGAAGGCGGGGGTGGGGTACTACTCGATCAGCGATGGGAAGATTGAGAGGGTGGCATGATCTATCTTGCTTCACCGCATAGCGATCCAGACGCGGGCGTGATGTTAAGCAGGTTTTTATGCGCCTGCAAAGTGGCCGCGTGGATGTTCAAGCAAGGAGAGTTAGTCTTCTCCCCTATCGCGCATTCGCACTATATCGCAGTATACGGGAACAATAAGGCCCACTACGACGATTGGAGGCGCTTTGACGAGCATATGATCGATCTCAGCGATAAGATCGTAGTGGCACAGATAGACGGGTGGGACAAGTCGTTCGGTATATCCGAAGAGATAAAGTACGCCGAAAAGATCGGGAAACCTGTCGAGTATCTGGACGTAACCCACATTTTATTAAATCCAAAACTCAGAGGGTGGCAAGATGCGAAGATTTGATTGTGAGAGTCAAGGAATGACTAACCAAAAGATCGTGATGTACGACAGTCCAGAAGCGGCCACCTATCGCACCAATATCAGCGGTTGGATAGCGAGCACTGGCCAGTTCTGGGGAAATGACGAACACATGGCGCGGTGGTCGGGATGCACTCACATGACCTGCGCTTGCGGCAAGGTGTTCGACAAGCGGACATTGCGCTGCGATTCTTGCCAAGCCAAGGCGAGCATGGAGAAGTATTACGCACTTCCGATGGTTGAATGGGACGGCGTTACTCCGGTCTGCACTTTTGACGACGACCGCTATTTCTTCAGCGAGGAAGAGGTTCTGGATTGGATGGCCGACCAAGATCCCGAGACCGCCGAGGTTCGTCTGGTCTTGTGCGAGCCGGGGAGACTTGGTTACGTGAGCGAGGACAATTGGGCCGATGATCTTCCTGAAGACGGCGAGTTGCCAGGTGCGGTACAGATGGCATTGGACGCGCTCAATGAGGCCATTAAGAATGCTCCTACGGTCTGCTGGTGGGCCGGGAAACAACGGATCAATGTCGAGCCGCTTTGGGCGCAACTGAAGGCGGATCAAGCCAAAGAACAGGACTCGTCCAAAGCAGAAAGGGAACAGGAGATTTGATGGCTTCCTTTTGGGTCAACGGAATCGTAGCGGTACGAGATGGTAAGCCCTACATCCAACTGAGCAACGAGAAGGGTATCATCTGCCAGTTGTCCATGAGCGAGACGCGGCAGGTGGCTCAAGACATGCTCGTGATGGCATCCAGAACCGAGGCCGATGCGCTCCTCCATTCATTTGTTAAATCGAAGGGGTTGCCGGTCCAGATGAGCGGCGAACTGATGGTTATGTTTCGAGACTTCAGAGCGAAGTTGGATGCCGACAAAGCAGAGCGGTCGGAAGGGAGCGGGGAGACGGTATGAAGATCGATCCACGCCTTGAACAGTATCGATTTCGTAGCGGTCAGTGGGGATCGAATACGGGAGACGATTTCGGATCGTTTCGTATTCCAGGTCCAGAGGGCGAGGCGTTGCTTATCATCGCCTCGCCGGGTGACGCGAACGAAGGCATTCCTTGGGAGCATGTCAGCGTTTCGACGCGCACCCGCTGCCCGCACTGGAAAGAGATGTGCTTCGTCAAGGACTTGTTCTGGGATGAAGAAGAAGCGGTTGTTCAGTTCCATCCGCCGCGCTCCCAATACGTGAACAACTGCGCACGATGCCTGCACCTATGGAGACCGATGGACGGTTACTTTCCAGCGCCTCCAGAGATTGCGGTTGGGTTCAAAGAACTCGGAACTCTCAAGTAAAGGGCATTGCTGGAGACGGTATGACGCCACGCCAGTTAGAAATCATTCAACATGCTCTCGGCTGCGATCAGTACGGACAGAGCGCCCGTAGACGGGGAGAAGTCTTTCACCGCGACTACGACCCTTACAGTCGCAACCATTTCTGCGCAGGTCCGGCCGATGAGCCGGATTGCCGCGCCCTGGTCGAGATGGGCTTCATGCAGCAGCATAAGACGACGGAGTGGTTGCCGTACTTCAACTGTTCCGTGACACCGGCAGGTATCAAGGCAATGCGGGATGAGAGTCCATCGCCGCCGAAGAAGACGCGCTCTCAGTTGCGCTTCGAGGAATACGCGAGTTTCTCGGATGCGTGTGACTGCTCATTTCGAGAGTTCCTGCGGATCAGCAAAACTGACTGGTACAAGGATATGAAAGCGGGGAAATACGCATGAAGCACACGACACCTGAAGGCCAGTTACAGCGCCTAGTCCTCGACTGGTTGGCAGCAAGGCACATATTCGCGCTGCGCATGAACTCGGGTTCGTTGGTAAACGCGGCTGGCAGGCCAGTAACGTTTGGGTTGCCGGGAATGGCTGACATTCTGGCATTCCCGCACAATCCTGTAGTGCTATGGAAAGGCATATCTCCATACGAAACCATAGTCGATCGATTTATGCCCACTTGGATCGAACTCAAGGCCCCCAAGGGAAAGCAAAGCGAACTCCAGAAGTCGTTTCAGGAGAAGGTTGAGTCTGAGGGCCATCGCTACCTGCTGATCAGATCCCTTGATGAACTTGAAGCGCAGTTGTAGTTTGCAGTTGCACACACCGCCCGCGTCTGGTACTGTGATTTTCAGTCTCAAGCGCCAGCGACAGACTAACGGGCGAACCGGGCGACGGTCTGGTTCCGCAAGCATCGGGGTGGTTCCAAAGCTACCCCGATGACCCTTACTTTGGAGGGGTACGATATGGGTTTTCCAGCGACAAGAGACGCATTACGTGAGTCCGGCTATCGTTTCGACAATCACGACACATGCCGCGGCGAGGATTGCGGTGCGGAAGTGGAATGGTGGATTACGCCAAAGGGTAAGAAATTGGCGTTCAACCTGATGCAAAATGGTGACTCTCCAGCCATCGCTCACTTCGCGAGTTGTCCGAACCGGGAAGATTTCAGGAGAGGCTAACTATGCGAATCTTTGGTTTTCTGGCTTACACCTACGCTCGCATCTACTCGGCAGTCTTCTACCTGTTTCCGCATCCGGGCAGAGTCGCAGGACGGCACAGAGATCCAGACGCGATCCGCTGTGACAAATGTGGATGGGGTGGAATGTTACGGCTGGCAGTTCATGGCTACAAGTCAAACTGGATGGGCGACGAGGTTGACCAATGCGATTTCTGCCCGAACTGCGGGGGCGAGATATGAGCACACGTCAACCCTGCAAATGTCTGCATCCGGTCCAGAAGAAAAACAAGGATACCGGAGCTTACGACGCGGTAATGGTGGGCCGGGAGAAATGCCCGATCTGCAAAGGCATGGGGTACACGAAACCATGCCCTGCCTGTGACGGGTGCGGGATGGTCAATTCGGCAGTCTGCCAGAAATGCGGCGGTTGTGGCAAGTTGGGATGCTTAGCGTGACAGACACCGCCTCCGAAATCAAACAGGTTTATCTGGCGTACCCCAGGCACGTAGGCCCCGAAGCCGCTCTCAAGGCTATCCAGAAGGCCGCAGAGCGATTGGTAAAGGAAAGGGTTCATCCAGACGACCGCGCGGCCAGCAGATGGCTCTGGAAGCGCGCTAGGCAGTACGCAGCGTCACCGGCCGGCCAGCCACCGCCTAAAGGGAGCACCGAGGACTACAGGCCCCATCCAAGTACGTTCTTTAACCAAGCCCGCTTTAACGACGATCCGAAAGAATGGCTCAAATCAAATGGAGTAAACGGCAATGGCCGAGCACAATCAAATGGCAGTACGAAGGCCGACAGGACTCTCGAAGCCTCAGCCGCCGCTATCGAACGAATCGAGAATCGTACTCGCTCTAGCGGAAATGGCCATCAAAAGGGGTGGGGAGATGTCGCAGATAGCCCAGGAGATCGTGGCGCAGCGACTATCGACGGAGAATTTTGACGATGTGATTCGGATTTTGAGTGAGATAGGCGACACGCCCAGGCGGGAGCATGAGCCAGTTATACCCGACACTGGAACGATTCTACTGGCTGTCCGATCGCTCAAGCATCCACACCGGCATCTGCGGGAGATTGTGACGAAGTTGGCTCGGATCTTCGGCGTGACAGCGGATGAGGAATTGCTTGAGTTGTACCAGCAGGAAGCGGGACACAGGACGGACGAGGATTTGGATAAAGCATTCATGTCTTTGAGGGGCGATGAATTGCTAAAGAGGATGCCGACGCCGGGCGCTTTCTTGGCAGCGTGTGGGATAAAGAAAATCAATCGGGATGGGAGCAGACCGGAATGAACCAACGCACTCATAATCACTGGACAGAGGAAGACCGGCAGCAGTTACGCGAGTTGGCCTCCATTCACCGTTCGGATCGCGCCATAGCGAAGATCATGGGACGGACACCAAGCGCCGTTGGTTGGCAGAGACGGGATCTGCGCATCCGGTTAACAGGCGAGAAATACCAGAAAATATCTTCCGCGCGTCGGCTCTCGCGTATCGAGCAGAAGTTGGATGTCGGCCGGGAATCTCACAGTGCCGTTGACCGGCTGATGGAGCTGGCCGAGGGTAGGTCGAGGATGAGCGCATGAAAAGTACCGTTGAATCCGATGCCGAGTTTGATGCTCGCATTGCAGCCGAGGATATTGAAGCCTCCGCAATTCCCTGCCCGCTCGATACTTGTCGAGCTCCGGCTGGAGAACCGTGCAGGACGGAAGAGGGCGCGGAACGACTGAGGCATTGCGCGAGATTGCGGGCCGTGCGGAAGAGGGCGGGTGCATAGTGTGGATATACCTGCCGAAATCACTTACCTATCGTTCTTCAGCGGTATCGGAGGACTCGATCTTTCTGTCCGCCTTGCAGTGCCAGCAACTCGCTGCATCGGCTATGTGGAGATCGAAGCGCCTGCGGCCGGCATCTTGGCAACGCGTATGGAAGACAGTACCTTGGATGCGGCGCCTATTTGGACCGACATTCGCGCTTTCCCATCCGGACTCTATCGTGGCCGCGTGGCTGGAGCAGTTTTCGGTTTCCCCTGCACGGATTTGTCTGTCGCAGGAAAGCAAGCGGGCCTTGAAGGTGGAACCCGAAGCGGACTCTTCTACTCTGCCATGCGAGTCGTTCGCGAGGTTGGATGCGAATGGTGCTTTCTTGAAAACGTCCCTCCAGTCCTCTCTTTTCCCGCAGGACATTCCGTATTGCGAGAACTTGCCGAAAGCGGGTTCAATGCGGAGTGGGTATCTGTACGAGCTTCCGACGTTGGCGCTCCGCACAAGCGGGAAAGAGTCTTCATCTTGGCCCACCGCACGAGCGGAGGACTCGGAATGCTGCGGGAATCATCAAGGCGTGCAGGATTCACTGGGGGACTCCGCGAGTGACAACTAACAACGGTATAGGGTGTCCTGATTCAACAGGGAAAGGGTCACGGCTAGAAGATCAGGCCGCAGAGTTTGCAGATGAATAACTGGAGCACGCCACATGCGCACAACTCGCAAGGCCAACCGGGATCAGGACTCAAAGAACGCGGCGGCCGTCACCGGGATCTTGTCACGGAAGCAATGGCCTACGCCGAACACACCATCGGGGGGGGGCAATTTGATGGCCACTCCTAAGCACACGGGCGGAATCGATCTGGAAGGAGCAGCAGAACTATGGCAGACACCAGCAGTGGACTCTTTCAGGAGCAGGGGCGGAGACCGCAAGGACGAGATGGGATTGGACCAGCAAGCGCGAATTGCCTGGAGCACGCCAGCTTCACGCGACTGGAAGGGCGCCAACTCGGAGATCCATGTAACGGAAACCGGGGGGGGCAGACGGCACATGGATCAACTGAGCAACCAAGTCGAGCACTCTTTCCTCCCGGACCATCAGACCGAGACGCATGGCGAGAAATCATCGAAGACCGCCCCGACCTCGCGCCGGCGGTTGAATGTGAAGTTCGTAGAATGGATTCAAGGTTGCCCGGAGGGGATGACTTCAGCAGAGCCGATCAACTCAGAGGTCTTGGAAACATGGTCGTGCCTCTCCATGGAGCGCTTGCGTTACTTGTTCTCCTTGATAGGACCGAAGGTTAAATGACCAAGCCCTCCCCCAATCCCGACGACTACTTCATGGCCAGCAAAGCGCCAGAGCCGCCGCGAGAGGAAAGGCCGCGCTCAAAGTCACGTGAGCCGGACCTTACATTGGAAGGCGGGTTGCCTTCAAATATAGACGCTGAACAAACCATCCTGGGCGCGATATTGCTCGACAATGCAGCATGGAACGAAGTTCGGGAGCATCTACGCCCCGACGATTTTAGCCTAGACTCGCATAAGCGCATTTCGTTCCGGATGAGCCAACTCCTCAAGCGAGACAGCGCGGTCGATATCGTGACTCTGGCAAATGAACTCGCCCGAAATAAGGAAGTCGAATCTATCGGAGGGGTTGCCTACCTAGCGAGCCTAACTGAAAATCTCCCGCGGCGGCCGGTGATCGAGGAGTACGTCCGAATCGTTAAGGATAAGAGCCTGCTCCGCAAACTGATGGTTGTCTGCTCCAACGCCATCGCGCGAGCTGCCGACCAAAGCGAGACGGCTCTTGAAGTGTTGGGATCGGTTGAGAAGCAACTCGAAACAATCGCGGAGTCTTCGCCTCTCTCCAAAGATGCGGCGATCGAAGCGTTTTTCATCCAATCGCTCGATAAAGCAAACGACCGATACAAGAGCAAGGTGGCGCCGCGCATCCCGACCGGGAACGCATGGATCGATGCGAAAATCGGCGGCATCCTGCACGGCTACTACACCATCGTTGCCGCAAGGCCAAAAGTGGGCAAGTCGAGTTTCGGTGACACGACAATCGCCTACAACTGCCAGCGCGGAACGAAGGTAGTCAAAATCTCGCTTGAAGTTGACCGAGATACTTCGCTCTATAATCTCGTTCCCCACGTCGTCGCTCTTCCCAACATTGTTTGCGTCCGGCAAGAACTTCAAACCTCAGAGCAAAACAGGCTCTTTAATGAGGGTATGTCTCACATCCTCGAGCATTGGAACTTGAAAATCTACGAGGGTGACATTGACTGCGATGAAACCTGCTGGATCATCGACCGGGAGACGAAGGGATCGGATGAAGAGGTACTGTTTGTTCTGGATCATTTCGGCTTGATGGTCGAAGCCGGCAAATCGAGTGCCGGCAAGATCAGAGAAAGTTACGTTACGGATTCCGGCAGGTTGCGAAGAAAACTCTATGGCAAGCGAACTGCGATGCTGGCCCTGTTTCAACTGAATGAGGTTCCGCGTGAGTACGCAGACAAGTTACCTCGGGCTGCAGACATCGGCGAGAGTAAGAAACCCTTGCAAGACTGCGCGGCGTGCATCCTCTTGCACCGTTACCAGGACAAGGAGACGCTGAAGATGACCAAGAAGGCGAACGTCAACCTGGCTTTAGTTCGCAACGGCGGCGCTCCAGGGAATGTGGACGGTGAGTTCGATACGCGTAAACTGGAGTTCTTGACACAGCCGGAAATAGAATATCCCGACTACTACGGAGGTCAGAATGATTGAGCGACGAAAGCCACTGAAACGGCCTACACCTGTCCGTAAACGGAGGCTGAAGTTGAGGCGCGGAGAGCCTACGCCGGAAGAGAAAGAGAATGCCAGAATCATCTGTTACTCGCGGGCGAAGGGGATGTGCCAGATGCCATTTTCACATACGTGCCCAGGATATGTGCCTTTGAACGGCGACGAATGGCATAGAGGCCAACTGGCTCACTTGAAAGCTAAGCGCCGGTTCGGTTGGCATGAGGACGAATCTACCGGCCAGCGTCATCTCTGGTCGTGCCCTGAATCTCATAGGTTGCAACATCAGTTTGGTTGGTCAGGAGTGAAACCATGCCCGAAGAAATGATCGAGATAAACATTGAGTACGAGCGGTTCCTTGAGCGGAAGAGGTTCACGCCGATAGTATCTGGACTAACAGATATTCCGCCGCTTAATCCGGCCATGTTCCCCCATCAGCGCGACGTGACGGCATGGGCTCTGAGGCTCGGCAGATCGGCGGTATTCGCCGGTACAGGGCTCGGGAAGAGCCTCATCGAGCTGGAGTGGTCACGAGTTGTCTATGAATATACCGGCGTCCCTGTGCTGCTCCTGGCGCCACTGGCCGTGGCTTACCAGATGGTCACTGAGGGCGTAAAGTTCGGCATCAATGCGAAGTACTGCAAAGAGCCGGAAGATATGGGCGATGCTCACATCGTCGTGACCAACTACGAGCGCATGGACAAGTTCGCGGCGGAAGACTTCTCCGGCGTGGTTCTGGACGAGTCCAGTATCCTCAAATCGTTCGACGGGAAGACGCGCAGCGAGTTGATCGCCAAGTTCGCGGAAACCCCCTATCGGTTGGCAGCTACGGCGACACCAAGCCCAAATGACGTGATGGAGTTGGGCAACCATGCGGAGTTCTTAGGTGTAATGACCGCGACTGAAATGCTGTCCATGTTCTTCACTCACGACGGAGGAGAGACGCAAAAGTGGAGGCTCAAGGGCCATGCCCGGACAGAGTTCTGGAAGTGGGTTTGCTCATGGGCTGTCAATATCCGCAAACCGTCTGACGTGGGATATGACGATGGGCCGTTCATCCTGCCTGAATTGATCTACCACGAGCACATCGTAGACGTTGACACTCCATCCGAGGGGATGCTGTTTGCAATGCCAGCCGAGACGCTGGGCGAAAGGCTGGCGGCGAGGCGTTCGACCGTCGATGATCGCATTGCCGAGGTCAAGGCTCTCGTCGAAGCGGAACCAAGTGAGAAGTGGCTAATCTGGACTAATCTCAATCGGGAGTCTGAATCTATAAAAAAAGCATTGCCGGGATGCGTTGAACTGACGGGATCAGACTCGCCGGAATTCAAGGCCGAGACTTCGATCCAGTTCGCGCTAGGCAAGATCGACTGGCTAGTGAGCAAAGCATCCATCCTGGGGTTCGGAGTCAATTATCAGATTTGCTCTCACATGATCTTTGCGGGAGTGAATGATTCATGGGAGCAATTCTTCCAGGCTGTGCGGCGCTGCTGGAGGTTCGGCCAGACTCGCCCGGTCCACGTTCACATCATCGCAGCATCGACAGAAGGCAACGTACTCGAAAACCTAAAGCGAAAGGAAAGGGAAGCAACCAATATGGCGGATGAGATGGTGGAGAACATGCAGGATTTGACGCGGATGAACCTGCGGGGGACGGTTCGCAGTGAATCCACATATGAGCGGGAGAAGACGGAAGGCGACCAGTGGACCATGCACCTTTCCGACTGCGTAGACTTGGCGCGGGAGCTTCCCGACAATTCCATGCACTATTCGGTATACTCGCCCCCGTTCGCATCGCTTTATACCTATTCGAATTCCGAGCGGGATATGGGGAACGCGAGGAATCACGACGAGTTTTGGGAGCACTATCGGTTTCTCGTCAAAGAACAGTACCGCGCATTGATGCCGGGGCGACTGGTATCCATCCACTGCATGAACCTGCCCACGTCCAAGGTTCGGGATGGGCACATCGGCATCCGTGATTTCCGGGGCGAAATCATCCGGGCGTTTATCAACGATGAAGCGGTCGAATTATGGGCGGCGATTAAGAGGCTTGAGTTGCGAGCTGTATCAGCAGAGAGAAATGAAGACAAGCCTCGCGCTCGAAAGCTATGGGATGCAATAGAAACAATGCAAGATGACTTCCACTCGCACCCAGGAGACACTGGATTCCTTTACCATTCCGAGGTTTGCATCTGGAAAGACCCGGTGACGGCGATGCAGCGCACCAAGGCGCTCGGTTTGCTCCATAAGCAGATTCGCAAGGACTCGTGCATGAGCCGTCAGGGCGTTCCTGACTACCTTGTGACCATGCGCAAGCCGGGAGATAACCCGGAACGCGTAGGACACACCGCAGAGGAGTTTCCGGTACAACTCTGGCAGCAATATGCTTCGCCGGTTTGGATGGATATCAACCCATCGGATACGCTGCAATACCGTTCGGCACGGGAGCACAACGACGAGCGCCACATCTGCCCGTTGCAACTTGAAGTCATTCGCCGCGCTGTGAAACTGTGGACGAATCCGGGCGATACGGTTTGGAGTCCGTTCGCAGGCATCGGCTCGGAGGGATTTGTGGCACTTGAGATGGGACGCAAGTTCATCGGAAGTGAACTAAAGAAGTCTTATTTTGAACAGGCTTGCCGGAACCTCAATCGCGCCCTTAGCATGAGCAGTGGCCTATTCGCCAACGTGGACGAGGAAGATGCCGCCGAAGAGGAAGTAAATGATTCCATCTCCGAAGGCTTCTAACTCTTCTGCGGCGTCAAGTCCTTCTCCAGATCGAACTTGACCGGGAGAAGGACGCCCTGTTTTGTACTCCCATCGTTCATCGAAAAGTTGATAATGCGGCCTTTCGCTCCAGGCTTTAACAGACCGTAGGCCGCCAGCAAATTCCCGGTTAACAGTTTGCACTTCTGCCGGGTATCGCTCAGGTGGTCCTTGAACAGTTCTGCCGGGCTCGCGTTCCTTCCAAGGTTGGCCAGTGTGATAGCCCTAATCTGTGACCCTGGCACCCTGGTTTCTCTTAGCGGTCCGTTGACGGCAATGTAGAACTTCAGTGCCGATGGAGCGTATGGATTTCCTGACACCTTCTTCCTGCCATCGATCCGGTAGATGATCCCGTTGTAGAAGTCCCCGTTTATCTCTACACGTAGCCCCGTACCGACCCTAAACAGATTCAGGAGCGCCCGGCCCAGTTCTCGGGTCCGTCTGGCCCGCTCAATGATGTGCGGAGCCTCCAGACCCTCAAAGTATGGCTGGAATAACGATTCCAGGTGATGACCCAAATCTCTCGATAGCAGAGTGTCTCTCTCGTTAGGCGGTAAGTGCGCGTATTGGCCGAACGACTCTTCGAGCAAGGTTGCGACTTCCGCGGGAGTGTAGGATTTGCCTTGCCGCTTGATCGAATACTCGCCGTATATCGCATCCCGGCCGAATGGCGAACTTTCGTCGGTGCCGGAGTAGATTACGCGACTGGTTTTCTGCTCAGCGTCGAAGTCGTAGGTTTTTGGTTCAAGGTCGTTTTGGCCGGTTTCGTCTAGGTATGCAATGTATTCCAGGTAGGACTCGGTAACCGTGTCCATAAACTCATGCTGCTCTTTGATCGGGAGTAGAGCTGCGCGGCCGGTGGCTACCCTGGCGAGGTCGTCTTCCACTACCCCGCCCAGTTCAACCGCTTTATCGACTATTAGGCCCATCAAACTGGCGGTCTGCTCGTTCTCGTGCAGCCACTCGTGAACGATACGGTCGCCATACTTGTTCATCATGTCCGGAGCTTCGACAGACATAGCCGAGCGGGTGTTGCTCGATGTGTTGGCGCACAGAGACTTAAGTTTCCGCGCCAGATTGATCGCCGGCCTAGTCTCGGATGGCAGCGCGACAGAAAGCATCGTGTAGCGCGGCAAGACTACCTGGCCAGTCCGGTTTGAGCGGCCAAGGATCTGCGAGAAGATGTTTACGTCTCCCGCGGGTTGCGCAATAATCATGTGCCGCAGTTTTTGATCCTTGAATTTCTCGGAAGCATGGAGGCTGATACCGGTCGATCCGGCCTGGTTGAGGATCAAACAATCGACGCCGCCATTGTTGAATAGAATGCCAGTCTTTACGCGATCCTCCCGCTCCGCGGTTGAGACTTGAGACAGGATTGGAACCGGGCCGGAATAGTTGATCCTCCATGACCGGCCCGTAATCTCGGCTATGGTATGACCGGAGGAAGCGATCCGATGCCGCATCCAATCGATCGGCGACACCGGCAAAGTTAGCGTGAGCGCGTCAAGCAGTTTATCAGCATCCTCGTAGAGTAGCCGGGTGCGTTCACATAATGCCTCCCGGCCAAAACCGACACGCTGCGTCTTACCGAGAGATTTGAATGTGTAGTGAATAGTTCTATCCAAAGCCCTCTGAAGAATGGAAGCCCAGGACGCCGCCGTCATGTCGTCTCCAATGCAGAGATTAGAGGCCGAGACGTAGGAGTCAAGGAATGCTCCCATTGTGCTTTCGAGGGCGATGATCGGCTTTTCGCCCTTTGCCATGCTCTCGATAGCGCAATCGGCGGCCGCATCCGACTTTAAGGCCAATAGAAACTGCTTCACGATGTTGTGAACGATTCCAGAAAACCGGCGATGGAAGATTTTCTGATGGTACAGCTTTTTGTACTTTACCCGCAGTCTCTCGAAGTCTATGCTATGCCACGCCTCGTCTGCTTGCATGATGGCCCGCAGAACTTCAGTCACTTGGTCAGAGATGCGCTCGTGCTCTTCCCGGTTCCGGTCGTCAATAAAATTGTGAATCGAGATGCCTTCAAACGAAAGCTCTCTCCGGATGAGTTGCCCGCACTCCGCGAGTTGATTTGAGACTACCGTCTGCAATGGCTCTTTCCCGGCCCGCACCGCATCGGCGATCCTCCAGACATCGGGGATGGCTATCGATAGATCGGTTTTGGGCGCGTATAGCGGCAGCGTATCGGGCCGCTTGGCCCACGTTGCCGACATAAACAAGACTCCTCTTGCCCTCGCCAGTGTTTTCTGGAAGAAGAGGCCCGTATTCGATTCATCCCCGCCCGCATTGTGAGACTCGTCCAAAATGAAAATGGCCCTCTCTGCCAGTGCGTTCAAGGCCAACTGCTGCACGTTATCCGTGTTGATCTGGGAGTAGGTCAAGAAGACCGCGTTGCGGCCTCTGGGAAGTTCGCCAGTATTGGCGATATTGGTCAAAGCCGCTTTCATCCCGGTACGGCTAGCAAACAACTTGCGTCCGGTTGAGAGTTCCGTGATCGACGAGCCTGAGTTGAACAGAAACGGCCATACGCCGGAACTGAATTCGATGTCGTCCAGGTCTCGATAGAAGTCCGTAAACAGAATGTCTGAATAGGTGACGAAGATGGGCAGGATGTGGTTAAGGATGGCCCATCGGCAGATGGCGGCGCCTGTCCTGCCTTTGCCTATGCCGGTCATATCCGCGACCACGAGCGCCCTGTTCTTTCTCAATTGCCAGACAGCCAGCGCAACCGCATCGATCTGCAACCCCATCAACACTTGGTGCATGTGGTCGACGGAGTTGTACTGGAGTTCTTTTGCACAGAATTCATCCACATTTCCACACTCCGCATGTACTCGTTCCATCGCCTCACGCATCGGCCCCTTGAGCATTCGCGGGACCATGATGCCTGGGTCTTTTCTGGACGAAACAGGGTCGTATGGGTCTTGAAACTGATTATAGGTGGTTTCGTGGACGGCGGGACGCAGCGAGCGGGGCTTGCGGCCAAGTAGGAGGAGTCGCGTGTTAAGGTCCATGGGCGCATTATATACGAATTATCTTGCTTTATGTCGCGTTATCGTGCGACTATCGGTTCATGAGTAAAAGGCGACACACTTACACCTATAATGAAGCGCAGACGGTGCTAACAGCATGGATCGCCCGCAGGAAGATGAGTCAGCGGGAATTTGCGGCGTTTCTCTCGGGCCGCGGAGTGCTCATTAGTCCACAAACGTGCTCCGCGTTGGTTGCTGGAAAGATAACGCCCGGGCCGATGTTCAAAAAGGTGTTTCACGAGATTACCGGCATTAAGTTGGTCGATGGGCTCGTGGAGGAGTCATGATGCTCGCATGGCTAACCAATTGGCGCAAGCAGCGCGAACTCCGCGAGGCCCGTGAGCAACAGGCCGTGGAGGAGCTGCGGCGGGTGTACGAGGTCGTAGAGATTGATGTGCTTGCCGATGCGATGGGCGAGTGGTTTATGAAGGATGAGGAGGACATGGAATGACCATTGATGAGCGTATCTCCGAACTGGAAGCCGCCTTCGCTGCCGAGAAGGCATTTGCTAACGCGCTACAAACCCAGATCGCCAACGCGCAGCGACTATTCGAGGAGATGGAGGCTGAGCGAGATGCGGCGAAGGCTGAGATCGTGCGCCTCACCGCAGAAAGAGACGGCTACCAGCAAGAAGTGATGAAGCGAGAGAATGAACTGGAATCGCTGCGGTTGCAGGTTGCGCAGTTGTTGGCAGCGCCTCCGACACAGTAAGGGCCGATCGCTCGACCGGCCCCGCTGTGCTCTGACTTTCCGATAACTCCTTTCCTATAGAACTGCGCCGGCCAGAGCCGGGTTCTGCGCGCAAATAGCGTTCCACTGCGCCTTGTACTGCTTCGATGTCTTGGGCGGGTTTGAAAGCGACACTGAACGGCGCTGAGATATTCTCGCGGACACCGCGCCAGGATTCAGAATCGCAATGATTGAAGCCGCAGTTCCGAGGGCCAAAACGATAAGCGGCTCATAGCTGGTATTGAGCGGAAACAGATTCAAGTCGTCCTCGACCAGCGTAATCGCCTCAATAGCCGTTTGTGCGGGTGTTCCTGTCTTCCAGTTCGTTACAGCACTGACGGCGGCGGCAGTGTCGGTTTGGAGCTTCGTGGAGAGCGCCGTATCGCCTTCCAGCGATGCGATGGAAGCGGCGGAAGTGCCGAGGGTATTTACCAAAGCGGCGACCGTGTTCTGGTTGCATCCAGTTGTTACGGTTGCGACGGGAAGCACTGCGATCCATAGAGCGCAGGCTATGATGATGGAAATCAGTCTCGTTTTCATTGTGTTCCTTTCGGTGGTTGGGCGGTCACATCTGCGACCACGTTACTTACAGCGCCTGCCGGTGAACTGCCGCGACTGTACTTGAATATGATTCCAGCCACGGCAATGACCTCAGCGGCAATCTTGGGATGGGAGATGAGCGCTTGGACAAGGAATGACCGAACCTGCTCATCTGTGACGATCAGCGTTGCTGCGGATACCAAGGCGGCAGCTATGGTGTGGCTGGAGATATTCTTCGACTTGAACCAAGCGACGATTGCGTTCATTGATCCTCTGGCTCTACGCCTAAGCGTTTCTGGTAGTCGAGAATTTCCTCATCGGATACCTCGCGGATTTTCGGGGCCTTGACTGCGGGTTGGGGCGGAGGATTCTGGGGAGGAATAGGGCGTGCTATTGGTGGTGCCCACGGAGGCGTGTCTTTGGGTTCGTTTGCCATGACTTACTCCTTGGTACTTATACTTGAGTCCTTTTGTCGATGCAACTTCTCTGCGTGATCCAATTCCCACTTATGATGGCGTTCACGGTATTCAGCAGCCAACTTTTCTGCCACTTCGCAGTGCTCAAAATGAAGCGCCAGCCCAGAACGAGGGCAGCGCAGACCGAGGGGGCGGTGAAAGTCGCTCCGCTTCGACCATAGACATGGGTCATGTAAGCCCCGCCGCAACCGGCCAATGGTACAAAAAGCCCAAATAGCAGAATCTTTTTCATCTTTGCTCCTTCTCTCCCTGAAGGGAGTTAAGTTCCCTACTCCTTACGGTCCTGCTCTTTCCGAAGGTGGATACGAATAGCTTAACACCGGAAGATTATCCTGTGACCGGAAAAGATCGTTGACATTCGACACTTTGGACAGCCTGATCATGAAGTAGATAGCCAGTATTGCGACCAATAATGAGGCGATTCCGGCAGCCGCACAGGTGATTGTCCAGAGAAGGGTCTTCTTCCCAATCCGCTCGCTCACTTCATCGAGCTTTTGAGTGTTCTCCTGATGGCGGATTATTTGCCGTTTCTCGCGCTCAGCCTCA
>Ga0302281_10001015_pt1 | contig 20568 bp, 19 predicted proteins | sample III_Fen_E1_2_FD_198762 | JGI IMG/M metagenome (GOLD analysis project Ga0302281, IMG submission 198762) | Peat permafrost microbial communities from Stordalen Mire near Abisko, Sweden - III_Fen_E1_2 | ecosystem: Environmental > Terrestrial > Soil > Wetlands > Permafrost | place: Sweden: Abisko...
AGGCCGGATCTCAACTTCTTACTTTGCCTGCGTCAGTTCCGCAAGAACTGCGGCAATCTTATCGAGGATCTGGTTCCAGCCCTCGAGTTGGCCGCTGTTCCTTGCGCTCTCCGCGGGTTCATTTCCAGTGAAGGTGAGCCTGGTCTGGCCGTTCCCAAGATCCTCAAAGAGGGTCACATCGTAGGCACCGTCGATGGCTTCATGTTCTATGCCGAGCTGCGCTGGGTCGATCTTGTTCCCCTCCGAGTCGGAAAAGTACATGGAGGAAACGATCTTTTCGTACGGCACGATCTCGTGGTATTCAGCGGCATTCCAGAACTCCTGGCCATCCGGCGATCGCATGCAGCAGAGGAATTTTCCGCCTACGCGAAAATCCATCTTGCAAACGGGTGCAGTAAATCCGTTGGGCCCCCACCACCGCATCACATATTTCGGGTCGGTCCACGCCTTCCAAACCAATTCGCGTGGGGCATCAAAAACTCTTGTGACAACCATCCGCTCAATTTCGTTAACCGCGCTTTTTGTCATCTCTGACCTCCTCTTTTTTCATTTGATTCACGACCACTTCAAGTCTGTCGAAACTCTCTTCCCAGAATCGGCGATAACTGAACGCCCATTCGCTGACGGTTTTTATAGCTTCCGGCCTAAGCGTGCAGACACTCTCTCGTCCACACTTCCTCTTGATCACGATCCGCGCTCGCACCAGGCAGGCAATATGTTTTGAAATCATCTGCTGCGAGAGTGCAAACGGTTCCGTCAATCCATGCACAGACGCAGGCCCATGTGAGAGTCGTTCGATCATTGCCCGCCGAGTTGGATCAGACAAAGCCGCAAATGTTGTGTCCAGTCGATCCACAACCATATGGTAGTGGATTATTTTTCAATGTCAAGTGGGAATTTTGCGATTCCTGATTTCTGTTTTCCATGAGCGGCGTGATCGCGACCGGGGGTAATAGGTGTGCGGCTGACTTTCGCACGGGAGGGCGGTGGTTGTAGGATTCGTAGGCGTCTAAAGGCAAAGGTAAAAGGAGCACGTCAATGTCGTCTTATTCCGTTCCAGAGCTGGAAGCAACTACGCCGGTAGCGGCGAATGAGGTTTTGCTGGTGGCAAGCGGCGACCTGCGGCAGAGTGCCAACGAGAAGTGCTGGCCGGCGCAGGCGGAGATGGAGGCCAAGCTGACGGAGGCCTTCAAGGCTGAGGGGTTCACGCTGCGGCGGGCCCATGCCTACAACGAGAAGCTGAAGCACGGGTTCATCTACAACCAGCGGATGGGGATGGACGTGTTTTCCGGGATCGACAGCCACGCGCCGATTGTGGTGGCCGAGGCGGTGTGGCAATACAGCAATCACGTGCTGGCAGGACTGGCGAGCCATAAGGGGCCGATTTTGACGGTGGCGAACTGGAGCGGGCAATGGCCGGGGCTGGTGGGGATGCTGAACTTAAACGGCAGCCTATGGAAGGCGGGCGTGAAGTTCAGCACGCTATGGAGCAAGGAGTTTGAGGACGACATGTTCCGGCGCGGGCTGCGGCAGTGGCTGACGGTGCACCGGGTGACGCACGATCAGAGCCATGTGCGGGATCTGGACTTGAGTGCGCTTCCGCAAACCGAGCGCGCGCTGGGCACGCAATTGGCACGGGTGATGTTGACGCGGAAGGCGATTATGGGGGTATTTGATGAAGGGTGCATGGGGATGTATAACGCCATCATCGAAGACAACCTACTGAACCCGCTTGGGGTGTACAAGGAGCGGCTGAGCCAGAGTGCGCTGGTGGCGGGGATGCGCGAGGTGACGGACGAAGAGGCGCAGAAGGTGCGGAGCTGGCTGGATGGGCGGGGCATGACTTTCAGGACTGGGCCAGTGGAGGAGACGGACCTGACGGATGCGCAGATATTGACGCAATGCAAGATGTACATTGCGGCAATGCGGATTGCGGCGGAGTTTGGGTGCGACGCGATCGGGATCCAGTATCAGCAGGGGCTGAAGGATATGACGCCAGCGTCGGACCTGGTGGAGGGGCTGCTGAACAACGTGGAGCGGCCGCCGGTGTTTGCGAAGGACGGGCGCGAGTTGTACGCGGAGATGCCGCTGCCGCACTTTAATGAAGTGGACGAGTGCGCGGGACTGGATGCGCTGGTGACGAATCGGGTTTGGAATGCGATGCACATGGATCCGGCGACGACGCTGCACGACGTGCGCTGGGGCGAGCATTACACGGGCGAAGGGATCGACGACTTTGTTTGGGTGTTTCAGATATCGGGGGCGGTTCCGGCGTCGCACATTCACGGGGGCTATGCGAAGGCGATAAGCGAGCGGCAACCGGCGATGTATTTCAGGTTGGGCGGCGGGACGCTGAAGGGCATTTGCAAGGCGGGGCACGTGGTGTGGAGCAGGGTGTTTGTGGAGGGCGGCGCGGTGCATGTGGACATGGGGCGGGCGACGGCGGTGGAGTTGCCGGCCGAGGAGACGGAGCGGCGCTGGCAGGCGACGACTTCGCAGTGGCCGATCATGCATACGCTGCTGCACGGGATTACGCGAGACCAGTTCATGGCACGGCACCACGCGAACCATGTGAATGTGGCGTATGCGGGGACGGCGGAGAAGGCGGACCATGCACTGGCCGCGAAGGCGGCTATGTTTGCCGAACTTGGCGTGCAGGTGCATTTGTGCGGGGTGTAGAGCGCTGCCCGGTTGGCTTCGGGCTTCGGGCTTTGGGCTTCGTGGTCTCCCACCCTGCTTCTCTGCGGGGTTTAGGCGGGCGATAGAGGCTCGATAGGCTCGGGGGCGAAGCGCTTGTCGTCTTCGGTGGTGCCGGCGAGAAGGAATGAGGCTGTGCGAGCGGCGCGGCCTTGCGCTACTTCGGTGATGACGTAGGAGCAGTGGAGCCAGTGGGCCTCGGCCAGGTCGATTGCAGAGGGCTCGGCGGGGTGGTCGGGGTGAGAGTGGTAGAAGCCGGCGATCTCAAGGCCCTGGTTGCTGGGGCTGCGCAGAATGCGGACCAGCTCGGCGGGGGCGATCTCATAGCGATTCCGGGGTGAGTCAATGCGGATGTTGGTGGTGCGGAGGGCGGCGCGGACGAACCAGCCCTGAGGAGCGCCACCATGCACAACAGGCGTGCCGAGGAGGACGCCGCAGGACTCGTGTGGATAGGCTTCTTCGGCGTGGGCGCGAAGGTCGGCTAGAGCGGTAGCGTGAATGCGGAGCACGAGGCCTCCGGGGGGCCGAATAGGGTCGGCCATGGCAGGATACTACCGGAAGGGTAATGAGAGGGTCTGCGGTTTCGTGGTCGTGTGGACATTGCAAACTTGACGTCGGTTAGACCAATCTTGATTCTGCTATATAAGGTTCATACATGCTCGTGCACACTCTAGCCTGTGAGGCGCATCTGTGGTTTGCGATTCCCTGTCTCAAATCGCTGCTGGCGTGCAGCGAAGAGCCGATGCGGCTGGTGATTCACGATGACGGATCGCTGACGGAGGAGTCGCTGGCGCGGTTTGCAGCGGCGTTTCCGGATGCGGTGCTGGTGAGGCGGCGAGGAGCGGATGAGCAATTTGCCGAGGCGCTGGGGCAGTTTCCGTATATGGCGCGGGCGCGGGGACATCTTCCGCATGTGCTGAAGTTGTTCGACACCACGATGACGCATCCGGAGCCGATTATCTGTTACGTGGATACGGATGTTCTGTTTCAGAGGCGATTTCGGGGGTTGTTTCCGGGTGAGGGGAAGGCGGGCGGTTTGGCGGAGGCGGGCGCGGGAGCCTTCATGATGGATCACACGAACAGTTTTGGGGCGCATCCGGGGGACTTTTGGCCTTTTGGGCCGCTGCGGGTAGCGAGACAACTGAACTCGGGGCTGTTCTGGGTAAAGCGCGATCGAATCGACTATGAGCGGATGGAGTATCTCTTCAAGCGGTGGGGACCTGCGCGGATCAAGAAGTATCACGGGTGGTTTGAGCAGACGGTGTGGGCCGACCACGCATGGCGGACACGCTGCATGCTCTTTGACCCGGAACAGTTTGGAACCGCGAGCGCGGAGGCCGGCCGGAACGAGAGGCTGGTGGGCGTGCACTATGTGACTCCAACGCGGAATATGCTGAAGGCGGAGCTTGATGCTGGCAGGCCGGCGGTGGCGGCGGGCGGGGTGGAGGAGATTCGAACGGAACCGGCGAAGCCGTTTGGGGTGGTGGGAGCGGCAGGTATTGCCGCACGGGCGGTGATGGGGCGAAACGTGGCAGGATGAGCGGGGGCCAGCCGTGAACAAGTGATATGGAGCATGGGATGATCTCAAGAGGATGGGATTGCAGATGAGCAAGCTCCTGAGTGAGCCTTGGAAGGTGCTGCCGGTTGGGGTTCAGAGCCGATTGATTGGATTGCGCAGGGCTTTACGCGGAGCGGGAGCTGTGACGCAGGCGTCCGCGGGGGTTTTGAACACAGAGACGGGCAAGTTTCGCGCGGGGATGCCCAGTTTGCCGGGGCTGCTGGAGCAGCTTCGAGCGAACGGATTTTCGCCGGCGGCGATTCTGGATATTGGCGCGAATGCGGGCGAGTGGAGCCGGGTTGCTGCGGGCATATTCGCGTCGGCGCGGATTTTGATGTTTGATGGAGACCCGGAGAACGAACCTGCTCTGCACAACGCCGTGCGCGAGATTGGGGCACGGTCGAGCTACGTTCTTTGCCTGCTGGGAGCGGAGAAGAAGGATGCGGTGACGTTTTACCGGCCGGAGGCGGGGACGACGGGATCGTCAGTTCTGCCGGAGATGACCTCGTATGACAAGGAGGCGATCAGGCTGAGGATGGATACACTGGACAGCCTGACAGAGAATGCCGGGAGTGGCGGGCTTGGGACTCCGCTGCTGATGAAGCTGGATGTGCAGGGGTTTGAGCTGGAGATACTGAAGGGCGGGAAGAAGGCGCTGGGAGCCAGTGAGGTGGTGATCATGGAGGCCTCGCTGCTCGAGTACAACGAGGGTGCGCCGCTGTTTGCCGACGTGGTGGCGTTCATGCGTCAAGAGGGCTTTGAGGTTTACGATTTCTGCGGGCAGAACAGGCGGGAGACCGATCACGCACTTTTTCAGACGGATGTAGTGTTTGCGCGGCGGGAGAGCGGGCTGAGGGCTCGGAGGAAGTTCTGGCTGAAGGAGCCGTAGCGGGTCTCGTTGGGCGAAGATTTGCAGGGCTGGAGCCCGCCCGTTAAGCCGGCTTCATCGGCACGACTAAAGTCGTGCCCTGATACAAAGCAAGATTCTTTGACAGCGAAAATGGCAAATGGGAGACTGAGAGGTATCGATGGGCTCCTCGGCAAACCTTGCACCGGCGCTTCAAAACATTGCACCGGCGAGGCGCAACACGAATCTTGATGCTCTTCGCGGCATCGCCATTCTCATGGTGCTTGGGCGGCATGCGGGACTGGCGGTTGACTATGTTCACGCGACGAATCGATTCACCTTCTACACGATGAGGATTGGTTGGGCAGGGGTGGACCTGTTTTTTGTGCTTTCGGGATTTCTGATTTCGGGGTTGCTGTTTTCCGACTATGAGCGGTGGGGACGGATTCATCTCAAGCGGTTTTACATTCGGCGTGGATTCAAGATCTGGCCAGCATTCTATACGCTGATTGCAGTGGGGCTGCTGATTGACGCTGTGATGCCGGGGCATCATCTAACGGCCAAGGGGCTGCTGCCGGAGCTGACATTTTTCCAGGATTATTTCTTTGGCATCTGGGGCATTACGTGGTCGCTTGCGGTGGAAGAGCATTTTTATATTTGCCTGCCGCTGCTGCTACTGTTCCTGATCAAGCGCAAACCGGAGAAGCCGTTTGCTTCCCTGCCCTGGGTCTTTGGGATGATTGCGGTGTTCTGCCTCGCATGCCGGTTTTGGATTGGCTGGAACCAGGACGGGACGATCAACTATTACAGCTGCGTGTTTCCGACCCACTTGAGGATCGATGGGCTGATGTTTGGGGTGCTGATCTGCTACTTCAAACGGCACCAGCCGCGTGTGTTCGACTGGATGGCGACGTGGAAGGGCGGTTGGGTGGTCATTGGGGCCGCGGTTGCCGTGCTCTCGACAATCCCAGTGGAGAGCCGCCAGATGCATACGTGGGGATTCACGCTGCTCTATGTGGGTGCGGGATTCCTGGTGGCAAAGGCTGTGGCCTTTGAAGGACCACTGCCGATTCGGGGGATAAGCTTCGTGCTGGCTCGAATGGGCGTGTACTCGTACTCGATCTACCTTTGGCACATGTTCTACGTGTGGAAGGTGCTGCCACACTTTCACATTGCGAGGCCGATGGTGCTGTATTGGGCGACAATTGGCGGGGCCATTGTGTTCGGGATTGTGGCGGCGAAAGCCATTGAGATTCCGGCGCTGCACTTCAGGGATAGGATGTTCCCGGCAGTGGCGCGGGAACTTGCCGAGTCCGGGCTTGTGAAGGTGAGTTAGTGCGTGGTCCAGATGGCAAGGTCGCTGTTTGAGTAACGCTCGGTGAGGGTGAGGGTTGGAGGTGGCACCCAGGCGGCCGGGGAGACATAGAAGACGCCGTGACGCTTCCAGTCGGGCAGCGTCTGGCCGTTACTGAACAGCCGTTCTACTTCATCGTGGCGCTGGTCCATCCAGGGGGTATTGTGCTCGTGTCCCTGCCAACTGAGCGCTGGTGAATAGGTGCTGACGAGATAGCTGACCAGTTGATCCTGACAGACGACCAGGTCTCCCGGTTTTACATTGTGGCCGAGCCAGGTGAGTGCTCCGTTTTGGTTCGTGGTGAGGGATACAAGGAATTCGTTGTTCACAGCAATTTTGACGAGCCATGCGGCATTGTCGAGCAGGAACAGGCCAAGCACCATAGCGAGGGCAGCGTTCCGGGCAAGCGGTCTGGGCATCATGAGGATGCGGTCGAGGATTGCGATGAGCAGGGGTGCGCCGAGGAAGAAGAGAGCCATCCAATCGTAGCCGTGCGCGAAGTGGATGGGCTGGAGAGGGTGGCGCATGACGAGGTTGTGCTGGGTGAGAGCGAAGACGACCACGAACCAGACTGCAAAGAGGCGTACGCGGGGATCGCGCAGGGGCCGGAATCTCGAACCCGCGAGGGGCCAGATTGCCAGGCAGCCGACGAGAATGAGCGCGCCGATGAAGACCTTGGGCGGATAGAGCCAGGCTTTTTGAAAGTTTTGCTGCACGGAGCGATGTTCAGCGAAGCGATTGAGCCAGACCATGTAATAGCCGAGATGGAGAGCGCCGACGACCATGGCCCCGATGAGGAACTTGAGGTTGACGACGCCGCTGCGCAAGACCAGCTCGACGCCGGCGTATGCGATGAGGATGAGGATCAGGGTGACACCCGTAAACGGGTGACTGAGGCAAGCAACTGCGGCGAGGGCGAGGGAGAGGACCAAACGACGGCGAACGAGCGCCAAAAGGGCAAACAGGAACAAGCCGTGATAGAAGGCCTCGGTGGGGTAGACGAGGTTGCGGCCGAAGTTGAGCATCCACCAGCCATAGGTGGGCTCGACCTCGAAGATGGCGGAGAAGCGGTGCATCCTGAACAGTGCTCGCGCGACGCCCCAGAGGGTGAAGATGCCGCCACCCCAAAAGAAGCAGAGGAGGGCGAGCTTTTTTGCGCGGGTTTCTACGCCGACGACTTCGATGAAGAAGAGAATGGCGGCGGTGGCGGCGAAGACGAGAGTGAGCAGGCCAAAGAAGTTGAACGTGACGCCGGGATCGAGGCGGAATTGCTGGAGCAGGCCGAGCAGGAAGGTGTGGGGCTGGAAGTAGATAGCCGGGGAGTTGTATCCGGCGTAGGGATTTGCATAGAGGATATGGAAGCCGCGGTCGAAGTAGGCTCTGCCTTCAGCGTAATAGGAGGGCAAATCGTACTCGATAAAGCCAGTGGGAACCTGGTTGTGAAGCAATGGAACAATGATTGCGCCGGCCAGGGGAAGGAGAGCGGGGAGAGAGAGGAAGACGACCGCCCAGATGATCCATTTGCGGTTGGGCTTGATGGTGGGCGGGGGCGCGGGACGCCGCGGCGGGACTTCTACATCCGGCATAGCATTCTCATTTCCGCGCACACAGTTTGTCGCCCTGGGCGGGTACCATTGAGGCGATTCTATAATGGTTGATATGGGGCTGCGGGGGTAAGCGCAGCGAGGGGATTTCGGTGAACGCTCGGCCGCATTGCATCGAGGAATATCGCATTTTGGTTCAAGGTTCGAGGGAACACCACGATGTGGTGCGCGAGAGACCCTGCCGGAGGCGCTGCTCGGCCTTGAGAGCAGATGCAGATGATGGGGGAAAACGCCGAATTCTGAGCAAATAGGGGAAAGCGGGATCACGCCTGCTCTTGAATCAACCTTCACTGCCTCAATTTCTTCGCACTCCCAACCTGTTGATCGGGCATATTTCGATACAACTTAACTATATGAATAAAAGTGACTTAATCTAAAACTGATGAAATTGTTGGTTTAGGTTGGCCACGATCGACGAAAATAGCGTCTAAGCTTTCAATGTTCCTCGTTCGGTCAATTTGAATTTCCTGGGAGAAGACATGAGAATTGCCATTCTCGGTGGCGATGGTTACTGCGGTTGGGCCACAGCCCTTTACCTTTCGAGCAAAGGGCACACGATAGCGATTATTGACAACTTTGTACGTCGCCAGTGGGACTTTGAACTTGGAGTGCAAACGCTAACCCCGATCCGGACTCTGCCCGAGCGGCTGTTGGTGTGGCAGGAATTGACCGGCCGAACGATTGAGACCTTCGTGGGCGACATTACCGACTACGATTTCCTTGCCGCGACGATCAGCGGGTTCCAGCCGGATGCGATCGTGCACTTTGCAGAGCAGCGCTCGGCTCCCTATTCGATGATCGACCGGAAGCACGCCGTTTTCACTCAGGTGAACAACGTAGTTGGCACTCTGAATCTGCTCTTTGCCATCCGTGAGCTTGCTCCGGATTGCCACCTGGTGAAGTTGGGAACGATGGGAGAGTACGGGACACCGAACATCGACATCGAAGAGGGTTTCATCACCATCGAGCACAATGGCCGCAAAGACAGGCTGCCTTTTCCCAAGCAGCCGGGCTCGTTCTATCACCTGTCGAAGGTCCATGACAGCCACAACATCACGTTTGCCTGCAAGATCTGGGGGCTGCGCGCCACGGATCTAAATCAAGGGGTGGTTTACGGCACAGTGACGGACGAGGTGACGATGGACGAAGGGTTGATCAACCGCTTCGACTACGACGACGTTTTCGGGACGGTGCTGAACCGATTCTGCGCGCAGGCGGCGATCGGAGTTCCGCTGACCGTGTATGGAAAGGGCGGGCAGACGCGGGGATTTCTGGATATCCGCGACACCGTGCGGTGTATTGAGATTGTCTGCAACAACCCCGCTGACCGGGGCGAGTTCCGTGTTTTCAATCAATTCACGGAGCAGTTCTCGGTGCTGGAGCTTGCGCAGTTGATCAAAGCGGTCGGCGGCGACCTTGGCCTCAAGGTCCAGATCGATCATCTGCCCGATCCGCGGGTGGAGGCCGAATCTCATTACTACAACGCCAAACATTCAAAGCTTGAGGACCTTGGACTCGAGCCTCACCTGCTTTCAGACGGCCTGGTAAATTCGCTGATCAATGTTGCGATTCGTTACCGAGATCGCATCGATCCTTCGATGTTTGCTCCGCAAGTGAACTGGCGGGTTGCGAACAACGAGCGGCGCATTGTGAACGCTCTCCGTCCGGAGTTGCTGTCTGAGAAGGTGCGGGGATAGGCGGAAACGGCGGAGTTGGGGCCTCTCGCGCGTGGGTCGCGGGAGGCATCAGGAATCCCCAGCAGCGTTGAAGGAAATCCATGCAGAATTGAGGTAAGGGGCCGCGCGGGCTGCCGAAAGGAGGCCTGCGCTTTTACACGTTCACGGCCGTTTCCGATGCAGCCGCCCGAACCGGAACCAGGTTTCCATTCACGATCCGATAGTCCTGACCTCGCCAGCGGATTGACCTGCGCGTGAAGCTGGTCAGCCAAATGGAAGTTGCAAGAGCGTCCCAGGCTGGAATCAGAAGCAGTTTTGCCCAAACGCCGCGCTGCTTAAGGCCAGCGGAACCGACCAGAAGCGTGAGTACCGAGCGGAAGACGAAGTATCCGCTGAGATACCAGGCAGCAACAGCGGCGGTGGGCTGCAACGCAACAGCGAGAAGACACCAGGGCAGGCCCAGGGTAAACACCAGGCCCGCATGTCCCCATGGCCTCATCTGGCGCATGACTGTAATCCATCGCAGCCGCTTGAAGAAGAGTTCGCGCAGGGAGTTGTAATCGGGAACGGTGGAGACGGCGTAGTTGAGGAGGACGACTTCGTATCCTTGCTCGGCGATGCGGCGGCCAACCTGCAAATCGTCGGCTGGCTGGTTCTCAAGCGCGGGATAGCCTCCCCATTCCTGTAGCCTCTCCCGCGTGGTGCAGATGGTGGGCCCCAAGGCAAACTTGATTCCTTCAAGTTGCCAGTCAACCAGAACCCCTGGGTAGAAGTCGGACAACATGCCGACTTCCTGGAGGCGCTGAATGAAGGTGGTCTCGCTTGACGGTACGTAGAAGCAGGTGACAGCGCCGACTTTCGGATCTTGGAGCGGCGCAACGAGACGGCGGAGGTAATCCGGCTGAACCCGCACATCGCTGTCGCTGATGACGAGATGATTGTATGAGGCCTCTTCCACGAGTCGCGCAAGCCTGCAGACCTTGTCGTTTGTTCCGTTGCGTCCGGAACCGATCACGATTCGAATTCGCGTATTGGGAAAGTCGTTTTTCAACCGCTGGAGTACGGGCAGAGCGGGATCGTTGGCGTCGATACAAAAGAGAATTTCGTAGTTCGGATAGTCCTGGCGGCAGAAGCTGGCAAAGTTCTCATAGGCCTCCGGGTCAAGGCCGAATACGGGCTTGATATTGCTGATGGGGGGTAGAAAGCCTGACGGCTTGAGGCGGGACACACGAAAATAGCGAAGGCTGCTGAAGATGGCAATGCAGTAGTAAACGAACGGGATCGCAGATATCGCGAGGAGCACCGTTCGGATTGTGGGCCAGGTCAACAGGGAAACACCTCAATCAGGATACGGCCTGCATTCGGCTCTTGCGACCAGCAGATACTACAGGCGCGATCGAATGCTTGTCATTTCCCGCGGCCTTCGTGACCCGGCAAATCCAGAGACGAATCCCAAAGAAGCTGATTCTATACAATCGAGAGGTGTCTATAGAGCCCCTCGTTGATAAAGGACCTGAACCGGATAGGCCGGCGCACCAGCCGCTTCACCTGAAGACCTATCTGATGATACTGGTGATGGTGCTGGCCGGCCCGGTCGGCAATATTTTCCTTGGCATGGGAATGAAGTCGGTGAGCCCGGTAACCTTTTGGCCGCCTGCGCAATTGATTCATTCCGGCATGAGGGTGTTCGTCAGCCTGCCGATCTGGCTGGGGATTCTGTCGCTGATCACGTTCTTTGTGGCTTACATGCTGGTGTTGTCATGGGCCGACTACAGCTTTGTGCAGCCTGTATCGTCGGTGGCTTATGGCGTGGTGGCGCTTCTCGGGTGGCTGGTTCTGGGCGAGAAGGTTTCCGCATTGCGCTGGGCTGGGATCGCTGTTATCTGCCTGGGCGTGTTTGTGGTGAGCCGGACGGGCGCCCAGACAACAGGCGCCCAAGCGACAAGCCGACCGACTGGTGGGAACGGATAGCATGCTGAATTTTATTTTGTTTACGACGATTGTTGCGGCGGGAACGGGCGGCGAGCTGTGCGTTTCGCGAGCGATGAAGAACGTGGGGGAGGCGAAGAGCTTTCACCCGGCGGAGATTGCCACGGTAGTGCTGCGCGCGATCCGCGAGCCGTGGATGTGGGCGGGCGTGGCGATGATGGCGTCTGCTTTCTTTGCGCTGCTCGGCGCGCTCTCGATGTACAACGTGAGCTTTGTTGTTCCGGTGACGGCGTTGAGCTATGTTGCGGGGGCGTTTGGAGGAGCGGCGTTCCTGGGGGAGCGGGTGACGGCACGGCGATGGATTGGCGTGGCGCTGGTGACGATCGGGGTGACACTGGTTTTCTTTGGGAAGAGCTGACGAACTTCCACTGTAAAAAAGATCCCGAGAGATCAGGAAATGCGGGCTTGTGGGGACCGCGTCGGGGTGGCGGAGTACGGCTTAGTCCCCGACTGGACGCAAGGCGGCCCTTGATTGAAGAAATCCGCTGCGTGAATTGTGGATTTGATTGGCGTCCCCGACGGGATTTGAACCCGTGTTATCGCCGTGAAAGGGCGGTGTCCTAGGCCGGGCTAGACGACGGGGACGCGATGAATAGGGTGAGCTGGACTTGAATTGGCCGCAGGCGCCCTTTTAGAGGCTACCAAGTCGCCGGGGGCATGTCAAAAGACTAAGACTCTACCGCCCGTTTGCTCCCGGCGACGGCATGGGAGGCGTGACCCTAACGGAAGAAGAACTCCGGGACCCCGCACGGCTTTCTGATGAGGCCGCCAAATACGCGGACGAATTCCTGAGGCAGGAGAACTCGCATTTTGACATCGGCCCTCCCGATTGGAGTACGGACATTGCCCTTGTCTACACGATTGAGGCCGCACGTGCCCTTGCTGGACCACGACACGATCTAGCGGTTGAGCTGTTGGGCCTAGCCACAGAAGCCACAAAAGCGGGCAAGATCGCAAGAGCAGAGAGTGAACGCATATAATCGCGGATCCTGGTGGCTGTTTTGGTGGCTGTTACGTTTTGACTTTGGCGCTTTTCAATGCGACACAATGCAAAGGTCAAGACAGACGTATGTGACGCAAATAATAGGCTTATACGGCATTCTGCGACACTATGCAGCGAATGGCAAAACGCCTCAAAACGGATTCGTAATCAGCAGGTCGTCAGTTCAAGTCTGACCGTCGGCTCCAATCATCCTCTTCCCTTAAAAACTTCAAACAGCCGCTCCGAGATTTCCCGGCTTCCTTCCGGAATGCAGCGGGAATCATCCCTGAATGCCTCATTTTCCACAGCGCTGGAGCCCAACTTTCCCGCGCCTGAAGCCCAATTTAATGCCGGGTGAACCAACTCAGGCACGTGTTATCCACGTAATTTTTTGTTCTAGTGATAGTTGCGGACCATATATCCACGCATACTCTTGGCATAATCGCAGCAAGAGCGGTTTCTCAGTTTCTGTTCCAGCCACTCGAAGCAAGACCTAAAAGGCGGAAGCCGGGCCGTTCAGCGGAGGCCGCAAGAGGGATCGAGTGCTGGGCTCGAGTTCAAGCCCCGAGGCAGAGCCGTTACCCGGTGGGAGCACTCAAGAGTGACCAGCTATAGCCGTCAGGATGTGTTGCGGATCTTGCAAATCAGTTCTCACCAGTTGCAGGGGTGGGAGCGAGCAGACCTCATTCCCCAACAACAGACATACTCCTTCCAGGACCTTGGCCAGTTGCGGACCCTCCGCTCGCTGCGCGAAGAGAGCGTGTCCGCGGCCTCGATCCGCCAATCGGTGGTTGCCATGAAAGCCGTGGCGGGGATGACAAATCCTCTGCTCGAGGCCTGCGTGGTGAGAACAGGAACGCGGCTGGCCTTTCGCCACATGGGCTCGATGGTGGACCCCATCCGGCGTCAACTGCTTTTTGATTTTGAGCGGTCGGACCGCCTGGACAGGATGGGCCGGCTGGATCGGCCGTCGCCGTCGTCCGATATCTCTCCGCTGCGCAAGACCGGCAACGAGGGCACACGCGGCATTCAGGATAGATTCCTCGCCGCGGTGCAGGCCGAAGAGAGCGGCGAAAAGCAGAACGCGATTCAGCTCTACGAGGAGATTCTGAGCATCGACCCCGAGTACGCCCCGGCGTACATCAACCTGGGAACGATCCACTTTCACCTTCGCCAGTTTGCGCGCGCCGAGGAGCTCTACCGGCAGGCTACGGAAGTCGATCCAGGGTATGTGCTGGCGTTCTTTGATCTGGGCAACGTGCTCGATGAGCTGCAACGGCAGGATGAGTCGATAGTTGCCTACCGCCGTGCCATTGCTCTGGCGCCCCGCTTTGCCGATGCCCACTACAACCTGGCGCTGGCCTTCGAGCGCAAGGGAATGAAGCGGCAGTCGCTGCGCTATTGGCAGGCGTACTTGAAGCTGGACAATCGAGGCCCCTGGGCGGAACACGCCCGCGGCCAGATTCGCAAGCACCTGGGCCAGGAAAAGCTGGCGATTGCGACGCGGACTGAGCGGTTCCTGCCTCCGCGCACGGGGATGGCGGCGCTGAAACTGGTTAAATAAAAAACAATAATCTGAAGTACAACTCTGAACGCCACAGTTGCCAGAGGCCGTTTGCAAGTTCCTGTAAATCCAGCTATTAGCGCCATGGGCCTTGCGTTTGGCTAAACAACCACGGTCGTTTGCCAATCCCAATTCCTACACCGAGCGAACTACAACTGGGCAACTCTCCGCCTCCATTCAATCTCTAAGCGAAGGAAGGAGAGACTATGATCCACGGAAAAGTCTTAGCGTTCGCAGCTCTCGCAATTGCACTCCTCTGCAGAGCATCTGTCGGGCAGGCCCAGATCGGCATCAGTGTTGGCGTTGAGCCCGTCTGCCCCTATGGGTACTTCGACTATCCACCCTATGACTGCGCGCCCTACGGCTACTATGGGCCCGACTGGTTCGATGGCGGCTTTTTCATTGGAGCTGGTCCATGGTTCCACGGCCACCACGGTTTCTATGGACACGTGGACAACCGCTTTGACCCGCACAATGGCTATCGTGGGCCGTTGCCGCAGAGAGGCGAGCAGCCGTTCAACCACTTTCACGGCAATGAGGCACGCGACGGGCAAGGCCACGTAGGGAATGCCGGTCATGACGCAAGCAGAGAGCATGCTCTGCCCGGTGCACGGGCTGGCTTCCGCGGACACCGCTAACGCCGGATTCCAATTCTGAAGCAAAACGCAATGAGGCGCCACTTTGGCATCTTGTTGCGTTTGCTTCCCGTGGCTTCAGCTCCGGCACACCCGTGCCTCATTTTGATACACTCCGAGGCCGGAGGCGAACCTCGCTTGGCTCACAAATTCCCTGCCCCTCTCACGCAGCTCTCTGAAGAGGAGTGCCTGTTCTATTCCACAGTGCGTCAGTTTGCCGAGGAGACCATTGCGACCCAGGTGAACGCAATGGACGAGCAGCAACAGTATGCAGCCGGGCTTGTTGACCGGCTGTTTGAGCTGGGCCTGATGGGAATTGAGGTTCCCGAGGATCTGGGCGGCGCAGGTGGCAGCTTCTTTGACGCGGTGCTGGCCATCGAAGCCATCTCGACCGTGGACCCTGCGGTGGCCGTGCTGGTGGACGTGCACAACACGCTGGTGGTGAACGCGCTGCGGCGATGGGGCACGGACGAGCAGAAGAAGCTGTGGCTGCCGAAGCTGGCTTCGGGAACGGTTGGCGCGTATGCGCTGAGCGAAGCGGGCTCGGGTTCGGATGCCTTTGCGCTGCAAACGCAGGCAGAGGCCTGCTCGGTAAATGGCGCGGCGGGATTTCGTTTGAGCGGGCGCAAGCTATGGATCAGCAATGCGCGTGAAGCAGGGCTGTTTATCGTTTTTGCCACGGTTGATCGCGGCGCGGGGTACAAGGGCATTACGGCCTTCCTGGTGGAGAAGGGCACGCCCGGGCTGGACGTGGGTCGCAAAGAGGACAAGTTGGGTATCCGCGCCAGCAGCACCTGCGAGCTGATTCTAGACGGGTGCGAGGTGGGGGCCGAGTGCGTGCTGGGCGAGCCTGGCAAGGGCTACAAGATTGCCATTGAGACGCTGAATGAAGGTCGCATCGGCATCGGGGCGCAGATGCTCGGGCTGGCCGAGGGCGCGTGGGGCCATGCGGCGCGTTACGCCAAGCAGCGCAAGCAGTTTGGAAAGCCGATCGCGGAGTTCCAGGCGGTGCAGTTTGCGCTGGCAGAGATGGCGACGGAGATTGAGGCGGCGCGGCTGATGGTCTACAACGCGGCGCGGCTCAAGGATGCAGGGCGGCCCTATGTGAAAGAAGCGGCGATGGCCAAGCTCTTTGCCTCCGGCGTGGCGGAACGGGTGGCGAGCCAGTGCGTTGAGATCTTCGGTGGCAATGGCTTTGTGCGGGACTATCCGGCGGAAAAGTACTATCGCGACGCGAAGGTCGGGAAGATCTACGAGGGAACGTCGAACATGCAGCTGATGACGATCGCGAAACAGGTGCTTTAACGAAGTTGTCAGTTGTCAGTTGTCAGATTGCGGAGACAATTCAGAAAGAATCACCCCTCCACTCGCGGGCTCTTCGAAACCAGTCGGAAAGCCGACTCCCCAAAGGAGCTTCTGCCCTCGCCTCAAATTCCGTCTCTTCCCCCAACCCTTGAAGGGCAAGAACCGCCAACGCGATAAAGAGAAATATCTGCGGCGCGTTAACGATGACTGTGTTTATGACAGCAATCGCCTCGCCCTCCCATTGGTGTTCGACCATTACGGTGACCTCCGCCCTTCCGACCAGATATTGCACCACAAGAGAGGCTGCGGAAGTAGCGACTGCAAGAAGTACTCCAGATTTCCTGCCTTGTTTCGATAAGGCCGAACTGTCGGGCGGTCTCAGCAATCGAATTGCAGACGGCATCAACAGCCATGCGAGGCAACCCTCCCCCACTAGACCGTATATGTAAACAAATACCTTTGATAATGCAAACTGGCGAAAGTGCTCTTGCGTTAGCAAAAAACTCAGGGATATCAGGACCCCGCCAAACGCCGCCATCACAGCCATGTACTTGACCGTAAGGAGAAGGACCTCCCGGGAACGCGGCAGAATCCCCCGCAAAGCAGCTACTATGTTCGGACCCTGTTCCTCGACGATCTTAAGTACCAGGTTGCTGGTGGTTGCAAGCGCAATCACAAAAAAGCAGACCTCTAGAAACTGCTTTAGTATTCCCAGCGGAAAAGCGATCGTCTGGGTCTTATGTTGCGCCAGGGCCAGGTCCGGAGAGGGAAAATCACCACCCAATGCCGAATGCTTGGTAGAGAAAAAGTTCATGAGCCAGTGAATCTCGGCCTTCTGCAACCAGCCCAAGGCAAGCATCAGGATTCCAGCTATCGTGCACGGCACCCAAAGCACGAGGTGCCTTCTAAACAGCTCGAACGATCTATTCCAGAGCTCTTTCATCGGAAGCAATTCTACTTGGTCTTCCTGAGGCCATTGTCTGCCGGCGAATCGAGTATCGACATTAGCTCGCAACTGCGGCGGCCACCTGCATAATGTGCTCAGGCCGCGTCCTGCAGCAACCGCCAATGATCTGTGCGCCGGCGGCAAACCAGTCCGAAGCGGCCTGGCCAAAGTCCGCGGGGTCGCTCGTGCCGGTCCAGGAGCGAGTCTGCGCATTCCAATCTTCGCCGGAGTTGGGATAGACGAGGATCGGCTTGCTGGTGACGCTGCGCATCTCGGCAATCAAATCGACAATCAGCGAAGGCCGTGTGCAGTTGACGCCAATGGCGACGGTCTGGGGGAAGGCACCAACAGCGCGGGCGCAATCGGCGAGCAGTTCGCCATGAGCAACGTGGGTGGAGTCGCGGCAGGTGAAGCTAAACCATGCTTGAAGATTTGGCCATGGGGCGAGCGCTTCGCCAATGGCGACTGCCTCGTCGAGCGAAGGAATGGTCTCAAAGGCGAGCACATCCTGGGCCTGCTCAGCCGGCGCGGCGGCGAGGACAGCGATCCGCTCCTGGTGGAAGCCAACGAGATCGGCATGCGGGCAGGCGTAGTTTCCGCGGTACTCCGCGCCGTTGTGCAGGGCAGCGCCATACGGTCCAAGCGATGCTGCAACCAGAACTCGGCGCGGTAGGGCTTCGGCGGCGGCGGTCCTCGCCAATTGAACAGACTGGAGCAGGGCTGCATCGGCGCGCTCACGAGCTAGGCCAAACTCGGCGTAGCCCATGCGCGAAACCTGGTAGCTCGCCGTCTCAATCACGTCTGCACCGGCAGCAATGTAAGCGCGATGGACGGCGATGATCTTTTCCGGCGCGTCTTCGAGAACATGCGCCGACCAGAGCGGGCCATCAATGCTTGCGCCCAACTGCTCAAGCTCTGTGGCCATGCCGCCATCGAGAACGTGGATACCTTTGAGAAGCCCTGACATAGAGAAATGGTAGCGCGATCTGCGAGGGAGCGTGCCAGGGGCAGAGGCGAAACAGCTCTAGTTGACGGAGTCTTTCTGCCGTGTGGCTTTGACAGCGGAAAGGATGCCCAGGCCCACCATGACGATGGCGCCTGCTGCGATCCAATGCGGAGGCAACCGCATGAGATGCGCGATATAAGCGAGTCCGGCAATGAGGATGGCGAAACCGACAGCATAGATTCCGAACGACATGTTCTCTCCCTGGCGCTTGAGCAAATTACGGTGACGTGATGTTTGCAGACGGGCTGGCGGATCCCAATATCCGTTTTCGCCCGCTGGCTAAACCAGTTTCGCCCGCTTGGCGGCTCGGGCAAAGGTTGGCGCCGGGTCAAGAAGTTTGGGCCGAGAGGCGTTTTCCTCGGGTAGCTCGTCGTGCAGGACGACGTTGAGCAGGGACCTGTGGACGTGGATGCGGCCGTTGTACTCGATGTAGCCGAGCTTGCGGAAGCGGTTCATGAAGAAGCTGACGCGGGAGCGGGTGGTGCCGATCATCTCAGCCAGAGTCTCCTGGGTGACGATGGGGATGAGTGCCACGGGCTCACCGGGGGTGCCGTAGTCCGCCATGAGCAGCAAGGTGCGCGCGAGGCGTCGCTCGCTGGAGTTGAACAGCTGATCGACGAGGTCGGCCTGGGTGCGAATGCCACGCATGACGATGAACTTCATGAAGAATTCAGAGAATGTGGGTTCTTTGTGGAGTACGCGGCGCATTTCGCTGAGAGCGATTTTAACCGCCTCGCAAGCCGTGGTTGCTGAGGCAGTGGAGGTGTGAAGGGAATCTTCCGCGCTCATGGACTCTTCGCCAAAAAAGTCCCCGGCGCCAAGGAGCGTAACAGTAGCCTCCTTGCCTCTCTTGGAGACAACCGTAAGTTTCGCGCGACCGCTGCGGAGATAGAAAACAGAGTCTGCAAAGCCGCCCTGCGCATAGAAAATGGCGCGTGGGCCGCCTTCAACGACGGTTCGTCCAGGTCCACTGGTGGCCAGATATGTTGCCGTGTTGAATGATCTGTTTTGATCTTCATGCATGGGTCTGCCTCATCTCGGAGATCGAACGATCGCGGTCGAGCCTGATGACTGGAACACGCGGTGGAATGCGCCCCCCGCTGGGCTAAAGAGGCCGACACTACAAACACAGGATTTCAAAGGGCAGGGAGGATGTCTGAGCGTTATAGACCTACTCGTGCAGAATGGGCGAGCCTTGCGGGTGGGGAGGGGGGTATCCAGGTGTGAACGCGCGAATAAGCTCCGTTGGGAGGATCTAGGCCTTCTGCGATCGCTGGACGGCGCGCACGCCAGCTACGCGGCGCAGGCCAAGGACCATCCGATTGAGGTGGTGAACGTCCTCTGCCTCAACGACAAACTCGACGATGGCTTCGTCGTTTTCCGATTTACGGATGTCGACCCCGCGGATGTTGGTATTGTCGTCGGAGATGACGGCTGTGAGTTCCTTGAGCATGCCGGTGCGGTCGTCGCAGAAGACGGTGATCTTGACCGGGTAGCGCTGCGACTTGCCGGCTGTCTGGTCGCCGACGCGGGACCACTCCACTGCGATGCGGCGGTCGCTCTCATAGAGAAGGTTCTGCACGTTGGGGCAACTACGCGCGTGGACAGCCACACCCTTGCCGCGGGTGACGTAGCCAACGATCTCTTCGCCGCGAATGGGATTGCAACATCGCGCACGATAGACGAGCAGGTCGTTCTGGCCCTCGACCTGAAGCGAGTCAGAGCCAGTGAGGTGCAGCTTGCGCACCGCGTCGGACATTGCGCCTTCACTGCCCGGTTGCGCTTCAGGCGCGGTCTCCGGCTCGGCTGCTTCAAGAAAGCCGGGCGCCAGCTTCCTCAGAATGGAGTGGGCCGTGTGCTTCCCCTGGCCGATGGTAGCGAGCAGATCGACGGCAGTGGCCACCCCGTATTCGTTGGCGATGCGGCCCAGGTCCTGATCTGAAATCTGGATCATGGGCACCTTGTACTTGCGAGCTTCCTTCTCCAGCAGCTTGCGGCCGATGTCGACGGCGCGGATGCGTTGGTCTTCGTTGAGCCAGTGCTTGATCTTGTTGCGGGCGCGGGGACTCTTGACGAAAGTAAGCCAGTCGCGGCTCGGCTTGTGATCCTTTTGCGTAACGATCTCGACGATGTCGCCGGTACGCAGCTTGGTGCGCAGGGGCACCATGCGGCTATTGACCTTGGCGCCAACGCAGGTGTGGCCCACCTCAGTGTGGATGGTGTATGCGAAGTCGACCGGAGTGCCATCGGCAGGGACCACAACCACTTTTCCCTTGGGCGTGAAGGTATAGACCTCGTCGGGATAGAGGTCCATCTTCAGGCTGGAGAGGAACTCGTTGGGGTCGGTCATCTCCTTTTGCCACTCGACAAGCTGGCGAATCCAGTTGAGCCGCTCCTCGTCGCGA
>Ga0302281_10001017_pt1 | contig 20532 bp, 14 predicted proteins | sample III_Fen_E1_2_FD_198762 | JGI IMG/M metagenome (GOLD analysis project Ga0302281, IMG submission 198762) | Peat permafrost microbial communities from Stordalen Mire near Abisko, Sweden - III_Fen_E1_2 | ecosystem: Environmental > Terrestrial > Soil > Wetlands > Permafrost | place: Sweden: Abisko...
TTTGCGCGGGCTGGAGGATAAGTTCAAGCCGTTGCACCTCATGCGGCTCGCCCTGTTGTTCCGTCATTTCGAGGGTCTCAATGGCCGCGAGGACGGGATTCTTTCCACGATCACGCGCCACCTGCTGACATTAAATTCCGACGATATTGAACGCTTCAGCACCGTGACCGGTTTGAACCCCACACATGCCGAGGCTTGGAGAAAAGTTTGGTTCGGCGGTTCCGACGATCATGGAGGAACCCATCCGGGTCGCGCCTACACCGAGGTGCCGCAGGCGGGAGATCAGCATGAATTGCTCGATCATCTCCGCGATGGGCGCTGTCATCCTGCCGGAAAATCGGGGACGCCCCTCCTGGGGGCCCTCGACACCTATCAAGTGGCGTTTTCCTACGCCAAGGAACGACTGAAAGGCCATTCTTCCTCGCCGACGATCCGTCTTGTGGAAAAGGCTTTTGCCCGTTTCATGGAGGGACGCGATCCTACAGTCTTCACCGCAGGAGAAAAAATCGCCTTTCTGGCACAGGGAATTGCCAGCGGGAAGATCTTTGAACTCGCCAATCCGGGACCCCGATCCCTTTGGAAAGAACTTTCCAGTGCCCTGAATGAGCCTCAGATGCGTTCCGAGCTCAAAGGTGAGCTGGAGGGGGTGAAGGAGCCGAGCCGACGAGCCTTCCTGATGGCCAATATGATGGCGAGCCGTCTTTCCTACCGGCTGACCATGCAGTTCCTCCAGCAAATCATGGAAGGGAAGTTCCTTGAAAGCATTCAGATGATCGGTCCCGTGGTTCCCCTTGTTGCGCTTCTGAGCCCTTATCTTTACGCATTCCGCTCACCCCCCCGGCAGCGTCTGAGGGAGGCAACCGTCCTCATGAGGGGGTGGATACCCCTGGCACTTCAAAACAAACGACGCGCCTGGTTCACAGACACCCTGGATGATGTCAATGGTGTCTCCACAACCATCCAGCGCATGAGCGGTTCCCTGGTTGCCCTCGGCAAGGAAATTGAAGTGATGATCTCACGCAAGGAGGTTTCGCTTGAGGGATTCCCCCTGAAGAATTTCCCTCCGATCGGGGAGTTCGCTCTCCCGGAATACGAATTGCAAAAGCTCAGTTTTCCCCCGCTTTTACAGATCATCGACTATCTTCAGAGCGAAAATTTCACCGAGGTGATCATCAGCACTCCGGGGCCGGTCGGGCTTGCAGCCCTGTGTGCGGCCCGCGTACTGGGCCTCCCGACAACCGGGATCTATCACACCGATTTTCCGGAGTATGTCCGCATCCTCACGGAGGATGCGCTGATGGAGTCCCTGACTTGGAACTACATGCATTGGTTCTATGCCCAGCTTGACACGATCTATGTGAATTCCGATCACTATCGCCAATGCTGGGTGGATCGTGGAATTCCCGAAGAGAGGCTGAAAATTCTTCCCCGCGGCCTCGACACGAAACTTTTTCAGCCGGCCAGGAAGCAGGCCGATTTCTGGAAAAAACGGGGCCTGCGCGACCATGAGATCGGCGTGCTCTATGTGGGTCGTGTTTCGCGGGAGAAAAATCTCGATCTGCTTGCAGCTGCCTTTCGCAGGCTCCACGTGGCGGGAATAGCAGTACGCCTTCTGGTTGTGGGCGACGGCCCCTACGCAGGAATGATGCGCGAGTTGCTCCCGGAGGGAATCTACACCGGCAGCCTTCACGGGGAAGAGCTGGCGACTGCTTATGCTTCGGCTGATTTCTTTGCCTTTCCGAGCACGACGGACACTTTCGGTAATGTGGTGATCGAGGCCCAGGCCAGCGGTCTTCCCGTGATTGTTTCCGATGTGGGCGGTCCCAAGGATCTCGTGGAGGATGGGGTCGATGGCCTTGTGGTCCGGGGATTGGATCTCGATGCCCTGACAGTTGCAATCAAGCACCTGACTGCCGATCCCGCCGTGCGCCGACGGATGGGAGCTGCTTCCCGCGCCCGCGTGGCAGAACGGGACTGGTCGCGGGCAGCCCGCCTTTTTTGGGAAGGTTCCGAGGAGTAGGAAGATCAACTGCTGGCCGACAGAAGTGTTTCCACGAGTTCGCAGTTGCGTGTTGAGGAGCCTTGGTGCGGTTTCAGGACGCTGTTGGCAGAGGCAACCATGGAAGATCTTTTAGCCTCATCTGCAAGAAGGAGCCGTGCCGTTGCGGCAATCTCGTCGCAGGTCTTCACCCTGATGGCAGCACCCGCTTCGCAGAGTTGGGTCGCGAGGGGTTCAAAGTTGCCGGTGTGTGGACCGATCAGCACGGGTGCACCTCCCTGGAGCGGTTCGATCATGTTCTGGCCTCCCTTGTTCTTGGAGCAGGGAAGGCTTTTGCCGACGAAGACAACGGTTGCTCCGGAATACCAAGAGGAGAGTTCTCCGGTGGTATCCAAAAGCAGGGGATCACTCGATGGACATCCACCTTCCGAGCGAAGGCGACAGGAAAGGCCGAGTCTTCCCAGGGAGTCACGAATGTCATGGCGTCGTTCGACATGGCGTGGTGCGATGACAAGCCTCAGGCCGGGTTTTTCATTCCTGAGAATGCGGTAAGCCTTGGCGATTTCCTCCTCCTCTCCCGCATGAGTGCTGGCAGCGAGGAGGGTTAGCTCACCAATTTGGGAGGAGGGGAGGCTGTCGGGAGAGTCGTGCTTGATGTTACCGGTCAGGTGCAGGAGTTCCGGATGAATTCCCAGGGAAATCCATCGCGCCTCATCTTCCGGTTCCGTCAGCGTGATCAGGTCGAGTTGATTGAAGAGGGGTGCGGTGAATGTGCGGGAGAGGCGAAATCTATTTTGTGATCGCTCCGAAAGGCGCGCATTGAGAAGGGCCACGGGGATGCCGAGGGACTTGCACGCTGCTATGCGGTTCGGCCAAAGATCGGCCTCCACCATCAGCAATGCCGCTGGTCGGAGTTTCCGGATGAGACGGGAGGTGATGATTGGAAAATCGATCGGATTAGCCATCGGTTCCAGCCACTCGGAAGCTGATTTTTCAAGGATATTCACTCCTGTTGACGTGGTCGTGCTGATGAGGAACCTGGCTGACGGATTTCTCCGGTGGAATTCCCCGGCGAACTTGAGGGCGATGCCGGCCTCACCGACACTGACGGCATGAATCCAGATCCTGCCTTGGCCGATCCGCTGCGTTGTTTCCGCATCAAGGATTCCAAGGCGCTGGAGTGCCTTGTTCCCGTATCCACCCCGTTTTCTGATTCGCAGGAGATACCCCGGAAGCAGGATCAGAAGCACTGGCAGAAACAGAACATTGTAAAGGGCAAGGGAGATCCTTCTCATCTTGGGAGACGCAGGATAAGGATGCGCGATTCTCCATAGAGGCGATCCGAAAGGATCTCCCATGAAGCAAGCGAGACGAGCGGTTGACGGCGATCACATTCCAGCACGAGAAGGCCCTCGTCCCCGAGTGTTTTCCTGAGCGATGGATGGGACAGCAGTCGATCAGCCGGATTTTCCGGGTCGGGTGCGCCCTTGAGCCTTTTGGCATTTTTGACATAAGGAGGATCCGCGAAAATCAGATCGGCACATCCCGCTGTGGAGTGGAGGTCGAGAAAATGGAAAACATCCATTTGTTGCACGCTCCCCTGAAGCCGCGTGGACCGGAGATTCCTGCGGATGACTCCGGCAGTCGGACCGTGGTGTTCCACAAAGACCGCCGATGAGGCTCCCCTGCTGAGAGCCTCAATGCCAAGTGCACCGCTCCCCGCAAAGAGATCGATGATTCGGGCCTCGGGAACCCGTTCCCCAAGAGAGGAAAAGATGGCACCCTTCACGCGATCCATGGTGGGCCTGGTCTCTATACCGGGAGGAAAGAGATTCAGGCCGCCCGCTGAGCCTGCAATGACGCGCATGAAAGAGGCAAAGGGTCAGGGATGAGAGTTTGGTCGCGGAGCTCCAAACAGGCCTTGCAACAAACCTCCAAGCCCCCCTCCGAGATGAATGCCTGTCAGCCGATCCAAAAGATCGGTTCTGGGGTTTTGTGGCGGTCCGGAGAGATGAAAGGCCACTTGGGAATATCCCTGCTCGGGAGCCTGGGTGAGTTGTGATCCGAGAAATCCGCCAATGCGGGAGGTGATCTTTTCGTTGAAGAGGAGGCGGGCCTGGAGATCAAGGTTTCCGTTGGCATCGACAGGGCCCTTGGCGTCAAGGATGAGATTTTCGGAATGAAGCGTGAGATCATCAACGACTGCCGTTCCCGAGTGAATGCTAAAAAGGCATTTGGCTTCCGAGAGTTGCAGAAGCTGGAGTTCATCGATCTGGAGAATTTGTCCTATTTGTCTCAGAAAATCCGCCGGCTGGATCACGGCATCCCTGCATTCCAGCAAGCCATTACCCTCCATGCTCGAACCTGATCCTGCGATGCCCGAGAGTTGGAGATTGCCGGTGATATTCCCCTGGGCCGAAGAGCTGCCAAATGAAGCGTCGTCCAGAAAGTGGTTCAAGGTTGCTCCTGAGAGGCTGAGCTTTGCCTTATATCCGGGTTCTGATGGAGGAAGATTGATCGAAAAGGTGCCTTCGAGTTTGCCTCCGCCCATCACGGCCGTGAGATCATCAAGCGAGAGGGTTGTCGCATTTGGGGAAAGCGTGATGGGGGCGCGGAGGTCGTGCAGAAACAGACCCGTGCCTATGGCCACCCCGCTCATTTGCAGAAGGCCGGTCCATCCCCCCTCTGGGGTGTTGCCCCCCTGCAGACTGATCTCGTGAAACGAGAAAAGCGGAAGGTTCTGATAATTCAGGAGAGTGAACTCTCCATTCGTAATGGTGAGATGAGGCAGGGTTTTCGTGATTCCAGGAAGGGTGGTTGCTGGTTTTGGTGAGATCCTTGAATTTGTGGATGCAGGAAGGGAAGTGCTTGGTGTGACATTTCCAGGAATGCCTTGGGAAGTGCTGACCTGGAGTTGATTCTGGATCGGAAGTGAAGGACTAATGAGGAAGGGCGTGGTGGCAAGGGAAGCCTGAATCACGGGATGCTCCAGCAGAAGTCTGCGGATGGAGAACTCCCCTTTCAGGAGCCGAAGATAGTCCGGTAGAATGATGGCAGAATCAGCGGTAAAGAGAGAAATTCCTCCTTCCGATGCTGAACTGAGACCTTCCAGTTTGAGCCTGCCGAGGGGGGTGACACTGAGGCGTCCGATGGCCACGGGTGTGCCAAGAACTGCTGCAAGGGAGGAACGGATCTGCTGCTGGATACCCTGGGTCTGGAGATAAAGATTCAGACCAAACAACAAGACAGCCGGAATTGCGAGAAGCAGGAGAACACTGGAAATAACGGGCTTTGGGCGAATACTCACCGGAACAAAGTAGTATCCTCCTTCAAAAATCGGTAGATATTTCTCGTTGCGTCTCTTTTGTGTGATGATTCACAGACAGATCCTTCTTCCGTTTTTATCAAATTCATCCCAGCAGGCCCGTAGTCATGAGTCATGAAATATCACATTCAACAAATCTGCCCAAAGCGTGAAAAATACCCTCATCATTCTTAATCCCGCAGCACAGAGTGACAAAGCGTCCCGGCTTGTAAGTCGTCTTAAAGGATTGAGTCAAGATATCGAAATCCGTCTGAGTGCCATGCCCGGGGATGCGGAGCAGCTTGCACGGACGGCAGTCGAGGAGGGGTTTGAAAACATTATCGCGGCAGGCGGTGACGGAACCATCAATGAAGTGGTCAACGGGATTGCAGGAGTTGCCGCAGGGATCAAGGAGAGGATTTGTCTTGGTATTCTTCCCGTCGGGACAATGAATGTCTTTGCCACCGAGTTGGGGATTCCTCTCAATTCCCTCGAAAAAGCCTGGAACATCATCACTCAGGGAAATGTCAGGCACCTTGATCTCCCCCGTGCCGGGTCGCGCCGTTTTGTGCAGTTGGCCGGGGTGGGACTGGACGCGGAGGTGGTGAGAAGAACGACGAGGGAATCCAAAAAAGCCCTCGGCCCCTTGAGTTATCTCCTTTCGCTGGCCCAGGTGGCGGGAGAATTGCCCCCGCCTGTTACGCTGGAGTGTTCCGAAGGGATCGTGAGAACCGGCTCGTTTGCGCTGTTTGGAAACGGGCGCTTTTATGGCGGCCCCTTCAAAATGTTTCGGAAAGGCTCTCTCTCGGATGGATTGCTCGATGTGCTCGTTTTCAAAAATCAAAGCCCCTGGGATCTCCTGCGTTATTTGCACGCGATTCTCGTGGGACAACACGCCGATCTGAACGATGTCGAGTATTTTCAATCTCATGAGATTGCCATCCGTGCGGAGCAGCCCGTTCCTTATGAACTTGACGGGGAGATGGTCGGCTATCTTCCGATAACCGTAACTGTGGATCAGGGCGCACTTCCGGTTTTTGCTCCCCCGCTGATTGAATCCAGCGTTTCCTCCTGATCACCCCATGCATCGGCTACGAAACTATCCCGTAACATTGGTTCTGATCGGCATCAATCTTGCCCTTTTTCTTTCAGAAGCGATGTACAATTGTTTTTTTGGAGACTCCTTGTTTTCCGAATTGGCCCTCAGCAGGGAGGGATTGGAGGGGGGGGCCGGATGGCAACTGATCACTCATGCGTTCATGCATGGGAATTTCCTTCATCTGATCGTCAATATGGTGGCGATCTGGTTTACGGGGCCTTTGCTTGAGGAACTGCTCGGTGGCTTCTATTATCTGCTTCTCTTTTTAGGCGGAGCAGTGGCCGGCGGTCTGCTTCAGACGTTTGTCACACCCGGAAGCGTGAATCTTGTGGGGGCCTCCGGAGCGGTTTGCGCTCTCCTCGTAGGCTTTGCGACACTCCTTCCCCGTTTGGAAATCACCGCCTTGATTTTCTTTGTGATTCCGGTACGGATGCATGCGTTCGTGCTCGGATGGATCGTCATGGTCGCTTCGCTGCTCTTCTGGCTCTTTGGGATCGAGAAAGGAATAGGGCATCTTGCCCACCTTGGGGGAGGGCTGGCCGGATTTGTCATCTGCCTGATTTATAAGGCCATGGGCGTGGTGCGGCCTTTTCAGCTGGAGCCACCGCAAATCCCTAGAGGCCCTAAAGTCCCCTGAGGCCCTGAAGAAGGAGTTCTGCGTTGGTCTTTGTGGTTTCCAGATTCAGTGCAAGAATCTGCATGGCTTCCCCGGCGGGCAGCTCTGAAAGTTGTCTTCTCAGCAGGGCGACGCGTTCAAATTCCTCGGGATGATACAGGAGTTCCTCCCTGCGTGTTCCCGATTTTGTGATATGGATCGCAGGGAAAATGCGCTGTTCCATGATGGAACGGTCGAGATGGATCTCCATATTGCCCGTCCCTTTGTATTCCTCAAAGATGAGGTCATCCATCCGGCTGTGTGTCTCCACGAGGGCTGTTGCGAGGATGGTAAGACTTCCCCCCTCCTCGACATTGCGGGCCGAGCCGAAAAATTTTTTTGGCCGCGCAAGTGCTCCCGAATCCACTCCTCCGCTCATGGTGCGGCCTTTTCCCGGTATGTTGCTGTTGTAACCCCTGGAGAGGCGAGTGATGCTGTCCACGAGGATCACGACATCATGCCCAAGCTCGACCAGCCGTTTGGCTCTTTCTGAAACCATTTCTGAAACCTGCACATGACGTGCCGTGGGTTCGTCGAAGGTGGAGCTGAAGATGTCGCATTCGAGTGCTCGTCTCAGATCCGTGACCTCTTCCGGGCGTTCATCGACCAGGAGAAGCATGAGTTGAATTTTGGGATGATTTGCCTGAATTGCCAGAGCAAGGCTTTTGAGCATCATTGTCTTGCCAACGCGTGGAGGAGCCACGATCAGTCCGCGCTGTCCCATCCCCAATGGGGCGATCAGATCAACGGCACGGGCTGTAGGGTTGGTTTTCCCGGGCTGTTCTAGATAAATGCGGCGGTTGGGAAACATCGCGGTGAGTTTGTCGAATTCCGGAGGGCTTTTCCATTCGCTGGCCGGTATGCCTTCGATGGAGGTAAGATCCTCGATGCCGAGTTTGCGATCCCCAAGGAGTCTGACCGTGCCGCAGAGCCGCAGTCCCGGACGCAGTTCGTAGTGTTTCAGAAGAGTCACCGGGACCGTCTGGTCACACACGGTCGGCTGGAAATTGACGAGAGATGAGCGAAGCATGGGGGCTTGGGGAGCGAATTCAAGGATTCCTTCCGCAATGAGCTGGCCTCCCCTTTTCAGGTGGTCTCTTGCCAGATCAAGGATCACCTGATGACGAGAGGATTCACCAGGGATGGGCAACTGTCTCTCCCGGGCCAGGGACTCAAGGGCTGCGTGATGCAGGCACTGGAGGGAGGAAAGTGACAGAGGCGGGGGTGAGAGGGTTGATTCAGCGGTCAGCGGGAATTTTCCGGAAGTGAGTTCCGGCTCCTGCTCGGGAAGCGATTTCATGTTGAAGGAAGCTAAAAAGAGAGAGGATTTAAAGAGAGAAGATGTGAGGTGAGATGACGGATTTGCTCTTGCAGCAGGTGATGAGAACCGTCATTCCAGATAAGATAATTCGCCTTGGGTATTTTATCGTTCAGGGATCCCTGCATCATTGACCACGCCTCGGCCTTCCCGGTATCTAAAGAGCGATAGCGATGGAGTCTCTCTTTCTTGGTGGATTCGGAGCAGCCAACCACGATGACTTGATTGAAGAATTCTTCCAAATGTTTTTCATAAAGCAGCGGAATTTCCGCAATGAAAAAGGCTGACGTGTCCATGCTATAACAGGCTGCTTTGGGTTTCCACAGGATTTCGAGCCGGGGATGGAGAATGTTTTCCAGCTCTCGCCGGAGTCCGGGATCACTGCTGATCAGGGAAAAAATTTTTGAACGGTCGGCTCTTCCTTCCCCGGTATAACACGCCGAACCCAACAGTTTGGTGATGAGATCCCGCACTTCAGCATCATGGTCAAGAAGCTTTCGATTCTCCTCATCTGCGCAGTAGATGTGATCCTTCGGCACTCCAAGCAGTGGTGCAAGAATGTGAAGAACCTCGGATTTGCCGCTGCCTATTCTTCCTGTGATGGCGATAGCCGGCATGTCCTGATCGTTACTGCTCCAGCGATTTTAAACCAGCGGTTCCTTGGCAATTACTTCGTCGTCACTGCGGGTGAGTTCAAGGTTGGTGGAGGAATATCCTGCGGCAGGCCGAGGGGTTTCACAACTTCAGGTTCATCATCCTCATCCCGCCGGGGCTGCCCATCGGCGTCCAGAATCCGGGGGGTGACAAAAATAATCAGGTTTTGTTTGAGCTTCTGATCGGCATCCGAACGGAAGAGACGACCAGCCATCGGGATGTCACCCAGGAAGGGGATTTTGTCCTGCACTTTTTGCACACTTTCCGTGATCAGCCCGCCGAGAGCCACCGTCTGACCATCCCAGACGGTCACGAAAGTATTCACCTCACGAACTGTGAAGACCGGTTGGTTGATGGTATTTGTCGTTAGCGTCTCAACTCCCGGAATGTAAAGAACGCCCGCGGTGCTGGCAGTACGTGAGTAACCCACGGTGTTAATCGGGGAACCGTAATTAATGAATCCATCAAAGTCGGTCACCTTGGGATCGAGTTCAAGATCAATGGTGTAGCCGTCGGGCCCAATGGTCGGAGTGGCTTCCAGAATCACCCCAAGCGGCTGCATGGTAAAATCCCGGGGAAAAGAGGGCGTGACTGTTGGAGGATAGGAGTTTGCCAAAGAGGTATTACCGGTTGAGGCAGTACCATTGATGTTCTGCTGGGTGCTTGTGGGAATCGTTGGAGGGTCATACTGTTTCGGATAGATAAATTCATCGACCACCTTGACTGTTGCCTTGACGCCGCTCTTGGTGGTCACTTTCGGTGCCGACATCAGGTCAATTCCCTTTTTCTGGTTCAGTGCCCGGATGACAAGCTGGAACTGGGGATCAGTAAAGATCCCGCCAATGCTGAATACTCCTGGTGCAGGTGATACGCTCTGCCCATTTTGCTGGGCAAGCAGGGCATCAATGGAATTTCCTGAAATTGCCTGACTTCCCGAGCGGAGAGCCCCCACCGTGTTCATTCCCGAACTGTCAAAAGGATAGTTCGCTCCATTAAGGGAATTGGTGCCACCTCCCCCGCTGCCATAAACGCCTCCTCCGATACTGAAGGGACCCAGCAGCCAGTCAAAGGAGAGTTCCTGAAGATTATTTTGATTGATCTCAATAAATTTGGTGGTGATGTCAACTTGCGAGGGGGCCACTCCCATCGCGGCGTCCACCAGGGCATCAATCTGATCCAGGTTATCCCTGGTATTACGAACAACAAGTTTGCTTCCCACCGGGAGATAATTCGCACTGGCTCCGGTCGGAAACGCAACGCCCTGCGATGACAGGTAATCCTGCGCGTTGTAGCGTTGGGCAACACGGGGCAGGTTGTTGGTGCTTTGAGTAGCCCCGGCCTGGGGAAATCCACCGGTGTTATCAGCGGGTTTGGGTGGAATAAAGGTCGGTGGAACCTTGTATTCCTTGGTAATCAGAATATCCGTCTGTTCCGAGAGTGGAACGATCGAGACGGCGTAGGGATCGATCTTGAGTTTGAGATTGGCCAGTTTGCTAAGGTAGTCGAGAGCGACGAAGAGGGGAACATGCGAGAGGTTCAGGGTGACATGTGGTTCTTCCGGAGAGTCCGTGGCAGCAGGGGTTGAGAGGGCTGTGCCGGGAACGGAAGGAATCGCACCGGGAGCAGAAGGAATTGCGGCATTTTGCTCTGGCGAGGATTCGCTTTGAGTATTGAGTTTCAAAAAGATATTGACCCCTTTTCTCGCAGGATCCTGTTCGACACTCTTTTGTTTGAGATACTCGATGGCCTCGCTGATGGGCGAGTCGTTCAGATCAACTTTGGGAATAATGATGGTGTTGAGTTTTGCGACGATCTGATCGGTTCCCCGGATATCCTGCTGCCGGCCGACCGATTCGGTGGAACGGTTCTGACTGGCATTGCGGGGTGGACGCTCCCAGGCCTTTTCAACCTGCCAGAGCATTTGACTACGGGTTTCATTATAGGCCTCGTCCGCATACTTGGTGGTGGCTGCATGAACGGCCTCCATGCCCTTGCGGGCGGCGATATTATAGGGGTCGATGACAAGGACGGCATCATACTTCTTCATGGCGAGGTCAAAGCGACCGCTTTGTTCAAGCCCGGCACCATCATGCAGAAGTTTGACGACCTGATCCCTCTGTGCGGCTGATTTCGGCGTGACGGTTTTATTGAAAACGTCAGGCTGCTCAAGATCCGAAAGAAGACGGATCGCCTCCTTGTTTCCTGGATTGACCGAAGGATCAAGCACGGATTTTGCCGCAGTTTCCGCATCTTCATACCGACCGTTTCTGATCATGTCCCGCGAATAATCAAGCGCGATGCGTGTGTAATCCTTGACCAGGGTCTTTCTTTCCTTTGTCGCGGCGTCTCCGCTGGGAGTCATGGCAAGAGCGCTTGTGGCATCCTGATAGGCGGACTCCAGATTGTGCTGGGAACGCTTCGCCAAGGCTTCGTTCATCAACGAGCGTGCCTGTAGAAGGCTTTCCTGACTGCGGACGACGCTTCGTTCGGTCTGCTCGGCCAGAGCGGGTGGTATTTCAGAGGTCGTATTCTGAGCCGCAAGGTGGGAAATATTAAGGCAGATGGAGAGCAGGGAGAAGCCGAGCAGGGCGTAACGACGGTTCACGGAATCGAAGGGAACAGAATGGTGCATGAGAAAACGGGGGATTTTATTCATCGGACTGATGCTGTGGAGGGATCTCCCTGGACGGCTTCCGAACTGACGGCCTTGGCATCAGGTACGAGCACATCCTGGTTATCTTCCGTCTCCTTGATCAAGGGTTGGCCTGAAGGGTCAAGCAGCCCTGCTGTTACAAAGATCAGCAGATTGCGTTTGATTCGCTGGTTTGCCGAGCTTCGGAAGAGAGATCCCACCAGCGGCAGATCCCCCATGATGGGTGTCTTGTCCTGAACTTTCTGCACATCCTCCCGCATGAGCCCACCGAGGACGACAGTCTGACCATCGTAGAGGGTGACTTGCGTGTCCACCTGTCGCACACTGAAGACGGGCTGATCGATCACGTTCGCGGTGATTTGAACGGATCTAGTGCCGATGGGCGTCGTGGCGGCTCCCACCCCGAGATACACCGGGGCAACAGTTGAAATAGGCGATCCATAGTTCACGAAACCCTCAAATTCCGTGACCTGGGGAGAGAGAGCCAATTCAATGGTATATCCGTCAGGACCCACCGTCGGTTCCACTTCCAGCTGGACCCCGCAATCACGCGTCTGAAAGGAAGTTGGAGTGGCAGGCGTGGCGGGATTGATGGATCCCTGACCCTGGTTTGCCGGAACAGTTGGTGGTGAATAATCCTGAGGGTAGGGAAAGCGTCTCGTAATATTGATGAGGGCTTTGCGTCCACTTGTCACCGTCACCTTGGGTGCGGAGACCAGATCGATTCCTTTCTGCTGGTTGACGGCCCGAAGAACGACCTGAAACTGGGGGTTGGTGAAGACCCCGGCCAGAGCGAGGACTCCTGCCGCAGGACCTGCCGGAGAACCGAAGAGAAGACCGTCCAGAGCATTGGCCGTGATGGCTGCCGAACCGGTGCGATTTCCTGCCGTCACATTGCCGGAGGTCACATTACCGCTACCATCCACACTCATGGCTCCAGTTGGAGTTCCGGAAGAGCTGACAAAAGGATAATTTCCACTATTTGCCTGACCTGCCTGGTTACCCACCGTTCCCCCCCCTCCATAAACCCCGCTACCTCCTGCGAGGTTGAACGATCCGACCAGCCAGTCAAATCCAAGTTCCTGAAGGTTGTCCTGCGTGACTTCCAGAAAACGGGATTCAATTTCAACCTGGCTCGGGGGTGTCGCCAAGGAAACCTCCACGAGGGAATCAATGAGGTCGAGGTTTGATTGAGTGTTCTTCACAAGAAGTTTGCTGCTCGAGGCCAGATAGGTGGCAGTCGCACCCGCAGGGAAAGTGACGCCTTGGGATTCAAGGAATTGCTTGGCTCCCGATGTGCCGACTGTGCCCGATGCTCCCGGGAGTCCTGGCGCTGCCTGGGCTCCAGTATCAGGGCTTGAGGGAGCGCTGGAGATGAAACCCGGGGGAACATTGTATTCCTTGGAGATCAGGTTTTCGGTAGGCTCGGAAAGGGGAACAATGGCCACGGCATAGGGTTCGATTTTGACTTTCAGATTCGCTGCCGAGGCGATGTATTTGAGGGCTTCGCCAAGAGGGATGTCATTCAGGGCAAGGTTGATTCTTGTTCCGCCATCCGCTGATTCCTTGCTGGGGTCGAGTTTGAGCACAATGTTGACCCCTTTCCTCGAGGGATCGGTTTCTGTGGTGTCAAGAGTGCGTGACATTCTTTGAAGTTTATCGATGGCATCCCGGACGCTTTCATCTTGAAGAGAGAGTTTGGGGATGCGAATTTCTTCCAGTTTGCGGCTGATCCCGCTAGTACCTTTCATGTCGATCGGGCTCTGTTCTATAATGGTCGAGGCTCCCGTGTTGAATTTTGGCACCGGAAGTTCCCAGGCACGGGCCACATCCCCGAGCATCTGGGCGCGGCGTTCGTTATAAGCCTCTTCGGCATAGTCTGCCCGTTGTTTATTCACCTGTTCCATGCCGAGCCGTGCAGAGGTGTTTTCAGGATCCAGATTGAGGACTTTTTCATAGTCCTTGAAGGAGGCATCAAATCTACCCGAGTCATAGAGGCCCTGGGCCTCACTGAGAAGTTGTTTGACCTGTTCGACCTTGGCAATGAATCCGGGAGTCATCGTGCGGTTGAATTGATTGGGGTCACGAAGTTCCTTTTGGAGCTGCAGGAGAGGCGGATAGGAAGAATTGTAGGGTGAGCCAGTTGCTGTCGAAACGACCAGCTCGGCATCTTCAAACCGCCCCTCCGAAATTCTTTGCTTGGTCAGTGACCAGGCGGCTTTTGAAAATGTTTCCGTGGCTAGTGAACGGAGACCCTGCGAGGCATCTCCTCCAGAGGGGAGGGCGTCCACGGCACTCTTGGAAAGAGCGAAAGCCGATTCAAAATCGTTGTTGGAAAGGGCAATTTCCGCCTTGGCTGTCTGAGATTGGGCCCAGGCGCTTCTCTCCTGAAGAATCCTGATTTGGCGCTCAGACTGACCGACAACCCCGCTCTGTTGGGCGTGGATCTTGGGGGTTCCAAGGAGTACGAAAAGGAGATTCAGGACAGCGAGGGTGATTGCAGGATTTTTCCAAAGGCTTTTTTTCAGGGTGGGGCACACGCCATGGGAAAACCTGTTGCAGAAAGCCGTTTGAAAGTGGTGGGCGGTAGTCTGGATCACGGGAGGAATGTCAGAAATGATGTTGGGTTGATGCGGAAAAGGGGGGAAGCGTAAAATTCGTTAAATGCTAGTGGGCAGGCGAAGGAGTAGGTGCGGGAGCAGGAATTGATGCCTGGATAGTAAAGCTTTTTCCATCTTTTCCTATAAGAATACCTTCCTTGGAAAAATCTTGGAGTTTGTAGGTTTCCGTGAATTTTCCACCCAGGCTGTGGAGTTTGAATTCCTTACCCCGTTGCACGGAAATCAGCTCTTCCGGTGCTCCGGCCAAATTGTAATGAAAGGTGATGCTTTCGATAAGTTCAATCGGGGTTGCCTTATACTCTCGGGAACCATATTTCTTGATCAGTGTCTGGTGTTCCCCGGTGATGGTGTTTTCCAGAGTCAGTTCGCTGACATCATATTCGGTATCATTGATGGTTTTTTGCTTTTTCTGGTAATCGACAACCTTGAGAAAGGGAACTCCCGGTATCGTGCCTCCTTTGGCTACAATTCTGGAGGATGTGTCGGGGCGATTACCCTTTTCAGGATTGGGGATCGGCTCCTTGGGACGCAGTTCAAACTCCGTCTTGCCTTCGTTTTCTTCCGTATCGAGAAATTCCAAGGTGTATCTGATTTTTCGGATGTCCCCGTCGGAAAAGCTCAGTTTGGTTCGGAGGGGTGGAAATTGATTGGGATTGTTGGGATCAGTTCCTGCTTCAAACTCATCCCTGACCGTGAAACCCTTTTGTTTGGGATCACGTTCAAGGATGTTCACATCGCTATAATCCAACTGGTGATCGACAAGCCATTTATTGGGCACGGGAGGATAGAGGGGCTCATCACCCTCCATCGGATCAATCAACTTCCCGTCCTTGAGTAGGTAGGGACGGGAGATGAATGGGGAAGCCCCATCTTCCCGGGCCCGCCAGGAGACAGGTTTTTTCAATAAATTCAGCCCTTCGACTGCGGATGAGGAGGGCTGGGGGACTGGTGACTTGATGGCTGTCGTGGCCCCTGCATACGCCGTCAGTGATTCTCCAAGTCCGAGGAACTGAGGGATCAGAAGCCCGGCCGTTGCCAGGAGAGCAATCACAACAATTCCCAGAATGATCCAGTGGTAGTGGCGTGTAAGGAAATCTTTCATAGCCCGTTAATTCGAGGAGTCCGCTGATTGCTGAAGCGCCGGAAAATCCAGGATGCGGATCTTCAGGGAAACATTCAGGGATTCCCTGCCGACAATGACTGGAATGCGTTCGACGGATGCCGTCTCGCCGGTTGGTGATTCGGAAGTTTCTCCCGGCTTACCCAGGCTGGTGCGACGTGGCGGTTCAACCACACTGTTCTGCACTTTGATATCCTCAATTATCATGAAATATGGGGCTGAGGCGATTGCGTTGATCACGTTCCGGAAAGCTGGTTGGCTACAGCGCATTGTGAGATGAAGTGGTGTCAGCGTTTCATAAGTTTCTGGAGCAGATGGTGGGGAATTGCCGACGGCGGGCGGGGGTGTGCTCAGGCTGGCAGTGGGTATATTTCTTGTGAACTCAGCCACAATCGTCCCTTTCTGGCTGACAACTGTCTTGGCAATCCAGATGAGGGCGGTCAGTTGTTTGGAGAGACCGGGAACTTGTTCAGGAAGGGGAAGGCGGTTTTCATAATCATCCAAGCCCAGATAAAAAGAAGGGGGCAGGGTGGATGAAGATGTTTCTGCGAGAGACTTGATTGCCGTGACCTGGGCTCTCAGGGTATCCTGGAAGAGTTGCGGTTGATTTTGGGGTTTGGCCTTCTCGATTTCACCGAAGGGCGGTATGGAAAAACCAGCCAATGAGGTGCGAAGACTTTCAAGATTTTTCTGGCTTTTAGTGAGTGTCGCACCGAGCTTTTCCAGGTTGGAAGAATTCGGAAATGGTTTGATCTGGGCAAGTGACGTGAGTTTGGCGGCATTGGAGGAGTAATCATCCGTTGCGCTTTCATATTCAGTCCAGGCATTCCAAGTCAGATACCCCAGTCCCGCGACACCAAGAAGAAAGAGAATTGCCAGATAGGCCACCAGCTTGTTTTCTACAAACCAAGTCTTGATATTCATCCGGATCAGGGGAGCTGGGTGATGGGGGTGCGCAGCGGAATGAGAAGTGAAAAGGGGTATGCCCAGAATTCTCCGTTGGGGCTGGCGCGTTGAACAATGATTTTGGATTTATCCTTCTCTTCGACGGTAAAGAGATCCGAAGACTGGAGGGCTGTGACAAAATCATCAATCACTGATGCCTGCCTTGGATTGTCCAGATAGAGTCCCCGGACAGAAATCGCCTTGATCGAGTATTGACCGCTACCTGGGGATCCTGCTCTCAACTTGTCAGCAACCGGTAGTACTTCCGTGATCCATAGAAAGCGCTCAGGAACTTTGGAGCCCAGTTCGTTGAGTATCGTAGGATAAGCCTCCCTGAGTTGAATTAAACTCAAAAATTGCTCCGATGTCCGATCAATGACATTGAGGTCCGCAAGGTGCTTTTTAATCTTCTCGGCTACCGTGTTTTCAGCGTTGATGGCGCCGATGATTTTGGCTGTTTCCTCGCGAGTCAAGGATGTGGCGTAGAGCGCAAAAGCATACCACGAGACCAGGGATGCAATAAAAAGAGCTGCTGCGGCAGCCAGCCAGGGAAGACGTTTGGCGAGTTCCTTTTTCTTGGTGAGCGATGGCGGCAGGAGGTTGACTTCCGTGTGTGGGGCTGTTGTGGCAAAAAGAGCTCCGCCAAGCAGCTCTCCAAGGTTATTTGGATCCGATTCGAGGAAGACAGCAACAGTGGAATGGAGGGTTTCGTCGGTGGTGATTCCCCGGAGCGGGTCAAAAAAGGCAACGGGTTTCAGAAGTTTTTCCGAAAGAAACTCGGCGAGATACGGCATGGAGGCCATGCCCCCCGTCAAAAGGATCAACGAGGGATCGGATCCTCCCAGACTGGTGCGATAATGGCTCAGAGACTGGCTGATGGATGCCTGGGTTTTCAGCAAAGCATGGCGCGTCAGGGAGGCCAGATTAGCCTCCACGGGATCTTCAGGAGGGGCGAATCCTGCCCCCAAGCCAACGATGGCCCGCGAGACCTTCAGCGTTTCAGCTTCTTCAAGAGGAAGATTCATATCCTTTGAGATGGCAGTGGTCACAGCTAGGCCGCCTGAGGGAATGCTGCGCGAGAAAAAGGATCCGGGTGAGCAGATGATGAAATTCGTGGTTCGGGAACCGATGTCCAGCAGAAGCGTCGTGCTGGTTGCTGCCTCCTCGGGGTAGGTGTTAAGGAAGGCATCATAGAGGGCAATCGGAGCCGAAGTGATGGAAACAATCTGTAGTCCCGTCGAGGTGATGGACTTGCAGAGTTCTTCCAGGAGATCCGATTTTACAGCAATGAAAGCGACGTTGACTGCCCCTGCTGGGGTCTCCCCAAGGACAACATAATCCCAGACGACCTCCTCCAGGGGGAAAGGAATGTGATCCTGGGCTTCAAAATTAATCACCGCTTCCATTTGGGCACTGTTTCCGATGGGAACTTCCACGGGAGTCACGCGGGTGAATACCGTGTGGGCCGGCAGCACCAACACCAGTCTGGCCGTGCGGATTCCCCATTCCTTGAGGATTTCCTGGAGAGCTTCCCTGATTTGAAAGGGCCGCGTGGCTTCGAGCGACGGATCAAAAAGGAGTTCTTTTTTTGCCGCACGAAGCAGTTTTAGCTCTTTTTTGGCCAGTATGGAAAATTCAGCAAGCCGCAAGGACTGCATTCCAAGATCGAGAACGAGGATTTTTGCGGCGGATGCCATTGGTGTAATGAAGTCGAAAACCCGGCAAAAGGTCCGTTGGGTTACTGCTTTTTGACGGGTTCGTAGTAGTCCCAGTAAAGAGGCGCAAATGGTGTTTCATCCTTGTTGAGCAGAAAGCCGCTGGTCTGCTGCATCTGCAACCACCAAGCACCCGTACCCTTATAGCTTTTCATCGCCACGACCTGTCCCTGTTGAGAGATCGTGACGCCAACATCAACCACAGCTGAATCACTCGAGAAGGGAACTCTCCCTTGGAAAAATTGCTCCAGTGTTCTGGGGCTGATGTACATGACCGATTTTAGATCCCCCTGTTCAATTTGTCTCGAGGGGAAACCAGAATGGGTAACCTGTCCGCTGAGTAGCGTTCCGTGGGGAAATTGAACGCTGGGATTTTTCAGCAGAACGTAGTAGTTCAGCACCACATTATCAGAGTATTTTGTTGTTGACAGGGAAGGTTTCCAGAAAAACGAAGCCTCGATTTCCAGCCATTTCTTGGAATTGCCTGTTCCTCTCGGGGTGCCACTGAATGTGACAAGCGGGGTGGGGGGCATGGAGACTTCGATTTTGGTGATCTGAAAATCGCCGGCGTTTTGTGCATGGAGAGGCCTGCTCCCGACAAGAAGGACTGCCGTCAGCAGTGAGGAACCGAGCAGACGAATCAATGGATTGTATGTCATGGAGGGGGAGAGAGGTTGGGTGGGAAGTAGCCGCCCATTCAGGACGAAAATTTGCTAAAAATCCAGAACGATATAACCGATGACTCACATTTCTTGCGTTTCTTCAATGGGCGCCCTTGCTGAACAGGACGGAGGGAATGGTTTGGAGAATGATCCAGAGATCCAGCAAAAGAGAGGCATTGTCGATATATTCGATGTCGAGCTGCACCCAATCCTCGAAGCTGGAAATCGAACTTCTCCCACGGATTTGCCAGAGACATGTCAACCCGGGATGCACGCTCAGTCGCCGGCGATGGGTGCCCTTTTCAATCCTTTCTGTTTCATAATCTGGAAGCGGTCGGGGACCGACAATGCTCATATCCCCCCTGAGAACATTAAGAAGCTGGGGGAGTTCATCCAGACTCGTGCGGCGAATGAATTCTCCAACGTGCGTGACACGGGGATCCTTTTTGATTTTGAATGTGGGGCCTTTCATTTCGTTTTGTTCCGCAAGTTTCGCATGGAGTTCCGGGGCATTCACAACCATCGACCGGAATTTCAGAATCGTGAAGCGCCGCCCTCTTTTGCCACTCCGTACCTGACGGAAAATCACGGGGCCCGGGGAGGTCAATTTGATCGCGGCGGCTATGAACACTCCCACAGGAAGGAAAAGCAGGATTCCGACACTCGCCACGATGATGTCCAGGAGTCGTTTCGTGAAATGATACCAAAAATCGCTTGAGGAATTCCGGAAGACAATCACGCGGTTTTTTCCGATGCTTTGGAGTGTGGCGAAACCTCCCATTCCCTTGATATTTTGGGCCAACATCCAGATCTCGAGACCTTCAGATTCAAACTCAAAGGGCAGGTCTTTGTTAAGGGGAGAATCTGGCGACACAAAGATCACCCGGTCGGGCCCAAGAGTCCTGATGCTCTTTTTGATTGTTTCAGCATCGAGAATCTCCAGATCGAACTGCCGGGCAATCTGAAGAGTAACTTTGTCCATTGGATTGAGTCCCGCAGTGAAGCTGGCAATATCAGCGTGACTTCCAACAACAACACTCCTTTCGGAGGATTTTCCCTCCTTCAAATAATGAACCAGGAGCTTTTTTGTCACCAGCACGCGAAAGATCAAAAAAAGAGGACATATGAGCAGAAAGAGAATCATCACCGAACGGCTCGGGATCTCCAGCTTTCCGAAGACGGAGGCCGCGCTGAGGATCAGGAAAAGCCAAAAACCGGCTTTCCCGAGCATCAGAAAATCGCGTTCGTAGCGCTGGGTCAGGGTGTTGTCATAGAATCCCTGAAAATCCAGCAAAAGAGGCCCGATGGCTATAACGACCGCCAGAATCCAATAAGAATGCGAAAACGGGGGGATTTCCTGAAGTCCGTCAAAGACCACGATTCCCGAAATGCGCAGTTGGTAACTGAGCCAGAGGCATAATCCGAGGATCAGGCCATCGAAAATCATCGAGAGATCCTTGGATATTTCCGGCTTGCGGTTCACAGTCATAAAAAACGGACACCCTTACTAGTATGACTCTCAACCCTCGTCAAACATTGAGCCTTCAACATCTTCTTCTCTCAGGTCGTCCTCTGATCGTCGGAACCGTCCATGATTCCCTGGGACTTGCATTCGTGAGGAAGTCCCTCTCCTCTTCGGGAGGCGGAAAAACCTTCTCGGAAAAAAAACTTCCCCTGGATCTTCTGGAAGCGAGGCTTGATTCCATTCCCCTCCGCATGCTGCCTGATAGCTGGCCCCTGCCTGTGATTGTTACTGCCCGGCATCCCGAGGAGGGGGGGAAGAAAAA
>Ga0302281_10001030_pt1 | contig 20423 bp, 25 predicted proteins | sample III_Fen_E1_2_FD_198762 | JGI IMG/M metagenome (GOLD analysis project Ga0302281, IMG submission 198762) | Peat permafrost microbial communities from Stordalen Mire near Abisko, Sweden - III_Fen_E1_2 | ecosystem: Environmental > Terrestrial > Soil > Wetlands > Permafrost | place: Sweden: Abisko...
ATTTCGTGTACCTCGAATGATCGCTTTCCTGGAGAATCTAAAAAATGGCTAACCAAGCGATGCAGCGAACGCCCTTCGGTCGTCACTGATCTTGGACGTTCGGCAGAAGATGCGACATGAATACCCCCCCTCCGATACCGACAAAAAAACCGTCAGCCTGGCTTCGCTTTCTGCCATGGATTTTAGGTGTGTGTGGAACACCCATTATTGCTCTCTGGATTCTGCTCTCTTGGAGCTGGTTTCATCCATCGGATTACTATCCGATCAGTGGTCCCTCTGGTCCGAAGAACCGAGCATTCATAGCTGATATTGGAGGCTTTGGTATCTGCGATTTACTGGTTTCCGCCTCTGACTGGCCCTATACATTCACAAAGCCATATGTACTTGGGGATATTTTTGGTAATGAAAAACTTTATGCCTCTTCCGGTGTTTATTGGAGCCGTGATGGATCTGTGATAGCCTTAAGATTCAAGCCGCATGGTAAAGGGGAAGAGTTCTTTGATGCAGCCTACGACTTTCAAAGGCATCATGCGTTAAGTCACTGCAATGAGCAGATTTCAGAATTGATTCAGGCACGTGGCGGACTTGGCCCTCGATCAAATACATATCAAGAGGTTAACTCTTCAATTATTATGAATTGATTATAGATGAAACTTGCCTTGCCGAACCAATCACTGGAGCGAACACCATTAGGTCTGCCGGTTTGCATGGGGTTGCCGAGCATGGTGTCGCTCAGTTCGGGCCGTTCGGCAGAATAAATATGGGATCCAATAATCTCACTGAAGATGAGCGCAAGATCGTGGGCGCTTGCCTTCGCGCAGCGGCCAACGGCCCCTTCTTTCCTGAGTGGGAATTTTCCACCCTTTTCGGACTAACCCGTGCTGAAGTTAAAGATGTCGCGGACAGATATCCGGATGTAGAAGAAAATGACGATGAACCCACCGGAAACGACGATTCATGGTTGGCCATCAACAACACATTTGCAAACCTTTTGGGTTAACCCCTATGAGAAGTGTCAATCTGTAAAGTAATGAAGGTGGAAGGGAGGGGGGGTGCTAACCCAAGGAACGTACTCCCACGTTAATGAGCGATATCTTTCCAGTGAGTCAGTCGGTACTCTCTGCAAGTTCCCTGATGACGGATGTCCTTTGTCACTATGAAGTGGGAATACCTACCGAGTGCAAACTACTCGCACGTGGACTGAATGACACGTATGTCGTAGTCTCTGAAAGCGGCAAGTACGCGCTGCGAATTTATCGTAACGAATGGAGGTCTGAGTCCGAGATCCTGTTTGAGCAGGATGCCCTTCTGCATTTGGGACGTGAAGGAGTGTCTGTTTCAAAACCGATTCTGCGAAAGGATGGCCGAATCGCTGGTAGGGTCACTGCGCCCGAGGGCCCGCGCCACGTGGTCCTCTTTCAATACGCACAGGGGGAACCTCAGACTTACGAAGATGAAGCGGAAGAGGAATCCTACTTATACGGAAAGTCAGTAGCACGGATCCACGCTGCGACCGACACATTCCGAAGTTCTCACCACCGCTTTACCCTCGACCTCGATCATCTGTTGACTCTTCCGCTGCAAGCATGTGAGCCATTCCTGGCCCATCGCAAAGAGGATTGGAAGTATATCGAGGGCTTTGCGGGAAGGTTGCGATCAATTATTCAAGATTTTCCTTCTGACCGTTTAGAATTTGGCTTTTGCCATGGCGATTTCCACGGTGGGAATGCGCACGTTGATAAAAATGCAGCGCTCACATTTTTCGACTTCGATTGTTGTGGTGCCGGTTGGCGAGCTTACGATATTGCCGTTTTTCGTTGGAGCGCGCGGCTCCGCGGAAAGGAAAAGGAGAGATGGCCGTCTTTTATTCGTGGGTATACCGATCAGCGTCCCCTGAGCGAAATCGATTTACGATCTATTCCTTATTTTGTTGCGATCCGTCATCTGTGGATCCTGGGGCTCCATACCGGAAATTCGCACGACTGGGGGATTGGATGGCTCAACGATGCATATTTTGATCGAGCCATTAAGTTTTTCCGCGAATGGGAAAGTGAGTTTTTGATTGAACGATCAACCGACAAAAATACAGCGATATAGATTCTATAGTCAAAAAACCAAGCTATCCAACTCCTAGGGTCAACGCTGAGTACCGCCAGAGCAGCTAGCCAAAAATACACCATCCGATGACTGCCACTCCAAAGCTTGCAAAACTAATTTCGGTTCTCGCTGTGCGCGACCATCAGAAATCACGAATCTATTTTGAGGATATTCTGGGATTCACCGTAACTCATGCAGACCATGACTGGATTATGCTGGAGCGAGACAGCGCAAGAATTCATCTCGGAAATTGTCCGAACGATCTTCCGGTATCCGAGATCGGGTGTCACAACTGCTTTGCAACGATCCTCGTCGAAAACATTGAAGAACTGGAAAATGAATATACTGAAAATGGTGCGATCTTTAGGCAGAACCTCACTGAAAAAGGCAATTGGCGAGATTTTGTCATCGATACACCGGATGGACATACCATCGTGTTTGGTCAGCTTCCGTACCAGAGAGGTAAAGAGGGCTAACCAACTACAGGCGCAAAAACCACAATACGGATCTCTCAGTTCCAACCGTTAGATACCAAAATCACCACCCATGAATATCAACGATACAAAAGAGACATTGATTGTCACAAACGCCAATTTATCGGGATCTACCTTCACGGATGTGAGCCTTCACATGGCAGAATTCACCGATGTGAATCTTTCAGAGTGCAAGTACACCGACATCAATTTGAGCAATTCAACATTCAGCAATGTGAATCTCTCAAATGTAGAAATCCATGATTGCGACATAAGCGGCATGAAGATACATGGGATACTGATTTCTGAGCTTCTTAGCGCGCATGGCAAAAGTATCTAACCAATCACTGGAGCGCACACCATTAGGACTGCCGGTTTGCATGGGTAGATCAAGTATGGTGTCGCTCAGTTCCAGACGTTAGAAGGAGGAATGATGAAGGCCTCAATACTTATCTTCGCTTTCGTGTTCTTCATCACAGCCGCTAAGGCGCAAGACATCCCTGACGGCAGACTCGGCCATCCTTTGGGCACTTATCTGACCATCGAAGGCGTCAGAGCACCACAGCAGTACATGTCAGACACAGTCAATACGTTGCTTGTTGATACCGTGAACGGCAAGAAGCTGGACACGCCCGTTCGCATTTGTGTGGAGAACGTAGAATCCCTGCCGAAGGATACGCACTGCATTCTGCGTGGCTATGAGACAGGCTCAATGATTGGCACGCCACCAGCCGTTATCGAAGCTGCCAAAGAAGATGGTAAAGATGTCAGCCTCCCACAAGTTGGTTGGCAGTTTCACCGAGTTTTCATCGTGTTGTCAGTGGTTGAGCCGAAAGACCTGAAGAAGAAATGAAGACTTCCAACAGTTCGATGGAGTGAACAGGCGCTAAGCCGATTCTCTCGTTGTTAAACCTTGGGCGTCTAGATTTATGAATCTGTTCTATCCGAGGTTTCCATGGCGGCTTTTGCCTCGAATGCTTGGGATTGCCGTTCTCGGTGCTCTGGTAGGAGGAGTGTACGGGATTTTACATGATCAGATCACCTATTCGATATCTCAGGAGTACTTCACCAAACTGAAGTTTGATCAGTTTCGGTACGCGAACTTTGGATTCCCCGTTCGCATCTTTGTCTCCGAGGTGGGATTTCTTGCAACATGGTGGGTGGGATTCTTTGCCGCTTGGTTCCTCGCTCGGATCGCTGTTCCCTCCTGGCCGCAGGCTCTGGCGCTTCGTCGGTGCTTTCTTGGGTTTGCTATCATCTTTATCACAGGGCTCACGGCTGGCACCGTTGGATGCGTACTTGGGGTTCATCACACTGCCGACTATTCCAATTGGCAGGATCTCTGCCTTACTCTTGGAGTGACTGACGTTCCTTCTTTTGTCCGCGTCGCCTATATCCATAACGCAAGCTACCTGGGAGGAGTGATCGGTTTGGTGATTGCCATTCTCTTCCTGCTTTATCTGAAGAGGTGTGAACGGGGCTCAGCCCCCACCCCTACCACTGAACCTCATTCACCGGTGGCGCAATGATCTCAGGAAGGATGCCAACAGGAAGAGTCTCAAGCGACTCAGCAATGTAGAGGCCCTCAGCAACCTTCTTCACACCCGCCAGTTTGCCGATCCGAACATAGAGAGTCTGGCGTGGATTTTTGGCGGTCCAGATGTAGCCGTCGTGCTCCAGTCCGATGAGGATCTCCTGAACCTTCAGTGCTCGACCGTAGCGCTGCAGTACCTTCACTACTGCAGGGGCCAAAGGACCGGAAGGGGAAGAAGGGCGGGGGATGCCGGCAATCTTGGAAGGGGTGCCGCTGGATTTATTGACTGAGCCAGGAGGGCGACCACGGGGGCGTCGTACCTTCACGGTCTGAGCCGGAGGAGTGTATGCATCAACAGGGAGTACCAGGGTATCTCCAACAAGGGCGTGCAGCTTGCCGATGAGTCGCTCGATCTTGGCAGCAATCTTGGAAGACTGACGGAGGGTGGAGGCGTTAGGGATGGGCATGATAAGGAGTGATGGAGACGTGGGATTCAGGGCACTTACTGGAGTTCTTCAGAAGTAAGGCTGAATGCGATTCAGGGGTAGAGTCCTATGATAAAGGGATTAATACGTCGATATATAATTTCGATTTACCAGGAGAATATGAGTGTCTGTCAGGGGGTTTCTCATACAGTGTGGCTCCCTATCATTTGTGCTCTGGTAAATTGTATCCCCTCCCCAATTTCATCAGACCCCAGCACAGCATTTTCCAGGCTCCCATCAAGCCACTCTAAATATCTCAGGCAATTGTTGTAATTTTGATGCCCCAAAATTTTTGCCATTTTTGCCATATCTTTGTTAATCAACGGATTATGCCACATTTTTGTAGCGAATGTCTTGCGAAGTGAGTGGCAGGCCACACGATCTGTATCTAGGCCAGCTTTCATAGCGGCCTGTTTGATTATGTTCCATGCCTGTGCACGCGACAGCCTCTTTGCTGTATGCTGACGGCAAAAGAGTGGCTGATCAGCATACTCTGGTGCATTAAATCCCGCATCCATAATCCATCGAAGCATGGCGTGAGAAGCAGCAGTATTCAGTGGCAGGGTGCGCGACCGCTTTCTACCTTTCATCCAGCATTTGGCCACCGTTACAGAAAAAAGCATTTTTCCGTTTTGATAAACATGGCCGACGTTGACTGCCAAAAGCTCTGAAATTCGGAATCCGGTTCGAATACCAAGTTCAAATAACGCAGCGTCGCGTGCAGCATATTTCCCATCAAAAGAAGAACGCATCATTGCGCACTCTGATTCGGTAAGAGGTCTGGTATTCATCCTCGAAGATACGAAATCCATGATACGTGATTTCTCTGTAAGCCGACTAAAACTTGACGAATTGCTGAAAGGTCAAGTTTCTGGATTCCTGCCCATTAATTCGATAATTTGATTGGAAAGGAACAGCAGCACCGAGACACCACTCCCAAATTCCCCGACAATGATTAGATGCATCATCTTCATGGCGGCTGCCCTTATTCTCTCAGAGAGTTCCTCCAAGGCTGGTGACCCAAACAATACGAAACTTCCCGTCTTGCTGGTGCATGGCTTTCAGGGCTCACCGCAGGATATGAGAAGTCTGGGAGACTTTCTTAAAAAAGATGGACGGAGTGTCAGTTATGTCACTCTGAACCCAAATGACGGTTCGGAGACACTGGAATCCCTTGCCTTGGAAGTGAAGACAAAGGTAACCCAGCTATACGGCTCCCAACCTTTTGATCTAGTGGCATTCAGCATGGGGGGACTCGTCAGCAGATACTATCTGGAAATGCTTGGAGGAAGCAAACAGGTCTCCCATCTGGTGCTTATCTCAACTCCCAATCATGGGACCTTGACGGCATTTCTGAATAACAATCCAGGTTGTATCGAGATGAGGCCAAAGAGCCAGTTTTTGGATCTCTTAAACAACAATCTGGATAAACTTCAAACAGTTCACTGTAGCTGCCTGTTTACTCCTTTGGACTTGATGATAATTCCTGCCGAAAGCTCCAAAATCTCTGGTTGGAAAACACACTATGTGTGGGTTCTGGCCCACCCTCTCATGCTGCGATCCAATGAGTGCTATCGAATCATCGAAGAGTACTTGTCGTCAGGGCGAGTCCCTCCTATGTAAACTGGCAAAACCACAGGAATTAGCGAAAGTTGTGGTTTTGGAAAACGGGTATGCGGAAGCGCGGATCTGGATGATGAAGTTCATGAGATCAGCCCTATCTACACTGAAAAATAACAACTTTTGCGGATCGGGAATTATCAAACCGTACTTCTCCGTTTTTTTCGCATAGCTCGTTTTTTGCTCGGATTTGAGCAACTTTTAATCGATCTAGGTGGAGCAAACTCGCCTTGCGGCGATGGTACCATAGTTGATGTAGTACGTTTTGGAGCAACCGATACTTTTAAGGCCGGTTGCATTTTTACCCCATGCGTCAAAGTCAATAGGGCGGAGAGTGCAAAGAGAGGAATGTCACTTGACGGCAGAGATTGTAGACTGCTATTGAGAACGTCGATTATCCCGAGTTGGCCATCGGTGGCTGAGATCACCAGGTCCCAGGCTGTCTCTCCGGCTGCGGCGACGGCGGCACCCAAAGAAGGGAATGCTGCTGTTATTTTTTCGATCGAGCATTTTTGCTCTGCTATCGGTAGATAGATGCTTTTCCAAAAATATTTTAATGGGGGGCTATCATTTCTACTACTATATTCGCTTTCCCAGTTCGGCAGTGCATGCCAAACGATCAGCGGGCAGGAGTGATTTTTCCCATCATCCACTGATTGTTCACGCATCCTCACAAGCATATCAACCAACTCGTTAAGACCTTTTTGGGACATGTGCGAGGCACCGTCGATAAGGATGAGTTGGTATCCGTCCTCTATTATTCTCGTGGAAAGTGAACCAAAAAAATCTAAGTAGCTGTTGATATGTGCGGGAAGTCCGATTTTTTGTGCGATTGCTTCAATAATAGTGTCACCCTTGGCTACACTCGCGCCCACGGTGATAGTGAGGCAATTAATATCGTGTGCGCTTGCATACGTTTGACACTCTCGCAACAATATATCGGCTCCAGCGTTACTGTCCCCAACAATAGGTAATATCTTACCCCCCTCTCGGATGGCAAAGTCTAAAAATCTAGCCGGCAAGGGGTTAATTATGCATAATTCGAATGGACTGCCCTTCGCTAAGAACCCTGCACTTTCGTCTAATTGCATAAGAAAAGCACCTCCCCTGTTGTGATATGCCTGACCTCGATCCTGTCTCCATCGTAGGATGGATAGATTCGGATTTTGACCTTGTAAAAAAAGCGAAGTGAGTGATGTGAGTAGATATACTCACCAAAAACAAGTTCACGGTTTTTCCTGTCCACCATTTTTGTCCACTCCAGAAAAAATGCACGATGCAGTGTCTCGTGGCTCACATGCCTACTGCAGTCTGGCAGTGTCGATAACAACTCTAGACGGTTTTTTCCGGACTTCCTCATGGGGCGATTAGCATGGACATCAGCCGCATTGATAGCCGCTATTGCGTAATCCTCGACCCTAATAATCCTACTTGTTGATCCTTCAACATCACAAAAAATGACATTATTATTTAGGATAATTTTGGCGGTTTGCGCAGCGTGATCACGATGCAGTACCTCAACAGATGAGTTTAGCTTGGCACTCAAATTTGTCTTATATTGGACTCCAACATTCAGTCGCTGGGTTAATATCGTAAAAATCTGGATGGCAGTATGTTCTCCAGCGAGATCGACTCGCAGTTCAAGTGGCAGTCCCCACTCGTCGAAAAGTGATAAAATAAAACGCGCGATATCTAGTTGGTTGGCCCTCAGAGTCAACACGACAAATCCGAGCATCATTCCTGAGCCTGCGTCGACAGCCCGCAGCAGGTACAGTAGAGTAACACCATTGCCATCTACCGAGCAAAAATCAGAGATAGATTTGTCCTTATAACCCGCTTTTTTGAGTGATCTGGTTAACTTACGTTTTGTGATCCATTGTCCGTCCAGTTGCCACAACGCATGGCAGGAGGTTGTTTTTTTTACCAATAACGCCTCAAGATGTTGTGTCAGATTATGGATCTCTGCTGTGATCAGTGGATACAGCAATCGATCAGGATCCTGAAATAGCCGGCACATGTAACTGCGACACGGAATTTTCGCGGTGAGGATATCAGCATCAGTAATGCCCCAGTGTACGGGATCATGGCTAATCCACCATAACATCCATCTGATGTATATTATTGCCTCTGCTGCCGATAGTCTCTCATCAGTGGGCTGATCCTTAACGAGTCGGTCATATACCACAATTGTAGCTGCAAGGGTAATGCCGTGCAGGATTTTGTTAGGGTTACCTTTATTTGCCTTGTGGTGAGCCATACTACATTAATAGCCGGGATACACCCCCTGGTAAAGCGACTCAAAAGATCGTTAATTCAATTAATTGCAATCAGGCGGAGTTCATACCATGAAAAGCAATCTATTGTATATCAACAACTTACATATCAACACCTCTTGCTTTGATGTCTACTGCCAATTGACCAAGCAAAATAGTTGGCGATTTCGAGCACCCAAGCACTGATTGGGTGCGCGGAAACACAGAGGCGGCTGAACCGCCTACCAGCGCAATTTTACGAGCTGGTCGGAATTCTCCTTTACAATGGATAAGACACTTTCGGCTCCAGGACATCCCTTTTCAGACAACATTTTGGCTGCCGCGAGGATCCGCCCGTTCAAAGTAAGCAATCGCTGTTGAGCCACAGCTTGACCGATGCCGGCATCCTCGAAGAATAAATGCCAGTTTTTGGCATTAATTTTCTTCACGTTCCTTTCTCCACCAATTTTCATTGCCATCTCTGCAGCAAGCCCTGGGTAAACCTGTGTACTCAGCAGATCATAAAACGGCGCAAGACGGATCGAATGGTTTTCTCTAAGAATGGAAAAGTTTTTGCCATGGGCATCACAATTTCCGATTAAGACATTGAAGACGACTCCATCAAAAAGTCTCAAGAGATCAGGACCCGGCACCGTAGACACGGCACGAATCAGCTCAAAGCACTGCTTGAGGCCGGGACCTCCTTCCTGCTGATATTTCAGATCGGGTGGGACCCCTAATGCTTGGCAAAAATCTTCCTGGTGGATCCTCTCCAGTCGACCATCGGCGAGCATCCGGCGATCATAACGCTTCACCTGAAGGAAGGGGATCGCTCCGGCGGTACCAATTCCCACCGGAGCAGCCTCCAATCCAACCTCGGATGCCAAGCGCATACAGAAATACTCGTTTTTTACCAATCCGGCAAAGCGGGGGTTTTCTGGCTTGAGGATGTGACTGCTGGGGGCCCCATCCAACGATAGATAAAACCGATCATTTTCTAATTTTAGGGCGATCTTTCCTTGGGCACCGGCAAGGGAAAGACGGACTCCTTGGTCACCAGCCATCAGTGGTCGGCGCGGTAATTCAGCCAATTTATCCCCAATTTGTGCGAGGCTTATTTCAAGATACTGAGGATCGGCTTCTGCAGGAGATTCGCCTGGGGGCAAGAGACTAACCGCGCCAGCACACTCGGCTCCGATACGCGCGAGCAGCTCAAAGTCATTCCGCTCGCTCACACCAAACAACTTGGCGATTAGCATTCGACTCTCCTCTTCTGGCAGTACTCCCGCAAAAAAAGGACGGGTTTCATTGCGGCTGAACCGTTCGCTTCGCAGAGGCAGCGAAGCTGAAATCGGTACAGCATCAGGAGAATTAATCCAACTCTGAGTGTATTGAAACCGTGTTATGCCGGACGCATCCTGCTCAAGCTCTCCAACCAGCTCTCTCCCAAAATAAACATTCAAGATGCCGTGTGACATACTGTTATTTTTGATCCCGAGGCTGAAAATCGATCTTCATTCCAAGATTCTCCAAAACTTTTAAGGTGCGTCCCAGTTCGCAGGTCTCCTTGCCATTCTCTAGGTCGCTAATAAAACGTACGCCAGTTCCAGAGACCAATGCCAGATCAACCTGATTCATTTTCAGGCTTTTTCTCCTCTTTTTGATCAGCGCTCCGATTTCTTCGGTTTTCATATTTTATTCCCGATCGGTAAGATATAAAACAATACTCCATAAGACAAGCCAAATCTTCCCGATCGGGAATAACGATTAATCAACCTATCATTAAATTTTATTTATTACCGTAAGGGAATATTTATATCCATGGGGGTGATTTAAGAATAGATCTGCGTCTCCTAGTCCAGAGAGAATTCACCTATTGGCATGATGCTGAAATATGCTTCTCCCTGAGCCTTTGAAACAAGTTCGAGATAGGACTCACTTATGACTGCTGGAGAGTTTCCGGCTTCCAAGGCCACTTGAGCTACGTTCTGTGTAACGGCCACGCGATGTGAGATATACGAATCCCGAAGAACATTATGGCTCCAGGTTAGCCCAATCTTTCTGGCGAGATTTGTCAGTTGAGTGAATCGATCCGGAACCGGGCAGACAAGCCCCTTGGATTCGTGAAACGGTTTCAACCATGCTGCTACATTGTCCGATATCGGGGGGATACGTCGCCGTTTCGTCTTGGCTTGGTCAGCCCATACTGTGACATGCCCTGCGATTGCGCCCGCCTCCGTTCCAAAGACGTCCGCCCAATCAAGCCGCAAGATTTCCTCCCGACGAATCCCACAAAAAGCGTCCAAAACCAACGGGGGGATGAGTCTTTTCGGACAGGCTCGGAGAAGTTTTTCCATTTCTACCGGAGTAAAAACCCGGGGACGATGAATTTTCCCATCCTGATATTTCACTCGATCCACATAACCAGCCTCGGTGGAAAAATGACGCGGTAAATACTCCCTGCGCTTTGCAAAATTAAAGAGATTGGTGAGACTGCCTAAAATATTCAACCGAGTACGCGGGTTACCCTCAATCGAATCCAGCCATGCCTCGATTTCATGAGATCGAACACTCGCAATCCTTTTCTCTCCAAAAACAGCAACAAACCGAGCGAGGTCATTACGCAACGTTTGAAGATGACGGTATGAAAGTGTCTTTTTCACCTCAAGGATTTCAGCAACCACTTGACTGACCTTTCGGTGCTGGATGGGCCGAAGCATCTGCTCAGAATAGGCCTGAGCAACCTGAACCAGTGGCGTCGGCTTTACCAGTTTGTAAGCCTCAACGAGATCTCGAACGGCAGCTTCGAATCCCAACCCCTCTGTATCCAACATCGCCAACGCCTTCCGATAGGCGGCACATTCAGCACCGGCCAAAGTGATGGTGTTAACCTCACCGCGTTCGATTTCCTGGGCCTTTTTCCTAGCAATCGCTAGGGCAGCTTTTAGTGTGCTCCGGTAAATCCGGTGATTTTTGCCAGCCAGGCGGAAATAAATGGGGAATTCAACTTTCTCCTTTCCCGAAATCTTCCGTACACGTCGGTATACTTTGACCGTTGCCGCACCCGAACGAACTGTTTTAGGCCATTCATCCTTCGTTAAAACCTGTTTCATCATGAAAAGATACAGCGAACACATGCATTCGGTCGCGCAGAGCAAATATTTTTTGCCCTCTCCTTCTAATCAGATGCCCAGAATGAAAAATATTAAAACAGGCGGCTAAAGCGACCAATCTGATTAGCTGTCTGGCTGGGTTATTCTGACTTTATCTAGGAATTCAAGCCAGTCCTCTATGGATGTAATCCATGTATCACCTATAGCCCAACTGAAATATCAGTATCTCCTTCTTGGAGTCAGCGCTTATCGATCACAAAACAGCCTTAACCACTCAGACTCTACAAGCCCAACTCGGGAAACTTCGGCCCCCAAATAGGCAGCGATCCGTTGTGCGTGAAGAGGCTTTAACTCAGCAACCCACTCGATAATCATTCTTTCGGCGGCAAACTGAAACGTGTTTCCGTTTTGCGTTGCTATAACTGAAGAGCAACCAGCATTAGGGGTAAATTCGTGAAGCCACAACATTTCGCGAATTTTTCCTCCTGCCGCTAGGCAGTGTGCATTTTTCTCGGGATCGATAACAACAATGCCATTTCGCTTTGATGAAAGTGCTTCTTTAGCATTTTCCTTAAGTTTCCAAAATGGAAAAGAACACAGTCCATCTATCCTCCGGCTATCGCAAGTTGGCATTAAACAGACACTATAATTCCATGCATCTTGCACATTTCGTTTATGCCGGACGATAGTTCCAAAACCCAGTGTGCGGCCATCATATCCATATTGTGTCCGATTGCAGAACAAAGCGGCTAGATACTCAGGGCCACTCTTTCCGCTGGTAGTAAGCATTGCTTCAAAATCCTTCAATCGTGCAGACTTGATACGTCTCAATCCCTCTTTTTTCAATTCATTGACTTCGTTGCAGTTTACCCCTTTTTCATAAAGTCCTTTCTCACCGCGAAGTAGCAATTCCTCGAACGCAGGCTTTGCATCGAATTCCAGTCCTGTATTTGTCTTCCAAGTTGGGCTTGGGTTAGCAAGAGTTAGTTTCTTAATTGCATCTTTTGTAATTGAATCGTTAATGCTATCGCCAGACCATGTATCTTCGAGTACCGCACGAATCTCGTCGCTCAATAATTCTGGCAATTCATCAAAAGCATCGCCATCCCCAAAGACCAACGCACGGTGCAATAGAAATGAACCGTCCAAATCTGCACTAAACATGTCCAACAATCGCTTGGTATTTCGCCTAACTGCTGCCAAGCCATGAAGCGCAAATGCAGGCATTAAACCACTGTGGATATCTGAAAATTCCTGAATGACTTTATCAGCAAGATTGGACTCTGTAATCTCGTAATCTTTGTCTTGGGCGGGTCGTCCTACAGTGACAGGTTTTCCAAAAATAGAAATTCGGGTAGCTCCGGCAATCAACTGCAACTTCTCTGGAACGACATCAACGGAACAACCGTGACTTCTGAGCTTTGAGAGAAGGCTATCCATAACTGGCTGAAGGCTCGGCCGAGTTGTGTATATCGCACATAGTCGGACATGATGAGGAAGCTCAGATTCACTCTTCTTGATAAGCTCGGTCAAAAGTGTTGAAACTCCATCACCATCGTCCTTATATAAATCCCAATCGAGAATGACTACATCAGCCCTCTCACAGAGGCGAAACAGAACGGATTCCGTATCGGTGGTGAAGCCTTGTCTAGGTTCATACAGAGCGCAGACAATTCCTTTTTTCGCGAAACTCTCCATCAACTCCCTCGGGTGGTATGAAGGGGACTCAACGGCATGTGGTTTATGAGAAACATCTGCCTCTCCATTCGATAGATCTTTGGGATCAGTAGATTTTTCGCTCTTATCTGAGGACTCTCCCTCTGACAATGAAGTGCCGTCACCATCAACTTCAGCAGTAAACTGAGGGATTAGCCCACCATAACTCCCAAGCCGAATTGGAGTTGATTCAGATGATTTTTCGCTGAGATAGATTTCGTCATCAACGAAAACAACGCTTTGAAGGTAGTTGGTAGCAGATTTCAATACGAATTCATGAAGGGCGCTCATGGGATAAATTTCAGATTTGGAACTCGGATGTGAAAGGATGCTCCGAAGTTCTGGGGTGGCGATTCAACCGATAGAGCCATATCCTCCGCGCTCAAAGCACGAGCAGAAATGAACAATCCAAGTCCACGACCACCGGGTTTTCTGCTAAATCCTCTTTCAAAGATTCTTTGGCGATCTCGCTCCTCTATTGCAGGTCCATTGTTGGCTACAATTAGGGCTCCATTCTCGGCATCGAGATAAATTTCTCGCTCACGTTGGAGCGAGGACACCCAGTAAATAGCATTATCAATGATATTGATCAGTGCCGGATAGAGCGTTGACGGGAAACATTCAACTTGGGATGCAAGAAAAGATTCGGACCAATTTAACTTTACTTTATGTCGCTCAAATCGATTAGCAAACAGATCCCTAATGTAGTTTCTCATACTCTTTCCCGTGATAGGAATAGCTTTGCGATAGAGACGGCGCTGGAGCGGCGTGAAAAGGTTCAGATGTCCATCAAGATGCTCAAAGCTGGTTTTGATCGACTCGTAAATAGAGCGGAGGCCTTCGTCTCGCCGGGAAATTTGCCCCAAATTCTGAACACTGCGCCGCACCTGTTTAATGGCTGCGCCAAACTCATGATTGATGATTGCAACTGCTAGCCCCAATTGCACCATCTCAAAATCCTGATCAGCCTGATCTTCCAAGGCTAGCATTCGCTCCTCCAATGCCTCCATCATTTCAGCAGGCTGCTCGCCATCAGAGCCGCGCAGGTTTTCTGCCAGAGATGCCAGCATATCGCGTGCAGCCATAAGCCCATCCCTGTGCCTCATCTCGATCTCCGTCAGTTGATTTTCCCATTTCGTTCGAAGCGCTTCGACCTGCGCTGGCTCCATATCCTGTATCGGAGTTCGATTCATATCCGCTTGGATGTTCCGGATTGTTTCGTCCAACGCCAACCGAGCCTTCTCTGTGATTGAAGTCACCGTTTTTCGCGTTTCTGAAGCGCTCTCATTTGCCATTTGGGAAGCCTGATCCAATTGTTTTCGGCGCTCAGATGCTAATGACTTGATTCTATCATCCAGCCTCTTTCGTTGATCGATGTAAATTCTCGCCTGCCGCGCCACTTCACCAAGTTTCGCGCTAATCTCTTGTTCAAATGGAGAAAATAGTTCCGTCTCCAGTCTTGAACTTTCTGTGAGGTAGGCTTCCCAATCCGTAATTAATGATTTTGTAAGCGCTACACCCGATGGTTTCTTTCGCTCATACTCCTTCCGAAGTTCATGGAGTGCAGTTGTTGCCTCCTGTTCTGCCCTAATCAGACTGGCTGCCGCTTTATCCTGATCTAATATCTTGGATGCCGCCTCCATACGATTCCGAGTCTGAGTTCGCAGGCTGGCGATTTGGGATTCAGGAAGTTTGTTATTAATTCGGTCGGCGAATGTCTGTAACGCCAAGCCAAAGTTCTTTCGCCGTTCATTTGATCTTTTCTGCTGTTTTTCTAGCGCTTCTGCTCGACGCTTGGATTCTGCCTGATCTTGCTCAAATGCCGCAGTATTCCTTCCTCCTTTTCGGAAAAATTCAGCAGCCAACTGAATTAACAGATTCATGAGGATTTCACGAAGGTCTCGATAAGCAGCATTGGCTTGAAATCCTTCGCGTCCGGCCTTTTCCTCAAGGTCTGGATTTTGTTTCCTTGTGAGGAGGACTGCCCCAAACATCCGACGAAACGAAAAGAAATAGTGCCCCGCTCCTTTAGTGCGGCGTTTTTCGACCTCAAGCCAATCAACAGAATGATCTCCGTATGGTAGAATCCGAATCCGGTCTTGATAAACATAGATGCCACCTAGATTATCCAATTTGTTATTGATGCTACTCCATGTTTCCGCGTCCAAAGTGGACTCTTTTTGTGTTCCTTGAACATAGCCAAACAACACTTGAAACTCACCGCACGCTGACTTGCGTCCGCGACTTCCGGGCCAAGGAATTACCAAATTATTGTATTCTTTCTCGTAAACACGAATCGCACCGCTGAACTGGCCAAAAGCATCGACCACCCCTGATAGGTAGTGATCTGAAGATTTTAAGAGCTCATCCGATGTAAAAAATGTTTCTGGAGGCAGGTATTCTTCACCAACAGGAGAGCCGGGAAGCCAACGCTGGAATGACACTGAAATTGGAGCAGTCGTACGATTTTCAAAAACCTGATCGTAAAAACCCAAAAGTTGCTTTCGGAAACCGAAATCCTTCTCCCTGTCTTCAGTCTGTAGTTCAAGTTTAATCACTGGATTTGCCGGACCGATAAGGAAATGAGTTCCTGTTCCATTGTTAGAGAGAGAAAGAGCGGCCCCATCTCGCTCGCTGAAAAATGAATCGAGATAGGATGGGTCAGGATCGAAGGATTTTATCTCCTTGAGAATTTGCTTAAAGCCTACTTCTGGGTGAGAGGATTCAATTGCCTCAACGCTCTCAATTAAGCGCTTCTTCAGACCTGTGATTTGGGCTTTAGAAGGCAAGGTTCCACCTTTGAAAGTTTCCACAGGAAGATCAATGTCTTCCAAGTTAAGACCCGGTATCTCAAAGAGTCCCCAATGAAGCCAACAGGCAACAAGATCGTGGAGTCCGTCATCTCGTCGGGCACGCGTCAAGACTAAGACCTGCCTTCCAAGTAGAGCAATGGCCAAACGACCGATACCTTTCTCCCCTGTAATTGGTCTCAACTCTATGCCAGTTGGACGGAAGTGTTCTGAACGAGAACTTCCGAGTTTGCTTTCCGTTCCCAAAACAAGCCATTTGTTCTCGAAGTCGTTACGAGTCATCCCAACACCATCGTCTCTGATGATGAGCATTCCTTTTTCTCCTGGACCAGCATCCTCAAAATAGTCAACCCGCACATGCTCGGCATAGGCATCGTGTGCATTCTTGAAAAGTTCACTAAGGGCATTTTGGATTGTCGCTATCTGCTGACGCCCCAGCATGTCTACTGCCCGTGCTCTGGTGCGAATTTTAGCCATTCGATGCTATGGAGATGAGGTGTTGCCCGATTTTTAGAGCTAACTCTGGAGGAACTGCGTTGCCGATTTGTCGAGCTAGGTGGCTGAGGTTTGTGCCATAAAAAACAAAATTTTTTGGAAAGGTCTGGAGAGTAGCTCCTTCACGAATTGAGATCGCGCGGTTCTCTTCTGGATGACCAAAACGCCCATTTGAAAAACTATTGAAACGGGTCGTGATCGTCGGAGCAGGGCGATCCCAGTACATTCGTCCGTAAACATCTCGGAAAATGTTGTCTTTACCTCTATAAGCGTTGATCTGGAGATTTTCGTTGTCCTTCCATGATGATCTGTCTCCTCCAGATTTCGGCGTAATCTGTATTCGCCTGAGATTCTCTGAGGATAGACCACATGCGGAGTGTTGAAAATCTGAGTCGTCTCGATAGCCCGCTGCGATTTGGTGGAATCCATTCCTCACCCCCAGAAAATCACTAACTTTTAGTGTAGAGTTTGGATCTGCTAGCGGCAAGGATACCTCCGTTGACAAGCGAGTCGCAATGAGAAGATATCGCATGCGATTCTGGGGAACACCGTAGTGATTGGCATTAATGATGCCATCATCAAAAGAGTATTCCAGTTGAGATAGGAACTCGATAAAACCGGGAAGAATCGACTGCTCTTTCCTGCTGTGCAGTCCCGGTACATTCTCGATTACAACAAAACCGGGGCGGAAGTGGCTGATAAATTTCTGGAACTGCTTTAGGAGAAAGGCTGTTCGAGCAGAGTTGGTCTTGTCTGTCCGGATCTTACTCCAAAACTGACAAGGACTACATCCTGCAAAAATTAAATTCGGGTCGTTTACACGAAGGGAAAGTCTCTGTGCAAGTGAAGTCGGGCAGAGAGTACTGATATCGTGTTTTATGAATTTTGCCCCATGAATATTTGCTTCATAGGTTCTTCGGCAGTCAGCGGCATTGTCAATTCCGGCCAGGACTTCAATTCCCGCATTCTTCAAACCAAGACTCATTCCACCTGCACCGCAGAAAAAATCTACAGCTTTAAGTTGAATTATCTTTTTTGAGGGTGAGGGCATGTTTTACAAAACAAAAAAACTGACAATTATACCAGCTTTGAACTTATCGGGGGGATGGGCCAACACTTTTCTGCTTCGTTGATATTCAAGATGAGTTTATTCAAAAACGGCTTCGTCATGCAGTATCCATTTTTGCCTCATTGAAATTTATGTCACAAATGCTTTCCGAGAGCGAAGGAACTACTCGGAATGTAAACGGCTACTGCTGCGTAAGCGCTCAAAATCACCAATTTCGGGGGTTTGTGACAAAGATTGGAAAAAGGATGAAGAGTCTGAACATCATTGAATGTTATAGATAGGCATTATCGCTTTAGTATATTGGCGGATATACAAAGTTTGGGTTTTTTTTGGGTTTTTGCCTATTTTCCGACATTTATGTCCAGTTCTTCACTGTTAAATAGTCGCAGTTCGAATCCCGTTAGGGTCGCCACTTTTTACACTGAAAAAGGGCTTCCTCTCTGTAGCCAAAAAGCCGTTGGTGATCGTTGGTGATCAAAAGTGATCGATAAAGACCGTTTAAGTGCGGGGAAATGCGGGGAAAGAAAAAGTGGAAATGGAGTTGTTGGGCAACCCAATACGGTCGGATGAAACCAACTCTCACCATCCCGGAAGCCGCTGGACGAATCCCTATTGGCGTCAGCACCTTGCGACGCTACATCCGCAGAAAGCAAATCACAGTCATTGTGTTGCCAGGCGGAGATCAACGAATCGACGAAGCTGATTTAGATGATTTTTTGAATTCGAGGAAGATCCCTCGGAAAAAATGAACAGAATTCTCCGTTCGGCATCCGATCAGTAACTCAAACTTTTTAGGATGCGATCCTCCAGAGTCGAGCAAGGACATCTATCAGAAAGATCATCACAAAGATTGCCGCCCCGATTAATGCGGCCCCCAGACCAAAAAAGATTTGGAAAATACCCGCCAGGATATCGACCATTGACCGTATCAGCCAGAGGGCAATGAGTATCGAGATGATTGTCGAGATCATGTGCTCTGCATTGGAAATTCAGCCTTCTCCAGAGCCTCATTGAGTCCTGCTGCCACGAATCGGATTCGCTGATTCACTGCTTGACGTGAGATACCAAGCTCTTTCGCCATCTCAGTCTGACTCAATTCTTGATCCACCATCTGGTGGATTATTTGAGAATTAGCCGTTGAAATGGCGCTGCTTCTCACCCCTTCCTCAAGGAGAAAGAGTAACAGCTGTCGCTGTGCCTCCAGGGGGAGTTCCCTCACATATTTGATCTCTGCCGGATGGAGGCTTTGCTTGGAATGTTCTGCCTCATCAAACTCCGTGAATCTCCCTCGATCCAGCTGAATGGAACGTCGAACTCTATAACTAGCAATCCTCAAGGACGCACTGATCGATGCGGTAATCTGACTCCGTGTGGGCCATAGTTCACAGCCACAGCATCCCATTAGCGGATTGGCAGTGCTATCGCACCATTGTAGGGAGGTACTTTTGCTCATCTTATTTGAGAAGTTTGGCCCCCGTTGAAATGATTTTCCAACGAGGGCCAACTCGTTACTCTTCCAAGAGGAGTGCGGCGGTGACTTCTTCCTCAGAAATTCCGGGAAGGAGTGCGACAATCTTTGCCGATAATGTAGCACCCCGCACTCCTGAGCCTCCGGCGCTCCAAACGCTTCCTGTAGAGTTATCGATTCGGCCGATGTAGACATCGCCAGCTAGGATTTCCTTGGCATCATTTCTGCGCCTGTGGTTTCTGATTACTATTTTTTTCATTTTCGTTTTTGTTTTGTTGTTGATGGTTGGACGACCAATTCGCAAAACGAAAAGGCCGACAGTGAAAGCTGGTGAACCACCAGGGACTGTCAGCTCAAAAAAGCAGACCACAGAAGCTACCCTTCTGCGACTTACCGGAACCTTTATCCGGAATTGATCGGGTTGTATTACCCCCGACAAAATGAGAGGTTACACATTTCGTTCGACATTGCAAGATATTTTTCTTTACTTGCCAAAGAAATCTTGATCGTCAGAAGGAAAAGCGGCTCTCCAGAGCCAAGCAAATCCATTGATCGAATATATCATCGTGCAGATAGCCGCACCGATTATCGCGGCCAGCATGCCAACGAAGAATTGGATGAACCCAAGGCAGACATTAACACCAGCCTTTAGAAGCCAGACACCAACAAGAATTGCGATTATGAAACTCATTGATCCTCAACCCCCAAGTAAGCCGCGACTCGATCGAGATTCTTAATCCCTTTCCCTTTGGAAAGTCCTGCCTTTTTGGACAGGAGTTTAAAAACCGGGAGGCAGTGATGAAACAGCCTGACCACTTGGCTGTTATCAAAAGAGACCTGCACCTCACCGTTCCTTTTTCGCACATCTAGGTAGGGGAGGACCGAAAGCGCAATTGCCCAGAGAGACAGGGAAGTAGTTGCCGCACCGAATGTCCAAGCTGGCCAGAGGATGGTGACACTCGAGAAGAAATGCCGCACCGCTTCTATCTCATAGAGCTCCTCAGGCTCCTCATCGTAGCCAGCCACGACGAAGTGCCACTGAGAACAGAGGGCGCGGAGGTTCCGTTTTGAATTTTCCGGAGAGAAATCCTGCAGGACTCGTGTGAAATCATGTGACTCGATTTCCTCACGTGTGAACACGTAAATCTTTGGTATTGAGGTAGGACTTTCCTCTAGTAATCGGAGTGTTGGGGAAAATTTACCGCAACCTGCTGGGATCTTTGTCTCGATCTTCATACGATTGGAAATTCAGCCTTCTCCAGAGCCTCATTGAGTTCTGCTGCCACGAATC
>Ga0302281_10001036_pt1 | contig 20335 bp, 18 predicted proteins | sample III_Fen_E1_2_FD_198762 | JGI IMG/M metagenome (GOLD analysis project Ga0302281, IMG submission 198762) | Peat permafrost microbial communities from Stordalen Mire near Abisko, Sweden - III_Fen_E1_2 | ecosystem: Environmental > Terrestrial > Soil > Wetlands > Permafrost | place: Sweden: Abisko...
GTGACTTGTCACAGCCGAATGTCACTGAGATGGTGGACACCGGCACGTAGTTATCCAGCCCACTCACAACGCTCTGCAATGAATCCGCGCGATGTACGGCGTTGTCCGCCGCGGTCTTTGCGTCGCTCGCCGCGGTGTTCGCATCTTGCGCGCTCTTGCCGGCGGCATCCGCGGAGTCCTGCGCTTGCATGATTCCCACCTGCGCCCGATCGTTTACATCGTGAATCTGCCGATTATTGTCTGCCGTATTTGTCTCTAGTTGGTCAGTGTGTTCGATAAGAGGCGCGGTCTGATTGCGTACATAGTTTTTGGTTGCGCACCCGGTCGCTGCCATCACAGTCAAACTCGCCGCCAGCCCTAACAATGCACTTTGATAGACACTCATGGTTCCGCTCCTTTGCTGCCAGGATCATCACAGCAACGATCAAACACAGTCGTTAGTCCCGGCGTTATCTACCAGAGATCAGCGGGCATCCACACTGCCAAACTGTGGTCATTATCAATTCATTGAAAACACGAATCTTGATTGGGACATTGCTATGACGCCCGACTCGTGTGCATGTATTTCTTACACGGTGATGTAAGAAGTTCTCCAAATCAAAGCATTCCTGTCATAAAGGTAGTCGTCCATTTGAAGAATAAAAATGTTGTGAGGGCAGTAAAAACTCATTTATAACGGGATCCATTCCGATCGTTCAAGCATCGAAATGGCCACGGACGTGCGATACAAAGATTGACCGGAGAAGCGACCTTCACCGGATGATTCAACTCAAATTGCGTCAAGGAGGGAATATGAAGTTAGGAAAACTTCTGCTTCTGTCAGTTCTCGCAATTGCACTTGCAGGCAGTGCAACTGTCGGGTCGTCTCAAGTCTCCGTCGGCATCGGTATTGGAGGGGCGCCAGTGTGTCCTTACGGATACTTTGACTATGCTCCCTATGATTGTGCACCGTACGGCTACTACGGACCGGACTGGTTCGTTGGTGGAGTATTTATTGGGGCGGGTCCATGGTTTCACGGTCATCACGGTTTTTACGGTCATGTCGACAACCGCTTTGATCCTCACCACGGGTATACCGGCCCGCTGCCGCAACATGGTGATCAGGCGTTCAACCACTTTCACGGCAATGAGGCAAGGGATGGTCAGGGCCGCGAAGGACCGGCCAACCATGACGCCGCGAATGAACATCGCCTCCCGGGATACCGACCCGCTCCTCGTGGAGGAAAGCGCCACTAAAAGGTCAACCATCTCCCTGCCTTTGCGGGCGGGGAGATGGTTGGTTTTATTCTCTTTCGACTTATTGAATCAACACTTCAACCGAGGGATTGGTTGATGTAGTGCTGAGGATGAGGAATTCAGTTGGAGAGACAATGATCCCCACCAGGCCATCTGTGGTGTCGGTCATCACACCGGTGGCCATATTCACGGCGAAGGTTGCTGTGCTGCCAGATTGAGTTGAGAGGCTTCCACTGCTCTTGCTCTTGAATCCGGCAATCGTAAGAACGCCACTCGCCGCAGTGATTACCCCAGTCTGTGCATCGGTAGCCGGAACAGGTAACGGGCTTGACAGGTAGTAGTTCCCGCTGAGGGTCGTCGCCGAGAATGAGCTACCTTGCTGTGCCACGAATTGCAGGACTCCCGGCGAATTGCCGACTGAAGTAGTCTCAGTGCCCAATCCAACATTGGTCGTTACCAAGTAGAAGACTGGCCCTCCTCCACCACTTCCGCCAATTGTCACTCGTCCATTTGCCGCAACGGATGCAGTCAATCCACTCTGCGATTGCGTGGTGTAGGTTCCGTTGCTGTTGATATATTGTGAGTAGCTCACGCCGGAGGAACTTGCCGTGACTGCGAGGAAGTTCGCGAAGGAACTTGAAGCTTCCAGGACAGTCCCGAAGTTTGACACATAGGTTGAGTCCGGCGCAGATTCCCAGGCCACAAAAGTTCCGTTGAGGTTGCTGGAACTGAAGCTCGAAGTGCTCTGTTGATACGCCGTGCCCGAGATCAGTGCATGGGTCGAGTGTGAATCGACAGAAAGCACAAAGAACTTGGTTGCATTGACCATGTAGTAGACATAGTCCGCAGGCCACAACGCCTGCTCGTTACTGTCGATGGAACTCGTGGCGTTGAGCGCTGCGGTTACTCTGCCAGTGGTCGCATTGGGCGTCCCATAAGTTCCACTCAAGGAGATCGCGCTGTACTGCGTGGTGCCGACAGCGGCGTCCTCCTCTCCGCTGGTGATAGCGCCCGCCCCACTGAATGTGGCCATACCTGCGACAGAAAGCGGACCGTATGCAGTAGCGGTTGCACTGCACCCGTTGAGCGCTGAAAGGCAAGTCTCGCCTGCTTCACCGAATGCATAGCCACCACTCAGACTGGCAGAGGTAAATGTCGAGGTGGTTTGCTGTGCGATCATGCCGCTGATGCGGGTGCCGCCAATTATCCCGATCCCGGACATGTCGTCATATTCGATGAAACTTCCTCCCGTCGCAACATTCGACACAAATGTTCCCAGGGATATTGCCATCGTGCTAGTCCCGTTAACGCTCGTAAGCACCATCATGCCGGTGTTGCTTGCGGCGATGTTGTAGGTTCCCATGATGGAAACATTTGTCTTGACGCCAGAGATGCTGTTGGAATCCATTGTTCCCGATGTGATGTTGCCGTTGCCATCGGCAACGAAGCTGCCAATCACGCCTTCGCGGTTGGTGGATGCGTTATTGATTCCATCTACCCATCCAAGCCCGACAAAGGCATAACTTCCTTTGAGCATCGCATTGTTGACTCCCGACGCGGTATACACGGTAAGCGCCATGATGCTTTGCGCGGAGTTGGATGCGGAGTCAACCACTTTGACGGTAATGCTAGTAGAGCCAGCCACTGTTGCCGTTCCGCTGATCACTCCCGCTGCTGACAGCGAAAGACCGGCAGGTAATACAGATCCGGACACAAGGGACCATGTGAATCCAGTTCCCGAACCGCCGGAGGCCATAAGTGTTGCCGTATAGGGTGTGCCAACAATCGCTGCGCTCAAAGAAGTGGTGGTTATTGTTACGGCTGAATACGTGACGACAACGGTATACGCCATCGTCGCAGAGTCTCCAAACGCATCGGCTGCTTTCACAGTGAAGATGAAGGTGCCTATTGCGGCAGGTGATCCACTGAGCGCGCCCGTCGTGGAGAGACTTAAACCAGTTGGCATCGTCCCACTGGAAACTGAATAGCTGAGCGCACCCGCACCCCCAGTAGCCGCAATCGATCCGCTATAGGCCACGTTAAACGTCCCAGCCGTGAGCGAAGTTGTGGTGAAGACAATGGCCTGAGCAGCGTTGATGGTAATGGATAACGTTTTTGTCGCAGTCAGCGCCGTCGTGGTGCCACTGTCGGTTAGCTCAAAGGTCACATTGCTGGTTCCAACTGCAGTCACTGTCGGGGTTCCAGATATTGTACCGCTGCTAGCGTTCAACGAAAGGCCGGCGGGCAATGTGCCGGAAGCAACACTCCACGTATAAGGGGTGATCCCTCCTGTGCCGGCAAGGGTTGCCGAATACGCCACTCCAACTGTTCCACTCGACAATGCAGTAGTAGTGATGGACGGCACGGCAGGGACCGTTATGCTCGCAGTTGCCGACTTGGCGCTGTTCGCTGCCGAGGTCGCTGTCACCGTGACAGTCAAGGCCGATGTACCTCCGGCAGGAGCGTTGTAGGTTGCCGATGTGGTGGAGGTGTTGGTTAATGTGCCGCCTCCACTGACCGTCCAGGTGACGCCCGCACTGTTCTTGTCGTTGGTGACCATAGCCTTTAGCGTTGTCGTGTCGCCTGGGTCCACGGTTGAAGAGGTGACCGTAATCGCCACACTGATTGGTGGTGAACTCCCCCCACAACTGATGAGAAGACTTGCAAGACTCAGGGAAACAAGGGCCATCGAGCAAACCCCTGCCCTACGCGCAAGATGTGCACTGAACATTAGGGGAACCTCCCAATGGCTCGGCCGAGCCTCAAGGGGGATTTGGAGAAGGGCCAACTGGGGCCAAACCATTCGCATGGAAATATAGTTTAGGAGTTGATGGAAATCAAGTAAAAAGAGACAGAAAAAGTCCAAAAAAGGTGGTCGTGAATGCGAGAGCATAATCTGATCCGCTGCACGTTATGCTCGGCCTTCGTTCGGTTACTCTTCTGAATAATCAATCCCTCAACGAAACACAATGAAAATAATTCCCATCAAGTGAGTAATATTTTCCGGAACCTCACTGAGTCAGTACTGTCATGAAGTACATCCAGCTGACTTTATTATGGTTGAGATTTGGAACGCAGCTTGCTGACATTCATAGGCGTGAACGCTCTACACAGACGACACCGATAGGAGAGATGCGATGTGGATTGATAGCCGATTCCTGCGCTTGAGAAACGTCCTGTGCTCGACCGCATATGCCGTCGCCCCAATCACTTCGATCATCTTTGGTGTGCCGATGATCGGACATTCGCTGGCGTCAGCACTTTGTCCTCCCCCAGGGCAAGCTAATGATTCCTCAATTCAACGCAAGACAAATGCCGCAGAGGCTGACTAGCAACGTGCCCATGAAGGATATCCCGCTTCATAGCTCAACTCCCACTTCACCTCGGAGTCCGATATGCAAGAGATCTCAGGTGTGATTGCATTAACCCTTCGTGCTATTGCACGTACTAACCAGCCGGCGCACCTGTGCGTGGAAGCGTCCTGGACTGATTGCTTTGCATCTCTGTTGCCGCGGACAGGAGACTCCTTCCTGGTTCACGGATCGGCACACTGCCGGTATCCAATCCAGGCTTCCTGTCTCGGCGGCCATGGCCAGCGACGGTTCAGTTGCAGAGAATTGCAAGACTGCCACTCTGCATCGCTATACATCCTTTACAGATGCCGGCAGAAAGAGATGCGTCTGAAATGAATTCCACGGTACTCGCGAGCACCTGCCGAAAGGCGATCGTTGTGCTGCCCCTGGCCGCGATATTGGCGGTGGGATGCAGTGGTGGTTCCAACTCCTCCAGTACACCTCAGAACAACAGCACAACCGGTCCGGCATTCGTTGTCGGCACCGATGCGCCGTTGGCCAGTGTCGTCTCCTTTGCGGTGCAACTGAAGAGCATTGATGCTATTGACGCCAGCGGAAACAGCGTCCCGCTCTTAAGCGGCACGCCTACGGTCGATTTTGCACACTACAACGGGCTTCAGGCCCTGGTGGATATTAACGATGTTCCAGTTGGTACCTACAATAGTGTGTCAATCACTCTGGGCACAGGAACAATCGGATATCTGAACACCCAAATCGTTGGGGCTCCAGCCGTCCAGACTGAAGCCGCGACGATGACACAATCCACAGTGACCACGACCCTGTCTTCACCATTGGTGATCACTCACGGGGGAGCTCCTGTAGGGCTTCGCGTGGATCTCGATATGAGCAAGTCGATTGAAACGGATGCCAACGGTCAGATCACGGGACAAGTCACACCTACGTTCAACGTCAACGCATATTCCAATACTGATTCACACTGTTACATCGATGAATTGGTGGCGGCAGTGGTGAGTGTCAACGCCAGTGGGCAGTCATTTGTAGTGCAAGGGCCGCACGGCGAGCAATTCACGATCAATGTGAATGGTCAAACAGAATGGGAGGGCAATGACAGCCTGAACTCCCTATCGACCAGCAGCATTGTGCAAGTCTCTGGCGCGATTGACGCCGCTGACCAGACCATGGATGCGGACGATGTGGCAATTATCTCGCAAAACAGCTTCTTTGCCGGCGGACAGGTGACATACGTGCAACCAGAGAGCGGTCCTGCTACCAGTTTCGACCTGTATGTGGATAGCCTCTTGCCTTCTGCGACAGGACTGAGCCTTGGACAAATTGCACAAGTGGATTTGACAGGTAGCGAGAAATTCCTCATCTACTGGATGCATAATCCACTGACTCAGTTCCTCTTCAACTCCAGCCAGTTGGTTGCGGGCCAAAGTGTCACCATTGGCGGACCGTCCAGTGGCGCTGCCAATGCTCAGGCAGTTACCGTAAACCGCATATCCCTGCGACACTGGGGTTTTGATGGAACCATCGTGGCCAACAGCATCAACTCATCGCAAAACACATTCCAAATGAATATCAATGGGTTTGCGGGCGTGCTTGGCCCGCAGACGGTCACCTATATGTTGCGGGAGGAACAGGATATCGTTATGGCTTCAATGGTATGACTGACATGAGCTCAAGCTCAAATGTGCGCGTTGTCGGCTTGCTTTTGAAGGATTCTTCAACAGGCCAGATTGTTCTGCTGGCGCATTACGTGGACGATATGAGCTAAAACGATACTCTGTCTCTCAACCATGCCGGGGTCCAACTCAACGGGCTCCGGCATTCGTCGTTCAGCAATGATAGATAAATCCAGATGGATCCGGGGATTCTTTACACACCTCCGTGTAGATATTACCAGGGCATTGCGGATGGTTAGTGCGTGAAGTTGCCAACTATCTAGAAATCATGCATTTGCAGTTTGGAATAGATCGTGCAGCATACGAATGCACAAACGCACGCATTCACCACCGAGGAGGTACACGTTCATGCAACTCCACAACCGCGTTCTCACTGCACTCAGTGCGCTCTATTTGATCGCCTTGGCCATCACGCCGAGTTCCAGCGCGATGGAGCGCCAAACAAACTACGATCAAACATTGAGTGCCGGTCTTCAGGAACCGCAGCAACCCTCAACTCCCAAGTCGGCAGTCTTTACCGGCACGATCGTCAAGAGTGGATCGGATTATCTGCTCAAGGATGCCTCCGGGAATGTCTACATGCTTGACACCCCGGAGAAGGCAAAGTATTTTGAAGGCAAGAACGTAAAGGTCACCGGAAGACTTGAGGCCAATGCCAATCTACTTCATGTCGAAGCGATTGAAGAACTCAGCGCTTGACTGGAATTCGAATCAAAAAGAGCAGGATCATCACCGCACTGCAGTCTCCTGAGGCAGCCATACGAGTGGACTCACTCCCTCGCATGGCTGCATTTGCGCATCAAGATTACCGGAATATTACAGGATAATCGGTGGTAACAGCTGGGACGATCAGGGATAACTGCAAGTCAGACAATCTTCAATTGTTCGAATTGGCTTCTGGAGTCTTCTCGACCGTACTGCACGATCCGATGACCCTCGATATACCTTGCGCAGGGTGTGGATTACTCCGGAAGAAGAGGCTGGATACTATGACGGCTTTTCCAACGAAGGGTTGTGGCCGCTCTGCCACATCGCGCACACCCGGCCCATCTTCCGTGCCAGCGATTGGGACTCCTACCAAGGTGTGAACTCCAGGTTCTCCGAAGTACTGCTTGAGGAGATGGACGGCATCGATCATCCCGTCATCTTCATACAGGATTACCATTTCGCGCTGTTGCCGAGAATGATCAAGAAGGCCCGGCCTGAAGTGCGCATCGCCATCTTTTGGCATATTCCATGGCCCAATGCCGAAGCCTTCGGCATCTGCCCCTGGCAAGCGGACCTGATAGACGGAATGCTGGGCGCTGACGTGATCGGCTTTCATCTTCAGTCGCATTGCAACAACTTCATGGATACGGTGGATAGAGTTCTGGAAGCAAGAACAGACTGGGAACATTTCACCATACAGCGCGATGGCCATCTCTCTTCGGTGCGTCCTTATCCCATCAGCGTGGCATGGAATGATTTCGAAATGGGCGTTTCGGATGCAGGCAACCACGCTGTTGAGACAACAAACAGCGGTTATTCTTCGAAGAGCATAGAAGAGGAGTCGCATCCATTCTTTGCGGAAAGGGAATTGCACGGGAGAATTCATCGTGAACTATGTATTGAGGGCAAGAGGATTCTGCTTGGTGTGGATCGCATGGATTACACCAAGGGGATTGTGGAGCGATTGCTGGCGGTGGAGCATCTGCTTGATAAGAATCCTTGCTATCGAGAGCGCATCGCAGTGGTGCAGATTGCCTCCCCGAGCCGCACTCGGATCCCGAGCTACGCCGCGCTGCGCGTACAAATCGAAGAAACAGTGGCGCGCATCAATCGTCGCTTCCAAACAACACATTGGAAGCCAATCGTCCTGATTCAGCGCCAACTCAGTCATGAAGAAGTTGCACGATACTACCGTGCCGCCGATATCTGCATGGTGACGTCTCTGCACGACGGAATGAATCTGGTCGCCAAGGAATATCTGGCAGCCCGGGATGACGGCAATGGCGTGCTGGTGTTGAGCCGCTTCACTGGTTCAGCACATGAATTGGGAGATGCGCTACTCGTAAACCCGTATGATGTCGCGCAGGTGAGTGAAGCGCTATGTGCCGGGCTGGAGATGAGCCGCGAGGAGCAACAGCAGAGAATGCAGAGAATGCGACAACACGTGAAAGAACACAATGTGTATCGCTGGGCTTCGACGGTGCTGACGGATCTTTGCGCCGTACGCATTGAAGACCTTCCTTTGACGAATGCACCAGTCCGACTGCAACGTGTTCAGACCACAAAGGTTCTTGAAATGAATTCGAAGTGATGTCTGAATCAGCGCGTCGGAGTGCTCTGGATGCGGTAAAAACGGAGATACGGCGATGAGCAGCTAATAACCCAGAAGGATCGTATTGACCTTGAGCGCCCATGGATTATTCTGTACCAGGACTTGGAAAGGAAAAACAAGTCTTCGTTGAAACCAAAGGCATTCGAAAGGAGATCGACAATGTTCAATTCGGGTTTACGAATTCGCGCGGAACGCACGCCGGTCATCGCGGCTGTGCTGCTGGCAAGCTGCATCCTTGGATGCACTACAAAACAAGAGCGAGCACTGGAACAAGCGAAATTGCAGGCAGCTAAGACCGGCCAGGCCCAACAGGTGGTATCCGTCGATAAAAACGGAACGACAACAACAACCATCGTACAGCCTCCCGTTTCCGGCCAGACACAGCAAGCGACCACGACCACAACAACACCTCCAGCGCCGGGAGCCAAGACCAGCGCAGCATCGGATCCAGTAGTTTCCGCAGTGTCGCAAACACCTTCAGTACCTGCCGAGCCGGTGAGCGAGGTTATTCCTGCAGGGTCCAGATTAACCATAAGAATTGATCAACACATCAGCGTGAAAACCAGCCGCACCGGGGATAATTTCTCCGGCGAATTGGTGGAGCCTGCACTCGACAGTAACAACAATATTGTAGCGCCCAAAGGCACCCTGGTGGGCGGAGTGGTGGATGCCTCGGCTCGACGTGGACACTTCAAGGGGCGGTCTTTGCTTGAACTACGCTTGACCTCCATGACGCTGTCTGGCGTGCACTATCGGCTCGCCACGCGGGATCTGGAGCGCACCAAGAAGGGCAAAGGCAAGCGGTCTGCGGCCATGATAGGCGGAGGAGCTGGACTGGGGATGCTGGTGGGTGGAATCGCTACGGGCGGAGTTGGATTGGTGGTTGGCGGTCTCGCCGGCGGTGGTGCTGGCACGGCAGCTGCTGGATTGACCGGCAATCGGGATATCGACATTCCCGCTGAGTCGATTGTCCATTTCACACTGGAAGACGATCTGGTGGTACAGCAACCTCAGTAGCGCATTCAATCGGAATACCCACTGCTGTGCAAATGGATTCGATGCGGCGACACGCTCAAGATAATCATGCTGCCGCATCGAATCAGCCCAACAAATAGTATCCTTTCGTCTTTCACTTCCAAGTCATTCCATCTACTGCACACCGGCGTCTTCATCTTTGCATCCCGCGAATTGTAACAACCTCTGATCTTCTGTCATTTGTTCCAGAAGTGTCTCGATCCGTTCGACTTCAAGGCGCCGGAGCCTCGCAATGTTGGCCCATTGTTCCAGTGATTCGTCACCCGCAAGGGACTCTTGGGGCATTTCCAACCACCTCTTCTCGTTCTCACGGGCAGACAGGAGCGCAGACATGAGCGCTTCGCCGTCTCTTTGGATAGGGGTTGTCATTCAGCACTCCCTACTTGCCCGGATGCTTATCGGCTAACGGCTTGCGAGCTTGCGCCTTAACGACAGCCTCGTCTACTGGAGTTGTCCCATGCACGTCGTCACTGAAACTCGCGCCGGCTGGGACAAGATAATCTTCCACTCTCTTCCCATCCATGCTGCCAGTGGCAACACTGATGCGGGATGCGTCAATTCCTTTCTCTGTGACAAGATAATCTTTGGTGTTGACGGCCCGTTGTGCCGCCAGGTTTTCAGCACCTTCGCCTTTAGCATGTTTCTTCATCGGTTTGGCAGCTCTCTCTTCCGCGGTTGACTCACCTACCAATACAGCCTTGGCATCGGATTGTTTCTGAAGACTCAAAGCAATATCATCCAGGCAGGCCTTTGCTTCGTTGTCTACCCGACCTGGACGTTTGGCATCCTTTTCGAATGAGATTGTGCAAAGGGCTTGAGAATGCGGTACCGGTGGGATGTAGGGGGCTGCGATCGTCACGCTGGTATTGGCGGTGGCGGTCTGGCTCTTGTCATCCGATACATTGCAGGTGATTGCTACGTCTCCGGTTGGAGCACCTGCGGAAGAAAAGGTCGCCGAGTTGCCATTGCCGTTGATCGTTCCCGCCGTCGCCGAGTAGCTATAGGTCAAGGGCCGATTCTGAGGACTCATGCCAACCGCGGAAATCAAACTCGTCTCTCCTGGTTTGATAGTTGTGGGATTGGCGGAGCAACTGATCGACGGTGCCTCGAAGGACTTAACCGCAAAACTGGCCACGCAATCAGCTGTCTGTCCAGGCCTGAGCCCTTCCTTGCCCGGTTTTCCTTCTTTCACTTCACCCTTTACGGTGTATGGTCCAGACGCCATCGAACCGGTGGCCACAGTCGCTGTCGTTCCGTTGCCCGTCACGCCGGTTCCCGACCAGGAATAGACAACATTGAGCTTCGGTGTCACAGCGCCAGCAGTTGCGGTTACAGTGATCGGGTCACCAGGATAGACACTAGAGGGGCTGGCGGAGCAAGCCAGAGTTATTGGCGGCGGAGGAACAATGGAGCCAATATGATACACAATGCCAGTGCTCAATCGAAAGGCATCAATACTGACGCCATCGACGTGAAAATATTGAAAATCTGTTTGACCGAATCGCCATGCCCAATGTTTGCCGAGGTTGATATCCAACCCGCCGCCAAACGAGAGTTGGGGCCCCCAGGTGTCATTCTGATAGACACCGCCAACATACTCACCACCGACCAGAGCCTGCACGAAGGGCGTGAAATGCAGGGTGGGGATGCGGTAGATCGCGCCTACGGCTCCTCCTGACATGTCGTCATTCGAGTTGAACGACGCTTCGTTGTCGCCCAAAGGCCAGTCCTCCGATTGCATGTGCTCATCTCCCTCGAGCACAATGCCGAAGTTCTTGTTGAAATACCGAGCGAAGCTGATCATTCCGCCCCAGTTGATCTGGCCATAGGTACTGCCCGGAGCTCCGGAAACAGTGCCAGGGATCTTTGCGTATGGAGCCAAGTAGCTGTAACCCAAGAAGATATCCCACTTCGACGCAGTTTGTTCCGCGGCAGCCTCCGCAGCGGGCTTGGCTGCGTCTTGAGAGGCCAGGGCGGCGGGGAAAAGCGCCACAAATGCCAGAGCGAGTAGCCGGCACACAGTTGTAGAAACCTTAGCGTTCATGTCTTCAACCTCCGGGCTTTGAATGTCCCGTCATGAACCGCCTGGGAATGCTCAACCAAAATGTTTAGATAATTTCGGCTTTTCACCTTTCCCGGAAAATCAAACCCAAATATTTTGGTTTTTGTGGCTTTCCTGGTTTGGTCTGTACCTGTAGGGCGGGCACATTTTCGGACAATATAGCTTAACCGAAGTTCGAAAGCAAGATATTTTGGTCCCATGATTTGAATTATGTATGCCGATCACAGTAGTCGGACAGGGGCTGCGAGAGTGGTGTCAGGCCACTGACTCCAACAGTGTGGCGGAGGTTCATCCCACAGATTCGCTTGCCGCTTTCAGTTTCCATGGATACTTTGGATGGCTTACAAACCGAATTCGGAAGACAACAAAAGACCCTCCATTACCTGGTTGCCAAGCCATCTCTGAAGTACAGATCAGCTCGGCTCCAGCCAACCTATGCGCCCCTTCGATGTGTTACCCCCCCCCGACCACGGCATGTAACTCTCGCATCTTTAGATAGGCGCGGCTGGTCCACCCGGACCCAGCGGCGTTTTCTTTGTATTCGGCAGTGACATGGGATTCTGCACCACTCTTCTCTACGTCATACTTTTCACGTATGGTTGCATCGTTTGCAAATCCATGGTCAATACGCGCCGACTCTGTCGCGGCAAGGACCATGGTGAGAGAGACTTGCAACTCGCTGCCATATTACTGCCGGATGCACTTACAGTAAACACTCGAGATATGACCCTCAACCATCGATTCGCAGACCTTCTGGAGGTTTGGAAAAAATTATGGCGGGTCAAATAGGCTTGACCTGAATGATTCTTGAGAATATAGTGCTTCAAGATGTTCCTGGTAACCTGAACCCGTAGGCAGAGGTTATCAGGGCAGAGGTCACGGGTTCGAGCCCCGTCGTCCCCACCAGATTTGAGAACTGAGGTCCGATCTGGCAGATCAAGTGGCAGCTTAAATAGATGGATCAAAATCAAGCCAACCCTTTTTCAGTTTGAAGATTCAAAGTTAATGTCGGCGATAACCATAGCGAAGACGATGCACAATTCAACCAAATCACTCAAGTAGGCTTGGTCATCAAATGGGCAGTAAATATGGCTTTGCAGAAGCGTGTGTCTGTATTTGTGCATTGTGCATTTGAAGAGAACTCAATCGTATCCAATAAGTATGTGTAATTGGTTCTCCAATATTCATGCATAGAATATCTTGCAAAGCCGAAGATAGAGATCATTCAATACCGGGATGCACAGAGAGGTGACCATGACGTCGACAACAGGAGAGCAAATATCTGTATGTCTGTTGACATATAATCATGCCCATATCATCGAGTCAACGGTTGCATCCATTCAGCAACAAAGTCTTTCCGGCTATGAAATCATCATCAGCGATGACTGCTCGACGGATGGAACTTGGGAAAAGGTTGTTGAGATTGCTGAGACCGATCCTCGGATCATAGCCATTCAGACTCCAAAAAACTGTGGAATGCCGGGCAACGCAAATTATGCTGTTGATCATGCCCGACGTTCCTATATAGCATTGCTGCATCATGACGATATTTACCGATACGATTTGCTGGAAAAATGGTCTGACGTGCTTGATCGCCATCCGGATGTAGCCTTTGTTTTCAATCAATACCATGTGTACGGTACGGACTTTATTTATCCTTCGCCCTTTGCAACCGGGAAAATCGATGGTATCCACCTTCTAAAACATCATCTGTTTGCCACCTGGGGTTGCGCCGTGCGCGGTACGGCCATGATACGTCGCGATGCGTGGTTGCAAGTCGGCGGAATGAGAGAGCAGTTTAACCTGTTGGCAGACATTGACCTGTGGATGCGCCTGGCCATGCGCTGGAATGTTGGATACGTGGCCGAACCGGTTATGACGATTCGCAGCCAGAGGCCGGCGAATTATGCGGAAATGTACAGCGATGTCAGTTTTTCCTGGTCAAGGAAGCGTTATTTGTACAAGATTCATGCCACAAACCGTCTTTCATTTTATGACCTGAACACCATGAAAGGGGCCTATTATTGGTGGGTATTTCGCGTGAGGCTGAACCTTGAAAGTGTAAAGTGGTTAGCCTACGCGGTGGTGCGCAAGAGGAAAGACATGATCTCGTCATGTCGGGATGGAGCAACATCCTACGACTTGTTGCCGTTGCGCATAATACGCACTGTGTTGTTGAGGAGCATGAGGTTTGTCTAGTACGTAGCGATTTCCTCTGAACTGGAGAGAGGAATCAAAATCATCACCAGTTATCTAAAGCAATTAGAGAGGTGCAACTATGCTGCCTGTGAATTGTGTTGAACCGGAAATAGACTTAAAGAATAACGAACGCATCTATCGCAATCAGGGAAACCTTCCACTGGTGTCGCTGCTTGATCCGTGTTGCAAGCGAGTGCTTGATATTGGTTGTGGAGCGGGAGATAACGCAAAGTTGATCAAGTCCAGCCATCCAGCATGTGAAATCTATGGTGTAACACAATCTGCGTCGGAAGCGGATATCGCGCAAGTCTATATGAAGCGATGCTGGGTGGCAAATGTTGAGCAGGATCTCCCCGAAGATCTCCTGAGTCTGACGTTTGATGCCATATTGTTCTCCCACGTGCTCGAGCATCTGCGTGAGCCGGCCGAGGTTCTGAGGCGTATCTCCCGTGTTTTGCGTGTCGGCGGACAAGTGCTGATAGCGGTCCCGAATGTCCTGTCGTGGCGCATGCGGTTTCAGTTTCTGAAAGGAGATTTCCAATATCAGTCGGCAGGGGTTCTGGACGACACGCATCTTCACTTCTATACCTACTTGACAGCCGCTCAAACGTTACTTGGAAAGACTTCTGATTTGAAAGTGATATTGCAGTCCGTAACTGGCAGCGTCCCTCTTTGGTTATTGCGTCAGTTTGTTCTTCCGGGCTCGTTGAGCCGTAGAATCGATGATCTTGGATGCCGCTACTTTCCAAACATCTTTGGAGTACAAGTGAATATCATCGCCGAGCGCTTGTAAGTCAAGACGATCATTGCAAACCGGCGGAACGCAGAGGCGCAAACGCTGTTAGTCTGCGGGAGGACCTCAGGAGATGAGAATAATATGAACGCAAGGCGCGGGGCGATATTTGGTCAACTCCCATTGTGGCGGTCCATCGCGGTCAGCCTGTCTATTCTTGCCCATAAGGTATTCGATAAGGATTCTGCTTCTACTTATGCGCAGTGTGGCGAGGACCGGCTTCTTCTGCAAGCCATTCAGGGCAGTCCTTCGAAGTATTATGTGGATATTGGATGCAATCGTCCGGTTTATCTGTCGAATACATATTTGCTTTATCAGATGGGCTGGAGTGGCTTGTGCGTGGATGCCAATGCCGCGATGATCGAAGAGTTTCGCCGCGCCCGCCCAAAGGATCGCGCGATTTGTGCTTGTGTTGGCGAAGCGGCAGGGGAAGTGTCTTTCTCGATTGCTAAAGATCCCGCGCTATCTCATGTCGTTGGTACAGAGATGGTGCATGAACGCGCGGGAGATGAGGCCAGACGCATCACCCTGGCAGTGAAGCCCATGCAGCAGTTATTCGAGGAGAATCGAGTTCCACGGCGATTTGGTCTGCTTTCGATTGATGTCGAGGGTTTTGACTTCATTGCGCTGCGTTCATTTGACATCGCCTGCTGGCGTCCCTACTTGATCCTTATTGAAATTCATGGGATGGATCTGGAACAGTGTGGTACTCATGAGATTGTGGTCTACCTGCGCAACGCAGGATACAAGATCGTTGCTTACAACATGACGAATGCACTCTTTCGGGACTGTGCATAGAGAGGCAAGGAAGAGTTCATGCTTAAAGTTGCATTTATTGCTCCAAACATGGCGGACTATCTGGCGGACTCGGTCCTTCATGGTCTGCGGAGCTTGTTGGACGATCAGGTGGTGGATTATCCCAAGGCCGAACGTTTGTATCAGGATTGTGGAGAAAGCACGTGGCGGCAGATTCGCGGATGTGGCTTCACACTCTACGGCCTTTTGGAGAACATTGAAATCGACCGCGATGGGATTGTTCAAAAAATTCTGGCACGGGAGTTCGATCTGGTGATCTTCGGCGAGATTTATGAGGATTACAAGTTGTTTCAGCAACTGGCGTCCCGTCTGGACGCGCGTAAAGTTGCTTTGCTGGATGGCGCGGATGCGCAGTCGATGTATGCCTATGCCGGCAAATGGTGGCGTCCTCCCGCATGCTGGTTTCTGGCGTGGCCAGAGAGATTCCTGTACTTCAAGCGAGAACTGACTCCTTTAACTTTGCGCTATCGTTCTTATCTTTTGTTGCCGGAGTGGCTCTGCGAGCGTATGACTCCGCCTGGGAATATGCGAAGGATTGCTTTCTCGATTCCCGAAGAAAAGATTGTTCGCGAACTCCCGGTCAAGCAGAAACTATTTGGAATACACGTGGTGGATGAAGAAGTTGCCTGTCGACTGCCTGGCGCGAAGACCGCTGGCGCCTTCACCACGGAAGAAGGTTATTACACTGATCTGCAAGCCTCACGCTTTGCGATCACGACCAAGCGGGCGGGGTGGGATTGTCTGCGCCACTACGAGATCGCCGCAAACGCCTGTGTGCCTTGCTTTCGTCAATTGGACCGGAAGCCCGCGAGCTGCGCGCCCCACGGCTTGGACAGCAGCAATTGCGTGATCTATCAAAACTATGACGATTTGATGCGGCAGATCGAGAGTATCGATGACCAGCGCTATGCCGAACTTCAGTCCGGCGCGCTTGCCTGGGTTCGTGCGAACACTACCGTGGAGCGGGCCAGGCATTTGCTGGCCGCAATTGATCCTGAGTTATTAAGCAGGCTGCCCTCGAATGGGCATTGATCATTGGGCGTGGAGGTCGCGTGGAATCGAGTCAGGCGACAGCAGAAAAATCGGTATCGTCTGCGATGGGCAGGGTTATGCGTGGCGCTGGCTCAAATGCTCTGGCTCAGGCTATCTCTGCCTGCACCGCTTTGCTGCTGGTGCCGCTGTTTCTTCACGCCTGGGGAACCGCGCAATACGGGCGCTGGCTAACACTGACATCGATGGTAACGTATTTGCTGTTTCTGGACTTTGGCGGGCAGAGTTTTATTGGAAATTTACTGGCATCGGATCATGCGCGCGGCAATCAGGCAGAGTTTCGCAGGCATTTCAGCGAAGGGTTCTCGCTTTTTGGATACATGGGCCTGCTCGGGTTCTTCATACTGGTGGGCGTTGTCACACTCATGCCGGCGCAGGTCTTTCATCAGAGCTGGAGTTTGGGCCGGGAAGATCGGATTGTCTTATTCTGCATGGGTACAACGGTCCTGCTTGCAGTTCCCGGTGGAATCATCTCAACAGCCTACCGCGCTGCCGGTTTTTTCGCTCAAGGGGCAATGATCGGTAATGTAAGTCGCGGCCTGACGCTGCTGATTTCCATTGCAATTCTCATCGGAGGAGTTGGCCCTGGACTCTATGCTTCCACATGGCTTGCTTCGAGCCTGCTGCTGTTCTTTTACATGGTTCTGGATATATATCGCAGGATTCCGGCGTTACAGGGTAGTCAATTCACTTTGCTTGCTGCGCGGACTGGTTTGGCCCATCTGCCTGATTCGTTGTTCTTCTGGCTTTGGTCGATCTCGATGGCACTGAACCTGCAAGGTGTAGTCCTGGTGCTGGCGATGACCGGCACAGCCGCGGGCGTGGCCTTATTTGTTACTCATCGCACGATATGTGGCCTGGTTGGTTATATCGGCGGCTTTGTGCAGTCACCTTTAATGCCGGAACTCAACTACCTTCACTCGCGCGGGCAACAAGAGTTGTTGCGGAGAGCCTCTCTGTTGGTAATGAAGACGGTTACGCTGGCCACGACTTTTGCAAGCCTTGGCCTGTGGCTGCTGCTGCCCATTGTTTATCCGCGATGGACGGGCAGAAATCTGGTCTTTGATCCGGTGTTGCTGGCGATTCTGCTGTCGCAGGCAGTACTGGCGGTGGGTTGGCAGAGTTCGGCCTGGACGCTGCAAGCCTCTAACCAGCATCGCCGCCTCTCCTGCTGGGCGTTTGGCAACGGTGTGGTCACGGTGGGCCTGGCCATCGTAATGGCTCCGCGGTGGGGCGTTCATGGCGTTGCATTGGCGAGCCTGTGCGGGGATTTGATCTGCGGGTTGGCGGTTTATCCAACCATTGCCTCCAAAGCTTTGGGATTATCCAAAGCCCTGCTCTTCAAAACCATTCTGGTGCCATTGATTGCAATGGGGCCCTTGTGGGGAGGGGCATTGCTGGCCCATCTGGGGCGCTCAATCAGCTTCGGGCAGTCCTGGTTGCTGGCGCTCATGAGCGTTCTTCTGATCTTTCTGGGGGCATGGTGGTCTTTTCGCAAGAAGGAAGATACCGAGTGGATCATGGTCAAGTTGCGTGCTTTTGCGCGTCGGTGAGGGGTGTTTTACAAAACGGGAAGGATTGGGCCATTTTTGCGCCTTTAGGCATTTTCATCAAACGTTTGCAATATCTTTGCCTCACTGAATTAATCTGTTAACGGTTCCGTGCGGCCTCCGCAGCTGATATTTAAGGGCCGCCGGTCGAGGGTTGAGCGGTTGAGCCAGACTATTTTTGTACTGGAAGACGATACGGACATTGCGCGTTTGGTGCAGCATCACCTGGAAGCTGCTGGTTTTTCAGCGCGCCTGTTTCACACCCCCACCAACCTGATCCCCGACGCCGAGCGTCAGGCTCCGGCGCTTTTTCTGCTGGATATCATGGTTCCCGGTGGCGACGGCCTGGATGTTTGCCGCCGTTTGCGCAATCATGCAGCGCTGTCGACCATTCCCATCATCTTTTTGACCGCCCGCGCCGGTGAGAATGACCGTGTTCTGGGCCTGGAACTGGGCGCTGACGACTACATCACCAAGCCCTTCGCTACCCGCGAGTTGGTGGCCCGCGTCAAGGCGGTTCTGCGCCGCTTCGAGCGTCCGACTTCGCCCTCCGTGATCAGCTTTGAAGAGGTGGTGATCGACGCCAACGCCATGCAGTTGAAGGTGCGCGGCGAGTTGACCACCACTACGGCAACCGAATTCCGCCTGCTGGATTATCTGGCGCGCCATCCTGGCCGGGTCTTCAGCCGCGATCATCTGCTGGATGCTGTCTGGGGCGATGCCCGCTTCGTCACTCCCCGCTCGGTGGACGTTTACGTGCGCCGTATTCGCGAGAAGATCGAGGTCGATGCGGAGAATCCGCGCTACCTGAAGACCGTGCGCGGGGCCGGCTACCGCTTCGAACTGCCCAAAGGCGAGTAGGTTCCCTTGCCCCGTAAAGTGATAACTCGCCGCGTCTTTACCAAGCTCATCGGGCTGTTTTTCCTGCTCCTGCTCTTCCACACCTTGGTGATGGAGTTCGTCTTCAGCCGCCTGGTGGAGCATCGCGATGGCGTGGTGCTGAGCGTGTTAGGCCGGGAGGCCTTGTGGTCCGGCCTGATCGCTCTGGGCGTGGCTTTGCCTGTGGCCGCCTGGGTGGCCGGCGGCATTACTGCGCGGCTGCAACGTGTTGTGGTCTTTGCCAGGCACATCGCCGATGGAGACCTCAGCGCCCGTCTGCAGCAGTCGGGTGAGGACGAACTCGCTGACATGGAAGGCGCGCTCAACCAGACCGCCGAGCAACTGGATCAGAGCTTCAACGAGATCGAAAGCCGCCGCCAGGAACTGGCCGCCATGCTGGACTCCATGCAGGAGGCGGTGGTCGCTATCACAGCTGAGGGACTGGTGCGCTGGTCCAACCCGGTCATGCAGCGCATCGCCGGAATGCAGATCCGACCCGGCCGTCCACTCATCCATGCCGTACGCGATCCCGAACTGCTGGCTTGTGTTCGCGGAGCTTTGGAAGACCGCGAGGTCTGCGTTGGCCGCGCCAGTTCTCTTGCTCCCGGCCGCATCTTCGAGATCAGCGCAGCGCCGTTGCCCAGCGGTGGCGCATTGGCTGTGCTGCATGACGTGAGTCGCATCGAGGCTGCTGAAAAATCCCGTCGCGATTTCATCGCCAACGTCAGCCATGAGTTGCGCACTCCGCTGACCTCCATTCAGGGTTATGTCGAGACGCTGGTCGAAGATCCACTCCCCAATGCTGAAACGACCCGGGAGTTTTTGGGCATCATTCTCAAAAACGCCACGCGTATGAACCGGCTCACCGAGGATCTTTTGGCCCTGGCCAGTGTCGAGGGCCCGGACTACAAACTGACCCTGCAACCGACCCGCGCCAGCGCCCTGGTTGAGGACGCCATCGAGGCTCTCGGCGGCATTGTCGTCGATTCCGATGTTGAACTGGAGTCCGCCGGGGCTCCCAATGTTCTGGTGATGGCTGATCCCGACGCCATGAATCAGGTCTTCGGTAATCTCATTGAGAACGCTCTGAAATATGCCCGGGAGAGCAAGCGCATCCGTGTCGGAGCACAGTTATTGGAGACCGAAGTCGAGTTTTACGTGCAGGACTTCGGCCAGGGGATCGCGAGCGAGCATCTGGACCGCATCTTCGAGCGCTTTTACCGTGTCGACAAGGCCCGTTCCCGCGAATCCGGCGGTACCGGCCTTGGTTTGGCCATCGTCAAGCATATCGTCGAGACCCACGGAGGTCGCATTTGGGCCGAAAGCGAACTCGGGTTGGGTGCGGCCTTTCACTTCACGCTTCCGCTAGTGGCCAAACACCCGTAAGCATACTGTT
>Ga0302281_10001038_pt1 | contig 20308 bp, 13 predicted proteins | sample III_Fen_E1_2_FD_198762 | JGI IMG/M metagenome (GOLD analysis project Ga0302281, IMG submission 198762) | Peat permafrost microbial communities from Stordalen Mire near Abisko, Sweden - III_Fen_E1_2 | ecosystem: Environmental > Terrestrial > Soil > Wetlands > Permafrost | place: Sweden: Abisko...
TCCCTCGCTTTTCCCCGAACAAAACGAAGCGGCCGAGCCATATGCATACAAGGAGCATTTCCGTAACCAATTAAAAGCGCGTCTCCTCATCGATCGCATTCCAACCCAGGTAGTTCGCGAGAGTACGCTCGCCAACGTTGGTCCTCGTGGAACAAGCGCCAGAGAACAAACTGATGAGCGATTGCAATCTCAAATTGCGTGGAACATCAGCACAACTGCTTTCTACAAACTTGGCGGGCGTCCGTGGAAAGTGGCGGGCATTCGCGATGGGGTTGCCTATGTTGGCTTGGTCTTCAAACGCAATCTAAACGCGGGTACCGGGAATGCGGCAGCATGTGGCGCGCAAATGTTCCTCGATTCTGGAGATGGCCTAGTATTCAAAGGAGCGGATGGGAGTTGGTTCAACACCGAAACTCGCGAATGTCATCTCAGTCGAACGGCAGCAAAGGATCTGATCGCGAAAGCGGTCGAATCATACAAGCTAAAACATGATGGCCACGGCCCGAAAGAGTTGTTCATTCACGGACAAACTCGATTCAACAGTGAAGAGTGGGCTGGATTCCAAGATGCTGTTCCGTCCGGTACTAAAGTAGTCACTGTACGAATCCGCGACGAACACTCGTTCAAACTTTTCAGCAGGCAGACGACACCCGTCCTCAGAGGAACCGCCTTCATTTCTGACCCAAGCCGGGCATATCTCTGGACGAAAGGATGGACTCCTCGCCTCCGGACCTATCCAGGAATGGAAGTCCCAAATCCGCTGATCGTCGAAATCTGTAGAGGTGAAGCTGATATTGAGATCGTTCTTAAAGATGTTCTCGCGCTGACTAAACTGAATTACAATACCTGCCGGTTCGGCGATGGAAAGCCCATCACACTAAAGTTTGCAGATGCAATTGGGGAAGTTCTAATCACTCGCCCCGTCAAAGATGCGCCCCCGCTTCCATTCATGTACTACATCTAGCATTTAGACAAAGCCAATTTCGTTTATCCAGAAAGAGCCTTTGTAGATCGAGGGAGAAGGCCTCCTCCCTGTCTGCGGCCCTGCGGTCCTCCGCCACCCTCCTCTGCGGGGCCTGTTCCTGCCCCGCAACGCCCGGCCCTGACCAGCGCAATGCAATTCGGATTGGGTCCTAAATTTCTTCCTTTATCAAGTGCCCCCGCTTCATGCGGCTTTATGGCAGAGGCGGTCGGAACCTGTAAAGGCTCTCCGCTACGCTTCGACCGCTGACGCGGCGCCGTTGGCGGCCTTGACAGAACCCTCCGCGCCCCTGCCCGCCGCGCAAATCATGAAGCGGGAGCACTCAACAAAAGAAATTTGGGTTGCTTTGCTTCCGGGCCAGTCGAAGGCCGAGGAGTTCACCACGCTGGTTCACGAAACGGCGCATGAGCTATTACACAAGGCCGAACGCCGCACCATGACCACCGCAACCGTGCGCGAAACCGAAGCCGAGGCCGTGGCCTTCATCGTGGGCCAGAGTGTTGGTTTGGAGATGGGAACCGCTTCGAGCGATTACATCCAGATGTACGCTGGCAACGCCGCGCTTTTGGCCGAAAGCCTTGAAGTCATCCAGCGTACCTCCGCCGTGATTCTCGCCGCCATTCAACAGGAAGAATCCACCCAAGAGACCGAAACCGCTGCGGAACTGGCACAAGCCAGCTAGCCCCCACATTGACAATGCGGACGGCCCCGCGCCGTCCGCTCAACTCCCCGCACGTCTCAACCGCTCAAAGGAGAGCAACCGATGAACACGAACACCGCAACCGAATACCGCAACCTTCCCATTGCCGTCCTCACCGAGTCCGCCACCAACCCGCGCCGCATTTTTGAGGATTCCGCCCTCAAGGAATTGGCCGAGAGTATCCGCAGCCAGGGCGTTCTCTCTCCCTTGCTTGTGCGGCCTCTGACCGATCAGAGCTTTGAAATTGTCGCCGGAGCCAGACGCTATCGCGCCGCGCAAATGGCCGAAGCCCCAACCGTCCCCGTCCGCATTGTCAACCTCACCGACGCCGAGGCATTGGAGGCGCAGCTAATCGAAAACCTGCAACGCCGCGACGTTCACCCGCTGGAGGAAGCGCAGGGATTCAAAGCCCTGCTCAACTTGGAAGACCCGAAGTACAGCATCGAGCAAATCGCCGCGAAAGTCGGAAAGAGCCCTGCATATTGCGCGCAGCGAGTCCGTTTGACCGAGCTTGCCGCGCCAGTGATCGAGGCGTTCTATGCCGAGGAAATCGGAGTAGGCCACGCGCTGTTACTCGCCAAATTGCAGCCAGCGCAACAGGAACAGGCACTCGCCAATTGCTTTCGCGAGGAATGGAATGGAGCCGGAGCCAAGGCCAAGCGAAGCCTGCTCCCGGTTCGGCACTTGCAACAGTGGATTGAGCATAACGTCCTTTTGCTCTTGAAGCAGGCCCCTTTCAACAAACGCGACGTGCAACTTGTTCCCGCCGCCGGAAGTTGCGTCGATTGCCCGAAGCGCACCGGACACAACAAATTGCTCTTTGCCGATGTCAGCGGGAATACGGACGCTTGCACTGACCCGAATTGCTACGCCGCCAAACTGGACGCGCACGTAAAAGCTAAGGTTGCCGCCAATCCGGAGCTTGTCCAGATCAGCACGGCATATAAGCAGCAGCCGGAAGGCGAGAAGACGATCCCGCGCAACAAGTACGTTGAAATCCGAGACGAGAAGCCCGACTCACCGGAGAAAGCGAAATGGCCGGAGTTCAAGACGTGCAAGTTCACCACGGAGGCCATCGTGTCTGACGGCATCGACAAGGGCGAATTGCGCAAGGTTTGCACCGAGCCGACTTGCCCGATACACCATCCCAAGAAGCAGACGGCGAAGGCCGATGCCAGCTTCAAGGCGGAGCAGGAGAAGCGCCGCCGCGAGGAGGCACTGGCGAATTCAACCGGAATTCGCGTCCTGCAATCCATCGTTGCCGCCGTTCCCGTACGGCTGATGAAACGCGACCTTCTCTTCATTGCCGAACAGTTGCTTCCTTTGCTGGACGAGAAGCGATTGGAGATGGTCGCCCGAAACCGGAGCATCAAGGCCAAGGAAGGCGAATCAGTCGCCAAGCTGCTTACCGCCTTCGTTCGCAGAGCCGACGAAAGCACAATCGGCAAGCTGATTGTCGAAACTGTGATTCTGCTCGCAGCAAGGTCACAGTCAGACGGGGGCAAGACTCTACGCTCCGCCGCCCAGGTCTACGGTGTTGATACCGATGCCGCAGCCCTCAAGGTCAAACATGAATTCGCCGCGAAAGAAAAGGCGAGGAAGGCCGCTAAACCGGAGGCACAATCAGCGGCAAAGGGAAAGCGAGCGGCCTAGCAAATTGTGAGCCTTCGGACCTGCCTTCGGGCAGGTCCCTTTTTCGTCCCCGCCCGTCTTCCCACCCTGGAAGTTGCTCTCGATTTCGCGAGAGCGCCATGTCTTGCCCGCCCGGGCTGGAATTCCCATTGCAGTCTCACTCCACGAGTTTCATGCCAGCCTATTCGTACATAATCGGCTCAAATCGGCAATGATCGGTTGATATTAGGGGCCAACTCCAATATATTCAAGGTGGGTTGATCTGGAAACGCCGCTATCCCTCCCATTCGGGTATACGGAGACCGTCACCCGCCTCCCAGACCTAGTCACTTGCGATTAGAAGATACCAACCCAATCGTTCACGAGGAGCTTGAAAAATGGCCGAGATGGAAGATCGCTGGTTTTCCATAGGTGATATTTGCAATCACCTAGGGGTCAGCAGCGACACCGTATACAAGTGGATTGATAAGCACGAGATGCCTGCGCATCGCATGGGGCGGCTCTGGAAATTCAAGAAGGAAGAAGTTGACGAGTGGGTAAGAGCGGGTGGCGCTGCCGAGCATGCAAGGAGGGATCCTGACCAGTAATGAACAAAGACGAATACAGCATGTCATTTACAACGGGTGGTCTCTTTCTCCGCGAATCGGTGGAATTGGCCGCGCTGTATCTCGCGCTTGGCGATTGGAATGCTGTTAATGACGCGACTATCGCGAATAACATCTTGCAAACCAGGACCCTGAGCACACTGAAACGGGTCAGTCGCGAGGTTTTTTCTCGCTTAAAGACTTTGAACACCGAAGAGCTTGGTTTTCTAGTAGAGGCTAATCATCAAGAACAGAGCTACCTCCTCTGGCTTGCCATCTGTCGCCGTTACGAGTTCATCGCAGATTTCGCGGTCGAGGTTATTCGCGAACGCTATATTTCCTTGAAGGCTGATTTAAGTAACGAAGAGTTTGATTCCTTTTTCTATCGAAAGTCGGAGTGGCACCCAGAGCTTGATCAAATCCAGCCAGCAACGAGGACAAAACTGCGACAGGTTCTCTTTAAGATTCTCCGTGAAGCTGATCTGCTAACCGCCAACAACATGATAAATGCAGCCCTGCTCAGCCCGAGACTGCTAGAAGTCATATCCAAAGGGCCCCAAACGGATGCCCTATACTTCCCGGTGCTTGAACCGGATTTGAAGGGGCAGACGCAATGAAAGTCGATGTGGCAAAAATGCCGGTGCAAGAAAGATTCATGCATCTTTTCGCGGTGATCTCTAGCCAGCGCTTTCTCAAAAAGCAAGGCCTTGGAAACGAGGTGCCATTTTTCATTTGCCCTTTTAGGCCGGAAGAATCGGTCGAGATGGAGAGAGTCCGGCGCCAGTTGATCAACCGCCTGGAACAGTCTGGGATTCGGATCCTCGATATCAATTTTTATGACCTTTCGATTGAAATACTGAAGAAGCGCGGCATCTGGGACCAAATTCGCAAGGTGGAAGAATCTGTAACGAAGGAACAGCTCAAAGAATTGCTGCAGGGCGTCTTGGACCCGCAAACCCATCTTGTGCCAGCCATTGCCCAAAAACTATCGAGCACGGAATTCGATGTGCTTTTTCTTTCCGGTGTCGGCGAGGTTTTTCCTTACATCCGTTCGCACAACGTTCTAAACAACTTGCAAAGTACGGCGAAAGAAAAGCCGACCGTGCTTTTCTTCCCTGGAGCTTACAGCCACTCGCTGGAATCTGGAGCATCCTTGGATCTCTTCGGACGACTTCATGATGACAAGTATTACCGGGCATTCAACATCTTTCACTGCGAAGCATAAACGAGGAAGCGCTATGACTGTGAAGAACATTTTTTACAGGCCTGTTGACCGCCCTATCGAAGGAGTCATCAAAGCCGATGATGAGGCAAGCCTCCGCCTTGAGATCGAAGAATACGTATTGACCAAAGAAGTTGAAAAGCGTCTTGAGTACTTTCTAGATGCCTACAATGATTACAAAGGCGCCAACGGCGTGTGGATATCCGGTTTCTTCGGATCAGGTAAATCCCACCTCTTAAAGATGCTAGCGCTTTTGTTGGAAAACCGGCGGATCGACGGCACATCAGCTTTGGATATGTTTCTTCCTAAATGCGTCGAAAACGAAATCCTGTGCGGTGACCTCAAACGCGCGAGTAGCATCCCGTCAAAAAGCATCCTTTTCAACATTGATCAGAAGGCAGATGTCATCAGCAAGACCCAAATCGATGCGCTCCTTTCCGTTTTTGTGAAGGTCTTTGATGAAATGTGCGGCTATTATGGCAAGCTGGGGCACATCGCCAAATTCGAGCGTGACCTCGACGGCCGCGGACTCTACCAACAGTTCAAAACCACATATCAGTCAGTGGCGACAATTCCCTGGGAAAATGGGCGCGAACAAGCTTTGCTAGAAGAAAGCAACATCGCCAAGGCCTATGCCCAAGTGACTGGTAGTGATAACGCCTCTGCCCTAGGGATATTAGATAAATACAGTCGTGAATATCGAGTCTCGATCGAGGATTTTGCCCTGCAGGTCAACAGCTACATCGAGCGGCAGTCTCCCGACTTTCGCTTGAACTTCTTTGTAGATGAGATGGGCCAGTATATCGCTGACAATTTGAAGTTGATGACCAATCTTCAAACAATTGCTGAGAGCCTGGCCACGAAGTGCCGAGGCCGAGCTTGGGTCATTGTGACCGCCCAGGAAGACATGGGGACCGTTGTAGGTGAGTTGGGGAAGCAGCAGAGCAATGATTTTTCGAAGATTCAAGCTAGGTTTGCGAATCGGCTGAAACTGACCAGTGCTGACGTGGCAGACGTTATCCAACAGCGTCTGCTCAAAAAGAATGATGAAGGTGTACGTCAGCTATCGGACATCTATCACGCGGAGTCAAACAATCTTAAGACCCTGTTTGACTTTGCGGAAGGCTCTCAGACCTATCGAAACTTTCAGGATAGGGAGCATTTCATACGCAGCTACCCGTTTATTCCGTATCAGTTTGCACTGTTCCAATCTTCAATCCAGTACCTGTCTCAGCACAACGCCTTTGAAGGAAAACATAGCTCGGTCGGCGAGCGATCTATGCTTGGGGTATTCCAACAGGTGGCGATCAAGATTGATGACCATGAAATCGGCAGCCTTGCGACTTTCGATCTCATGTTTGAGGGCATCCGCACCGCACTGAAATCCCAAATTCAGCGCGCAATCATTCAAGCGGAACACCACCTCGAATACCCCTTCGCGATTCGGTTGTTGAAGGCACTTTTTCTCGTCAAATACGTCAAGGAATTCAAGTCGACGATTCGAAATTTGTGCGTTCTCATGCTAGATGGATTCAATCAGGATCTGCCTGAGCTTAGAAAGCGCGTTGAAGAGGCACTCAACGTGCTTGAGCAACAGACCTATGTTCAGCGAAATGGCGAGCTTTTCGAGTATTTAACCGACGAAGAGAAAGATGTCGAACAAGAGATTAAGAACACTGAGGTCGAGTCAGGCGATGTTGCTGCGGAGCTCGAAAAGATAGTCTTTGACCACGTAATCAAACACCGAAAAATCAGATACGACGAAAACGGTCAGGACTATCCCTTCTCAAGAAAGCTCGATGATCGCCTGCATGGTCGGGATTACGAGCTCGCAATCCATGTCATTAGCCCATTCCACGAAAACTCTGAAAGCGAATCCATCCTGCAGATGCAGAGCATGGGTCGGGATGAGCTGCTCATATTAATGCCTTCAGATGATCGTCTGGTTCGCGACATCCTCATGTATAAGCGAACTGAGAAATACATCCGTCAAAACATCTCGATCGCTCAGCAAGAGGCTGTCAAGCGCATTCTGACTGACAAAGGGTTTCAGAATCGGGAACGCTATGCCGAGATCCAGCAACGAGCTCAAAGCCTCATCAGTAAGGCAAAGCTATTTGTTGCGGGAAGCGATATAGAAATCGGCTCAGAAGATGCACAAACACGAGTGATACAGGGATTCTATGAACTCATAGCTCGTGCGTATCCGAATCTGAGAATGCTGCGCGGCGTCACCTATTCCGAGAACGACATCGCGAAATACCTCAAGCACTCGCAACAGGGACTGTTTGGTAATGATGCCACCACTTTGGCAGAATCTGAACAGGAATTGCTGGCCTATATCCAGAGCAACAACAGGGGAGGAGTGCGAACCACGCTGAAGAGTCTGCTTGAAAAGTTCGAGCGCAAGCCCTACGGCTGGTATTACGCGGCGATACTTTGCACACTCGCCAAGCTGTGCGCACGTGGCAAGGTCGAGGTGCGCGCAGACGGAAACCTTCTCGAAGAAGCCGAGTTGGAGAGGGCACTGCGAAATACGCATGGCCACGGTAATGTGGTCCTGGAACCCCAAATTGAATTCACCGCTTCTCAAGTTAGAGCTCTCAAAGAGTTCTATGAAGATTTCTTCGACGCTCCACCAAGTGCTAGCGAAGCAAAGGCCCTAGGCAAGGAAACCGCCGGCAAGCTTGGCGACTTGACGAATGAACTCACACTATTCGAGTCCCACGCTCGCCAATACACTTTCCTCAAAGCGCTCACCCCGGTGCTTGAGAAACTAAAGGAAATCGTCGGCAAGCCCTATACCTGGTACCTGACCGAGTTCCTACTTCAGGAAGACGCCATCCTTAACATGAAGGAAAACGTCATTGATCCTGTCCGCAAATTCATGAGCGGGCCACAAAAGAGCATATTCGACAATGCCAGCAGATTCGTACAAACGCAGGAGCCCAACTTCACCTATATAGACGGAGATGAGGCTTTCCAGGTGCGCAGCATCCTGACTGATCCGGAGTGTTTCAAAGGCAATCGCATGTTGCAGGTGAAGAACCAGATCGAGGCCCTTCAAAAAAAGGTCGAGGCACAAGTCAAAGCCGAGAGTGACAAAGCCAAGGAAACGGTTGCTTCACTTGAAAGCCGATTGTGCGGCATGACCGAGTTCAGCACTTTGAGTGGCGAGCAACAGCAGAAGATCATCCGTCCGTTCAAAGAATTCGCGTCCGCCATCGAACGCCAAACTCTGATTGCCGTTATTCGCGACACCCTTCGGCGTTTTGAGGAGCGCGACTATCAGATTCAACTCTCCCAGATGACAGATTGGGCACATCCGGCGCCCCCTCCCACACGTACACCTGTCCCCGGCGAAACTCCTTCCTCAGCTGGAGAAACCGTCACGCCTCCAACCAAGCCCGAGCCCCGCATCGAATATGTCCCGAGCCGTTCGGTTCGCATCTCGTTTAGCAAGGCATGGCTGGCCGATGAAGGCGATGTAGACCTTTATCTGAAATCCATGCGCGAGGCGCTGCTAGCAGAAATCCGCAATGGCAAGAGGATTCAAATATGATCGAACACCTTAAGCTGAGAAACTTCACGGCCTTCAATGACCTGAGCATAGACTTTTCGCCCAGGGTGAACGTAATTGTTGGTGAGAACGGCACAGGTAAAACCCAACTGCTCAAGGCTGCTTATGGTCTATGCGCGGGTGCGCCACTGTTCAAGAACAAGCCTGATACCAGTGACGAAGAGCTCACGACAAAACTGACAGACAAATTGCTCCGTCTGTTCATGCCACTGGACGATAGACTTGGCAGAATGCATCATCAGGGCTCGAGCGATCAGGCATATCTGCACGCGCGGTTTGCCCATGACCAAAAGATCGCGGCAACATTCTTTAATAATTCCAAGTCCCTGGTAATTCAGGATCGCTCCAATTACGAGAATTACCAGTCTGAAGCGGTCTTTATGCCGACAAAAGAAGTCCTGTCCTTCATGAAAGGTTTCACCAGCCTGTATGAAAGGTACGGACTATCCTTTGATCAAACCTACCAGGATATCTGTCTGCTTCTAGATCTCCCAGAGGTTCGCCCTGAGACCCTGCACGAAAGATCCAAGTGGGCGATGGATGAGATCGCTGGTGTTTGCGGTGGTCGTTTTGTTTTTTATGGCGGCGGCAAGGTCACTTTTAAAACCGAGAATGCCGAGTACTCGGCCAACGCAATGGCGGAGGGCTTCCGTAAGGTAGGCATGCTCTCTCGCCTTTTGGAAACCGGTGCAATCCAGCCGGGCGTCAGCGGTCCACTGTTTTGGGACGAACCAGAGTCAAATCTTAACCCGAAACTGATGAAGTTGCTTGTGCAGATCTTGCTGGAGTTGTCGCGTAAAGATCAGCAGGTCATTCTGACAACCCATGATTATGTGTTGCTCAAGTGGTTCGATATGTTGATGGACAAAGGCAAAGAGCATCACGTGCGCTACCACGTGCTTTATCGTGATGAGAATCGCAAGATCAAAGTTGACAGTGTTGAGGATTATCGGGCCATCTCTCCCAATGCCATCGCAGACACTTTTAATGACCTAACAAAGGAACAAGTTAACAAGATGATGGGAGGGTTGGGTCAGTGAAACTCAGAGAACGTGACATTGAGATTGACTTTACAAGTGCGATAGATGCACTGGTGTTTGATCAGATGAAGCGCAATCAGCCCAACTACCATGGAATAGGCGAAATGTGTCGGGTGGATTTTGTTGTTGAGCTTGATACTGCGATCATTTTTGTTGAAGTCAAGGATCCGAGCAGTCCGAAAGCACGAACTGAAGGGCTAACGAAATTCCAGCAGGACTTGAATGACGGTACTCTAAGCGCAAAATTTGCTGCGAAGTTCGTTGACAGCTTTTTTTATCGTTGGGCTGAGGATAAGCTTTCCAAGACCGTTCATTACCTCATTCTGGTAACGCTTGACTCCGGTGTTCTGCCCAATCTCTCTGACGAGGTTGCAAAGAAAATATCACCAGCAGGCAAGAGTTGCACTCGTTGGCAAAGGCATCCGGTGCAGAACTGCCAAGCATTCAACATTGAGACTTGGAATCAAAACTTTCCGAAATGGCCGGTCACGCGTTTGGCGTCACTATGACAGAAGGAGTACGAAAAATGGAAACCGCCAAGCTTAAGAAATTCGCTCAGTTCGCGCGGCGTAGTCTGATCGACCAAGTTTCCGCCAAGCTTAATCGAGTGTTGGCCGTGAACAGCTCCGCTCGGCGTGAAAACGCTGCGGTAATCAAGAAACTTGAGGAAGCCGTCGAGAGCCAAGGCCAGGACCACGTCATCGACCGGGTGGCCTATATTTGGTTCAACCGCTTCTGCGCCTTGCGCTTCATGGATGTGAACCGCTATACACGCATCGCAGTGGTGTCGCCTGCGGAAGGCCAGTTCCAGCCCGAAATCCTGGCCGAGGCCAAGATGGGCCACATCGATGAGGAGATGGTTCCGGCTGAGGTACAACAGCAGATCGTTGACCTGCTCAGCGGCAAAGCGCCCAGCCGCGATCCACAGGGAGAAGTCTACAGCTTGTTGGTGGTCGCTGCCTGCAATTCTTGGAACGTGGCCATGCCGTTCCTGTTCGAGCGCATCGACGACTACACCGAGCTGCTGATGCCTGACGATCTGCTGTCTGGAAAATCCATTCTGGCCTATACTCGCGAGGCGATGACGCCCGATGCCTGCCAGGATGTCGAAGTGATTGGCTGGCTCTACCAGTTCTACATCTCCGAGAAGAAGGACGAGGTGTTTGATGGCTTGAAGAAGAACAGAAAGATCACTCCTGCAAACATTCCGGCTGCTACCCAGCTCTTCACTCCACATTGGATCGTTCGGTACCTTGTAGAGAACTCGCTTGGCCGCCTTTGGATGCTCAATCGTCCAAACTCCAAACTGATTGAGCAAATGGATTACTACATCAAGCCGGAGGAGCCCGAGACGGATTTCCTTCGCATCGGCAAGCCCGAAGAAATCAAGATTTGCGATCCAGCTTGCGGCTCAGGCCACATGCTTACCTATGCCTTTGATCTGCTCTATTCCATCTACGAGGAGGAAGGTTACGATCCTGCGGGGATCCCGGAGAAGATCCTCACCCACAACCTTCATGGCATCGAGATTGATGAGCGCGCCGGGGAGTTGGCCGCCTTCGCGCTAACCATGAAGGCCCGAGCCAAACAGCGTCGCTACTTCCGCGATCCGGTGCTGCCCAAGATCTGCGTTTTGCAGAATGTTCAGTTCGATGAAGGCGAGCTAAAGAACTACATGGACTTTGTTGGGCAAGATCTATTCACCATTCCGCTGCTGAGTACCCTCCACCAGTTTGAGGAAGCGGACAACTTCGGTTCTTTGATTCGGCCCGACGTCACCGACGTATTGGGAATGCTGGAGATTATCGAATTAAAGAATGTATCTGGGCAGTTATTCCTTAGCTCCACACACCAGAAGGTTTTGCAAGCCTTACAGCAGGCTGACTACCTGAGCCCAAAGTACCATGTAGTCATCGCCAATCCTCCGTATATGGGCAGTGGTGGTATGAATGGACGCTTAGCTTCATGGGCTAAAGATAACTACCCTGAAAGCAAGTCGGATCTATTTGCCATGTTCATGGTACGCAATCTTGTCTTAGCTCGTAGCCAAGGATCTGTGGCCATGATCACCATGCAAAGCTGGATGTTCTTGTCATCTTTCGAGACGTTGCGCGCAAGAATTGTAGGGCAAACAACATTGATCACAATGGCGCACCTTGGCTCCAGGGCATTTGACAGTATTGGAGGAGAGGTGGTTTCTACAACTGCCTTTATTCTGGATAACAAACAGAACAAGGCATATAGAGGTGGGTATTTAAGATTAGTAGAAGGCAATTCCGAAGCGGAAAAGATGAGTGCTATTCAAGAAGCTTGCAGAAATACACGCTGTGGCTGGTTTTATCGCGCTCGGACATCGGATTTTACTATGATTCCAGGATCACCTATAGCGTATTGGCTCGGCAATGGAGCGTTACAAGCCTTTACGAAAGGTAAATTCCTGCGAGATGTGGCCACAACGCGCGTTGGAATGGCAACTGGGGATAATGGCAGGTTTGTAAGACTGTGGAGCGAAGTGTCGTTCAGTAAAATTGGCTATGGCTTTACTCGCGAGGAGGCTGCTCAATCGAAGAAACAATGGTTCCCTTATTCAAATGGAGGTGAAGCCAAGAAGTGGTATGCGAATTACTCGGACATAGTCAATTGGGAAGACGACGGCAAGATTCTTCAATCCGAGAAGCATGAATCCGGGAGAGTCAGGGCACATAATTTTAACCTCGACATGATATTCAAATCGGGGCTAACCTGGTCTTTGATTAATACACGTTATAATGCCATTCGAATTCTCCCAGCAGGATTTTTATTCAGTTCAGGAGCACCATCACTTTTTGTTCGTAATGCAGATGAATTGTTTGTAATTTGCGGGTACTACAACTCTGTAGTTACTCAGCATCTGCTTAGAGCTATCAACCCAACAATCAATAATAACTCTGGTGACGCAGACAAGTTGCCCTACTGTTTCAGTAGCGAGCAAAAGGCTCTAGTTCGTGAAGTAGTCGACGAAACGATTAGCCTTGCAAAAGAAGATTGGAACTCCTATGAGACCGCGTGGGATTTTGTTAGTTTGCCGTTGCTGCACCCCAACTATCATCAACCGACCCTAAAGGAAAGATACCAAAAGCTTCGTGCATATTGGCACGAAACCACTTTGAAGATGCAGCAACAAGAGGAATTGAACAACCGGATTTTTATCGAGGCGTACAGCCTCCAGGATGAGTTGAAGTCAGACGTTCCGCTCAGTGAGATCACTCTGACATCCAACCCGCACTACCGTTACGACAACGGCAAGAGCGCTGAAGAACTGGAGGCGATGCTACTCGCTGACACCATACGGGAGCTGATCTCCTATGCCGTTGGCTGCATGTTTGGCCGTTATGCGCTGGAGAAGCCGGGCATGATTGTGGCCAATCAGGGCGAGACAATCGAGGACTATCTAAATCATGTTCCAGAGCCGAGCTTTCCGGCGGACGACGACAATGTTATCCCGATGCTCGATGGCGACTGGTTCAGCGACGATATTTCCGAGCGCTTCCGCAAGTTTCTGCGCGTCGCATTTGATGAAGATCATTATGAGGAGAACCTAAAGTTCATTGAGGCGGCTCTGAATGTGAAAGGCAAGCGTGATTACAGCCTCCGCGACTATTTCCTCCAAGAGTTCTACAGCGACCATGTGAAGCGCTACAAGAAGCGCCCTATTTACTGGCTGTTCAGTAGTCCGAAGGGAAGCTTCAACGCGCTGATCTACATGCACCGCTACCGGTCGGACACGGTCAGCGTGGTGCTGAACGACTACTTGCGCGAGTTCCGCAACAAGCTCACTTCTAACAGGGATCATTTGGAGGCAGTCAGCATCAGTGCCAGTGCCACACAGGGTGAGAAGACGAAGGCGCTGAAGGATATTGAGAAGGTCACAAAGATGATCACTGAACTGGAAGAGTATGAACGGGAAGTACTCTACCCTTTGGCCACCAAGCAGTTGGAGATTGATCTCGACGACGGCGTGAAGGTGAACTACCCCAAGTTCGGAGCAGCCTTGAAGAGAATTCCCGGCCTGGATTCGGAAGAAGAGTAAGGAGAGCTAGTGATGGAAAACCGAATTGCCCAGGCTTTGACCAAGCTCTTCGAGCGCCACCGGATTGTTTTCTGGTATGACGCCAAGAAAGAGCTGCGCAGCGACTTCGACGCGATCGCGCTGCCGGAAACTGAGAAGCTGGAACTCATCAACAACGAATACGCCGTCAAGTACCGGATTCTGCGTGAAAATCCAACTCAAAAGTTCTTGCTCTACCGCGAGGGGCCACAGCTTGCCGATGTGGACAATTGGCTTCTCGACGTGCAACTGGCCCACGCTGAATTCCGCACTGACCAAGCGGCTATCTGGCTATCTGAGCTAGAGCTTGGATTGGAGTTCATCGACTTGGTGCAGGCCCACACGGAATTCTTCCGTACAGGGAAGCGATTGGATGCACTGAAAACACTGCTGAAATCAGATGATACAAGTGGGTTGATTCGCCTCAAGATGTTGGCTATATGCGCGAGCTGTGAACCGCGCATGGATGCCGTCGTGGAGAACCTGCTGCAGGAGTTGGCCGAAGGCCGGGATGACAAGATCAAATTGATCTGCCGGTGTAGCTTGGACGGCTTCCTGTGGCAGCAGATGACCCGCGGCTACGGATACAGATCAGAGGAGCCGGGCGTCCGCGACTTCTGCATAGAGCTGTTCAAGTCTTGCTACGCCATGGGCACTGACGGCCAAGTCAGGCTGACCGGCGATGCACTGGTATTCCTCAAGCGCTGGAAAGACAGCCGACAATTCGAGACCGGGTTCGAGACCCTTTCAGATGAGTGTACCGAGGTCCTTGGAATTAAGCAGGATTTGGACAAGCGGGACTTCCGGGAGTTGATTGAACTGGACTATTTCCGCCTGATCGATCAGAAGATTATCTATGACCTAGTACAGGCGGTGGCGGCTCGCACTGTTTCGACCGGCGACGTGGCTCTTTGGGTCCGGCAAAGGCGGCAGGGCCACTGGTATGGCGAATACCGGCACCTCTACCAGGCTGTCGAATACGCCGCTCAGTTTACCTACGTACTCGGGGAGGCCAAGTTTTCCATGGACAGCCTGGCGGATGGAATACAGCTCTACAGCCGCTTCTGGTACCAGCTCGACCAGCTATACCGGAAGTTCACCTATCACGTGCGCATGTCGGGGCAAGCATCCCTGACGGGTCCGCTGACCGATCAGATCGAAAACCTCTATTCGAATAGCTACCTACTGAAGCTGGGTGACCGCTTTCAAGTTTTTGTGGATGCGGTAACGGAGTGGGAAGCCCCGCCCGTGCCCAGGCAGAAGGAGTTCTTTGAGCATTGGGTGCGTCCCTTCCTTAGCAAAGACAACAAGGTCTGCGTAGTCATCTCAGATGCCCTACGCTACGAAATCGGCGATGAGCTCTTGAGCCTAATCCGACAGGAAGACCGTTACAGCGCGAGCTTAGAGCCAGCCCTCTCAATGTTGCCAAGCTATACGCAACTTGGTATGGCGGCCCTACTGCCTAATAAGGAACTGGCAATCGCTGCGGATGAGACGGGCACTGTACTGGTGGATGGACAAAGTTCTCAAGGGACAGCTAACCGCATCAAGATTCTCAGTAAGGTACTCGGCCAACGGGCAACGGCTTGCAAGTCAGACGAGTTGATGGCCATGAAAGGCGATGACTGCCGGGCGCTTGTACGCGACCACGACGTCATCTACATCTATCACAACCGAATCGACGCAACCGGTGACAAACGGGACTCTGAGGAAAGGGCCTTCGAAGCAGTGGAAGAGACGCTGCAAGATATGATCCGTCTAATCAAAAAGCTTACTGCAGCCAATGTCAGCAACTTGCTGGTGACCTCGGACCATGGCTTCATTTATCAGAATCGCGCTATCGACGAGAGCGATTTCTCTGGGGCAGATGCTGAGGGGGACCTGGTTCTTTTTCGGGATCGTCGCTTTGTACTCGGCAAAGGCTTAGCCGAAACGCCCAGCTCGCATAAATTCACATCCGATCAACTCGCCCTTTCCGGCGAGTTGCAGGTTCTGATTCCTAAATCAATCAATCGCTTGCGCCTGAAAGGCTCCGGCAGCCGGTATGTACATGGAGGCGCGTCATTGCAGGAGGTGGTGATTCCAGTACTCAGGATTAACAAGAAACGTCAAAGCGACGTCACAGCAGTCGAGGTGGACATCTTGCGCGGAGCCAGCTCGGTGGTCACATCTGGCCAGTTGGCGGTGACGCTGTACCAAGCTGGGCCCGTAACCGACAAAATTCAACCGAGGGTCCTTCGGGTAGGCATCTACACCGAGGCTGGAGATCTAATTTCAGACAGTCGCGACATGGCCTTCGACCTTTTATCGGATAACCCGCGAGAGCGAGAGTTACAAGTCCGCTTCGTGCTTACTCGGAAGGCCGATGAGGTCAACGGCCAGGAAGTCATCCTCAAGCTGGAAGAGAAACATGCAGGCACGTCGCATTACAAGGTATACAAGTCGCTCCGATACACGATGAGGCGATCATTTACCAGTGACTTCGACTTTTAAAGGACAGGTGGCAGATGAACGAACTTGACCAGAAAATCAACGCTCATTTCCCGGGACTGGTTGTCCGCAAGGATCTCGTCAAGACGGTCAAGGGCAACGCCATCGTTCCGTCCTATGTGCTGGAATACTTGCTAGGTCAGTATTGCGCCACGAGTGATGAGGCGAGTATCCAAACAGGGATTGAAACGGTCAAGGAGATCCTGCGCAAACACTACGTTCATCGTAGCGAGGCTGGGCTTGTCCGCTCCAATATTAGGGAAAAGGGGCGCTACAAGGTTATTGACAAAATCAGCGCGGACCTCAATGACAAGGCTGATGTCTATGAAGCTGAGTTTTCAAACCTCGGCATCAAGAAGGTGCTTGTGGACTCGGGCACGATTAAGGCACATCCAAAGCTGTTGGTCAGCGGGGTGTGGTGCATCGCAGACATTGAGTATCAGTTCACTGAAGACAAAAACACCTGCCCCTGGGTATTGTCGAGTCTTAAGCCGATCCAGATGTCCCATTTTGATTTCGAAAGCTATGTCGAGATACGCAAGCAATTTACCGTCGATGAATGGATCGATCTGCTGGTTCAGAGCATTGGTTTCAACCCCGAGATGTTCAGCAAGCGAAGCAAACTGACACAGTTGATTCGGCTTATTCCATTTTGCGAGCGCAATTACAATCTTATCGAACTCGGTCCAAAAGGAACCGGTAAATCTCATATCTACTCGGAGTTTTCGCCACACGGCATTCTAATCTCTGGCGGAGAGATTACGGTTCCGAAGTTATTTGTGAATAATTCGACAGGGAAGATTGGGCTGGTCGGTTATTGGGATTGTGTCGCCTTTGACGAGTTTGCAGGCAGGCAAAAGCGGGTAGACAAAGCCCTGGTCGACATTATGAAGAACTACATGGCCAATAAGTCTTTTTCGCGGGGCATCGAGACTTTGGGCGCGGAAGCATCCATGGTTTTTGTTGGCAACACCCAACATACCGTGCCTTACATGCTCAAGCACTCAGATCTTTTCAGTGAGCTCCCTGAAAAGTTTTACGATTCAGCATTCCTAGACAGAATCCACTTCTATATTCCAGGCTGGGAGGTTGACATCATACGTGGCGAAATGTTTTCCAACGGTTACGGATTTGTAGTGGACTACTTAGCCGAAATTCTTCGCTCGTTGCGGAATCACGATTATTCGGATCGTTATATGGAGCGCTTTTCGCTCTCCTCCGACATTTCAACTAGAGACCGAGATGGTATCAACAAAACCTTCTCGGGATTGATGAAGATCCTCTTTCCACATGGCGGCGCATCCGAAAGGGAAATTGAGGAATTGCTGAGGTTTGCTATCGAAGGTCGCAAACGGGTTAAGGATCAACTGATGAGGATCGATTCAACCTACAGCGACGTAAGCTTCTCCTATATGGATTCAACCGGACGAACAAGTGCTGTGACTACGCTTGAGGAGGAGGAGTACCCGCACTATTATCACAAGACGATTGCTGAAGGCTCGGACGGCGAACTCGAAGATTCTCCCAACTTTCCTCGCGCTTCAGTAGGTTCTTCATTACTGGCTGAACCCTCTCCGAAGGAGAAGCACCTCACATTTCAAGAAAACCAAAAGGGGATTTCCTTTGATTCCCTTCTGGGGCCCTATCTTAAAGGAGCTACCGTAATCACGGTAACGGATCCCTATATCCGATTGTTCCATCAAATCCGCAACTTCATGGAGCTTCTGGAAACCGTTGTAAGACACAAGAACCCTGAGGACGAGATATCCGTTCATCTGGTGACGACTGAAGACGAATTCAAAAGCGACCAACAGAAAGACAACTTCGAGAAGATCAAGGAATCTGCCGGTACCGTTGGCGTGAATCTAACGTGGGAGTTCAACAACACAGGCACCGTTCATGCCCGTCATATTCTTACCGACCGCGGTTGGAAGATCTCGCTAGATCGTGGCTTGGATATCTTCCAGCACTTCAAAAGTAATGATGTCTTCAGCTTCAACAACCGCCTGCAGCAATACAGGCCGTGCAAGGCATTCGAGGTAACATTTATTTGGCAAGATCAAAAGATCCAAGATGCGAGTAGACGGAAGTGAAGGGGCGATGATGGTCGCCAGGGTCGATAACCTGGTCCCACGGGACAGTGGGAGATCTGCTATCAGGAACTGTTCAACGTCGTTCAAGGTGTATTCATCGCAGAATTCTACGATTTGCTGGGTGCACGACGAGGCGGCCTGCTCTACTTGTTCATATTCGCAAAGGGACGTTTGCCCCGGTGCGACCTCCTGAAATCAGCTATCGCCGTCGTCTCTGCGCGATCAGCCTCATCCGCCGTACAGGTGCGCCAGCGCACAAGTAATTGTTCGCTGTCCTGCAAGTGCCACAACAGTCTGCCGCCACGGTGGCTGACTGGCTTTCCATTGCCAAAGTCGATCAATTGACGCAAGCGGCTTTTGAGTCCCTTCTTGCCTGCAGCTTTACCGATATAGAGTATGTGGGCGCTGCCTACCCATTTTGCCTCGATGACGTCCAACGCGCAATTGGGATCTTGGCCTTTGAACCAGCCACCAGTACTCGGGATTCGAAATTGGGGAGCGCTCTCAGGCTCTCTTTCGATCAGGTAGATACCAGCATGAGCGGGCACACTCATGCACCGGGTCTCGCGCAATTCGACGAGCCTTATGGGTTCAGAGAAGCCGGCGATTGAGACCTGATCAATGGACGCCACGGGTCTAGGACTCCACTAGATTGAGAAACCGTCCTCCCTCGTATGATAATCCTGAGTTGACGTGATTTGCTTTGCTCATTGCGCGAGTGAACACACAGTTCAACTTTCCCGCAAATCGAAGAATATTGGGTTGAAGGCCGCAGCATGAGCCGGATGCCTTGTTTCAAACCGGGGTATCGCCAAGATCCGCAAAGCGGATTTCAACGCCGAACCTTTTGAGGGCCTTATGGATTCGGATCACAAGATCAGTGTCCCCTCGATCCTGTCGATTGAAGTGCAGAGCAGGACGTCGAACGGTTTCGGATCGACAGCTGCGATGCGCATCAGATCCATCAGAGCCGAGCGATGCGCTGTAGCAATCAGTGCAGCGCCAGTTGCGGGAGAAGTTGCTGGTTGCGACCGACTGCTAGCATTTCGGAGCTGAGATGTAACGAACGAGCCGCTCGAAGCGTTCCTCCCTCAATCCGAGCTGTGTTTTCCACAGCTATTTCATAAGAACTGTAAATTTCTCGCCCGTGTTTTTGAATATATAGAAGGACATTCAAGGTAGATATAATGGCGGCACAGCGTAAAGAGGATGAATCGCGTGCTGCGCTGTTCCAACAATGCGAGAAAGGGCTCGCCCAAATGGGCGCCAATGAAAGTCACCATTCTTAAGGGCAGCCATGAAATTGGCGGAAACTGTATTCAGCTCTCATCCGGCAGCACCACCCTCCTTCTCGATGCCGGACTTCCCCTCAGCGCCGAAAGTCAGCCCGTAGACCTTTCGCGCCTTTCCGTGGACGCCCTTCTGGTTAGCCATCCTCATCAGGACCACTTCGGTCTGATGGCTACACTGCCGCCCGGCACTCCGGTCTACATCGGCAGGCTGGCTCGCAGCCTGATCGACGCGCCGCAGCTGTTCATCGGCAAAGACAGGTATGCGCTCAACTTTTACGACTTCCAAGCCTGGCAGCCGTTTACCATCGGCGATTTCACCATCACCCCCTATCTCGTCGACCACTCAGCCACCGATGCCTACGCCTTCCTTATCGAAGCCGAAGGCAAGCGCCTGTTCTACAGCGGCGATCTTCGCTCGCATGGCCGAAAGGGAATACTCTTCGAGAATCTCGTGAAGCACCCGATCCGCGACATTGATGTCCTCTTCCTCGAAGGCACCATGCTGCACCGCAGCAACGACCTCTTCCCTGACGAGACGGCAGTCGAAGAAACAATCTTCCAGACAATTCGACAGCAGAAGAACATCTCGTTCCTGCTTGCGTCCTC